>Ga0070699_100003315_pt1 | contig 14236 bp, 15 predicted proteins | sample KBSK1503metaG_FD_65473 | JGI IMG/M metagenome (GOLD analysis project Ga0070699, IMG submission 65473) | Corn, switchgrass and miscanthus rhizosphere microbial communities from Kellogg Biological Station, Michigan, USA - KBS K1-50-3 metaG | ecosystem: Host-associated > Plants > Roots >...
TGACTGACGGCCCCGTGACTGACGGCCCCGTGACTGACGGCCCCGTGACTGACGGCCCCGTGACTGACGGCCCCGTGACTGACGGCCCCGTGACTGACGGCAGGGCACGCGCCAGGACCGTTCGGTACTAATGATCGTGAAGTAGCTCGGCTAGGCGGCGGGCCAGTTCGTCGCGTTCGGAGGTGACCGCCGCCAGCTGCCGCTCCAGCTCGATGATGCGGCGGATGGCCTGCAGCGTAATGCCCTCGTCCGCCATCGAGACCACCTGCTGGATGACGCGGATCTCGTAGCGGGTGTAGCGGCGCTGGCCCCCGGCCGACCGCCGCGGCGAGACCACCCGCAGGTCATCCACGCGGCGCAGGAAGGCCTGCTTGACCGCGAGCATCTCGGCGACCTGCCCGACCGTAAACAGCGGGGCATGCTCGTCCTCGAGCGGCGATGGTGCCATGGCGTTCTCACCTCCTGCCGAAGATGGTAAGCGGCCGGCCGGCGCATCCGCGCCGGCCGGCCGCTCGTCTAGTCAGTGAGCTCCGCTGACGTGCGTCAGGCGGCGATCTCCTGCTTGTCGTCCGCCTGGGTGATCTCGACCTTGCGGACCTCGATCTTGCGCGGCTTCGCCTGCTCGATGACCGGGATCCGGACCTCGAGGACGCCGTTGGCGTAGCTGGCCTCGACCGCGTCGGCGTTCAGGGTCTCGGGCAGCCGCAGGCGGCGCGTGAACGTGCCCATCGTGCGCTCGCGCACGAAGAACTTGTCGTTCTCGGTCCGCTCCTCCTCGCGCTTCCCGCTGATCGTCAGGATCCCGCGGTCCACGGTGACCTCGAGCTGCTCGGGGTCGATGCCGGGCACGTCGAGCTTGAGCGTGACGTCGCCCTCGCGCCGCACGACATCCAGCGGCAGGGCCGAAGCCTGGCCGAACGCGTGGCGGGCGAGCCGGTCGAACTGACGCTGGAAGTCCCGGGTGAACGGGTCAAACCTGGTGTAGTACATCCTTGCCTCACCTCCGAAAATGGAATTTGCGGAGGATTCGGCCGGAAGCCCGGATCGCACCCTCCAGTGGCAAGTAACTTGCAACTAGAGTTGCATATTCCCTGGATCCGGGATGAGAAATTTCCTGTTCTCAGAACAGGAGCGCGGACAGGGTCGAGCGAGCCTTCCTGACCTGCGGATCGTTCGGCGGGAGGAGCTCGAACAGGCCGACCAGGTGCGCGCGAGCCTGGTCGCGCTCCTCGCCCGAGGTCCGGCGGACCACGCCGAGCAGCCGGTCGAACGCCTCCTCGATCCGCCCCCTCACCATGTCGATGTCGGCCACCCGGGCCTGGGCTTCGACGTCGCCGGGGTGTTCGGCCGCGTCCCTGCGGGCCTTGGCCTGGTCGTAGGAGCTGACCCGGCGGATCAGGTTGACCTGGGCCAGCCCGGTCTTGGCCATCGGGTCGGCGGGGTTGGCCGCCAGCTCCTGCTCGAACGCCTTCGCCGCGCCGTCCAGGTCGCCGCGCTCCATGGCCGTGCGGGCTTCGGCGTAGGCGGGCGGGAGCCCCGGGGCGGGCGGGATGCCCGCGTCCCTGGGGAGACGGGTGTCCGCGTCGGCGCCAGCGCGGGCCGTAGCGTCGGCCTGGGCGCCGTCCTGCGCGTCGTCCGCGTCTCCGGCGCCGGCCGGGGCCGTCAGCTGGATGCCCATCTTGTCCGCGACCGCGAGGACCTGGTCGATCCACTGCCGGACCTGAGCCTCGGGCATGGCGCCGAGGAAGCCGTCCACCAGCTGGCCGCCGAGGACCGCCACCACCATCGGGATGCTCTGCACCTGCAGCGCCGCGCTCAGCTGCGGGTTGGCGTCCACGTCGACCTTGGCGAGGAGCCACTGCCCGGCCGCCTCGGCGGCGAGCTTCTCCAGCACCGGCGAGAGCTGCTTGCACGGGTCGCACCACTCCGCCCACAGGTCCATGATCACGGGGGTGGTGCGGGAGCGCTCCACGACGTCGGTGTTGAAGGTTTCCTCGGTGACGTCGATGACGAACCCGCCGTTGGCCCCGGCCGGCCCGCCGGGCGACGACGGTGACTGCGCCGCCTGCTGCCTGCGCTGCGCGGCCGCCTGCCGCGCGCCCAGATCGACGGCTCCGTAAAGCGAAAAATCTCGCGGCTGCATGACTCCTATCCTGCCGCATGGGTGGTAGTCACTGATCCATGGCCGGTCGTTACGCGTCAGAGCTTGCGGCCGAGGACGGTGACCGTGGTCTCGCCAGGCTCGGCGGTCTCCAGCGGGCGGAAGCCGAGGCGGTGGTAGAAGCCGAGCGCCCTGGTGTTGGCCTTGGCCACGGTGACGTGCACCCCGGCCGCCCCGGCCTGCGCCGCGGCGGCGTAGAACGTCTCCATCATGGCCCGGCCGTAGCCGCCCCCCTGGAAGGGCGGCAGCAGGTCGATGTGCAGGTGCGCCGGGTACTCCTGGAGGCCCGGCCAGGCCAGCCGTTCCGGCTGGTAGTGCAGGGCGACCATCTCTTCCTCCTGATTGGTCGGCGGATCCGGGGGAATCGGGTAGCGGCCGGCCAGCCGGGGGATCCAGCGCGCCCGGTAGGCGCGGGCGAACGCGGCCGTGTCCGGCGTCCCGATCACGTAGCCGACCGCCCGGCGCCCGTCGTCGAGCACGAAGGCGAAGTCCGGCTCGAGGAACACGTACGGGCCGGCGAACAAGTCGGGCATCAGGTCGTCGCTGTGGTACTTGCCCCGGGCGTCCCCGCCGGCGTCGGCGGTCCGGACGCAGACGTCGTAGACCGCGGCGTGATCGCTCTCGCGGTACGGCCGGATCACGGCTGTTGTCTCTGCCATTCTCTGACTATAGTCAGAGAATGGAGCGAGGCATGGTCGGTCAGGTCCGGCGGTTCAACCGGACCGTCACCCAGCGGGCCGGCGCGCTCGACGACGCGTTCCTGGCCCGCGGCCGCCCGCTCGGGCAGGCCCGGGTGCTATGGGAGATCGGCCCGGACGGCCGCGACGTCAGGGACCTGCGGGCCCGGCTGGACCTGGACTCCGGCTACCTGAGCAGGCTGCTGCGGGCGCTGGAGCGGGATGGGCTGGTCACCGTGGAGGCGAGCGAGGCGGACGGGAGGATCAGGACCGTGCGGCTCACCGTCGCCGGTGATGCCGAACGGGCCGAGCTCGACCGTCTCTCCGACGACGCCGCCGCCTCGCTGCTGGGCTCGCTGTCCGAGCGGCAGCGCGGCCGGCTCGTCACCGCCATGGCGGAGGTGGAGCGGCTGCTGACCGCCTCGGCCATCGTGACCGGCGTGCGCGATCCGCGGGACCCGGCCGCCCGGCGCTGCCTGCAGGCCTACGTGGACGAGCTGGGCGGCCGCTTCGACGGCGGCTTCGACCCGGCCCGGAGCATCTCCGCCGCCGACCACGAGATGACCCCGCCCGCGGGGCTGTTCCTGGTGGCGACGCTGCACGGGGAGCCGGCCGGATGCGGCGCGCTGAAGTTCCACCCCGGCGCGCCCGCGGAGATCAAGCGGATGTGGGTCGCCCCCGCCGTGCGCGGGCTTGGCCTGGGCCGCCGACTGCTGGCCGAGCTGGAGGCCAGGGCCGCCGCGGACGGCGTCCGGGTGCTGAGGCTGGAGACCAACCACGCGCTGACCGAGGCGATCTCGCTGTACCGGGCGGCCGGCTACCGCGAGGTGCCCGCCTTCAACGACGAGCCCTACGCGCACCACTGGTTCGAGAAGAGCCTTTAGACGCGATAGCGTCACAGGGACGGGCGCTGTGAAGGGGGCGTGATGGGTCTGCCGCGTTTGATCGAGCCGATGCTGGCCAGCCTGCGCCACGAGTTCCCGGCCGACGAGGAATCGTACGGCTGGGAGCTGAAGTGGGACGGGCTGCGCGCGGTCGCCTACGTCGAGGACGGAAAGGTCCGGCTGGTCTCGCGCAACGACAAGGACATGGCGGCGAGCTATCCCGAGCTCGGCGTGCTCGCCGAGCGGGCCGGCACGCCGGTGATCCTGGATGGGGAGATCGTGGCGCTGCGCCGCGGACGGCCCGACTTCGGCCTGCTGCAGTCCCGGATGCACGTGCTGCGGCCGGAGGACAAGCTGCTCGGCGCCGCGCCGGTCCAGTACTACGTGTTCGACCTGCTGCACCACGGCGAGGAGTCGCTGCTCCCCCGGCCATACACCGAGCGCCGGGCTCGGCTCGAGGAGCTCGGCCTGGACTCCGACCCGGTCCGCACCCCGCCGTGGCACCGCGGCGGGGGGGACAACGTGCTGGCCGAGAGCATCGCCAAGGGCCTGGAGGGAGTGGTGGGCAAGCCGCTGGATTCGGCCTACCATCCGGACCAGCGCCGGGACTGGATCAAGATCAAGAACGTCCGGCAGCAGGAGGTCATCATCGCCGGCTGGAAGCCGGGCGAGGGCCGCCGCGCGAACATGATCGGCTCACTGCTGCTCGGCGTCAACGACGACGGCCAGTTGCGGTACGCGGGACACGTCGGCACCGGCTTCACCGAAGACATGCTGGCCGAACTGATGAAGCAGCTGGCGTCGCTCGGGCGTGAAACGAGTCCGTTCGGTACCAAGATCCCGAACCCGGCCGCCAGGGATGCTCGCTGGGTGGAGCCCAGCCTGGTCGGCGAGGTCGCCTTCGCCGAGTGGACCGCGGACGGTATCTTGCGCCAGCCGACCTGGCGCGGGCTGCGGATCGACAAGGAGCCCGCCGAGGTACACCGCGAGGATTAGCCGGGGGGCTCCCTGGGGTCGGCGTAGCCGTGCTGGTAGGCGTAGTGCACGGCCTGGCCGCGGTCGCGTGAGCCGGTCTTGGCGAAGATCCGGTTGACGTGGGTCTTCACCGTGGCCTCGCTGACGAACAGCGCCCGGGCGATCTCCCGGTTGGACCTACCCGCCGCGATGAGGCGGAGCACCTCGGCCTCGCGCGGGGTCAGGTCGTCGTCGGCCGGCGCCGGCCCGGCCGGGGCGGCGGCGGGGGCGCGGGCGGCGGCCGAGAGCAGCCGCTGCTGGACCGCCGGGTCGAGCACCGCCTGGCCGGCCGCGGCGGCCAGCACGGCCCGGCCGATCTCGGCCCGGGTGGCGTCCTTGGTCAGGTAGCCGAGCGCGCCCGCCTGCAGCGCGCCGATGATCGACTCGTCGTCGGAGTAGGTGGTCAGCACGACCACCTGGGTCTGCGGTTGGCTGGCCCGGACGCGCCGGGTGGCCTCCACTCCGTCGCATCGCGGCATGTTCAGGTCCATGAGGACGACCTGCGGGTTCTTCGCCGCGACGGCCTCGACGGCGGCCTCGCCGTCCTCCGCCTCGCCGATCACCGCGATCCCGGGCAGGGTGCCGAGCAGCAGCACCAGGCCCTCGCGGACGGCGGACTGGTCGTCCGCGACGACGACGGTCACGGCGTCGGTATTCTCGGTCATGCTGGAATTGTGAGGTCGATCCGCCAGGTGCCATCGGCCGGCCCCGCCTTGAGCGTGCCGCCGGCGAGCGCGGCGCGCTCTTTCAGTCCGGTCAGGCCGGCGCCGGCGCCGGTTTCCGCGAGCGGCCCCGTGTGGCCGGCCGGCGGCAGGGGGTTGGCCACGCTGACCGTGACCTGGCCGGGCTCGAAGCCGAGGCCGAGCGACACCGGCTGGCCGGGCGCGTGCTTGCGGGCGTTGGTCAGCCCTTCCTGCGCCGCCCGGTAGGCGACGTGGGTGACCTGTTCGGACAGCGGCCGCGCCTCGCCGGTGACGGCGAGGTCCACCGCCTGGTCGCCATCCGCGCGATACTGGGCGGCCAGCGAGGCCAGCTGGTCGGGCAGCGGCGCCTCGTCCTCGCGCAGCGCCAGGACGGCCCGGCGCGCCGCGGCCAGGCCCTCCCGGGTTAGCGTCCCGGCCCGGTCGATGCACTCGACCGCCTTGGCCAGCTCGGGGTTGTCCGCGGGCAGCGTGTCCGAGGCGAGCAGGCCCTCGGCAGCCTGCAGGTTGACCGACACCGCGGCCAGCGAATGGGCCAGCACGTCGTGGATGTCACGGGCGATCCTGGCGCGCTCGGCCAATGCGGCGGCGTGGGTTTCGGCCTCCCGGGCGCGGCGGGTCTCGGCGAGCGTACGCTCGGCTTGTTCGGCCCGGACCAGGAACTCCCGGCGGGTCAGGGCCACGCTCCACAGGCCGGCGAAGGCGAACGTGTAGCCCAGTAGCGCCCCGGCTGGCGCCCCGGTGGCCAGCCCTACGATGAGGAACACAGCCACGGTCTCGGCCGTGATGGCCAGCGACCCTTCGATCCGCAGCCTGACGCCAGCGCTGAACGCCGCGGCGCAGCCGACGGCGACGGCCGGGCTGTTCGGGGACAGGCCGGCGAGCGCGCCGCCCGCCCCGGCCATCACGACCAGGCTCCCGAGGCTCAGCCAGCGCCTGTCCCCGGTGCTGCCGGACAGCATCCAGGCGACCCACGCGACCGCGGACAGGCCGAGCGCGATCGCGACGGCCAGGCCGTGGGCGCCGCCCGAGCCGGGCCGCGGGCTGGCCAGCGAGACGGTGACGATCACCACGACGAGGCCGCAGGCCCGGATCAGGTCGATCACCCGGGTGACGCTGACCACGGGGGCGCCCGTGGCCGGATCCCTCCGCGTCGCGAAACCGAACACGCTCGTTGCTCCTGACTGGCCAGCCTGCGCTTCCCTGGCATCTGCGGCCGATATCAACGTAGCTCGCCGCGGGCCGCGCGCGGCCGGCCGGCCGGGTTGACCCGGGGTTGACACCGGGTGGACGCGGCGGCCGCTGACGGTCTCCACCCGGGCTGCACCCGCCATCAAGCCGCAGGCCGACGCGGTTCCAACCGCTTCGTTCCTAGCGTGGCAGACATCAGCTAAACACCTCATCAAGGAGCTCGAAGTGGACGCCAGCGTCTGGATCCTCAACCTAGTCATCCTGGCCGCTGTCCTGTTCAGCGACATGGGCCAGCGCAAGGTCGGCCCGCTGCGGCTGCTGCGCCCGTTCATCACGGCGGCGGTCGTGGTCCCGTTCTTCATCAAGGGCGCCGCGGTCTCCGGCAACGGGCTGGCCCTCGAGATCGCCGGGGCGGCCGCGGGCCTGGCCCTCGGCGTACTCGCCGCCGCGCTGATCCGGGTGCGTTACGACGCGCAGGCCGGCCAGGCCGTCTCCCGCGCCGGGCTGCCCTACGCGCTGGTCTGGATCGCGGTAGTGGCCGGGCGCCTGTACTTCGCCTACGGCGCCAACCACGTGTTCGGCGCCTCGCTCGGCAGCTGGATGGCGACCACTCACATCAGCGTGGGCGCCCTGACCGACAGCCTCATCTTCCTGTCCATCGCCATGCTGCTCGCCCGCACCGGGGTCCTCGCGGCCAAGGCCCGCGTGGTCACGGCCCGCGGCCGGCAGGCCGGGATCCCGGCCGGGGTGACCGGAGCGAGCCACCCGGTCAGCGCCCGCTGACGCCGAGGGTAGTGCCCCGCGGGTCCGGTACCGGCCCCGCGGGGCACTTCGCTGTGCCCGCGGCTAGCCTTGGTCATGGCCGGCCTTGGTCATGGCCGGCCTTGGTCATGGCCGGCCTTGGTCACGGCTTTTGGTTACAGGCTGGCCTGCGGGTCCTGGCGCGGCGACGGGAGAAGGATGACATCGGCACCGCTGAGGTTCGGCCTGGTCGGCACCGGCTACTGGGCGCGCATCACGCACGCGCCCGCGCTCGCCGCCACCGAGGACATCGAGCTGGCCGCGGTCTGGGGCCGGGACCCGCGGGCCGCGGCCGCGCTCGCGGTAGAGCATCAGGCCACGGCATTCGAGGACATCGAGGCGTTCCTGGCCGCGGTGGACGGCGTCGCGTTCGCGGTCCCGCCGGACGTGCAGGCGCCCATCGCCGCGGCCGCCGCGCGGGCCGGCAAGCACCTGATGCTGGAGAAGCCGCTCGCCACGACCGACGCCGGGGCCGACGAGCTCGCGGCGGCCGTGACACAGAGCCAGGTCGCGTCGATCGTTTTCTTCACCCTCAGGTTCCGGGCGGAGATGCGGGCCTGGCTGTCCGAGGTCACCGCGCACGGCGACTGGGCGGGCGGCCTGGCCTCGTGGTTCGGGTCGTCGCTGCTGGAATCCAGCCCGTTCAACACACCGTGGCGGCGCGACAAGGGCGCATTGTGGGACCTTGCCCCGCACTTGATCTCGCTGCTGTGGGCCGCGCTCGGCCCGGTCACCTCGGTGACCGCGGACGCGGGACCGGCCGATGTCAGCCACCTGATCCTGCACCACCAGGGCGGGGCGAGCAGCACGATGACCGTGTCGCAGAACGGGGGCGAGGCGGCCGCGGGATTCGAGGCGTACCTGTGGAGTGATCGCAGCCGGTCGATGGCGCCGCGCTTGACGCCCGACCAGGTCCCGGCGCTAAGTACCGCGCTGGCCGAACTCGCCGGGAACATCCGGTCCGGGCGGACGGAGCATCCGTGTGACGCGAGGTTCGGCCGGGATGTGGGTCACGTCGTGGCCGAGGCGCAACGCCAGATCGATCAGCGGCGGGCCTAGCTTGGCTGCCTTGGTCCTGAGTCACCCGGTCGGCCGTCTGGCTCGGCTGCCTTGGCCCTGAGTCACCCGGTCGGCCGTCTGGCTCGGTTGCCTTGGCCCTGGGCCGCGTGGATGCACCACGCGCCTCGGTAGCATCTCTTGTGCTACGGTGACACGATGAGTGGTACCCCGGAAGGCGAGCGGGATCCGCGGCCGGTGAGCGCGGGACCGCCGGTGAGCGGGGGGCAGGGCGGCCTGGCCGCGGGGCAGGGCGACCTGGGCGCAGGCGCCGGGGACCTGGGCGCAGGCGCCGGGGACCTGGCCGCCGCCGGGAACCGGGCCGCGGCCAGGACCAGGGAACCCGGCCGGCCCGCGTCGCGGGCCGAAGCCGCCGGGCGGACCGGGTCCCGGCACCGCATCGGGATCAGGGAGCTTCGCCAGCACGCGAGCGTCTACGTCGACCTCGCGGCAAAGGGCTACACCGTGGACATCACCAACCGGGGGCGGCTGGTGGCCCAGCTCGTTCCGGTCAGGGAACCGGGCAGTCCGCTGGAGCGCCTGATCGCGGCGGGAATCATCGAGCCGGCCGAGGAACCGGGCGGCGTCGGCGGCCTGGAGCCCTATCCGGCACCGAGCGCGCGGCCCGGGGCGGAGCGGTGATCTATCTCGATTCCTCCGCGCTGGTCAAGCTGGCCCTAACCGGCCCCGAGTCGGCGGAGCTTGCGCACTGGCTGGCCGAACGGGCCGACCAGCCGCTGGTGTCCAGCGCACTGCACCGGGCGGAGGTTCCCAGGGCCGTCTGGCAGGCCGAACCCGGCGCGCTGCCGCGCAGCTACAAGGTGATCAAGCGGATCGCGCGGGTGGCGCTGAGCCCGGACGTGCTGGACGACTCGGCCACGCTGCCGCCACAGGACCTGAGCCCGGCCCAGGCCATCCACCTCGCCTCGGCCCTGGCCGTCAAGCGGGACCTGACCGCGTTCGTGAGCTACGACGAGCCTCTGCTCGCCGCGGCCAGGGACGCCGGGCTCCCGGTCGCGGCGCCCGGGTCGCGCTGACGAACTGACCGCGTGCGCTGGTTCGCAGTACAAGCTCGGGTGCGGTCCGGCCTAAGGGTGGCGGCTGGGTTCTGTGGTGCATGAGCGGCGGGTGGTGAGCCCAGCCGAAAGAAGATCTTGGTGGAAAAGGGCTTCGTGGTTGATTTGGTGCACTATAGACCCCCAAATTAACCACGAAGCCCGAATCAACCACGATGGTTATATAGATATACGAATACATATACGAAAAATGGTACGAGTGAGACTCACCGCGGCCCGTGAAACAAATGTGGCTGGTGTGGCTTCCGACGACCGACGCGGGGGTCGCTGCGCGGGCCTGGGGTGGTATGCGGCGTGGCGCCTGGAAGGTTAGAAGGCGGCGGGTTCGGTGTAGGCGCCCCATTCGGTGCGGAGGGCGCCGCAGATCTCGCCTAGGGTGGCTTCGGCGCGGGCGGCGTCGAGCATGGGCGGGACCAGGTTGTCTTCGGTGCGCGCGGCGGCGACCAGGGCGGCCAGGGCCGCGTCGACGGCGCGCTGGTCGCGTTCGGCGCGGCGGGCGGCGAGCAGTTTGACCTGCTCGCGCTCGACCTCGGGGCTGATCCGCAGGATCTCCAGCGGCTGGGCCACGGTGCCGGTGTGGGCGTTCACGCCGACGATCTTCTTCTCGCCCTTCTCCAGCTTCTGCTGGTAGGCGAACGAGGCCTCGGCGATCTCGCTGGTGAACCAGCCGTTCTCGATGCCCTGCAGGATCCCGTCGGTCATCGAGCCGTCCGAGCTCATCGTGCGGATCCGGGCGAAGATCGCCTCGGCTTCGGCCTCCATCCGGTCGGTCAGCGCCTCCACGTACCAGGATCCGCCGAGCGGGTCGGAGACGTTCACCACGCCGGTCTCCTCCATGATCACCTGCTGGGTGCGCAGCGCGGTCTCGGCCGCCGCCTCGCCCGGCAGCGCGAGCACCTCGTCCAGGGCGTTGGTGTGCAGCGAGTTGGTCCCGCCCAGCACCGCGGCCAGCGCCTCGACCGCGGTGCGGACGATGTTGTTGTCCGGCTGCGGTGCGGTCAGCGAGACGCCCGCCGTCTGGGTGTGGAAGCGCAGCCACTGCGCTCGTGCGGTCTTGGCGCCGTACACGTCGCGCAGCCAGCGGGCCCAGATCCGCCGGGCGGCGCGGAACTTGGCGATCTCCTCGAAGAAGTCGATGTGCGCATCGAAGAAGAAGGAAAGGCCCGGCGCGAACTCGTCCACGTCCAGGCCGCGGGACAGGCCAAGCTCCACGTAGCCGAATCCGTCGGCCAGCGTGAACGCCAGTTCCTGGGCGGCGGTGGAACCCGCCTCCCTGATGTGGTACCCGGACACGGACAGCGGCTTGTAGCGGGGGATGTTCTGGCCGCAGTACTGCATCAGGTCACCGATGAGGCGCAGGTGCGGCTTGGGCTCGAACAGCCACTCCTTCTGCGCGATGTATTCCTTGAAGATGTCGGTCTGCAGGGTCCCGTCCAGCCTGGACAGGTCCGCGCCCTGGCGCTCGGCGGCCACCAGGTACATGCAGAAGATCGGCACGGCCGGCCCGCTGATCGTCATCGAGGTGGTGGTCCCGGCCAGCGGGATGCCCTCGAACAGCACGTCCATGTCGGCGGCCGAGTCGATGGCCACGCCGCAGTGGCCCACCTCGCCTAGCGAGCGCGGGTCGTCTGAGTCGCGGCCCATCAGGGTGGGCATGTCGAAGGCCACGGAAAGACCCGCTCCCCCGGCGGCCAGCAGCATCTTGTACCGCTCATTGGTCTGCCGCGCGTTGCCGAACCCGGAGAACTGGCGGATCGTCCACGACTTGCCGCGGTAGCCGGTGGCGTGGATGCCCCGGGTGAACGGGAACTCCCCCGGCCAGCCGATCCGGTCGAAGTCCGGCACCACCGCGCCGTCCGGCGGGCCGTAGACCGGGTCGACCTCGAGCCCGGACAGCGTGGTGAAGTCTGCGTCTCGTTTGGCCGCCTGGTCGAAGCGGCGCTGCCAGCGGTCCCTGCTGGTGTCGGGACCGGCCTGCTGAGCGTCCATGAACCTGCCTTCGGATGTGCGCCGAGATAGTAGGACGTCCTACTATTTTCGAGTGTAGCGCGAGCGCGGGGTGGGGTGGCGATGGGTAGCGCGGCCCGGGGTGGGGTGGCGGCGGGTAGCGCGAGCGCGGGGTGGGGTGGGGTGGGTAGCGCGAGGCCGGGGGCTTGGGTTACGGGTAGCCCGGCACGGCGGGCGGCGGGGCCGGGGCGGATACATCGGGCCGTTCGGAAGAAAAAGAAGTTTCTGTGCAACCAATGAGCGGGTTTCGTCGTCTCTTAAGAGCGCGAGGCCGGAACGGCCTCGCGCGCAGCGGGGCCCGGACGTCACGGGGGCGCGCCCGGGCCAATCGCCGAACAAAGCCCCAGGCAACCAGCAGGGACGAGCCATAGACAGCGAGCGGGCTCCGGCGCAGACTCGCCGGGCAGGAAATGTGGTAGAAGTTGCCGTATCACACGGGTGTTCTTGAGGACGCCCCGACCGGCCCCGACATGATCCTCATGCCGGGCGGACCCGCGGGACGCCAGACCGCGTCGTTCCCACCTGCCGGGAACTTCATCGAGGGAGATCCGGTGGGCACCGCTGGCGAGGTTCAGGGAGTTGACGCAGACGCCGTCGAAGAGCTGTTCAAGGGCGTCTACCCCAAGCTCGCCGGCTGGGTCAGGCGGCTGGTCGACGACGACGACACCGCGCACGAGATCGCGTCCGAGGCGTTCGTCCGGCTGCTGTCCCGGTGGACCAGGGTAGACAGCCCGCAGAGCTACCTTTATATGATCGCGACCAACCTGATACGCGACCACTGGCGCAAGACCGAACGGGAGCGGAGGGCCATCCGCAGCGTCACCGCGGGCGCGGCGCTGAACGAGGTGGGCTATCCGGTACAGGACGTGGACGTGCGCAACCTCATCGCCTCGCTGCCGCCGCGGCTGCGCGACCCGTTCCTGCTGCACTACTACGGAGGGTTCGGCATCCGGGAGGTCGCCACGTTGCTGCGCCGGCCGGAGGGCACCATCAAGGCGGACCTGTTCGCGGCGCGGGCCAGGCTGAAGACGGCGCTGGGGCGACGCGATGGCTGACCGGCACGACGACGTGGACGCCTGGCTGAACGAGCGGATAGACCCGCTCCCGCCGCCGCCGGGCACGTTCGAGCTGGTCAAGCGCAGGGCGCGGCGCCGCAAGTACCGCAAGCTGGCCATCACCGCGGGCTCCGCGGCGGTGATCGTGGCCGCGGCGGTGGCCGTACCCCAGGTGGTCAACCTGCCGGTGCTCAACCCAAACCCTACGGCGGCCCCGGTGGCCGGGGCCCAGAACGCGACCACCTCCCAGCCGGCCAGCAGCAGCGCCTCGGGTAACGCCGCGGCGGCAGCCAGCTCGGCCGTGCAGGCCGGGCCGGCACCGGTGCCGGGCAGCTTCCGGCCCACCTCGGTCACCTTCGTCGGCACGCATACCGGCTGGGTGATCGGCCAGGCCCTCACCCCGGGCCACTGCGCCACCCAGTTCTGCACGTCGGTCGCTGTTACCCACGACGCGGGCAAGACCTGGAGCGGCGTGCCCGCGCCGATGGCCGGCGCGGCGGACGGGGCGACCGGGCTGAGCCAGATCAGGTTCCTCAACCTGAGTGACGGGTGGGCGTACGGGCCCCAGTTGTACGTCACCCACACCGGCGGCAAGACCTGGGCGCCGGTCAAAACCGGCGGGCTGCGGGTGACGGACCTGGAGACGGTGGGCGACCGGGTATTCGCGCTGTGGGCGTCGTGCACCGGCAACGGGCCCGCCTACGCCGTCAACTGCACCAGGTTCACCCTCTACTCGGCGTCTGCCGCGGGCGGGGCCTGGGCCCCGGTCGGCGCGGCGACCACCGGGCTGACCGACGGCACGGCCAGCGAGGCCGCCGAGCTGGTGCTCACCGGCAGCCGCGGCTACCTGCTCGGGCCGGGCGGGGCGCTGTACGCCGGCCCGGTCGACGGCAACGGGCCCTGGACGCGGGTGAGCTCGCTGGCCGCCTCGTGCCCCGTCGGGGCGGCCCGGGCGGACGGGCAGCCGACCGGGGCGCTGCTCGGCGCGGTGAACGCCCGCGACCTCCTCCTGGCCTGCGCCTCGGCCAGCAGCGGGGCGAACCCGTCGGTCTCGACCCAGCAGAAGTTCATCTACTCCTCGCCGAACGGCGGGCTGAGCTGGATACAGATGAGCACGGCGCCGGCCGCCGGGGTGGCCTTCTCGCTGGCCGCCAGCCCGTCGGAGAGCGTGGTGCTCGCCACCGACCAGGGCATCGACCTGCTGCCCCAGGGTGACACCGCGTGGCAGGCGGCAACGCTGCACGGGGCCGCGCCGGCCGGGGGGTTCGGCTACATCGGGATGACCACCGACGAGCAGGGCATCGCGCTGCCCGCCGACCCGTCGGCCGGCACGGTCTGGTTCACCTTCGACGGCGGGCAGACCTGGCAGCCTTCCCGGCTCAACGGCCCCTAGGGTCCGGGCTCGCGGGAGAGCAGGGCTCCCGCGGGTCCGGACGCCTAGGTCGCGTCCTGCGGCTCAGGGACGAAGTCGCCGGCCGCCAGCCGCAGCTCGCGGAACAGGTCGAAGATCTCCTTGAGCTGGCCGGGCTCGTACCCGCCGAGGCCGAACTCCGCCGCCATCAGGTCCCGGGTGGCCCGCTCCACCACGTCCCGGCCCGCGTCGGTGATCTCGG
>Ga0070699_100003317_pt1 | contig 14235 bp, 11 predicted proteins | sample KBSK1503metaG_FD_65473 | JGI IMG/M metagenome (GOLD analysis project Ga0070699, IMG submission 65473) | Corn, switchgrass and miscanthus rhizosphere microbial communities from Kellogg Biological Station, Michigan, USA - KBS K1-50-3 metaG | ecosystem: Host-associated > Plants > Roots >...
GCGCTCAAGACCGTCCTCTCGCGGCAGGCGCCGCCGGTCGTGCATACGATCATGGCCGAGCCGATCCGGCTGGAAGAAGCGATGTCGCTCATGGAGGAGAACATCCGCACCCGTTCGAAGCTCCTGTTCGAGGAGCTGCTCGAACTCTTCGTGAGTCGCCTGGAGAAGATCACGGCGTTCCTCGGCCTCTTGGAGATGCTCAAGCTGGGGAGCGTGCAGGTCGTGCAGGAGGAATTGTTCGGACCGATCTGGATCGAGTGGAAGGGCCACGAGCGCCTCGAGGACGGGGAGTCGACCGAGTCCGGCGACCTCGAGGAAGGCGCGACACCGGCCCCGGCCGTGGAGGAATGAACGGATGCCGAGTCATCAGCAGATCTTAGAAGCGCTCCTCTTCGCGAGCGACGCGCCGATTGGACTCTCTACGTTGGTGGAAGTGCTCGACGGTCCTGACGCCGCCGAAGTGGCCTCGCTCCTCCGGGACCTCGCGCGCTCGTTCGACGAGACGGAGCGCGGCGTCATGCTGGCGGAGATCGCGGGGGGCTACCAGATCCTCTCGCGAAAGGAATGCGCCCCCTGGATCGAGACCATGCTCCGCTCCCGGCGGAAGGTCCGCCTCTCGCGCGCGGGCCTCGAGACGCTGGCCATCGTCGCCTACAAGCAGCCCGTCACCAAGGTGGAGATCGATTCCATCCGCGGCGTCGACTCCGGCGGCTCCCTCCACACGCTCCTCGAGCGAAACCTGGTCGTGATCAAGGGACGCTCGAAGGGAGTCGGACGGCCCCTGGTCTACGCCACGTCGCCCGAGTTCCTCTCCTACATGGGCATCAACGACCTGTCGGACCTGCCGGAGCTCAAGGAATTGGGCGCGGTGCTCGAGGACCGCGAGCGGACCGAGATGCAGCTCGAGCTCGAGCCGGTGGAGGCGGCGTCCGGGCCCGCCGGAGAGGGTGCGCCTTAACCTCTTCCTCGCGCGCGCCGGGAAAGGCTCGCGCCGAGAGGCCGACGGCTGGATTCGGGAGGGACGGGTCCGCGTCAACGGACGCCCGCCCGAGGGAATGGGCGCCGGCGTCACGCCCGGCGTCGACCGCGTCACCCTGGACGGGGTCTCCGTAGATCTTCCCGGAGCCCATCGCTACGCCGCCTACCACAAGCCCCCCGCGACGCTCGTCAGCAGGCGCTCCCAAGGCGGGAAGAAGACCATCTTCGAGGTCCTCGGCGAGCGGGCCCGCGGGCTCATGCCGGTCGGGCGCCTCGATTACGATTCCGAAGGCCTTCTCTTGATGACCGACGACGGATCGCTGGCCGAGGCGCTCCTTCACCCGAGCACGGGGCTCCTGCGCCGCTACCGGATCTGGGTGACGCCGGTGCCCGATCCCGCGGCCCTCCGCCGCGTCGAAGCCGGCACGACCGTGGAGGGCGTCGCGGTGCGGCCCCTTCGCGTCGTCCACGAGGGTGCGGAGCAAGGCCTCGGCATTCTGGTGATCGATCTCGCCGAGGGAAAGAAGCGGGAAGTGCGCCTCCTGGCGCGCGCCGCGCGCCTCCACGTCCACCGCCTCCTTCGGATCGAGTTCGGCCCGGTCCATCTGGGCCCCCAAAGGCGCGGCACGCTTCGGACGCTCGATCCCAACGAGATCGCCGCGCTCAAGCGCGCGGCGGGGCGCTTTTCCAAGGGCGCGCGGTGATGCTAGACTGCCGGCGCCCATGAACTACGACCCGAGAAAGATCGCTCCGATGCCGCGAGAGGCCGAAACGGTCCGGCCCGAAATCCAACGGCTGACGCCCTACGTTCCGGGGAAGCCCATCGAGGAACTCGAACGCGAGCTCGGGATCTCGGGCGCCATCAAGCTCGCGTCGAACGAGAACCCGCTCGGACCGTCGCCGCTCGCGATCGCGGCCATGAACGCCGCCGCGCACTCGGTGAATCGGTACCCGGACGGTTCTTCGTACTACCTCCGCGAGGCGCTCGCCGCGCACTGGAACGTGCCCACCGAGTGGATCGCGGTCGGATCCGGATCGAACGACCTGATCGACGTGCTCTGCCGCATCCATTTGGGACCGGGCGACGAGGCGATCATGTCGTTTCCGTCCTTCATCATGTTCCCGATCGCCGTCCGCGTCGCGGGGGGGACCTTGGTCCAGGTTCCCGGGAGGGATCTTTTCCACGATCCCGACGCCATGTTTCGCGCGATCACGTCCCGGACCAAGCTCGTCTACTTCTCGAACCCGGACAACCCGACCGGCACGATCGTCCGCCGCCGCCCGCTCGACGACTACTTCCGCCGCGTCCCGGACCACGTTCTGACGATTCTGGACGAAGCCTACTTTGAATACCTGACCGACGCCGAATACCCGAACGGGCTCGACTACCTCCGGCGCGGGAAGCGGGTGGCGGTGCTTCGCACGTTCTCGAAGGTCTACGCGCTGGCGGGACTCCGGATCGGATACGGATTCTTCCCGGAGGATCTGGCCACGCTGGTCCACCGCGTCCGACTGCCGTTCAACGTGACGAGCGTGGCGCAGGCCGCGGCGCGGGCGAGCCTCGAGGACATCGGGCAGGTGGCGCGAAGCCGCGCCATCAACGACGAGGGCATCGCCCTCTTTCAGCGGGAGCTGCCGCGGCTGGGAATCGAACTGACGCCGACGTGGGCCAACTTCGTGCTCGCGAAGTTCCCTGGCTCCGCCATCGAGGCGGCGCGCACCCTCGAGCGGCACGGCGTGATCATTCGCCCCTTGCCCTCGTTCGGCCTCCCGGCCGAGTTCGCGCGGATCAGCGTCGGCACCCGCCTCGAGAACGAACGATTGATCGAGACCCTGCGCCGAATCCTGTGACCGCGCGACGCGCCTCGACCCATCCGGGCCGTCCGCTTCGCGGCGAAGGTACCGTCCCCGGCGACAAGTCGATCACGCAGCGCGCGGTGCTCCTCGGCGCCCTGTCGCCGGGCGAGACGCGAATCGTCGGCGGGAATCCCGGAGGCGACGCGCGCGCCGCGCTCGGGATCGTGCGCGCGCTCGGGGCGAAGGTCCGAACGCCCGCTAAGGGGGCCTGGACGATCGGGGGCGGCGCCCTTCGCGAGAGCGACCGCCTTCTCGACGCGCGGAACTCCGGGACCGCGCTCCGCCTTTCGGCGGGACTCCTCTCCGCCCAGCCCTTTCTCTCCATCCTGACCGGAGACGCCTCGCTTCGGTCCCGCCCCGTCGATCGCGTGGTCGCGCCGCTTCGCGCGCTCGGCGCCCGGCTCGCGGCCCGGGACGGAGACCGCTTGCCGCCGCTCGTCGTGCAGGGCGGGCCGCTCCGCGCCGCCTCGATCCGCACCGGCGTGGCGAGCGCGCAGGTGAAGAGCGCGGTGCTCCTCGCCGCGATCCAGGCGGAGGGGCTCACGGACGTGGAAGAGCCCGTCGCGACCCGCGACCACACGGAACGAATGCTCCCGCTCTTCGGCGTGCTGGTGGAGCGCGAGGGCCGGCTCGTTCGCGTCCACGGACCCGCGCATCTGCACGGCGCCGAGGTCTCGGTGCCCGGAGATCCGTCGGCCGCCGCGTTCCTCCTCGCCGCCGCGTCGCTCGTTCCTCGCTCCGAGGTCCTCGTCCGGAACGTCGGCGTGAATCCGACCCGCACGGCGTTCTTGGAGTGGCTGGTCCGCTCGGGGGCGCGGATCGAACGGATCGAACCGCGCGAGGAGAGCCGCGAGCCCGTGGCCGACCTTCGCGTCCTGGCGGCGGAACTGAAGCCCGCCCCGGTCGACCCATCGGAGATTCCCGGCCTGATCGACGAGCTGCCGCTTCTGGCCGTCGTGGCCGCGTTCGGGCGGGGCGTGCTGGAAATTCGAGGCGCGCGGGAACTCCGCCTCAAAGAGTCGGATCGGATCGCCGCGACGGCCGAAGGGCTGACCGCGATCGGAGCCGACGTGACCGCGCACGACGACGGATGGACGATCCGCGGAACGGGGACCCTGCGCGGGGGCACGGTCGACGCGCGCGGAGACCATCGGATCGCGATGGCGTTTCTCGTGGCCGGGCTCCGCGCGAAGGATGGCGTCCGCGTCGAGGGAGCCGATGCGGCGGCGGTCTCGGATCCCGGGTTCCTGGCCCGGCTCCGCGCGCTCGCCCGATGAGGCCGTTCGTCCTCGCGATCGACGGGCCCGCCGGGGCGGGGAAGAGCGTCACGGCGAGGGCCGTCGCGGCGCGCCTCGGCCTGCTCCACGTCGACTCGGGCGCCATGTACCGGGCCGCCGCCTGGCTGGCCCAGGAGAAAGGCGCCGCGCTCGATCGCGAGGCGGACGTGCTGAAGGCCCTGGACGCGGTCCGGTTCGAGGTCGGCGCCGAGGGACTTCGCGTGGACGGCCGGTCGATCGAGGCCGAGATTCGAACCGCCGAGGCCGGGGAGGCGGCTTCCCGCGTGGCGGTCCATCCGGGACTCCGCCGGCGCCTCGTCCGGACCCAGCGGTCGCTCGCCCGGGCGCCCGGCGTGGTCATGGAAGGGCGCGACATCGGCACCGTCGTCTTCCCGAAGGCGCACTTGAAGATCTTTCTCAGCGCATCCGTGGAAGCCCGTGCCGCCAGGCGGTTTCAGGAACTCGACGCCCGCGGGGAGAAGCCCGACCTCGCCGCCATCGAGGCGATGATTCGCGACCGGGATCGGCGGGATGCCGGCCGGGCCGAGAGCCCGCTCGTCCCCGCGGCCGACGCCATCCCCCTCGACACGACCGCGCTGTCCGTCGAGGAGCAGGTGGAGCTCGTGACCTACTGGGCGTCCCTGGGAATGCGCGGGGTCGGACCGACGAAACCCTTCTACTGGTTCGGCAGCCGACTCGTGAAGGTCTTCTCCCGGACGGTCCTTCGATTCAAGATCGAGGGACTCGACCACGTGCCCCGGACCGGCCCGCTCATCGTCGCGTGCAACCACATCTCGTTTTGGGACCCGCCCCTCGTCGGGTCCAATTTCCCCCGCCCGCTCCACTTCCTCGCGAAGGCGGAACTGTTCCAAAATAAGGTGTTCGGGGCGATGCTCCGGGGGTATAATTCGATCCCGCTTCAGAGAGGGGCTCAGGCACGATCGGGGCTCCGCGGCGGGGAGGAAGCGCTGAATCGGGGGGGAGCGCTGCTCATCTTCCCGGAAGGCACCCGCAACAAGAGCGGGGCCATGCTTCCGCCGCGTGCCGGAATCGGCCGGCTCGCCGCGGTGACAAGGGCTCCGGTGCTGCCTGTCCGTATCACCGGTTCGAACAACATCCGCCGATCCATCGCGCGGCTCGAACTCGTCTGGATTCGTTTCGGCTCGCCGCTCTGTCCGCCGATGAACATGTCGGGGGACCGGGAGGCCGAGCACGCGTTTGCCTGTCGCATCATGGATGCGATCGCCGCGCTCTAGCGGCGGATAGGGGAACCACATGGAAGTGATCGTCGCCGACAACGCCGGTTTCTGCTTCGGGGTGAAGCGCGCCATCAAGATGGCGAGCGACACGCTCGATCAATCCGAGGGGCCGGTCAAGTCGCTGGGTCAGCTGATCCACAATCCGCAAGTGGTGAGCCTGTTCCAGCGGAAGGGGCTGCAAGTCGTGGCCGACCTGGACGAAGTCGGGAGCGACACGACGGTCGTGATCCGTTCGCACGGCGTCGGGCCCGAGGTGAAGCAGGAGGCGGTCGATCGCGGCCTTCGCGTCGTGGATACGACCTGCCCGTTCGTGACGAAGGCCCAGCAATACGCCGGAAGGCTGATCGACGAGAACTACCGGGTCGTCGTCATCGGCGACAAGGACCACCCGGAGGTGATCGGGGTCGTCGCGCACACGGCGGGGAAGGCCATCGTGATCAATACCGTGGCGGAGGCCGAGGCGCTCAAGTTCATCCCGAGGATGGGGGTCGTCTTCCAGACGACGCACGCCATCGGGCACGTCCAGGAGGTCGTGGGCGCGCTCCTGAAGCGCGGGAAGGAAGTGCGGGTCTTCAACACGCTTTGCGGCGCCACCACGTCGATGCAGAAGACGGCCGTCGAGTTGGCGCCGGACGTCGAGGCGATGGTCATCATCGGCGGCAAGCTGAGCGCGAACACCGCCCAGCTCGCCGAGGTCTGCCGGAAGGTGAACCCGCGCGTCCACCAGATCGAATCGGCGGACGAGATCGACGAGAGTTGGTTCGCCGGGATTCGCCTGGTCGGAGTCTCGGCCGGCGCCTCGACGCCCGACGAGGTGATCGCGGAAGTGGTGGAGCGGTTGACGAACTTGGAGCCCGCGGCAGCGGGCGCGTCGCCGCGCTGAATGAAGGCAGTACCGGCCCTCGGGCCATAATTCATAGAAACAGGGGGTACACTGAAGCATGGTTCGACGTCACGAAGAGGATTTGGACGTAAAGGACGACGCGGCGGATGAGATCGAGTCCGACGCGAAGCCGCGGAAGCGGAGGTCGACGACGCGGTTGATTCACCAGGATGCCGCGGACGTGGGAACGGTCACGTCGGTGGGCGTCGCGGAGTTGGACACGGATGCAGAGTCCGCCGACGCGATGGGGCAGTGGCTCCAGCTCTACGAGGAGTCGCTCCAAGACCTGGAAGAAGGGGAGATCGTCCGCGGACGGGTCCTCAAGATCGACGATAAGGAAGTGACGGTCGACGTCGGCTTCAAGTCCGAGGGAGTGATTCCGGTCGAGGAATTCCCGGATCTCGAGGGCGTGAAGGTCGGCGACGAGATCGAGGTCTTCCTCGAGAAGACCGAAAACCAGGACGGCCTGGTCGTTCTCTCGAAGCAGCGGGCGGATTTCGTCAAGGTGTGGGACCGCGTCAAGGCGGCCGCCGACCTCGGCGAGCTCGTCGAGGGACGGCTGGTCCGGAAAATCAAGGGCGGCGTGGTGGTGGATCTCTACGGGGTCGAGGCGTTCCTTCCCGGCTCCCAGATCGCGCTCCGCCAGGTTCAGAACGTCGACTCCCTCCTCGGGCAGTCGATGGAATTCAAGATCATCAAGCTGAACAAGCGCCGGCGGAACATCGTCGTCTCGCGCCGTTCGGTTCTCGAAGAACACCGCGCCAAGCAGAAGAGCGAGATCATCCAGGAGCTCGCCAAGGATCAGCTCCGCGACGGCGTGGTCAAGAACATCACCGACTTCGGCGCGTTCGTCGATCTCGGCGGCATCGACGGCCTGCTCCACATCACGGACATGTCGTGGGGCCGCGTGAGCCATCCGAGCGAGCTCGTCTCGATCGGCGACAAGGTCCGCGTGAAGGTCCTGTCGTTCGACCCCGAGAAGGAGCGCATCTCCCTCGGCATGAAGCAGCTGACGCCGTATCCGTGGGAGGACGTCGACAAGCGCTACACGGTCACCCAGCGCGTCAAGGGGAAGGTGGTCTCGATCACCGACTACGGCGCCTTCGTCGAGCTCGAGAAGGGCGTGGAAGGCTTGATCCACATCTCCGAGATGTCCTGGACCCGTCACGTGCGCCATCCGTCCAAGGTGGTCGCGATCGGCGACGAGGTCGAGGCGATGATCCTGAAGATCGACAAGGACAACGAGAAGATCTCGCTCGGCCTGAAGCAGATCGAGCCGGATCCGTGGCTGACGCTCGACCAGCGCTTCCCGATCGGAACCCGTCTCTCGGGCAAGGTCCGAAATCTGACCAATTTCGGCGCGTTCGTCGAAATCGAAGAGGGGATCGACGGGCTCGTCCACATCAGCGACATGTCCTGGGTGCGCCGGATCGCGCATCCCAGCGAGATCTTGAAGAAGGGCGACAAGGTGGACGTCGTCGTGCTCTCGATCGACAAGGACGCACGGCGCATCTCGCTCGGCCTGAAGCAGGTCAGCGACGATCCGTGGCCGACCTTGGCGGAACGCTACCTCCCGGACATTCTCGTCAAGGGGAAGGTAGTCCGCCTGCTGGACCGCGGCGTGATCGTGGATTTGGAGGACGGCCTCGAGGGATTCATCCCGCTCTCGCAGCTCGGCATCGAAGGGCTGAAGAAGCCGTCGGACTCGTTCAAGCCGGGCGACGACCTGGATCTGAAGGTGACCCGCGTGGACACGCAGGCGCACCGGATCATCCTGAGCGTGCGGGCGTGGCTCGCCGACCAGGACCGGGCGACGCAGGAGGCGTTCCAGGAGAAGTTCAAGCCGAACCCCTCGGCCTCGGAAGACACCGGGGAGTTGGTGGCCGAAACGGTCGAGACGAGCGTGGATGCGGAGGCGGGCGACGAATCGACCCCCGCTTGACGCGGCGAGTCTCGTGACGCAAGAGGAAAAGATCGAACCAACGCCCGAGGAGCCGAAGCCGGCTCCTCGGGTTTCCTTTTTCACCCTCGGCTGCCGTCTGAACCAGCACGATACGGCCGCGATGCGGAGCGATCTGGAGCGCGGCGGTTGGCGCGCAGGCGAGCCCGAGCGGGCGGACGTCCTGATCGTGAACACGTGCACGGTGACGCGCCGCGCGGACCAGGAGGCGCGGCAGCTCGTCCGGCGGCTGGCCGCCGCGCGGCCCGGCGCGGCGATCGTCGTGACCGGTTGCTACGCGGAGCGCGCGCCCGGCGAGGTGGCGGGGCTCCCCGGCGTTCGAGCCGTGGTCGGGACCGCCGAGCGGGAGCGGATCGCGGAAGCGCTCGAGCCGTGGCGGGCCAGCGCGGTCGCGAGAGGTGCGACGCGCGCCGCCGCGACGCGCGCCTGGCCCGACCTTCCGTCGGGGACGCGTCCGCCCATCCGCGCCCGCCGCGACTTCGCGGCGTCGGCGCCCCTCTCGTTCGGCCGCACGCGCGCGCTCCTCAAGGTGCAGGACGGGTGCGATTCCTTCTGCGCCTACTGCGTCGTGCCGATGGTGCGCGGACGGAGCCGGAGCCTCCCGCTGGCCGGCGCGCTCGAGCAGGCGCGGCGCTTGCTCGACGCCGGCTTCCACGAGTTGGTCGTGACGGGGGCCGACCTCGGCTCCTACGGATGGGACCTGGGCGAGGGCTCCCTCCTTCCGGAACTCGTGGAGCGGATCCTCTCGCTCGGCGGCGCGCACCGCGTGCGGCTCTCCTCCATCGAGCCGCACAAGCTCGATCCGGCGCTCGTGGCGATGATCGGAGTCGAGCCCCGGCTCTGCCGGCATCTCCACCTCCCGCTCCAGAGCGGGTCGGACCGTGTGCTCGGGATCATGCGCCGCGGCTACCGCGCCTCGGACTACCGGAGCCTCGTGGACCGGATCGCGGCCCGGGGCCCGGTCGCGATCGGCGCGGACGTGATCGTGGGGCATCCCGGCGAGGACGCGGCCGAATTTCGGGAGTCGCTCCGCTTCGTCGAAGAATCGCCGATCACCCACCTTCACGTGTTCCGCTACTCGCCCCGGCCCGGCACGGCGGCGGAGCGCCTGGACGGGTTCGTCGATTCCGCCGGGCCGCGCGAGCGCGCCGCGGCCATGCGCGCCCTCGGCGATCGAAAGCGGGAGGCCTTCCTGCGCTCGCTGGTCGGAAGCACGCTTCCGGGAATCCCGGAGGCGCCGCGCGGATCGAGCCGCGTGCCCGCGATGACCGATCTCTACGCCACGGTGCGGCTCTCAGCGCCTCCCCCGAGGCGCGGCATCGTCCCGGTCTTGGTGACGGCATGCGAGGCCGGCGAACTCGTCGGGACGGCCGCCGGTTGACCCTCCCCGCGCGGCCCGATATCCTCCGCGCGGGCCGATTCGCGTCCCCCGAGCCCTAGGAGGCAATCTCATGTGGTTCCTCAAGAACCTGTTCTGGCTCGTCATCATGATCCTCGTGGTCGGGTTCGCGATCCTCAACATGAAGGAGACGGTCACCGCCATCAATCTGCCCGGCCGCGTCTACACGTCCCTTCCGGCCAACGTCGCCCTCTTCGCCGCGTTCGTGCTCGGCATGGTCTGCGCGTTCGTGCTCGCCCTGGTTCAGGTGCTCCGATCCAAGTCGGCGATGGGGCGGATGAGCCGCGAGAACGAGGATTTGAAGAAGGAGCTGAGCCAGCTTCGAAACCTCCCGCTCACGGATCTGAAAATCCGGCGCAGCGAGGGGGACTCCTAGTGCCCGGGTTCTTCACGATTCTCCTGGTGGGCGGCGTGCTCGCCGGGGTGGGTTACGCGGCGTGGCTCCTCTCGCGCGACGCCGCGACGTTGCCTCAGAAGCCGGAGACGCCGTACCAGCACGGGCTGAACGCCCTCCTCGCGGGGGACCGCGACGAAGCGCTGGAGGCCTTCGCCGACGCGGTCCTCCTGGACAGCGACAACGTGGACGCGTACATCCACCTGGGAAATCTGCTCCGCGAGCGCGGCGAGCCCGAGCGCGCGCTTCACGTCCATCGGGAGCTCACCGTGCGCTCGGGACAGACGAGCGCGCAGGGGCGCGCGGTGCGGGAAGCGCTCGTGCACGACTGGATCGCGCTCCACCGCCCGAAGGAGGCGGTGGAGGAAGCGCAGGCGCTCCGCGAGTTGGATCGGCGAAACGGGCACGCCCTGAAGGTGCTCCTCGCGGCCTACGAGGCGGCGGGCGAGTGGGAGCGCGCGTTCGAGATTCGCTCGGAGATGGCGCGCGCGTCGGGCGAACGCGATCCGGAGGGCCTGGCCCGCTACCGCGCGGCCATCGGCGAGATCTACCTCCGCGCCGAACGGCTCGACGACGCGATGCGCCAGTTCAAGGCGGCCCTCCGTCTGAAGCGCGACCATCCCGCGGCGCTCCTCCGCCTCGGCGACATCTACTACGAGACGAACCGGCCGGAGCGCGCCATGGTCCTCTGGAAGGGGCTCGCGGCGGCGCATCCCGACCGATCTCACCTGGTGCTCGAACGACTCGAGGTCTCGTACTTCGAGCGGGGTCGCTTCAACGAGATGGGGCACCTGTACGAGGAACTCCTCCTCCGGAATCCCAAGGACACGCGGATCCTTCTCGCGCTCGCCCGGATGCACATCAAGCGGGCCGACTATTCGGAAGCGCTCCGAGCCGTGAACGAGGCGCTCGAGATCGAACCGGCGTCCCTCCCGGCCCGGCTCCTGGCGGTCGAGATCCATCGTCGCCGCGGGGACTCTGATCGCGCGCTGAGCGAGGTGGAGGATCTCCTCCGCGGGCTCGGCACGGCCGATCCGATTGCCTGCGCCAAGTGCGGGGAGCGCCTTCACGAGTTCTGGTCGCGCTGCCCGTCCTGCCTGGCGTGGATCGCCGCGGCATGACCGTGCTCCGGCTGGTTGCCGCGCTCTGCGTCGCGAGCGCCCTCCTCCTGTCGGCGCCCGGACACGCGGAGCGGAAGCCGGCCAAGAAGGCCGCGGCGGCCGGCCGCGCCGGCAAGTCCGGAGCGAGCGAGGTGCGGCTCGCGCGCGCCCAGGAAGCCTTCGCGCACGGCCGGGCCGATGAGGCGCGCGGCCTCTTGGGCGGCATTCCCGCGGGGTCCCTTCCGCGCGGATCGGAGGAGACGGCCGCCTTCCTCCGCGCCGCGGTCGCGCCGTCGGGTCCGGTCCACTCCTCCCTGCTCACGGAATACCTCCGCGCGTTTCCGGATGGGAAGCGGCGGCGCGAGGCGACGCTCCTCCTCGCGAAGATTCGATACGTCGAGGGGGACTACGGCGCGGCCGAGAACCTCCTCAGCATCTTCTCGCCCGGCGTGGAGAAGGACGAGGTCGGTCGGCAAGCGATCGTGACGCGCGGCCTCGCGGAACTCGCGCGGGGAGACGCGGCCGGGGCGTACCAGTTCCTCGTTTCGGCCGAGGGCGACCTGAAAGGGAAGCCCGAGGAGGAGGCCTACTACTTCGCGGTGTCGCAGGCGGCGCTGCGCGCGGCGAAGCCGGCCGAGGCGATGGAGGCGTTGAAGGCGATCTTGGATCGCCACGCCGAGGGGGATTACGCGCCCCAAGCGCTCTACGCGATGGGCGTTTCGCTCGAGACCGTCGGGCGCGGCGCGGACGCGACGAACGTCTTTCGCCAGGTGGCGCAGCGATTCCCCGATTCCTACGAGGCGACGCGCGTCCGCGACCGGGGAATCCGCCCCGGGGGCCCGTCCGCGAGCGCGCTTCCGATCGGCGGCGGCTTCGCGATCCAGGTCGGCGCCTTCTCCCGGCGCGATCTCGCGGAGGCGTTGGCGCGCGATCTGCGTCAGGCGAACGTCGGCTCCGTCTCGGTGAAGCAGGGGAACGAGACGCCGCCCATCTTCCGGGTCCGCGCCGGCTCGTTCGCGTCCCGCGACGAAGCGCGCGCGCTCGGCGAGCGGCTCCGCCGCGAACGGGGGTTCTCCTACCAGGTCGTTCCGCGTTAGGAGCGGTCGTGGACGCGACCCCCATGATGGAGCAGTACCGGCGGCTCAAGGCGGAGCACCCGGGAAGCATCCTCTTCTTTCGCATGGGCGACTTCTACGAGACGTTCGGCGAGGACGCCCTCGTCACCTCGCGCGTTCTCGGGATCGCCCTCACGAGCCGCGACAAGAAGCGGGACCCGATTCCGCTCGCGGGCGTGCCGTACCACTCGATCGAAGGGTACCTCCGAAAGCTCGTTCGCCAGGGGTTCTCGGTGGCTATTGCGGAGCAGATGGAGCCGCCCGATCAAGCGAAGGGGCTCGTCGACCGGCAGGTGATCGAAGTCCTCACACCCGGCACCGTGACGCGGCTCGGACTCCTCGAGGAGAGCGAGAGCAACTACATCGTGGCGCTCCTTCCGGGAGCCGATCGGATCGGCGTGGCGGTGGCCGAGGTGTCGACCGGAGAGTTTCGGGTCGGCGAGGTCGAGCCCGACGCGCTCGAGGCGCTGCCCCTCGAGATTCCCGCGCGCGAGCTGCTCCTTCCCGAGGCGGCTCATGGAGCGTTGACGCCGGCGCGTCCGGTGTACGGCGGCGCGCCGGTCACGCGGCGGGAGCCGGCCCGCTTCGACCCCGCGGCCGGCCGCGCGGCGCTCGCGAAGAAATTCGGCGTGGCGCGGCTGGATGCCTTCGGGCTCTCGGTCGCGCGCGAGGGATTCGGCGCCGCGGGAGCCTTGCTCGACTATCTCCGCTCGCTCAAGAAGTCGGACCTCCCGCAGCTTCGCGAGCTCCGGCCGCTCCGAGAAGGGGCGCCGCTCGCGACCGATCAGGTCACGCTTCGGAACCTCGAGATCTTCGATTCGGCCGCGGGGAAGGAATACTCGCTCCTCCACCTTCTGGATCGAACCGAGACCGCGATGGGCGCGCGCGCCCTCCGCGCGCTCCTTCGCGCCCCCGCGCGGGACCGCGCCGTGCTCGAGGCCCGGCTCGATCGGACCGCGTGCTTCGCGGACGCCGCTCCGCTTCGCGCCGAGCTTCGCGACCGGCTCCGGGGGCTACCCGACCTCGAGCGGACGCTCGGCCTCCTCGGATCGGGTCGCGCCTCGCCGCGGGACCTGGGCATGCTGCGGGAGGCGCTTCGGCGCTTGCCGGGCGTTCGACTCACGCTCTCGGGCCGGCCCGAACGGCCGCTCGCGGCGTGGCTCGCGGCACTTCCGGATTTGTCGGCGCTCTCCGAACGGCTCGAGGAAACGCTGGCCGACGAGCTGCCGCTCTCCGCCACGCAGGGCGGAATCATCCGAGCGGGGTTCGATCCGGACCTCGACCGGATGCGCGCGGAGGCGGGCGACGTCCGAGCCCAGCTCCTGGCGCTCGAGGCGAGCGAGCGCGCCCGGACCGGAATCTCGAATCTCAAGGTCGGTTTCAACCGGGTCTTCGGCTATTACATCGAGGTGACGAACTCGCAGCTCGCGCGGGTGCCCGAGGATTATGTCCGAAAGCAAACGCTGACCGGCGCCGAGCGATTCGTGACGCCCGAGCTGAAGCGGATGGAGGAGCGGATCGAGTCGTCGAGCGTCGAGAGCCTGAAGCGGGAGGCCGTCCAGTTCCAGCGCCTCCGGGACGGCTGCGTCGAGTCAATGGGCGACTTGACCGCGGCGGCGGTCGTCGTGGCCGAGGCCGACCTCTACCTTTCGTTGGGGGACGTGGCCGCGCGCGAGCGCTGGACGCGGCCGGCCCTCACCGAGGACCGCGGGCTCGTCCTCCGCGAGTCGCGCCATCCCATGGTCGAGCGGTCGCTCGAGCCGGGCGCGTTCGTTTCGAACGACTGCGGCCTCGATCCGGATCGCGAGCAGATCTGGCTCATCACCGGACCGAACATGGGCGGCAAGTCGACGTTCCTCCGCCAGGTCGGAATCTGCGTCTACCTGGCGCAGGTGGGCTCGTTCGTGCCGTGCGCCGCGGCCACCATCGGTCTGGTCGACCGGATCTTCACCCGCGTCGGGGCCTCCGATCAGATCGCGCGCGGCGCGTCCACGTTCTTCATCGAGATGGAGG
>Ga0070699_100003318_pt1 | contig 14235 bp, 7 predicted proteins | sample KBSK1503metaG_FD_65473 | JGI IMG/M metagenome (GOLD analysis project Ga0070699, IMG submission 65473) | Corn, switchgrass and miscanthus rhizosphere microbial communities from Kellogg Biological Station, Michigan, USA - KBS K1-50-3 metaG | ecosystem: Host-associated > Plants > Roots >...
TTCGCTTGCACGCATGCCGTCCCTGATCATCCGCCCAATGACTTCTCGCGACTTATCAAGATCCGGCACGTCACGCGAAAGCAGGTGCACACACGCGTGGCCGTTGGTGACTATGGCCCCCAGTGGTTGATTGACTTCATGAGCTATCGAGGCCACCAGTTCACCCATGGTCATCACTCGCGTGACATGAGCCAGCTCTGCCTGTGCCTTCTGCAGCGCTTCCTCGGCCTGCTCGCGCTCAACGGCGATACTCGCAAGATTGGTGATCTGTTCCATGAGATTTTGCTCTTGCGGATTCGGGGTACGCGGCTCTCGATAATATATCGCGAAGGTTCCCAACACCCTGCTTTGTGTGGACAGTATCGGCATGGACCAACACGCTCGCAGGCCGTGCGCTAAGGCCAGTTCGCGGTAATCAGCCCAAAGCGGATCAGTGCCGATGTCGGAGACGCGGTAAGCAGCCGTCCCGCACGAACCCTCAGACAGGCCGATGGTGTTGCCATCGATCGCCTCAGTATAGCTTGCCGGCAGACTGGGCGCTGCGCCGTGCCGAAGGCGATTGGTATTAGGATCCAACAACAGGATCGAAGACAGAGAACCGCTGGCCAGTTCTTCGACGAGCCGGCATAAAGCATCCAGGATGAGAGCGCGAGAATCGCCCCTGGCTATCATCTCGAGAAGCCGTTTCTCTCCGGCCAGCAAGATCTCGGCCCGCTTGCTCTCCGTAACATCCACGTTCGTACCGACGACTTCAACAAGCTCTCCGCTTGCGCTGAAGACCGGATGGCCTAGCCCATGGAGGTATCTAACTGCTGCATCGGGTATCACGATTCTGAACTCGACGTCGTAGTCTCTTTTCTGGCGCAGTGTGTTCTGGACGTGTTCGACGACCCGGCCGCGATCCTCCGGATGGATCCGTTGCAAGATCCTTTCGCGGTCCGGAAGCCCCTGTTGCGGATCAAAGCCCCAAATTCGGAAATTTTCCTCTGACCAATAGAGAGGCGTTTTCGCGCTGAAGGCCCAACTCCCTGTATGCGTGAGCCTCTGCGCTTCCGCCAGATAATTCTCGCTTCGGCGCAACGCCTCTTCCGCCCGCTTGCTCTCCGTGGTGTCCATCACCGCTCCAACAAACTCGACTTCACCCGATTCATCTCTTTCAGCATGAGCCACAACGTGGACGTGTTTGACGGAACCATCCGGCAGCAACAGGCGATGTTCAAAATCAAAATCCTTCTCGTCCTGCAACGCTCGCTCGATGATCTGTTGCCCGCGCGCCGCGTCTTCCGGATGAACTCGCTGGAGAACGAGCTCCACGCTCGGTTTCGTCGACCGCTCGTATTCGAAGATTCGAAATGTTTCTTCCGACCAGAGGATCTCGGCGGAGGAAACCCTCCAGCCGAAGCTGCCGGTATGGCTCAATCGCTGTGCTTCAGCTAAATAGGCCTCGCTTTTCTGCAGCTTCTCTTCCTGCAGTTCCAGGGCCTGGGCAGTGAATCGCTTATCCACCCAGGAGGTCAGCAGGGCCAGCCCAAGGACGATAAAGGTGGCAGCGGCAATTCCGGCGGTGCCAAGTGTGGAAATGCTGACGGCATAAGACATGTCCACTGGCGGGCCGGAGGGCATGAAACTGGCGGCGGCCATGCCGGTATAGTGCATGATGGGGATCGCGGCACCCATCACGACGGCGCCGGCAATCTTTCGCCAGCCAATCCTCTCTTTCTCAACTCGGAAGTGAAAGGTAATCCATAGGGCGGCAAGAGAAATCAGAAACGCGAACACGACGGACAGGACGACGATAAAGGGATCATACTGGCACATGGCCGGTAAACGCATCGCGGCCATGCCGATGTAATGCATGCCCGCAATACCCGCACCCATTAGGACACTTCCAGCGAGCGCTCGCAACACACCCATTTTCTGTAGACTGACCAGGTACAGCGCAATGACCGAAGCGAGAATGGCCGCAAACAGTGACAGCAGAACGGTCGGCCAATGATAGGCCACGGGAACCGGCAGGATGAACGCCAGCATCCCAATGTAGTGCATGGACCAAATGCCAGTCCCCATCGCAACCGCCCCGCCCAGCAGCCAAACCAAGCGAGTCCAACCGCCCGCGGCCGTTACGCGGGCCGCGAGATCCAGAGCGGCGTATGACGCAAATATGGCGATCAATACTGAAAGCGCCACTAACGCGTAGTTGTACGAGCCAATCAAGTTCACGGCAGCCATGTGCCTCCGTCTGGTAGCCACGCGAAACAGTCGCGTGGCGCTTCAGTCGAGGATCAACCGGGAAACGTAGTACCAGAGTCAATTCTCGACAGGCTCGAAACACGACCTCGCAGTCAGTGGGTGAACAGAGATATGTAACCCACTGATATTTCTTGAGGGCCGTTTTGTAAGTCGGTCCCAAGCGTCTGGAAAGAAACGGGTACCTCTACTCTAGGTTAATTCTCGGTGGAAGCTCAAACTGTATTGTCGCTCCTTTGTCCTCGTTCTGTGTAGCCCAGAGCGTTCCCCCATGCGCCTCGATGATCGTTCGACTAATTGAAAGCCCCAAACCCATGCCTTCCGCCTTGGTGGTAAAAAACGGGTCGAAGATTCGCTCAACATCCTTTGCCTCCAGCCCATGACCGGTGTCACGCACTGCAACCACGACTGCGCCAGCGCTATTCTTTTCCGAGGTAATTTGCAGCTTGCGGGTTTGCTCGCCGCTCATTGCGTCCCTGGCATTCAGAATCAGATTCAGAATTACTTGCTGCAACTGAATTCGATCTCCTAACACCGGAGGCAAATCAGCTTCTAATTCAACCTGCAACTCAATCTTACTCCTGAGCACGTCGCTGCTTACCAGAGCCAGCACCTCCTGAATCGTTTCATTGACATTCACCGGTACCTTTTCAACATCTGTCTTGTGCAAGAGATCGCGAATTCGCTTAATCACTTCGCTCGCACGCATGCCATCCTTGATCATCCGCCCAATGACTTCTCGCGATTTATCAAGATCCGGCACGTCACGCGAAAGCAAGCGAACACACGCGTGGCCATTGGTTACTATCGCACCCAGTGGTTGATTGACTTCATGTGCTATCGAGGCCACCAGTTCCCCCATGGTCATTACTCGCGTGACATGCGCCAGCTCTGCTTGTGCATTGTGCAGCGCTTCCTCGGCCTCCTTGCGCTTCGTGACGTCATTGTTCGTCTCCAGAATCGCGAGTGAGTTTCCCTCCATGTCGCGCTGCAACGCCCATCGACTTGCCACCACGACATGCGTGCCGTCGCAGCGAGTGTGGACCAATTCACCGTCCCAACGGCCCGAAAGCGTCAGTTCTTCCATGATCTCACCTAACGGTTTGGAAAAAACAGTTCGTGTAACATCATGAGAGACCTGTCCCACCGCTTCCTCACTGGTCCAACCGTACTGCTCTTCCGCGCCGCGGTTCCAGTAGGTGATCACGTCTCTCATATCACGCACAAAGACACTATCGTGAGTGAGGTCAAGCAAGCTCGCTCTCTCCCTCAAGGTCTCTTCAACTCGTTTGCGTTCGGTGACCTCAGCCATCAACTCCCGGTTGGCGCGGTAAAGTTCCGAGGTCCGCCCCTCAACTTTCGTTTCGAGGTCGCTTTGTGCCTGGTACAGCAATCGCTCAGCCTTGCGTCGCGACGAGCTAAACCAGCTCATTAAAAGGGCTACCAGAACAAAATAAAAGAGATAAGGAACAGTCGTTCGGAAGTTGACGGCTTGAGTCGAGCCATCTACCAGATCAATTTGATAGAGAACAACGATATAGCCAAACGCCAGAGACGAAAGCAAGACAGCAAGAACGCCAGGCCCCGATCCCCCAAACCAAAACGCTAAAGCAATCGCAGCAAGGAAAGACGAGCTCAACGGATATGGCACGTTGAGGTGCAACAGAATTAGTTTTATTACGAGTGCAAGCGTAACGGCCAGAACTGCTAGTCCATAACGAAATACAGCAGATCTGGCGGGACGCAGGAACGTCTGAGATTCCGACATACTCTGCCTCGGGTTAACTTACTTGCAAGGTAAGTCTATCTAATCTTCACGACGATCAATGTGATGTCATCATGCTGTGCGGCTTGGCCTTGCCAGTCTAATACCTCGGCAATGATCTTTTCGGCTGATTCACGCGCAGACAACGATAGAGCTTCAACCAGGATCGATCGCAGTCTCTCTTCGCCGAATTCCACGCCCTCCGGGTTCACGGCCTCTGTCACCCCGTCGGTATAAACTGCAAGAATATCGCCGCTATGCAACTGAATAGTTTCCTGCTCATAAGGTTCGTTGAGAAAGGTACCAATGATCGGACCTCCCGTTGTCAGTCGTTTGACCACTGGTTGCTCTGCTACAGACACGGCGAGACCAACGCTAGTTCCAACCATTCTGTCTGTTAAATATCGGCCAGGCGCCGGCCCATCGAGAAGCTCGCTGACTTCTCCGAGCGAAGCAACTCTTCCTCGCACGAGCATTGGCGGATTGTGTCCGGCGTTGACGTAGGTTAAGGCGCGCGTCGCTTTATTAAACTCTGCAAGAAAGAATGTTGCGTAACCACCGTCGCCCGTTGATCGTTGCAGCAGACGATTCGTCGAAGAGACGATGGCGGCCAAAGACCTGGCACCAGAATTAATTTGGCAGCGCAGCGAGGCTTGCACGGTGGACATGAGCAGCGCGGCGGCGATTCCCTTTCCTGCGACATCGGCGATAGCAATACAAGTTCGGCCCTCACCCATCTCAAAGTAATCGTAGTAGTCGCCGCCAACCCCTAGAGCTGGAAGGCAGGTGCCGTAGATCTCCAGTTCGTCATTTTCAAGCCCGTCTGCAGGAAAGAGATGCCGTTGCACTTCGGAGGCCAGTTCGAGCTCACGTGCAACTCTCTCTTCCTCGGCCATGCGGCTAATGGTCTTCATGTTCTCAATGAACGTAGCTATCTGGTTGGCAACGACAAGCAACAACAGCTTGTCTTCCTTTGCATAAGGCAAATCGGAGAGTCGCCGACCCAGTGAAATGAGTCCATGTAAACGACCATGGGCGGCAATTGGGATCAAGAGTGAGGAGCGTACAGCCCGCAATGTTTTGCTCTCATGATCGGACAAGACGCTAGCTCTCCCCAAGTCCGGCCCGGATGATAAGAAATCGGCATCGGTAAGTTCTACTGAAGCGAAATGCTTCGAATCTCTTAATCGGTTAACAAGCCCTTCGTCATAGTGCAACACACCACTGTGAGGTCGAGACAGCAATGCGACACCCGCCTTTGACGCATCGGACGAAAATGCCACGACGTAAGCCTCAGCATTCTCGTCGTTCAGAAAAATGGTTACGTTTTCCGGATGCAAGGCGTCGCTGATCTTGTCCGCTACTAACTCGACCAGTTGTTTGGTTTTCGAGAGAGTAGGAATCGCTTCGCCCAGTTCGGTTAAGATTAGTTGAGCGTTGTATGCCTCACGGAAGAAGCGTCGATCGATAGCGGTCATCACGCGCCGGTTTAGCGCCGACAGCAGCGCTATTGTCGCGATAGTGACGAAGATGGAAGCGACGATGTCCGCTCGGTTGCCATACTGATCGATGGCAACGATACGCCGGCCCGTCAGCACAAAACTCAACGCTGCAAAAACGACTGCGGCCTGGATGAGACGAAAGCCGTGCGAGACAAGCAAATAGCGCATGCTGCGGCGAATCAAGAACCTGAGTGGAACATTCCAGATTTGGATACTCATATTCGTTCCAGTTTAAAAGCTGCAGTTTCCCCGATCTTGCCTCTAGTTGCTAAAAAGTGCGCAGTTTTGCTGGATCCTCAGCTGGAAGGAATGAGAATCGTAGACAGCATTCTGCTATCAGAAATAATTGCGAAACTGCCTGACGGATACCGCGAAGCGTCGCGCGCCAGATCAACCCGTCAAGAAAATCGGAAAAATGGAAATAGGGAAATAATTAGTAGGATTATCTTGACTTCACATCCTTGATCCCTTCAATCACGACACGGGCGACGGTCGGAATGATCTCCCGTTCATTTGCATGGTCGGTAGTGAACGTGACGAGCACAAACTTTGTCCCGTCCGGCATCTCGAGGTAAGCAGCATCGTGGCGAGTGGTACTGGTCCATCCAGCTTTAGACCAGAGATGGACGCCTTCACGACCCTGCAGCGCGATACCGGTAAAGCCGTGTCCCTGATCGTCCGCATCTGTACTCTTACCCGTGTAATCGCGTTTCAACAGTTCCATCATTTGCGCTGTTCGCTGTGGGTTGGCCGCCTTTCCGGTCACTATTTCCGCTAGCAGTCGAGCAGTGGCGTCTGTTGTCAGCTTGTTTCGGTTCTCACCGTTTGGACCTCGCGAAACGTGCTCACGCCCATAAGCATCCTCACAAAACGTCTTCTGATTCACATTAATATTGCTGTACCCTAACGAAGTATAATAGCGGTTCACTGCATTGCGTTTGAATTGCCACTCCTCCATCTCTTTCGACGGAAGCTCATAACCACCGGTAGTTTGGGTTAACACGTCGACGATGTATTGCGTTGCCTCGTTTGACGAGTCGACAATCATATCCCGGACGGCACGCTTCAGCTCCGGAGTTTCCTCGATCTTTTTGTCTTCCAGCCAACGGTGCACAGCTCCCAGATAAAAAAGCTTAACCACACTCGCAGGATACACCCGTTCATTGCCATGAAAGCTCGCCTGCGACGGGTATTGCGGATCACGCAGATCGATCAGCGTGATCGAGAGCTGATTTTCTGTCAGCTTCTTGTCCGCAAAACGATCGAGTGCGGTCTTGGCAGCTTGATTCACCAATAGCTGCAGACTCGTCGGCAACGGTGCATTTTGTTCGAAGCGAGCTTGCGCAATGGCGTTCGAAGGCAAGAGCAATAAGAAGCCACAAATAGAGACTATAACTTTACTCACATCAATGAGCCCCAATCTTAGAAGTTTCTGTTGTGACTTCGAGAGACTATTATGCTTTCCCCGGGAGTGGCAAGTAGATCGAGTGGCGGTGGTGTATGTTGTGCTCGCCAGCACCCTCGTGACCGGCAACTTAAGGTTGCCGCTTTGTTGTGACCTTGTTCCGGCCCAAGGTTTGAAAACCACTCACCAGCAAAACCACCTCTCGACATAAGCAGTCTCTCAGGTCGGGAAGGCGGACCCCGCCCAAGTTTGAATGCCATTCAAGCTCGGAGCGGGGTCCACCTTCCCGACCTGAGAGGCTATTGGGGTTGAGTTATTGATCTGCTGGTGGAGGTCATCGCAGTGAGTGCTTTGGCCGATTATTATCTTTGTGCTGCACTTGAAAGTTGCTATAAGGCACCGCGTGGAGAAACCTTTGAAAGAGGGGTTGGTCCGTGGCATTCGCCGTTGGGACCTGGTGGCTATCACCATCAACGGCATCATCGGCGCGGGAATCTTCGGGCTGCCAGCGAAAGTATTCTCGCTGATTGGTTCTTACAGTCTCATAGCCTTTGGCGTTTGCGCACTCGTCGTCTCTTTGATCATTCTCTGTTTTGCAGAAGTCGGCAGCCGCTTCAAGGAGACTGGCGGACCTTACCTTTATGCACGCGAGGCTTTTGGAGCCACAGCCGCGTTTGAGATTGGCTGGTTAATGTGGCTTGCGCGGCTCACCGCGTTTGCGGCAAACTGCAATCTACTCGTCAACTATATAAGTTACTTCCGGCCTCAAGCCACAACCACCATATGGCGTCCGTTCATCATTGTGTCTGTCGTTGTTGTATTGACCGGGATCAATGTGGTGGGTGTCAGACAGGCTGCGTTTGTGAGCAACTGCTTCACAATAGGCAAACTTATCCCGATGTTAATCTTCATCGCAGCGGGGCTTTTCTTTCTTAACCCACATGCTTACGCGCTCGGACCAAGGCCCCCGACCACAGCGTTTTCGCAGTCAGTGCTCTTGCTGATTTACGCCTTCACCGGATTTGAGATGGCGGCAATCCCTGTCGGCGAAGTGCGCGATCCACAACGATACTTACCACGTGCGCTAATCATCGCAATTGGAGTCGTGGCGTTGCTCTATATCTCGATCCAGATTGTTTGCGTGGGTACCCTGCCTGAACTCGGCCAATCGCAGAAGCCTCTCGCGGATGCGGCCACACGGTTCTTAGGCACGGCGGGCGGCGCAATCATTTCTGCAGGCGCGATCATCTCGATTACAGGCAACCTGAACATATTGGTATTGTCAGGTTCGCGAATTCCCTTTGCTATGGCCGAGCAACGAGAATTGCCACCATTCATCGCGAAAGTTCATCATCGTTTTCTTACACCCCACGTCGCAATCCTGGTCACGGCGGCACTGATGCTGGTCTTTACACTGAAGAGTTCGTTTGTCGCGGCACTGACGATAAGTGCGATTGCAAGATTGGTGACGTATGGCGCAACCTGCGCCGCTCTTCCCTTGCTCCGCCGCAAGCCCACTTCCAGGACAGCCGTATTCCGCTTGCCGAGTGGAACCGCGATAGCGATCCTGTCGTTGATATTGATCGGCTGGTTGCTGGCAAACAGCACTTGGCGTGAAGCGTTGTCAGCAACAATCGTGGGAGCGGTGGGTTTGGCGATCTATTTTGGTTACAAGCTCTATTCGCGTCGCTCGTAAATCACCCGTCCATCGAGAATCGTCATTACAACGTCGGTCGTCTCGATGTCTTTCGGATCTATCTTGAAGATGTCGCGTGAAAGGATCACCAGATCAGCGAGCTTGCCAGGTGTGATTGCTCCTTTGACCGCATCTTGAAACTCAGCATAAGCAGAGCCCACAGTGTAGGCACGTACAGCTTCTTCGACTGAGATCCTCTGTTCGGGCACCCAACCTTTCGGATTCTTGCCGTCCAATGTCCTGCGTGTGACGGCTGCGTAGATACTGAACATTGGATTCAGGGGCGCGACGGTCCAGTCAGTACCGAATGCCAGGACTGCGCCGGAATCAAGCAGCGAGCGGAAAGCGTAGGTGGTTTGTGCTCGCTCCTTTCCGATTCGCTTTTCCGCCCAGCGGCCGTCATCGATCGCGTGATAAGGTTGCATCGAAGCCACAACCTTGTCGCGCGCAAATCGCGGGATATCCTGGCGGCGCAGGTGCTGTGCATGCTCGATTCGAAACCGTCGATCACGTTCGCTATCCTCGCGCTCTATTTGTTCATAGATCGTCAAGATGAGGTCGTTGGCTCGGTCGCCAATAGCATGGATCATTACCTGCAATCCCGCTTTGTCAGCCGCGCGGACGCGAGTGAGCATGGCGCCTTCTGGATACATCTCGTCGCCCGCGATGCCGCTGGTGTTGGGAGCATCTTTGTAAGGTTCGTAAAAGAGTGCCGTTGTCGATCCCAGGCTGCCATCAGCAAACCCCTTCAAGCCGCCCACGCGCAACATCTCGCTGCCAAAATGCGCACGCACACCAGTGCCGGTGAGACGCTCCCAAGCAGGTAGTGGTGACACGGCATGGATGCGGGTCTTCAACTCACCATGATCCAAAAGGGTTTGATAAACGCCGACGTCACTTCCAGCAGACATGTCCTGCACGCTGGTGACGCCGAGCCTTGCAGCGTATTCGGTTGCGGCACGCGCAGCCGCGAGTCTTTCTTCGAAACTCGACGGCTGTATTACTTTCCAGACAAAGTTTTGCGCCGCATCCTTCAAAATTCCGGTTGGTTCTCCGGTTTTTGGATCTCGAACGATGATGCCACCCGGAGGATCGAGCGTCTGCCTTGTGACTCCGGCAAGCCGTAAAGCCAGACTATTTGCGAGCGCCATATGGCCATCAAGGCGACTCACGAAGACGGGGGTTTGTGGCGTGGAGCTGTCTATCAATTCTTTTGTCGGCAGCGTAGCTTCCGGCCAACGCTCATGGTCCCAGTCGCCACCCGTAACCCATCGACCGGCCGTCAGTTTTTCGGCGAAACGGCTTATGCGCTCGGCGAATTCTTGCGGCGTACTTGCGTTGCGTAGATCGACACTGGAAAGTTGAAAACCTCCGCTCAGAAAATGCACATGCGAATCATTGAAGCCAGGAAGAACAAGACGTTTGTCTGCATCAATCACGCGTGTGCGTGGGCCCGCCATTTTTCTTATTTCTTTGCTCCAGCCCACAGCCACAATGCGGTTGCCGTAGATGGCTACCGCCTCGGCTGTTGGCTGGTTTGAATCCATCGTGTGGACAATCGCATCTACTATTATCAGATCAGGAGCGAAGGCTGGCGTCTTATCAGCAAGGCTGGGAACATTCATGGAAATTAGACTCAGAGCGATGACGTGGGCCAGGAGCAATCGTGTTTTCATGGGGGAGGTTCCAGTTACGAGTTCAATGTCTCTTGCTGAGAACATTTATCGCCAGTGGAAGCGTGCTAATCAGTCCCACCAGGAAGAGAGTCCAACCAACGGCCTTTCGTTGGTCATTGTTGAGTTTGCTTGAAATTAACAGGGCTGCTCCGGCGCCTAACATTCCTCTGGTTCCGGCGATCAGTGCCAGCTCGGGCAATGTGATTTCAGTGGATTTCATATAACGTCTCCTTTTTCTCGTATTGTGCAGAGAGCCCGGCAACAATGACAAGCGTCGACACCAGTTCAGAAGAACTTTTAAAGAAGCAAGATCCTGTTCCCGTCTCAAGTTCGGCAGCCATTTCAATTTTCAAATCAGCAACTCAACCCCAACAACCTCTCAGGTCGGGAAGACGGACCGGATCATCTATCATTTATCATTTCTCATTTTTCATTTGCCATTTCTGAATCTCTTCTCAAAGACGAGTCAACCCCGCAGTCTGTCGAAATCAGGTAGTGCCCTAATTTGAGACTGTCTTAGTGCATTCTCAGTGGGACGTGAAATTAGGACACCACCCGAAATCAATGACAAATGACAAATAATGACGAATGATAAATGATAGATGATCCGGTATGATCCCATCCTTTAGGTTTCAATGTGGGTACTTTGATCGAAAATCTTGGAGCGGTTGTCGGCCGCGAGAATGTTCTCTCGCGGCCTGATGAACTGCTTGTCTATGAGTGCGATGGGTTGCCGCAACACAAGCATCGTCCGCTGGCCGTTGTTTTTCCTTCCTCCACTGAGGAAACGGCAGGCGTCATGCGGGCGCTCGCCAAAGCGGGAGTGCCGTTCACTCCGCGCGGCGCCGGAACCGGATTGTCTGGTGGCGCGCTGGCCCTCAATGAAGGCGTCGTAATCGAACTCGCACGGATGCGCAAAATCCTTAAGCTCGATACTGCGAATCGACTAGCGGTGGTCCAACCAGGTGTCGTCAACTTACAAGTCTCACGGATGGCCGCGCAGTACGGCTTGTATTACGTTCCCGATCCTTCGAGCCAGCCAACCTGCACGATTGGCGGAAACATTGCCGAAAGCGCCGGCGGAATCCACTGCCTGAAATATGGAACGACTACCGACCACGTTCTTGGATGCCGTGTAGTACTTGCCGGAGGGGAGATAGTTGATCTGGGCGGAGCAGGGACAGAATTCGAGGGTTACGATCTTCTCGGAACATTCATTGGCTCGGAAGGGACCTTCGGTATTGCTACAGAGGCCACGCTGCGACTAGTTCAGATCCCTCCTGCCGTCCGTACGCTGCTGGCGGAGTTTGCGGAAGTCAGCGATGCGAGCCACGCAGTCTCGGCAATCATCGCAGCCGGTGTCATGCCGGCAGCACTGGAGATGATGGACCACGAGATCATTCGAGCCATAGAGGCCAGCGTGTTTGCGGCGGGACTCCCACCGGATGCTGGAGCAGCGCTACTGATTGAACTCGATGGGATCGAGGCCGGACTCGATGACGAAACAGAACGGGTAAGGAGGATCTGTCTTGAGTATCGAGCCACTAACTGCCGGCGCGCACGAGACGAGCATGAGAGAAAGAAACTTTGGGCCGCCCGCAAAGGAGCCTTCGGGGCGATCGGACGCATTTCGCCTGACTCGATGATTCAAGACGCAGTTGTGCCGCGTTCGCGTCTGCCCGAAGTGCTCGCTTCCGCCTATCAGATTGCCTCGAAATATCAATTGCGAATAGCAAATGTATTTCATGCCGGCGACGGTAATCTTCATCCGCTTATCTGTTTTGACTCACGTTTTCCCGAAGAGGTCCGGCGCGTAAAGGAAGCCGGGCGCGAGTTGATGGAGGTGTGCGTTCGCGCTGGTGGCACTATCACTGGTGAACACGGCGTGGGTCTCGATAAACGAGAGCTTTTGCCGCTGGTTTTTTCGGAGGACGACATGGATGCGATGCTGCGCGTTCGGTCCGCATTTGATCCGGATGGCTTGTGTAATCCCGGCAAGATCATCCCGATGCTGCGCGGCTGTGGCGAAGCAAGAGCGGTCTCGTCAGAACCCGGAGCGGTAGCGACGGGGTCCGCCAGACCCTCGTCAGAACCCGGAGCGGCAGCGACGGGGTCCGCGAGGCCCTCGTCAGAACCCGGAGCGGTAGCGACGGGGTCCGCGAGGCCCTCGTCAGAACCCGGAGCGGCAGCGACGGGGTCCGCGAGGCCCTTGTCAAATCCCGGACCAGTAGCGACGGGGTCCGCGAGACCCTCGTCAGAACCCGGAGCGGTAGCGACAGGGTCCGCGAGGCCCTTGTCAAATCCCGGAGCGGTAGCAACGGGGTCCGCTAGGCCAGACACGCTACCAACCGGCTCTTTCGCATCAGACGGAGGTCTGCTACAAACTCGCGGTCTGGCGAATGAACCAAGTGGTGGTCCAAAAACGGAAAGTCTTTCAGGTAGAGGCGGCAAAACTGCGTTTGAAGTCGACTCTGCGGCGTCGAAGTTGGCGGGGATTGTGGGCGAAACCAACATCTCAACCTCTCCCCGTTTAAATGTCACTTCTTCCCTGCCATCAGTCTCCCCCTTTCTCCTGACTGTCGCACCAAGCTCGATCTCCGAACTTTCTGAAGTGATGAGAGTCGTTTCCAGTGAAGGTTGGACCATGTCACCTGCTGGAGCGGGCACCTGGCTGAGCGCGGAATCAAAAAGCGCTGACGTAATCGTCACCACCAAACGGCTGAACAAGATCATCGAACACGAGCCTGCAGACTTGATCGCCGTGTCTGAGGCTGGCGTTACTTTGACAGATTTCAACAAGGCACTGACAGATAACGGTCAATGGCTACCACTGGATCCTCCTGATGCTGGCCACGCAACGCTAGGCGGCGTTGTTGCCACGGGTCTCGGTGGCGCACAGCAACACGCCTACGGACGACCACGCGGATCTGTTATCGGAATGCGTGTGGTGCTGGCCGATGGAAGGCTGATTAAAGCCGGCGGTCGAGTCGTCAAAAATGTTGCCGGTTACGATCTTTGTAAGTTGTTCACCGGCAGTTATGGAAGATTGGGAATCATCGCAGAAGTGAACTTCAAACTTCGTCCCAGGCCCGAACGCGAAACCACTATTGTTGCGCTCGGCGGGCCCACCGCCCTTATATCGGTAGCTCAAGCTATTCTCGACGCGCGTCTATTCCCTGTCGCTATCGAATTGGTATCATCACGCATGGCAAATCTCCTGGGACTCGTCGCCGATGAGGGCTCAGCCGCGTTGCTCGCGCGCTTTGCGGGAAACGAAAAGGGCGTTGAGTATCAAGTCAAAGAGGCGTTGAATTATCTCGGTCGAGATTCGGGGACGAGACAAACTGAAGTGATCGTCGACGACGCGCGAGTTTGGCAAAAACTTGCCGCGGTTCCACTTCAGGCAAACGAACCTCATTGTTGGCGGGCGAGCGTGTTGCCAGCCGGAATGGATAAATTCTTTGATGCGGTTAGAAATATTATCGGCGAGCATTTCGCTTCGTGCTTATGGCAATTAGGTGTGGCAGATGGACGTTTGAGATTTCTGAGTAATCATGGTAATACCCTGGCAGAGACGATCGAACGGTTAAATCAACTGCGTGGCGCCGCACGTTTGGCGGGTGGCATGTTCATTGTAGAAAAGACCAATGAAGAAATTGGACGGCAGGTCGACACATGGGGAGAACCTGGACCAGCGAAACATTTGATGGATCGAATAAAGACCCAACTTGATCCCCAAGGTGTTTTTCCCGATTAGCAGTGACTTTGCGCTTGACCACCCAAGCTCTTCACTGGGACCGCGGGCGTCTCGCCCGCAATGAGCGCGGAGCGCGAGTCGAACGTCCGAAGTTGACCCCAGTCCGAGATCAGCGCGCCTGGCGGCGCTTGGGCGGGCGTCTCGCCCGCAATGAGCGCGGAGCGCGAGTCGAACGTCCGAAGTTGAC
>Ga0070699_100003319_pt1 | contig 14234 bp, 12 predicted proteins | sample KBSK1503metaG_FD_65473 | JGI IMG/M metagenome (GOLD analysis project Ga0070699, IMG submission 65473) | Corn, switchgrass and miscanthus rhizosphere microbial communities from Kellogg Biological Station, Michigan, USA - KBS K1-50-3 metaG | ecosystem: Host-associated > Plants > Roots >...
TTCATGACGTCCATGTTGAGCACTGCCGCCAGGTTCCTGAGCGGCAACGTGGGTTTCGCGGCGAATGCCTGGGAACCGATGAGCCCCGATTCCTCGGCGGTGAAGGCCATGAACAGGATCGATCGTGCCGGGTGCACTCCGCTCCGGGTGAACGCCTCGGCGGCGGCCAGCACCGCTGCCGTCCCCGAAGCGTTATCCTCGGCGCCATTGTAGATCGAGTCCCCGTTGACCGGCGCCCGGACGCCCAGGTGGTCATAGTGTCCGCCGATCAGCACGGCTTCCTGCGTCAGCGCGCCGTGTCCCGGCCAGCGGCCAATCACGTTCCAGGTGGCTGAACGACGGATCTCGCTTCGGATGGAAGTTTCGACGCCGGCCGTGAGGGGCACCGGATGGAAATCCCTCCTGGCCGCGGCGGGCATCAACTGGGCCAGGTCGGCTCCGCCTCGCCGCACCAGGTCGGTAGCCGCCGCCTCCGTCAGCCACCCGGCGAACTTGAGCGAGGTCGCCGGACTCTCCAGCCGGACCTGGGCTCCGGTCCAGGAAGACTGAACCGTCGACCAGGGGTAAGTCGCGCTCTCGGTGGTGTGGACCATGAGGATGCCGGCTGCGCCCTGGCGCGCCGCTTCCTCGATCTTGTAGGTCCACCGCCCATAGTAGGTGAGCGCCTTTCCCTTGAAGATCGTCGAATCGCGGAGTCCTGGGTCGTTCACCAGCACCAGGACGATCTTGTCTTTGACGTCGAGGCCGCGATAATCGTCCCATTGGTATTCCGGCGCCACGATTCCATAGCCCACGAACACTACATCACCCCGAGCCCGCACATCCGACTCGTTCCGCATGGACCAGAGCACGAAATCGTCCCGGTAGGTGAGAGACCGGGGCTGGCTGCCGGTCAGCGAGAGGGCAGGCGATGGCGTGAGCGAAATAACCGGGACCTTGTGGAAGTAGGTGCCGCTGTCTCCTGCGGGCTCCAGTCCGAGGCGCTCGTATTGCGCGGCGATGTACCGGGCAGCAAGCTCGCCGCCCCGGGTGGCCGGCGCCCGGCCTTCCAGCAGGTCGTTGGAGAGGAATTCCAGATGAGCCCGCAGCACCTTTCCATCCACAGCCTGGGCGACTCGCGTAGCCGTGGTCGTGGACTGCTGTGCCGCCAGTACTTGAGGCACCAGAAGAGTCGTCGCCAGAATGACAATGCCATTTCGATTCATCAGTGTCTCACTGTTATGTGAACCCGCAAAGAACTAATTGTCCTCTTCGCGGCTCTCGCGCTGCTTCGCGGTCTTTGCGAGGAGATGTTGCAAGACTGGCCTGCAGCAGGATCTCACTTTCTCTGGTAAGGCGAATCCGGATTCCATACCGGAACCCCTGGCGCCACGGCTACCGCATAGAGCACTCGCACCAGGACCCTCAGGTCGGTCATGGTTCCGTCGAACGAGTACCAGTTCTGAATCTCGTCCGCCGGCTGGTGATACCGGGTGTTCAAGTACTCCTCGAGTTTCTGCTGCATCCATCCCGGCGGCTTCCCGATTGCCGTGTAACCGCCCCAGAAGAAGAGCGAAGGCACGCCGGCGTTTGCAAAGCTATAATGATCCGACCGCTCGAAGAAATGCTGGTCCGCCAGAAACTTCTCCTCCCCGGCACTGATGCCGACGGTCAGACCCTCTTGGCGCGCGGCATTCCGGAACACGGATCCCAGGCTGGAGTAGCCGAGTCCCAAGGCATACGTGTCGCTGGTCCTGGAATACACGTTGATTCCGTCCAGGTTGAGCATGGCGGCGGTGTGTCCCAGGGGAACCGTCGGGGCGCGGACGTACGCTACCGACCCGAGCATTCCCGATTCCTCGGCATCAAACGCGACGAACAGCAACGAACGGTGAGGGGCGACACCGGATCGGGCGAAGGCCTCGGCCACCGACAGAAGCGCGGCTATCCCGTTGGCATTGTCCTCGGCACCATTGTAGATCGAATCGCCATTCACCGGCGCCCCGATGCCGAGGTGATCGTAATGCCCGCCCAGGATCACCACCTCACTGGCCTCGGGTCCCTGTCCGGGCCAGATCCCGAGCACATTCCTGCCCTGGATGGCGCGGTGGCTGATGGTCGCGCCGGCGACGAACCCCAGCTCGACAGGCACCGGACGGAAATCTCTGCTGGCGCTCTTCGTCTTGAGTGAGGAAAGGTCCAGCCCGGCCGATCGAAGCAGCCGAGCCGCCGCGGAGTCGCGAATCCAGCCGGAAATGCCCGACGGGGTTCCGCTGGATTTGTCCGGCTCCAGCAGTGAAATGCGTTCCCGGAACCAGCCGCGAGGAATCTGCTCCCAGGGATAACCGGTTGACTCGGGGCTATGAATGATCAGGGCGCCAACGGCGCCATGCCGCAGTGCTTCATACGTTTTCGTGTTTCGATTGAAGCCGCCGGCGGGCTTGAAGAGGGTACTGTCCACCTGGCCCGGGTGACCTGCGAGCGCGATTACCAACCTTCCGCGGACATCCACATTCTTGTAGTCGTCCCAATGATTCTCCGGGGAGACAATGCCATACCCGACGAACACCGCCGGCCCCCGATACTCCTTCAGGGTGTCGCTGCCCAGAATGAGCAATGCCTGGTCGCTCCCCGGAGCAAACCGTTCATAGCCGGCCGTCAACTCGGAGCGCACCACCCTGTCGGCTGTCAGGGCGAAGCTCTGAAACCATCCGCTGTCCCGTCCTGCCGGCCGCAGCCCCATGCGCTCGAACTGGGCGGCGATGTAGTCGCCCGCCAGCCGGCCGCCTCGGGCTCCCGGCCCCCGCCCCTCGAACAAATCGTCCGAGAGGTAATGGAAATGGCTCTCGAACGTCTGGGGCCGAATCTGGGAAACGATGCGATTGACCGGCCTGACCGGTTGCTGGGCGTTGCCGGGCCGGGCAAAAGCAACCGCGGCAATCATGAGGAGTTGACGGATCATGGTTTCCAATGGGGAGTGAGGAATTCCTGGATTTCCTGGACCACCCGCTCCGGCTGTTCTACGTGAGGCCGGTGCCAGGAGTTCCCCAGCACCACCAGGCGCGAGTGGGGAATCGCCGCGGCGATTTCCCGGCCAACCCCGAGCGGAATGAGCGGGTCGAGGCCGCCCCAGATGATCAGGGTCGGCTGCCGAATCTCGTGGAATCGGTCTTTCAATGCGGTGAAGTCGAAGTCGCGGAGGATTTCCGCCGCGGCGATCCTGGCGATTGAATCCGATCCCGCGTTGTCGGGCATGTCCGGTGGATCCCGGAGCCAGTCGGGGGCTTCGATCGGCACCAGCAGCTCGCGGGCCTTCACTGACCAGCTGGCGAGCTCCCGTTCCGAAGTGCTGAGCGGCTCGGTGCCGATTCCGAAATTGAGCCCGTAACCCGCCGTCGAGATGAGCACCAGGCCGACCACCCGGTCGGGCCGGGCCAGTGCCAGCGCCGCGGCGACCTCGCCGCCCATCGAGTGACCGATCGCAACGATAGGCCCGTGGCTCCAGTGGTCGATCAAGTCGCCTACCCGCGCGACGGTCGAGTCGAGGCTGTGGGAGCCGCGCGGATTCTCGCTCAGGCCGGAGCCCGGCAGGTCGATGGCCAGGATCGCGTAGCGCGGCCCCAGCGCCTCCACTTCGCCCCGGAAGGCCAGGAGCGACTCACCATAGCCGTGCAGCAGCAGGAGCGTGGTGTCGCCGGCGCCGGTTCGTAGCGCGCGCACGTGGCCATCTCCCGCCGTCAGCCACTCGGCCTGATAGGGTTGCAGCCGGTGCATCCGGCGGTCCACCAGCAGCAACAGCGGGATGGCCAGCAGCCCCGCGCCGGCCCACCAGAGTCGACTCCGCACCGAAAGTCGCATCAGGGGCCGCAGGTGATTCGCGAGATTCCGCCAACCGCCATCGCCATCCGCTCGCTGGTGGTGGCCAGGGTGTCGCCACCCAGCCAGGCGATGCCTTCGCCCTGGAGTTCCAGCCCCCTCGCGTCGCAGCGGAAGCCATTGCCGGCCGGCGTGAGCCGGTTTCCGTCAAACCTGAAGAAATAGATGTAGCGATAGGTCCGCACCGCGACCCGCCCGTCCTCCCGAAGTGTGGCATCGGTAGCCAGGAAGGATCCGGCCTGGTTGGATGGGATCGGCAGTGTCTGGATCAGTTGGGCCTCGGTTTTCTTGAGACTCCACGCCGAGCCCGGCACCCGGAAAACCATGGGGCCTTCCGCCGAGGTCTTGGTGATCAGATAGACGTCCTGCTCCGGCGTCACCAGGATGGCTTCGACGTTATGTGGCTTGTCAGGATAGGTAATGGCGAGGATTGCATTGGGCCGGGCAACGCTGTCACGGCCGGCCCGGGGTTCCCGGATGCGGTAGATCTGGACCGAGGTGCGTCGCTCCCGGTTGTCTCCCACGTCGGCCAGGTAGAGGCAGTCCGCGTTTCCGCACCGGGCGCGCGCCATCGCTTCCCAGTCCACATTTTCCGCGCCCTCGATCCGCACCACCCCGCGGTCCCTTCCCAGGGTGTCGACGGCAAACAGCTCGGCTGGATTGTCCGAGTCGTTGAGGGTCCAGAGAATGTCGTTCTGGGTCGCACTGGTCGCGAGGGCCGAGCTTTCAGTAAGCCGCTGGTGCTGAAAGGGATGCTGGCCCAGAAAGACTGCCCGGGGACCGGCGGAATCGGCCTGGCCCCAAAGGAATCCGCCCGGGAAGAGCGCCAGAGAAAGGAAAACCGTCAGGCGGATGATCATGGCTGAATGGTATCACCGGTCCGGGTAAACCGAGTCAACTTGATCCCACCCGGTCGTTCCGTCATCTTTGGTCTCCCGGAACCGGAATGTCCATGCTCGAGAGCCTCAAAAACCGCCCCACGCCCAAACTGGCCGAGCAGGTGCGGTTTGAAGGCCGGATTCTCTTCCTGACGGAAGATCCCGCCCTGATCCGAAGCCAGCTTCAAGGGAAGGATCTGGCCTGGAATCCATCGATTGCGCTGCGCAGCGACATCTCGACCGACGAAATCACTCCCGCATACATCTGCTACTACTTCGATGAGACCCTCGGGGAATTCCCCTATCTGGGCCTCAAGGCCGGCGAAGAGTTCCCCCTGGGCCGCGGATCGGTCAAGCAGGGCGGCTTCGTCGCATCGGTGAGCGGTAAGCGCCGGGGCAAGGGTTCCAGCCGGGAGCAATCCCCCTACGCCGAGATGATGGCCGGTATCAAGCTGGTGATCGCGGAGAACATCGAGCGGATTTACCGGGAGAATTGCCAGAATCTCGGCCTGTTCACCAGTACCGATTTCGGGCTGATCGATCGCATCCGCCATGGTGAATCCATTCCGCTGGCCGAATTCACCAGCGGCGAAGGCGAAATCACTCGCGGCATCATCGAACATGGCGGCCTGTTCCAGTACAACGTGGCCCGGATCCAGGGTAAGGTCGCCGTCCCGGCGCTCAAAACGACTCGGCGGCCCATGACGCTTGCGGAGAAGATCATCGCCCAGCACTGGGTTACCGATCTCTCGGCGGGCCGGGTCGGGACGCCGTTCGTCCAGCCCGGTGACGAAGGTTTCATCCGGACCGATATCCGTTTCAGCCACGAATACGTCACCCCGATGTCGGCCATTTTCTGGCGCGATTCCGTGGGCGCCGGTGAAAAGGTGGTAGATCCCGGCTCGATCTTCTTCTTCCGCGACCACCTCACCTTCCTTGAGCTCGCGATGACCGACGAGCGAAAGGCCGAGGGTCTGCTCGACGTGGCGCTCGAGCTCAAGAAGAAACAGGAGGACTTCGCGGCGGAGCAGGGCATCAAGCTGTACGGCGAGCTGCCCCGGCTGGGGCCCAACATGCTGGTCCAGGGCTCCGAGGCGATTTGCCATTCCAAGATCCTGGAACAACATGCCCTCCCCGGCCAGGTGATCATCGGCAGCGACAGCCACACCCCGCACGCCGGCGCGATGGGCAGCCTGGCCTTCGGCGTGGGAACTACCGCGATCTTCAATTCCTGGCTCACCAAGGATGTGCGTATCAAGGTCCCGCCCTCCGTCCTGATCCGGGTGAACGGGCAAAAGCCGGAGAACGTAACGGCGAAGGACTTCATGCTCCAGATTCTGCGCCAGCCCTACGTGAAGACCGGCAAAGCCATCGGCAAGATCGTGGAATATGCCGGCGACGCGGTGCAGACCCTTTCTATTGATGAGCGCGCCACCATGACCAACATGGCGGCGGAGGTCGGAGCGTTTACCGGTCTGATCCGCCCCGACGAGAAGAACGTCGAGTTCCTGGTGCGGGAGCGCGGCATGCCGCCGGAGCAGGCCCGCGGCATGCTCCAGGGGATGGCGTCCGATCCGGACGCGATCTACGAAGAGATCATCGAGATCGACGCCCGCAGTCTGCTGCCGATGATCGCCTTGCCGGGCGATCCGGGGAACGGCCTGCAGATCGAAGAGCTGGGGGCGCCGGTCAAGATCGACATCGCGTACGCCGGAAGCTGTACCGCGGGCAAGAAGGAGGACATGGACATGTACGCCCGGGTCCTCCGGGAAGCCGCCGACCAGGGCGAGCGAATTCATCCCGGCGTGCGGTTCTATATCCAGTTCGGCAGCCAGGATGTAAAGCGCTATGCGGAGCAGAAGGGGTACGTCGAGGTTTTCCGGGCGGTCGGGGCGGAGATCATCGAACCCAGCTGCGGCGCCTGCATCAATGCGGGACCCGGAGTATCCTACGACCGGAAGACCGTCACCGTAAGCGCGATCAACCGCAACTTCCCCGGCCGGTCCGGCCCGGGGCAGCTCTATCTGGCCAGTCCGTACACCACGGCGGCCAGTGCTTTGGCCGGCTACATCACTGCGTGGGAACCGGAAAAAGCGCTCGCTTAGGCGGTTCGATCTCCAGCCCTGCAATCAAGGAAAAAATCAGCCCCCGAATCGGGCCGCGACTCAGGGGCTGTCGATCGAGACGTCTGGTGCCAAGCAGACGCTCCAAGCGCGCCTTACTTGATCAGAATCTTATTGGCGGGGGTCGGCACTGCTTTCGGCAGCCGAACCACCAGAACGCCATCCTGATACAGCGCCTCGATCTTATTCTCGACTACCAGGGTTGGCAGCCGCATGGTGCGGGCGAAGCGGCCGAATTCCCGCTCCTTCCACAGGTAGTTCTCCGCGGTCTGTTCCTGATAGACTTCCCGCTTGCCGGAGATGGTCAGCACGTTCTCGATCAGGCTGACGTCCAGGTTTTCCTTGTGGATTCCCGGCACTTCAAACCGAACCACGTACTCCTTCTCGTTCTCCGTCAGGTCGAAGGACGGCAGCCAGGCCACGGCCGGGGCTATCGTCTCGAACGGCGGGAAAAGGGGTTCATTCATGAAGGGGGTCGCAAAGAACCGGTCAAACAGGCGGTCAATGTCTTCTTTCACCCGGCCGACAGTGGGCGCTGCCTTCATCACTTTCATCGTCTCCTCCGGTTGGTTACCGGGAAGAACCTAGCACCCCTGCCATGAAGCACGGTTGAACTGAATGTGAAATCTTGCTAAACGAGTCTTAATGAATATGGGAAGGCAGGACGGCGGCGACTCTCGCGGTTCGCGGTGGCGATGGCCGGAACGCATCATCGGCGTAAACGCTTCGAGCATTCCACAGTACCCAGGACTTGAGTCCCAGGTCCTCCACCGCGCGGATTTGTTCCTTCACGTGAAAGCCGGTATATCTCGGCGCACCGAGGGTGAACGCCTGAAGCCAGGGCCGGATCTCAGCGGTCTTGCCGAGCGGCGCCGCCCGCAGCATCCCATCCCTGATGGCGCGGTGCACTACCTCGTAGGGCTCGCTGTTCGGGTGGACGATCTCATAGAAGCCGCCATAGTAGTGGCTGGGGTACACCATGGGCAGGACGACATCGGCGGTCGTCACCAGGTCCTCCCACACCTGCCCGATGCCCATGTCAACGTCGGCGCTCGCGGTCATCCCGAAGACATCGATGGTGAACGGCACGCCCAGGGGCTTCAGCTGGTTTCTGAGCATGCGGAGGTTCCGTACTACACCGTCCCGGGTAGTCTCCTTGCCTTTGCGGCCGGGATAGACCGCCTTCGCCATTAGCGATCTCGGCTCGTCCGGAAAGCGTACGTAGTCGAATTGCAGCTCTCCGAACCCCATCCGCACGGCTTCCTCGCCCAGGTCACCCGCGTAGACCCATACCGAGTCGGTATATGCGTCGACCCAGCCGTGGCCTTTCCGATCCTGCCACAGGCCGCCATCGGCGTGGTGGATCGACCAGGCCGGCTTGTGGCTGGCCAGCAGCGGGTCCTTGGCGACCACGATCCGGGCAATCGGAAAGATCCCGTGGGCGTGAAGCACCGCCAGCCGTTCCCGCACGTCGGGGGCGCGGATCTGCTGGTTGGCGGTGATCGCGATGGCGGTCGGGACCTTGGAAGGGTAGGTCAGGTACCCGGTATCGTCCTTCACATCGATGACGAAGGCATTGATCTCGGTGGTATCGGCCAGCCGCACCAGGTCATAGAAGTGCTTCGAACCGAAAGCCCAGGCATTCAGGTAGATCGCTCGGATGGATTTGGGAGGCGGCAAGAGGGGCGGGGCCGGCCAGTCCACCGGCTCCAGTTGCCGGGGGGCGCCCAGCATCATCCGGTCCAACGCGGTTCCCTGGCGAGGCAGCTCATCTCCCCACTGCGCGGTCTGGGCGGCCAGCGGAGCTACAAGGGAGGTAAGCAGCAGGAGTGAGTAGAGGGGAACGCGGTGCATATACCGGTAAACTTGCAAGGCACGTGCCCACCGCGGTGTGCCATGGATCACCGGTTAAGGGGGGGAAACCGGGGTGATTTCGGTGCGGCGGTTCCGGGTTCGTGCCTCGTCTGTGGTATCCTGCGTGAGCAGCATGTTTGCCCCGTGCCCCTGGATCCTGAGCTGGCCGTCGTGGACGCCCTTGCCGATCAGGTACAGGCGGATCGCCTGGGCCCGGTCGGTAGAGAGCTTCTGGTTCTCCGCCGGGGTGAGCCGGTCCTGCGCATTCCCGCCGATCTCCACCTTCAGATCGGGATTCGCCACCAGGAAGGCCGCGATGCTGTCGAGTTGGGGGAAGGCCGCCGGGTTGAGCTTGCTACTGCGGACTTCGAACGCGGTGCCTGGCACCGTCCACCGCCCAGCTTTGGGCGTGATGCTGTCGGGTGGAACCCGGGTGGGCGTAGAGATCGGCGCTCGTCGGGTCGTATCAATCGGCGCCCGTCGGGTCGTATCGATCGGCGCCCGTCGAGTCGTATCGATCGGCGCCCGTCGAGTCGTATCGATTGGCGCGCGTCGGGTCGTATCGGGAACGACGACCGGGCAGCCCCACTGGTCCACCTTGGCCCCGGCCGGAGTGTTGGGGCAGAGGTCAGACGCGTCCGCCACCCCGTCCCGGTCCACGTCGATAGTGGGCGGACAGCCGAACGCGTTGACGATGGTTCCCGGTGGCGTATCGGGACACCGGTCGATCCCGTCCAGTACCCGGTCATTGTCCAAATCGCCCGGGCAGCCCAGCCGGTCCACCGTGGCTCCGGCGAGCGTGTTGGCGCAGCGGTCCAGGCCGTCGAGGACTCCGTCCTTGTCGCTGTCGGCGGGACAGCCGTTGCGGTCGACCGTGGCGCCGGGTGGCGTGTCGGGGCAACGATCTATGCCGTCCAGCACGCCATCCCGGTCGACATCCTGGGGACAACCGACCGCATCGACCTTGGCCCCGGCCGGGCTTTGTGGACAGCGGTCGATCCCGTCGAACACGCTGTCCTGGTCGGAATCCGAGGGACAGCCCCTGCCATCCACGATCGCGCCGACCGGAGTAGTGCCGCACCGGTCATAGCGGTCGTACACGCCATCCCCATCGCTGTCGGTGAGTGGCCGGCTCCCCAGCATGAAACTGAGCCCGGCGCCCATCGAGAAGTTGCTGAAGGAAGGAGAGCTGCTCTTGCTGATCAGCGCTTCGGTTCGGAGCATCATGGTGGGTGAGAGGGCGAACCGCGCCCCGATGCCGCCGATCATCGCATTGGAGGAGCCGCATATGGTGGAAGGCGCTACGTTGGCCGGGCAGCTGCCGTAGCCCACCACCCCGTAGCCGCCCTTCAGGTAGAGCGAGCTGTATAACCCGATCGGCACGTTATAGAGGGCGGCGCCTTCGATGGTGGTGACCGTCACGCCCTTCCCATTTGCCGACTTGGGTGCCGCCACGCCGCCTTCCAGCTCCAGCGTCATCCGGTTCCGCCATACCCAGAACCCCACCCGCCCGGAGCCGCCCACCGAGCCGCCCAGCTCGGTCGAATGGTCGAAGCTATGGTACGCCCCCGAAGCGCTGGCCTCGAAGCGGTATTCCCGCTGAGCCTGGGCCGACCCTGGCAGGGCGGCACCAGCCATCGCCAGAACAACCCAGCACGCCAGCGTTCGCATCAGGGGTAAACCAGTGAAGAGGAAGCTGCCGGGTGCCGCCATCGCACCCCCGGGTCCCGGTAGGATGATAACCTCGTGGCAAGCAGGGCAAGAACAGGGACTTGGCACGGCGGCACCGGATGGCTACGATTCGCCTCGCGACCACTCTGGAACGGATGAAACTGCATGAAAGTGATCATCGAGTTCTGCGTTGTTTGAAACTATCAGCCCCGGGCGGCCGGTCTGGCCGCCGAGCTGAAACAAGCCTATCCCGACAGCGAAATTCGCTTGTCGGAGTCCGCCGGTGGTGTGTTTGAGGTCACAATCGACGGTGATCTCGTCTTTTCCAAGAAGAAACTCAAACGCCATGCCGAGGCCGGCGAGGTTCTCGATCTCGTTCGCCGGCGCTCCAGGCCCTGACCGGGAGCCATTTCTCACCTTCATGCCGACTGCCTAAGTGCGGATCGCAATTTCCACCGGCGGGGGCGACGCTCCCGGGCTCAACGCAGTCATTCGCGCCATCGTGTTGTCGGCCCACCAGCGGGGGTGGCAGAGCTACGGGATCAGGAACGGGTACGATGGACTGCTGGAGAACGCCGGGATCATCAATCTCGGTCCCCGTGAAGTCCGCGGCATCACCCACCTGGGCGGCACCATCCTCGGCACCACCAATCGCGGGAATCCCTTCCGTTACTGCCGCACGGCGCCTGATGGCAGCGAGACCGAGATCGATCGCTCGGATGAGCTGGTCTCGGCGTTCCAGGCCAGCGGGTTCGAAGCCTTGATCTCGATCGGAGGGGACGGAAGCCTCTCCATTGCTCATGAGCTCTGGAAGAAGGGGCTTCCGGTGATCGGGGTTCCCAAGACCATCGACAATGATGTGGTCGGGACCCTGGCCTCCTTCGGCTTCGATACCGCGGTCAGCACGGCAACCGACGCGATCGACAAGCTCCATTCGACGGCCGAGAGCCACCGCCGCGTCATGGTGGTCGAGCTGATGGGCCGCTATGCCGGATGGATCGCGCTCCACAGCGGGATCTCGTCTTCAGCCGACGCCATCTTGATTCCCGAAATACCCTTTGATATCGATAAAGTGTGCGCCAAGGTCATGCAGCGCGAGCGCCAGGGCCGCAACTTCAGCATCGTGGTCGTGGCAGAAGGCGCAGTTCCGGTGGGGGGAAGCGTGGTGCTCCTCGAGCGGCGCCGGGATGGATCGCCGGACCGGCTTGGCGGAATCGGCAGTCAGGTCGCCCGGGCGATTAATGAGCGCACCGGAAAGGAGACCCGGTCCCTGGTGCTGGGCCACCTCCAGCGCGGCGGCTCGCCGACCACTTTCGACCGGCTGCTCGGCCTCCGGTTCGGCGCCGCGGCGGTGCGAGCGGTGGCCGCGGGCGAATACGGCGTGATGATCGCCTACCAACCGCCCAGGATCATCCACATCCCGCTCGACGAGGTCATCGGCCGGTCCAAGAACGTGCCGCTCGATTCCGACACGGTCCTCACGGCCAGGGAACTGGGGATCAGCCTCGGCGATTGAGTCTTCTTGCGCCCGTCCTGCCCGGCGGTACATTGGCTGGGCGCTATCGCAAGTTCTTACCTTCCAGGTTGTTGCTGGCCCACGAACTCGCTACGAGGGATGGTCATGTCCACTCGCCTCCGCCGTTCTCTCGCCGTATCCCTGCTGTTGGTGACCGGCCTGACTGCCAGGGTGGCCGCCCAGGATCGCCTGCTCACATTGACAGACCTGAGCCCCGATCTCGCGCACCTGATCGGGGGAACTCCGCTCGATTTCGTAGCCACGGCCAGGATCACCTACGGGGTGACCGGCAATTCCAGCTACGACGACTTCTTCCGGAACTCTGCGGTTTCCTACGGCGGGTTCATGGTCGGCCGCCGGCTCACCAACCAGGCGACGTTGAACCTGAAGAAGTATGCCCGAAGCAAGATGGCCGTCGCGGAGATGCACGATCAGATTGCCGAGCTGACCCAGGGGGCCGATACCGCGAACTGGACCACCGAGCAGTCCCTGGCGGTGCTCGCGGCAGCGAAGAAGAAGAATCAGCTCTCCGCGGAGGAATCAGCCTACATGCTGAGCATGGCCGCGAACATGGCGGCCGCCATTCCAATGGTGGAGGCTTCCGTCAGCTCCAGTACCCAGCTCGCCGGCACTGCATCCGGCCTGGTGAGCGGTGCCCGTTCCGCGTTTGGCGTGATGAAGGCCGCCGGAATCAGCCGGAACGTGCAGCAGAGCGCCGATCGCATTGCCACGATTCCCACTGAGGGCCCCAAGCTGGTCGAGGCGATGCTGGTGCTCTCCAAGGGCCTCGCGATGATCAACGGAAACTGATGCGCCGCGCGCTCCGGGTCGCGGCCGTCCTGGCCCTCGTGTTTCCGGCTGCTGCCCGGGCCCAGCGCCCGGTGCCGCTGGTGCTGCCGCCGGGATGGAACGACTCCTGGTTTGAAAAACTCGACCAGGGCCAGCAGCCGCGCACGGTCGTCGCGGTGATGAACTTCGCGGGCGCCGAAGTGCTGGAGCAGCGGCTCCAGATCCAGATCTCCGACGCGCTGGTCACCTCGATGGTGCAGGCCGGCCGGTTCGATGTCGTCGAACGGCAACGGCTCGATCTGGTCATGGACGAGCAGAACCTGCATCAGCGGGGCCTGGTGGATCCCGCTACGGCCGCGCGAGTCGGCAAGATTCTGGGGGCACAGCTGGTGGTCTATGGCGTGCTGACCGGCGCGACGGAACAGAAGATCGACAAGTTCTCCTATGACCTGGTACGCATCGAAGTCTCCATGGATGTCCGGGCTGTGGATGTCTCTACCGGCAAGGTGGCGATTTCCGAGACCGCCAAGGGAGCGGCTGAAGCGCGCATCATCACCAGTGCCGACGGCACCATCATCAGCGGTCCCACCAATTACGATCCGCTCTACCACGAGGCTTCCCGCCAGGCGCTCGATCGCGCGGCGGCGCTGGTCTCCGGAGCAGTTCCGCTGGTTGGTTTTGTGGTCGCCACGGAGAACCGAAACGTGACGCTGGACCTGGGCGAAAGCCGAGGCGTCAAGTCGGGCGATACCTTCATCGTCTTCCGTCGTGGCCAGCCTTTACTGCATCCCGTGAGTCACGCTCAAATCGGCTGGAACAAGACCGTCCTCGCCGCTGTCCAGGTAACAGACACCGAGAACGATCTCTCCCACGGCCGCATCCTCAACACCGCCCCCGGCGCCGAGCTCAAGCCCGGGGACCTGGTCATTCTCCGACCATCCACCTGACCGCGTCACCGTCGTGACCACCAAAGCCGAGGTTCGCCAGCAGGGTCTTGCGGCCCGGGAAGGCGAGCCTGATCGGGATGGGGCCAGTCGCGCGATCCAGGCCCGGGTGATCGCATTGCCCGAATTTGCCGCCGCCTCCACCATCCTGACCTACATCGGGGTTCGCACCGAGGTGGCGACCGATGCCATCGTGACGGAGTCAGCTCGTCGCCGGAAGCGAATCGCGGCGCCTTACGTGACCCCCGGAGGGTTGCGCGCCGCGTTCATTGAAGGAAGAGGTGACCTGGTGCCGGCGCGGTTCGGCCTGGTGGAACCGGCCGATCGCATCAAGCAGGATCCGCTCAGGGATTGCCCGCCCGGTGAAGTGGATCTCTTCGTGGTTCCCGGCCTGGCCTTCGACCGCTCGGGAGGAAGAGCCGGATTTGGAAGGGCCTACTATGACCGGCTGCTTGCCGGGGCCAATCCCGGCGCGCTGTTTGTCGCGCTGTGCTTTCACAGCCAGCTGGTCGCGTCGGTGCCGATGATCGACCATGATATCCCAATGCACCTGATCGTCACTGAGAGAGAAACCATCCGTCCATTGAGTGACAAGTGACAAGTA
>Ga0070699_100003320_pt1 | contig 14233 bp, 11 predicted proteins | sample KBSK1503metaG_FD_65473 | JGI IMG/M metagenome (GOLD analysis project Ga0070699, IMG submission 65473) | Corn, switchgrass and miscanthus rhizosphere microbial communities from Kellogg Biological Station, Michigan, USA - KBS K1-50-3 metaG | ecosystem: Host-associated > Plants > Roots >...
GAGCAGCTGACCAGCGCCGAACTCGCCTCGTTCTTCATCCTGCTGGTGGTGGCGGGCAACGAGACCACGCGCACCGCGCTGTCGCACGCGCTGATGCTGCTCACCGAGTTCCCCGACCAGCGCGCCTTGCTCCTGGCCGACATGGACAACCGGCTCGAGGGCGCGGTCGAGGAGATCGTCAGGTACGCCTCCCCGGTCGTGTTCATGCGGCGGACCCTGACCCGGGACTACACCATGAACGGGCAGGACTACCGCAAGGACGACAAGGTGGTGCTGTACTACTACTCGGCCAACCGCGACGAGGACCTATTCCCCGACCCCGAGCGCTTCGACATCACCCGCTCGCCCAACCCGCACGTCGGGTTCGGCGCGGCCGGGCGGCACTACTGCCTCGGCGCCCACCTAGCCCGGCGTGAGCTCAGGGTGATGCTGCGCGAGCTGCTGACCCGCGTCCCCGACATCACCGCGGGCGAGCCCGACCGCCTGCTGTCCAGCTTCATCAACGGCATCAAGCACCTGCCTTGCGACTTCAGCCGGCCATCCGCCTGATCAGGTCGGCCAGGCCCTGCGGCCAGATCGCCTCGTCGGTGGCGTCGAGCTCGGCCAGCGTCCACCAGTGCCACGCCGCGATCCCGTCCGAGACGTGCATGTCCGCCACCTCGCCCAGGCCGCGGCGGCCGGTCCCCACCCGGGCCAGGAAGAACCGTTCGTGCTGCCGCACGATCGCGTCTGCGTACTCCATGATCCGCACCTGCTCGTACACTTCGCGCCCGACCGGCACGTCCGTCCAGCCGGTCTCCTCGGCCAGCTCGCGCCGGGCTCCGGCCGGGTAGTCCTCCCCGTCGTTCAGCCCGCCGCCCGGCGTGCACCAGTGCCGCCCGTTGGGCGGCCCCTCGTCATACCGGAACAACAGCACGCGATCCTCCGGATCGAGCACGATCACCCGCCCGGCCCGCCGCAGCCGCAACTCCTGGGAACCCGACACCGTAGTAACGATAGCTACCCGTCCGCGCCGCATCCCGCCGTAGATCGGGCCGAACGGGCCGCGGTTCCCGCCTCGGCCACCCTGCTTGCCTCGATATCTGAAAGACTCTGCCCATGGCGGGCCTCGACGACCTGAGGATCCCTGTGGCGATGCGGGCCGTGGCAGGGGCGATCATCGTGCTGACGGACGAAGTATGTGCGGACCTTCTGGACGAGGAGTACGCGAGCCTCGCCCGGAAGGTGGTGGCGAAACTCGCGCGCAAGCGGCCCTCACCGATCCAGTCCGGCCGGGCCCCGACCTGGGCGGGTGCGGTCGTCTACGCACTAGGGCAGGTTAACTTCCTGTTCGACTCCTCCACCAAGCCGTACGCGACAGCCGACGATCTGAGCGCGGCGTTCGGTGTCGCCAAGGCCACGCTGGGCGCCAAGGCTAAGCAGATCCGCGACCTGACGAAGATGGACTACGGGACGCCGGAGTTCCTGCGCGAGGACATCGTCGACGCGAGCCCCATGGTCTGGTTCATCCAGGTGGACGGCCTGATCGTGGACGCCCGCCAGCTTCCGCCTCAGGTCCAGGCGCAGGCCTTCGACCTGGGCGTCATTCCCTACATCCCCGCGCTCGGCCGGGACGGCACCGCCGCGTGGCTCAGCGAGAAAGGACCATGAGCTAACCGCCAGGCACGAGCGTCTCGCTAGGCTCATCACATGTCGCCGGTATCTCGTGGACGCAAGCCGAAGAGGTCGAAGAAGTCAGGACATGAGCGTCTCACTTGCCGAGCACCAGCTGGGCGGCCTGCGCTGGATCGTGCTGAACGGCCCGGACCGCGAGGCGTTCGGCGCGCTGGGGGAGCATGTGCGGGCGGAGCTGGCCGCGCTGGCCGAAGCCTGGCCGGTACTGCCCCGGCTGCGCCGTCACGTGTCTGGCCCGCACGGCCGCGAGCTCCTGGCCGCGGTCCGCCGGGCCACAACGGAGTCCTTCCCCGCCGAGTGGGCCGAACTGGCTGCGTTCGCGGCGGGGGCCGGGGTGCAATTCGACGACCTGGTGCTGCTGAACCTGCGGGGCGACCTGGGCTTGGTCGACGGCGGAATCGGGTGCAGCGACCTGGCGTGGCGGCGGGAGCGGTCGGTCGTCGCGCACAACGAGGACGGCGCGCTCGAAGACGTCGGCCGCTGCGCGCTGCTCACCATGACCGGAACCGGCCGTCCGGCCGTCACTGCCTTCTGGTATCCCGGCTTCGTGCCGGCCAACGCGTTCGCCCTGACCGGTGACGGCCTGATCTGGACCGTCGATCACCTGCCGGTCGCCGCGCCCGGTCCGGGAGCTGGCCGCCACTTCATCGGCCGCGGGCTGCAGCGCTCGGCGCGGACGGTCGACGATGCCGTCGGCTACCTGCGGTCGCGGCCGTCCGCGGGCGGCTTCGCCTACACGATCGGCGACCGGGCGGGCCGGGTGGTGAGCGTCGAGGCCGCGGCCGGCCGCCACGCGGTCATGGAAGCCGGGCCCGGCCGGGCCGCGCTGCTGTGGCACACCAACCACGGCCGCTACCTCTCCGGTGCCGACCCGGAAGCCGACGGCACGAGCGCGGCCCGCGGCGAGACGCTGGACGCCCTCGGCGTCCCGGCGGAAGATCCCGGCCCGTCCTGGTTCCTGGACGTCCTCACCGGCCCGCCGCCCGGCGGCGTCCGCTCCGACCCCGGGCCGGACGGCCACGGGCTGACCACGCTGTGCACGCTCGTCGCCGACCTGACCGCGGGCGAAGCCGTGATCGCGGCGCGCGGCGAGCCGCCCGTGACGATCCCGCTGGCCGACCTGGCCGAGGGCGACCCCCGCGCTCAGCGCCCCTTCCGGCCCGCGGGGTTTTAGCCGGATAGTCCAATTTTGAAACAGCCGACCGTGCCGGGGATGGCTAACGTCGGCTCAATGAAAGCCCTCGTATACCACGGACCGGGCCAGAAGGCGTGGGAAAACGTCCCCGATGCGACCATCAGGGAACCAACCGACGTCGTGGTCAAGGTCGACACCACCACGATCTGCGGCACCGACCTGCACATCCTGCACGGCGACGTGCCCGCCGTCACCGACGGCCGCATCCTCGGCCACGAGGCGGTCGGCACCGTCACCGCGGTCGGCGACGCGGTCAAGGGATTCAGCGTGGGCGACCGCGTGCTCGTCCCCGCCATCACCAAGTGCGGCCGTTGCGAGTACTGCCAGCGCAGCATGCCCTCGCACTGCCAGACCGTCGGCGGCATCGGCTGGATCTTCGGTCACCTGATCGACGGCACCCAGGCCGAGTCGGTCCGCGTCCCCTACGCCGACACCTCGCTGTACGCGGTGCCGGCCAACGTCACCAACGAGCAGGCCATCTTCCTCGCCGACTCGCTGCCGACCGGCTACGAGGTCGGCGTGCTCGCCGGGAAGGTCCGCCCCGGCGACACCGTCGCGGTGGTCGGCGCCGGCGCGGTGGGCCTGTCCGCCATCTTGACCACCGGCCTGTGGGGCGCCTCCCGGGTCATCGCGATCGATACGAACAAGTTCCGGCTGGACAAGGCGCGGGACTTCGGTGCCACCGACACCGTGGAAGCCGGCGACAACACCGCCGCCGACGTCCTGGCCCTGACCGGCGGCGTCGGCGTCGACGTATCCATCGAGGCGGTCGGCTACCCCGAGACCCTGCTGACGGCGGCGTCCCTGGTCCGCCCGGGCGGCACCATCGCCAACATCGGCGTGCACGGCGTCCCGGTCTCGCTGCCCATGCAGGACATGTGGATCCAGAACGTCACCCTGACCATGGGCCTGGTGGACACGGTGTCCATCCCCACCCTGCTGAAGATGGTGGCCAGCGGCCGTATCCCGGCGGAGAAGATGGGCACCCACTCGTTCACCTTCGCCCAGATGGACGAGGCGTACGACGTCTTCGCCAACGCCGCGGAGAACTCCGCCCTCAAGGTCGTCATCACCCCGGCCTGACGGCGCGGCCGGGAAGCAAGCCGGGGCGGCTAGCGGACCGCCCCGGCGCGGTACTCAGCGGCCGGTTCCTCCGTGACCGCCGGCGGGCGGGCCGGCGCCCGCCGCGGCAGCAGCGTGGTCAGGCCGGTCGCGGCCAGTACGATCACGGCGTTGATCGCCATCGCCAGTTCCATCGCCGAGACCGAACTGGCGGGGGTGGATCCGAACCGGGTGTAGAACACCGCCCCGATGACCGCCACGCCGCTGGCCACGCCGAACTGCTGGGCAGTGGTGAGGATCCCGGCGGCCGCGCCCGCCCGCTCGGGCGGCACGTGCGACAGGGCCGCCCCGATCAGCGACGGCAGCGCTATGCCCTGGCCCAGGCCGATGACCGCGGTGGCGGGAGCGAGATCCCAGCCCGTTAGGTGGCCGCCGTAACGAAGGCCGGTGAGGACCAGGCCGATCGTGCCGAGCACGTCAAGTCCCGCCCCGATCGTGATCGACCACGGCCCGAACCTGGCCGCCAGCCGCGGCCCGAGTATCGACATCGTGGTGAACGTGAGGGCCAGCGGTCCGGCCTCCAGGCCCGCCCGCAGCGGCGACTGGCCCAGGCCCGCCTGCAGGAGCAGCGTCAGCACGAACATGAAGCTGCCGAAGAAGAACACCAGGGCGAAGTTCAGCGCGATCCCGGCCGAGAAGGCCCGGTCACCGAACAGCGGCAGGTCGAGCAGCGGCTCGCCGCCCCGGCGGGCCAGCCGCCGCTCCCAGGCCAGCGTGAGCACGAAGACGGGGACGCAGGCCGCCAGGGACACCCAGGTCCAGGCGGGCCAGCCCTCGTCGTGGCCCAGGGTCAGCGGCACCAGCGCCAGCGCCACCGAGGCCGAGACGCCGACCGCGCCTACCGGGTCCAGCCGGGGCCTGCGGTGACCACGCGCGTGCGGCACCACGAGCGCCGCCGCGATCAGCGCGGCCGCGCCCACCGGCACGTTCACCAGGAAGATCGCGCGCCAGCCGAGGCCGAGCACGTTCGCCTGCAGCAGTAGCCCGCCGAGGATCTGGCCGGACACGAAGGCCAGCCCCATCGTCACGCCGAACCAGGCCAGCGCCCGGCTTCGTTCCGGCGCCGGGAACGTCGCGGTGATCAGCGCCAGCACCTGCGGCACCATGGCCGCGCCGGTGAGGCCCTGCAGCAGCCGGGCGCCGACGAGTTCGGCGGGGGACTGGGCCAGGCCGCACAGCAGGGAGGCGACGGCGAAGCTGGCCACGCCGATCATGAACATGCGCCGGTAGCCCACCAGGTCGCCCAGCCGCCCGCCGGTCACCATGCCGCTGGCGTACATGAACGCGTACCCGCCCACGATCAGCTGCAGGGCCGCGTCACTCACGTGCAGGTCGCGCTGCAGCGACGGCGCGGCCACGTTCACTACCCAGATGTCGAAGCCCGCCATGAACATCGCCAGCAGCACAACCGGCAGCATCAGCCAGCGGCGCGAATCAGGCTGGGATGCGGTATCCGTCACGGACAAGGTGTTCGACATAGATCGAACTGTACGACAGGTATCGAACTCCTCGCAAATGTGCCCTATGCTGGGGGCGTGATGGACGACGTCGTCGAGCCGGCCGCCGACGAGATGCTGCTGCCGAAGGTGCTGGCCGCACTGGCCGACCCGCACCGGCTGGCGACCATCCGCTTCCTCGCCCGCCACGGCGAGTCGTGGTGCGCCCAGGTCAGGCAGGAGGCCGGCCTCGAGCTGAGCAAGTCGACCTTCTCCCACCACCTGCGCATCATGCGCGAGGCGGGCCTGGTCACCAAGCGCATCCAGGGCGCCAAGGGCTACGCCCAGCTGCGCAAGGAGGACGTCGACCGCCGCTTTCCCGGCCTGCTCGATTCGGTCATCAACGCCGACGACCCGGCCCTGGTCTGACCGTCCGCCTAACGCACTCCATGTGTCTGCCCATGTTCCGCGCCCGCGGCTAGTACGATTCCGTCGTGCCCGGGACGCCCGAGCCTGGTGTTTGGCCCACGGAATGGCTGAGACTCAACGCGGTGTGTCCGTACTACACGATGTTTCCGCTTGATTTCCCCCTCGGCCAGCTTCAGCTTTACCCGCACGCCCGGCGTGTCCTGGACCCTTTCTGCGGTCGCGGGACAACGCTGTTCGCGGCGCGCCTGGGCGGCAGGCCAGCGGTGGGCATCGATATTAACCCCGTGGCGGTCGCCATCGCCCGGGCGAAAATGGTCAAGGTCGGGCCCGGGGCCGTTGTCCAGCTGGCCAGGAAGCTGCTGCGCACCGCGGAGGAGCCTGCTCCTATGGGAGAGTTCTGGCACTGGTGCTTTCATGCCGACACCCTCAGAGAGACCGCTGCTCTTCGCCATGGCCTGCGAGCGTGCGGCGACACCCCCGCCGCCGCCGTGCTCCGCGCGATCATGCTCGGCGCATTGCACGGACCGCGCAATAAGGGACTGCCGTCCTACCTGTCGAACCAGATGCCGCGCAGCTATGCTTCCAAGCCCGCCTACGCGGTTCGGTACTGGCGAGACCGTGGGCTCGAGCCGGTCCGGGTGAATACGCTTGACGTCATCGAGCGGCGCGTGAATTACCTGCTGCGCTCATGTCCTCCCGGAGTGCCTGGGCGGGTCGTGCTCGGCGATGCGGCGGGCAGTGTCGCGACGCTCCGCCAGCGTTTCGACCTGGTGATTACCTCGCCGCCGTACTACGGGATGCGCACCTACGTGCCCGATCAGTGGCTGCGCCACTGGTTTCTCGGCGGTCCTCCCGATGTCCAGTACGGATCCGAAGGGCAACTCGCCCGCCAGCCGAATCAGGCGGCATTCGTGTCGGCGCTCGCCAATGTCTGGCGGGCGGTAGCGTCTCGGTGCACGCCGGGAGCCAGGCTGGTAATCCGTTTCGGAGCCCTGCCGTCGGCCAAGGTCTCACCAGAGAGGCTCATGATTGCCTCGCTGTACGAGGCCGGGGCTGGCTGGATGACACGAGATATTCGTCCGGTTCGCGCGCCGTCGGCTCACAGGCGGCAGGCTGAGCAGTTCAACGTCGGCCGGCGGGCTATCGGCCGCGCCGTTGACGAGATCGATGTAATGGCGGAGTTGCTGTCAGCACGCCGCTGAAAATAGGCGTAGCGTTTAACGCTAAGTACAATCTGCTACTGTCCGTCACCCGCGGAGGTCGAATGTTCGACCCTGACCGGCTCCCCGAGCTGAAAACCCTGGTGCGGGAGGCCACCCGAGGTGATTCCGGCCTGCTCGAAGAGGTAATGCGCGACGTAGCTCTGCTCAGGCCGGTCACGACTATTCAGCCTCGCAACATTAATTCAATTTCGCTGGTGGCCTCGGATGGCGGAAATAATCGCCTGGATTTCAATCCGTTCTCACTCCAGGTTGTCCGGGTAGTCGACACTTACGGCGACGAGTTGTTCCTCGACGCTATCTCGCCGTCCACCGACATCGTAGCCTTGGGGCAACGCCACCTCGACGATCCTGCTTCGCCGCTTGGCCAGTTGATGCGAGACCTTGGAACACGGACGCTCGGAGAACTGAGCCCGATGATCCCGGCCAGGCCGAGATCAAGTGGTTGGCCGCTGGTATACCGCGACCTTTGTGAGTGGGCGGTGCTATATGAGCTCGTCTGTTACGAACGGTGGGGAAGTGACACTCTCGTTATCCGGGATGGCCTTCTCCGCACGAAGATCTTCGCCGGTGACCTGTTCGTCCGTCTCTACCGCCTGATGAAGGCGGCGATCGAGAAGAACGTGCGTGAACGCAAGCGGCACATTTTCCTCGTCGGGATCGCGAAGCACTCCCGGATTATCGAGCGCTACCGGCTGGCCATGGCCGTCGAAGACGTGTTCCCGGCCGGCCAGCCCTGCTACGCGCCAGTCCCGCCCGAGCTGCAGGTCAAGGTCTATGACTGGGCCGAGTACGTTCGCTCGCCCGATGACGACGTTGCCGACAAGGAAAAGCCCAAGTTCAACATGGGGGCGATGTACCTGGTCCGGTTCGGCAAACAGACCTTCGATCCGGTGTGGACCATGGACCTCCTCCAGTTCCAGGTGCCGCAAGCCCAGCAGGTCTTCGGCTCACTGCTCGCCGACGCCGAGGTTGGCTTCCCCGTTCCCTGCTACCCGCACTGCCTGCAGGAGGCAGACCGTTACGCGCAGGTGGTCGACCTGGATCTCGCGATCCTGCAGGCTGCCATGGAAGAGGCGATCCGGGAGCAGATCCGCGAAGACCGGCGTCATGTCTTCGACGCCCAGCGGCTGTCACCGGCTGATCCTGCCGCCGGGAGGTATCAGTGACGCTGTTCGAGAAAGCCCAGGTGGTTGGTACCTTTCTCGGCTTCTCCGCGAGCGGGCTCGAGTTCCACGCGGATCTCATCCTGCCGTACCAGAACTATTTTCAGTCTTCGCCCATGCATGGCCAGTTCGTCCTGGTGGCCCTGGAGAGCGACGCCGAGGCGATCCTGGGACGGATCACCACGATTTCCTCCCAGGGCAGGCTCATATCGCCGGCCGGCGAAGACTACGCCCTGCGTCAGCAGCGCGAGAACCGCCCCATTCCCGAAGACCTGCGCGACCAGTTCCTCAAATATCGCGTCAACATCAGGATCCTGGGGGTGCTCCGATACCGGGACGGCGACAAGCCTCCCGTTTTCGTCCCGTCGCACCGGCGGCTGCCGCATGTCGGGGCCAAGGTCGCTTTCTTGTCCGATGAGTTGCTCCGGCACGTCGCTGGTGCCACCGCCGATGGTGTGCACGCGGTCGAACTCGGCTTCCTCGCCCTCGGCGAATTCGTCTTCGCGGGGCAGGATTCCCGTGCGGGGGACGACGAACGGCTGCAGATCCGCGATCCCGCGGTCCTTCCGCGCTTTGACATCCTCCATCTGGTGAGCCGCCGCTCGTTCGTCTTCGCCCGGGCGGGCTTCGGCAAGTCCAACCTGGTCAAGCTGCTGTTCGCGAACCTGTACGGCGGCGCCAATGGCCCCGTCGCCGAGAAGAGAGGCGGCCGCGAGGTACCGGTCGGAACGGTCATCTTCGATCCCGACGGCGAATACTACTGGCCCGACGACAAGGGCCGGCCGGGACTATGTGACGTTCCCGCGCTGCAGGACCGGCTGGTCGTCTTCACCGACAAGGAAGGACCGAGTGAGTTCTACCGGTCGTTCGCCGTCGATAAGGTGAGATTGGACATCAGGGAGCTCGAGCCCGCCAAGGTCATTTCGCTGGTGATACCGGCCGAACGCCAGGAGCACCAGAACATCGCCAAGCTCAAGCTGCTCCGGGCGCCTGAGTGGAGCAAGCTGGTCGATGAGGTCTGGCTGGGCCGGGGCGGTACGGATCTCGAGCACTTTTACCAGGCCTTGCAGCTTGACCCCAGGCAGCAGGAGAACGAGGCGCTCGCTGCCAGGTCCAACATGGTGCGGGTCGTCACCGCGCTGCACGATCCGTCCAGCCAGCTGCTGCGTGCGCTGATCATGGCCTTGTCGGACGGCAAACTTTGCGTGGTGGACATCTCGCAGATGCGTGGCGCGCAGGGACTCGCTCTGGCCGGCGTGATCTTGCAGCGTATCTTCGAGCACAACCAGGGTGAGTTCACCAAGAAAGACTCGCGCAGCGTTCCGGTGATCGCCGTTGTCGAGGAGGCCCAGTCAGTTCTGGGCACTTCGGCCAGCCATGGCGAAGGACCCTTCATCTCCTGGGTGAAGGAAGGGCGCAAATACGATCTTGGGGCGGTCCTCGTGACTCAGCAGCCCGGGAGCATCCCCGCCGAGATCTTGTCTCAGGGCGACAACTGGTTCATCTTCCATCTCCTGGCCGAAGGTGATCTGCGCGCGCTCCAGAAGGCGAATGCTCATTTCTCCGAGGACCTATTGTCTTCCCTGCTCAACGAGCCCCTTCCCGGACACGGAGTCTTCTGGTCGAGCGTTAGCGAGACGCCGTATCCGATCCCGACCCGGGCTCTGCTTTTCGAGAAAACCTTCACCCCGGCCGATCCTCACTACCGCCGCCCGCGCGCCGACTGCTACGCATCGGGCCTCAAGGACCAGCTGGACAATGCGCTCAGCGCAGCAGTCGCCGCGTCTGGCGGCACTCCGGTCAGGGCTAACAAGACCGTCGATGCCACGGAAACCTTCAAGTTCGCGGCCATCCGTCGGCTAGCCGAAGACGACAGGTTCCAGGCACACGTGCGCAGCGACCGCGGTATCAAATGGGGACGCATCCAGCACTTGCTAGCCGATCATCTGCCCGAGACGTTCGGTCAGCAGCACGATGAGCGGTCTGGTTGGGTCTTCAGGCAAGGACTCGTTAAACGGGCTCTCGACGAGATCCTCGGTGAGGGCGGATGGCGTTCAGATCCGCGAGACGGATCCCAGTGGGTCTTCGTTACCGACCGCGCCAACTCTCGTTCCGCGGTACCCCTTCGTCCCGTCGACCGGTCACCCGACGACGACCTCGGCCCGCCGCCGGATGAGCCGCCGTTCTGATCAAGGCCAGGCCACCCTGGCCTCGTCGGATCGCGGTCCGGCTACGTGATCACGTCGGCGGCGGAAAAGACCCTCGCCGGGAATCCCTGCTCCGCGGCGCCGCTGCGGCTCCAGAACATCAACGTGAGATCGTCGCCCGGATCTGGGATGTATGCGATCTTCCGCTGCAGGTCGGTCACGTCACGGCTGGTCAGCGGGCTAGCTTGCCATCGGCATTCGCCGAGCAGCGCGGTCTGATCACCGTCTACCGAACCGTGCCGCAGCCTCACGGCCGGTCGGTTCAGTGCGTGTCACATTGTGCCCGTCGCGATCGTCATGGTGGTGAACGCGCCTCCAGCGCTCAGGACACGCGACAAGGGAAGCGTCCAATGAAACTGACCATCTTCGCGGCGACCGGCGGCATCGGCCGCCAGTTGCTCGAGCAGGCCATCGCCGCCGGGCACGACGTGACCGCCGCGGCACGAAACCCGCAGAACCTCTCGCCGGTACCGGCCCGCGCGGTGGCGGCCGACCTCGCCTCCGTCGACCCGGCCGCCCTCCAGCCCGCGGTCGCGGGCGCCGACGCGGTGCTGTCCGCACTCGGTGCGCGGACCAAGGCCGACGCCGGCGTCGCCGCCCGGGGCACTCAGGTCATCACCGAGGCCATGCGGGACACCGGGGTCCGGCGAATCATCGTGGTGAGCGCGGCGCCAATCGGCACCATCCCCTCGCCGGGGCGCCCGCATCCGCCCAGGCACGACCCGGGCGACGGTTTCATCATCCGGTACCTGGCCGACCCCATCGTCAAGCGGGCGCTGCGTGAGCACTACGCCGACCTGGCCCGGATGGAGGATGTCCTGCGCGACAGCGACCTGGACTGGACCATCGTGCGGCCGCCGAGGCTGAACAGCAAGCCTGCCACTGGCAGGTACCGAACGGCCTACGGGCAGAACCTCCGTCGCGGAATGTTCGTCTCCCGCGCCGACGTCGCCCACTACATGCTCAGCATCCTGGATCAGCCCGAGACATTCCGCCGCACGGTCGGCATCGCCAACTAGCGCTATGGCCCGGCGTCACAGATCTGCCACGGCCAGCGCCGGATCAGCCTGGGCCGGGCCGCTGGGCTCCCAGTCCTGATCCGAACGGGCGTACGGGTACCAGCGCAAGTCCCGGCCGAGGCGCAGCTGCAGGCGTCCCGCGGTAATCCGGTTCCCCCGGACAACTTCAGCCGTGCCTGTCTTGGCCCGCAATGCGGCTTGCGCCGTCCCCAGAAGGCCGACGGTATCCGGGTCCTCCACGGCCGGGTCCCATTCGGCGCGCAGCAGCTCGAGGCCCACGAGGCCGCCCTGCCGCCACGCGAGCGCCTGCCGGGCGAGGTCGCGCGGTGGCACCCCGGACCGTGCCGCCAGCGTCGCGAACGTCGGCGTGCCCAGCGTACGGGCGGCCCGGCGGGCCAGGTCGGCGTCCGGGTCGAGGGTCAGCCCGGCATCAGCGGACAGCCCAGAGGCCAGCTCCCACGCCCGGTTAGCGGCGTCCGCAGCCAGTTCCACCAGGTCCTCGCGGAGGCCGGGACGCCACGGCGGCGGATCCACCGGAAGCGCGGCCGGAGAGCCTGGCCGCGACGGCGGCAACGGCACGGCCGGGATCGGTGCCAATGGCACCGGCACCAGGAACGCGGACCTGGCGTCCACACCCTCGTCACCGGCACGCGGGCTGTCACCTGCCACCGCCCCCGCGTCGGCGCCGGGCCGCCGGCTAGCGGTGCCATCCGCAGGCCCCGCACCGCGCCGACGGGCCCGGATCCCGGCCAGCACCTGGTCGCGGGTCCGGCCGCGCAGCAGGAAGAGCGCGAACGGGTCAGCGTCGAGCGCATCGGCGATGAGATAGCAGGCCGCTGCCGAATGCTTGCACGGATCCGCGTCGTCCGGGCAATCGCAGCGCGGCCCGACCTCGCCCCCGCCAGGCAGCAGATCGAGCCCGGCACCAGCCGCGTCGTCGGCGATCTCGGGCGGCAGTTCGCCGTCCAGTAGCGCCGCCGCGTGGCCGAGCCGGGCGGCGATGGCCTTAAGCACACGGTCCCATTCCTCGTCGGCGAACCGCCGCACCCGGATCCTTACCTGGTACGGCTCGGTCTTCCGGCCCCGCACCAAGGCCCTCGTCTCGCCCGGCGCCAGGGTCAGCTCACCGACCGCGCCGGAGCGCGCGTAATCCCGGCCGCGGGGCAGCCGGTCGGGGTCCAGCCTGGCCCGCTGCTCCAGCGCCTCCAGCCAGGCCCGGCCCCACCAGGTCCGGCCGAACTCCCGCGGCTCGGAACCCGCCGGGGCCGTACCGCTCGCCGGGCCCGTCCCGCTCATGAGGCGGCCCGCAGGCTGACGAGCTCGGCGAGTTCGGCGTCGGAAAGCTCGGTGATCCAGCCCTCGCCGGAACCGATCACGGCGTCGGCGAGTTCGCGCTTGGTCTCCAGCAGGGCCGCGATACGGTCCTCGAGCGTGCCCTCGGCCACCAGGCGGTGCACCTGCACGGGGCGGTCCTGGCCGATCCGGTACGCCCGGTCAGTGGCCTGGTCCTCCACGGCCGGGTTCCACCAGCGGTCGTAGTGCAGCACGTGCGTGGCCCGGGTCAGCGTCAGGCCGGTGCCCCCGGCCTTGAGCGACAGCAGGAACACTGGCACCTCACCAGCCTGGAACCTGGCCACCATCTCCTCCCGGCGCGGCACCGGAACCCCGCCGTGCAGGAACAGCGAGCCGATCCCGCGCGCGTCGAGATGCCGCTGCAGCAGCGTGCCCATCTGCTTGTACTGGGTGAAGACGAGCATGGATTCACCGCCCGCCAGGATCAGGTCGGACAGCTCGTCGAAGGCGGCCAGCTTCCCGGACCGGCCGGCCAGCGGCCCGGCTTGCCCGAGGTACTGGGCCGGATGGTTACAGATCTGCTTCAGTGCGGTAAGGAGCTTGAAGACCAGGCCCGCCCGCTCGATGCCCTGTTTCGCGGCGATCGTCTCCATCGTCTCCCGGACGATCGCCTCGTACAGCGTGACCTGTTCGGCCGTCAGCGGCACGAACAGGTCCGTCTCGGTCTTGGGCGGCAGTTCGGGCGCGATGCCGGGATCGGTTTTCTTTCGCCGCAGCAGGAACGGCCGGACCAGGGCGGCGAACCTGGCGGTTGCCTCGGCGTCGCGATACCGCTCGACCGGCACGGCCACCCGGCTGGTGAACGCCTCCAGGTGCCCCAGCAGCCCCGGCGTGGTCCAGTCGAGGATCGCCCACAGGTCCGACAGGCGGTTCTCCACCGGCGTCCCGGTCAGCGCGATCCTGGCTGATGCCGGCAGGGCGCGCAACTCCCGGGCCGTCCGCGACAGCGGGTTCTTGGCGTGCTGAGCCTCGTCGGCGACAACCAGGCCCCAGTCGACCCCGGCGAGCCGCGCGGAGTCGCGCAGCACCACACCGTAGGTGACCAGGACGATCTCGTCGACGGTCAGGTCCTCCAGGTGCCGTCCGCCTCCGTGATACCGGCGGACCCGGATGTCGGGGGCGAACCTGCGCACCTCGCGCTCCCAGGTGCCGAGCAGCGACGCCGGGCACACCACCAGCGTGGGACCGGCCTTCGCCTCCCGCCGGTGCAGGTGCAGCGCGATCACCTGGATCGTCTTGCCGAGTCCCATGTCGTCGGCCAGGCAGCCGCCCAGCTCGGTCTCGCACATCCCGGCCAGCCAGGCCAGGCCCCGCTGCTGATACGGGCGCAGGACCGCGGTGAGTCCCGGCGGCGGCGCGACCTGCGCCGGAGCAGACCCCATGCCCGCGACCCGGGCGGCCAGATCGGCGAG
>Ga0070699_100003321_pt1 | contig 14230 bp, 11 predicted proteins | sample KBSK1503metaG_FD_65473 | JGI IMG/M metagenome (GOLD analysis project Ga0070699, IMG submission 65473) | Corn, switchgrass and miscanthus rhizosphere microbial communities from Kellogg Biological Station, Michigan, USA - KBS K1-50-3 metaG | ecosystem: Host-associated > Plants > Roots >...
GTTAGGGGTTAGGGGTTGGGGGTTGGGGGTTGGGGGTTGGGGTCCTAGTCGCTGCGGAGCGCGGTATTGGGATCGGCGCGGGTGGCGCGCACGGCAGGCACGGCACTCGCCAGCAGCCCGACCAGCAGCAGGAGCGCGGCCACGGCCCCGTAGGTCACCGGGTCGCGAGCCGATTGCTGAAATAGGAGTGGCTGGATCCAGGGCGCGGCAAGCAGCGCCACGCCGAGCCCGATCGTCACCCCCGCGATCACGAATGCGAGTCCCTGCCCGACGACGAGCTTCACCACATCACGCGATTGGGCGCCGAGGGCGATTCGGACGCCCAGCTCGTGGGCCCGCTGGGCGACGTTATAGCTGATCACGCCATAGAGCCCCACCGCGGCCACCAGCAGCGCCAGCACGCCGAAGGCCACGAACATGGTGGCCCCCAGCCGCCAGGAGCGGCGCTGGCGCTCGACCAGCTCTTCCATCGGCCGGACAGTAACGTAGCCCTCGCCCGGCATCGCGGCGTTCAGGACGAGCCGCACCCGTTCCGACGCGGCGAGCACGTCACCACCCGTAATGCGCAGGAAGATCCAGCTCCCCCACGATGGGTTCACCTGGTCCACCGGGAGGTAGTACATGAATCGTTGCTCGTCGGTGATGCTCTGCTGTCTGCCGTCCTCGGCGATTCCGATGACGGTGGTGCAGGCTTCTGCCGGACGAGCGACGAACGTAACCCGGATGCATTGGCCGATCGGGTCCTGCCCCGGCCAGAGGGCCTTCGCCATGCTCTCACTGACCAGGGCAACCTTCGGCGCCGTTTCACCGTCCTGCACAGTGAATGGCCGGCCTTTGACGATCCGCGTCCCCATCACCTTGAAGTAGTCGGGGTCGGCTACCTGAAAATTGAAGCGCCCGAGTCGCTCCACCGAATCCAGCCCCGGCACGACGAGCTTCGTGGTGTTGGTTCCGAAGGGCCGACTGTTGACCCGAGTGGCGGCCTCCACGCCCGGGGTGGCCCGCGCGGCCGCCAGGAGTCGCTGACGGAAGACCACGGTGGCACCGCTGTCCAGCACCGCGCCGCGGAGGTCGGACAGCACCATCAGAACCGGCTCAGGGTCGTATCCGAGTCGCGTGCCCCGGACCTGATTCAGGCTGCGGACGAAGAGGCCGGCGCCTACCAGGAGCACGACAGAGAGCGCCCCCTGCAGGACCAGCAGGGATGACCGCAAGCCGGAGCGCTGCTGGGTTCCCTCCCGGGCGCCGGCCTTGAGCGTCGTCGCAAGGTCGCCGCGCAGCGCGAGCAGGGCGGGTCCGATTGCGGTCACCCCGCCGGCCACCAGCGCGAATGCCCCGGCCGCCAGCAGCGATCGCCAGTCGGTCGCAATGTCGAGTGACATCGCGGCGGGAAGCACCAGTCGCCGCAGCGCGAGACCGCCCCACTGGGCGATCGCCACTCCTAGTACACAACCCAGCCCCGCCAGGACCATGCTTTCGGCGAAGAACTGCGCCACCAGGCGGCGCCGGCTCACCCCGAGGGCAAGCCGCACCGCAACCTCCCGCCGGCGGCGGAGCACCCGGGCCAGCATCAGGTTGGTCACGTTCGCGCACGCGATCAGCAGGACGATGGCCGCCACGCCCGTGACCCACATCAGGGTCCGTGATTCCAGCCCGGCATCCGGTCCGGCCGCCGTCTTGAGCGCACCGGCAATTGCCCGCGGGCGAGCGATCGAGTCCGGTTGCACCGCGGGATTCAAGACTCGCGCGGCATTTCTGCTCCGCACATATGCCTTGGTCAGCTCCGCCGAAGCTTCCGCCTGAGTGATCCCGACCTTCCGGCGGACGATGACCGTGGTCCAGTCCCAGTTGTAGGCGGTGTAGTAATCGCTCGTCTTATTCTCACCCGCGGCGAGCGGAAACGAGGTGATAGGGATGAAGGCCGCGGGAGGATCGGCTTCCGCGATGCCCACGAATCCTTCGGGTGCCACCCCGATGATGGTGTGATCGATGGGGCCGATCTTGAGAAGCTCGCCCACCACCGGCCTGCCGCCGAACTCGGACCTCCAGAATCCATAGCCGAGCACTACGACCGCCGCCCCGAGCGGCGTCACATCCTCGGAGGCCCCGAAGAATCGGCCCTGCGCCGGGCGAGCGTCGAAGAACTCGAAAAAAGACGCGCTGACGCCCGCCACGGGGCGCTCCCGGGCCCACTCGCCGGTTCCGATAGCAAGGAATCGCTCGGTGACTCCGGCCTCCTGCGACAGCCAGTCGGCATCGCGGACGAGATCGCGATACCTGGTATAGGGAATGGTGAAGTTGGTGCCGATGCGGCCGCGATAGGTGGACTGGAGATAGACCCGGTGCACCGTCCCGGGATTTCTGAGGAAGGGAGGCGGCCGGAACATCAACCGGTCGATCACCCCGAACATGGCGGCGTTGGCGCCGATGCCCAGGCCGAGCGTGAGGACGACGGTGGCGGTGAATCCGGGAGCGCGCCGAAGACCGCGGAGTCCGTACCGGGTGTCTTTCAGGAGATGGTCGAGCCAGGGCCAGGACCAGCGACCACGCGCGGCTTGCTGAATGCCGGCGATGTTTCCCAACCGGCGCCGGGCCGCCCAGCGCGCCTCCTCCGCATTGGCACCGCTGCTGACGGCGTCACGCTCCAGCTGCTCCCGATGAAAGCGCAGCTCCTCGGTGAGCTCGGCGTCGAGCCGGTCGCGCCGGAGCCAATCGCGGAGCCGGGCCAGCCATTCGCGCATGGGTTCCTCAGTCGGTGCGAAGCGCCGAATTGGGATCGGCACGCGTGGCCCGGCGCGCCGGAACCGCGCTGGCGATGAGCGCCACCAGGATCAACAACCCGGCCACACTGCCGTAGGTGACGGGATCGCGCGCCGACTGCCGGAAGAGCAATGGCTGGATCGATTTGGCCATCAGCAGTGCCACGCCGATTCCCAGGCCGACACCCGCGAGGGCGAACTTCACCCCCTGGCCCACGACCAGGCGAACGACGTGGCTCGATTGCGCGCCCAGCGCGATGCGGACTCCCAGCTCGTGCGCCCGCTGGGCCACGTTGTAGGCGATGACTCCGTACAGTCCCACCGCGGCCACCAGCAGCGCGAGGCCGCCGAACGCCACGAACATGGTGGCCCCGACCTGCCAGGACCGGCGATTGCCCTCCACCAGCTCCACGAGAGGCCGGACCGTGACGTACGACTCCCCCGGCATGACCGGTTGCAATGCCTTGCGGACCCGCTCGACTTGCGCCACCGGGTCTCCCCGCATGCGAAGCAACAATGTGTGGCCTCCGGCCGGCCGGATTTGTTCCAGCGGCAGGTAGTAGCGGAAGCGCTGCTCCTCGGTGACGCTGTTCTGCACCGCGTCCTCGGCGATGCCGATCACCGTGGTGCACGGCATCGTGTCGGCCTCGATTCGCATACACTGGCCCAGCGCTTCCCTTCCCGGCCAGAGCACCTGCGCCATGCCCTCGCTGATCACGACGACCCGGGGGGTGCCGGCTCGGTCTTCGGCACCGAAGGGCCGTCCACGCAGCACCCGTGTCCCCAGGGTCTTGAAGTAGTCGGGTGTCGAACTCTGGAAGGTGAACCGCCCCAACCGGCCGACCGAATCAATCCCGCTGACGAAGAAATCGGTGGAGGATGTGCTCCAGAACGGGATACTGCTTACGAATGCCGCGTATTCCACACCGGGAATCGCCTGCGCGGATTCAAGCAGGCGGTGGTGCAGGACGATCAGGCTGCTGTCAGGGAGCTGCATTCCACGCAGGTTCCGGCCCACCATGAGCACCTGCTCGGGGTCGTAGCCGAGACGCATGGCGCGCACGTTGATCAAGCTCTTGACGAACAGGCCGGCGCCGACGAGCAGGATCACCGACATGGCGCCTTGGAGGATCAGCAGTGCCGATCGAGTGCGCGAGCGCTGCTGGGTTCCTTCGCGGGCGCCGGCCTTGAGGCTGCCGGCCAGGTCCCCGCCAACGGCGAGGAATGCCGGTCCCAGCCCGGTCAGGATTCCAGTAGCCAGCGCGAAGACCGAAGCCACCGCCAGGGTGCGCCAGTCGCCCAGGACCTCGAGCGAGTTGCCCGCCGGGAGGAACAGTCGGCGCAAGGCTACGCCACCCCACTGCGCGATGAGCACACCGGCCAGGCAGCCGCAGCCGGCGAGGATCAGGCTCTCGGTGAGGCACTGCGCGACGAGCCGGCCCCGACTCACGCCGAGCGCCAGGCGAACCGACAGCTCCCGCCGCCGACGCAGCACCCGGGCAAAGGTGAGGTTCGCCACGTTGGCGCAGGCGATCAGGAGCACAATGACCGCGACACCGGTGAGCCACAGGAGGGTCTTGAACTCGAGGCCCGCCTCCGGGCCGGCCGCCAGCTTGAGCGGACCGGCGATCGCACTCGGTTTTGCAATCTCGGCCGGTGTGGCTTCGGGGTCGAGCTCCCGCTCGGCGTTCCAGCTGCGCAGGTGGGCTTCGCTGAGATCGCGGGAGGCCGCTTCGACGCTCACCCCGGGCTTGCGGCGCACCATCACGCTCATCCAGCCCCAGTTGTAGGTCTTGTAGTAGTTGACACGGTCGCTGGAGCCGGGGCTGTTGCCGGCATAGGTGGTGATGGGCATGAACAGGTCGGGCGGCGCCCGGCCAGCGACCCCGATAAATCCTCGCGGGGCGACACCGATGATGGTGGAGGGGATGTTTCGCACGGTGATCGGCTGCCCGATCACGTTCCGGCCGCCGAACTCGGACTGCCAGAATCGATAACTCAACACCACCACCGGTGCGCCGATCGGGGTCACATCTTCGGCCGCTCCGAAGAAACGCCCCAGCGCAGGGCGGGCATCGAAGAAATCGAAGAAGGAGGCACTCACCGTCGCCACCGGGCGCTCGCGGGCCGCGTCGCCGGTGCCGATTGCCATGGTCGCATCGGCGATCCCGGCGTACTGGGAGAAGGAGCTGGTCCATTTCTTCAGGTCGAGATAGCGGGTGTACACGAACGCGGGCATGACCCGCGCACGGGTGCGGTCGTTCCACTTCAAGTAGACGCGATGGACCCGGGCCGGATCCCGCAACATCGGGAATGGCCGGAACATCAACCGGTCGATCACGCCGAACATCGCCGCGTTGGCCCCGATGCCGAGGCCGAGGGTCAGGACTACGGTTACCGTAAAGCCGGGGGACCGACGAAGTCCGCGCAGCGCGTAGCGAATGTCCTGCTGCAAATGGTCGAGCCAGGACCATGACCACCGATCACGACTCTCTTCCCGGGCCCCCAGACCGCTCCCCAGTCGGCGGGCGGCGGCGTACCGGGCTTCCTCGGTGTCGGCCCCGGCATGCCGGGCCTCGCGCTCCAGCTGTTGCCGGTGGAAGCGCAGCTCCTCGGTCAGCTCCGCATCCAGGCGGTCGCGCCGGAGCCAGTCCCGGAGTCTCGCAAGCCATTCTCGCATAACGACCTCGAATCGTGGGTCCGGGGTCCGGTCAGGCGGGTCTCATCACCCGGCCGATCGCGGCCATCACCTCGGCAAAACCCGACTCCTGCTCGCCGAGCTGGCGCCGGCCAGCCGGAGTCACGGTGTAGTAACGGGCTTTCTGATTGTGCGGCGTGAGCCGCCACTCGGATTTGATCCATCCCTTCTGCCGCATGCGCTGGAGCGCGGGGTAGAGGGATCCTTCCTCGACCCGGATGACCTCCCGGGTGAGCCGATGGATGTGCTGGGCAATGCCATAGCCATGCATCGACTGGGTGCACAGCGTCTTCAGGACCAGCATATCGAGCGTCCCCCGAAGGAGGTCCCGCTTGGGTGAAGGAGTCATGATAAGAACATAGCCAGTCTAGGGCCTAGACACACTATGTCCTTAAAGCGTTGCTAACGGAGGACGGGAGGGCGGGAGGACGGGAGGACGGTCGGGTAAGCCGAAGGCAAGAAGCCTGACTGTTGACCAGGGACGAGAAAGCCGTGGCTTTCATAGCGCAATTCCTGGCGCGCCGGCGTCTCGCCTGTGGGACGAAGTCGCCGGGTGGGCCGGGTTCCGGCCTTGCCGGCAGCCGAACGGGCCGCCCCGGCTGCAAGAACCCTCACGCAGGGGATGGCATGGCTTCTGCAAAATCCTCCCGCATGTCGGTCGTCGATACCGCAGTACAGCTCACGGGCCCATGGGCCCAGCTCTATAGCGAGTCGAAGCTCGTCTCGACCAGTGTGGTCTTTGCGCACTTGGGGGGACTGCTGCTGGGTGGCGGCTTCGCGATTGCCGCGGACCGGACCACGCTGCGGATGGCGCGGGCCGGACGCGAGGCCCGCCGGAGCCACCTCGTCGAGCTCCGGGCAGTGCACCGGCCGGTAATCATGGGATTGTCGGTGACCCTGGTGAGCGGCCTTCTCCTGCTGGCCGCCGACGTCGAGGCCTTTCTTCCCTCCCCGCTCTTCTGGCTCAAAATGGGCCTGATCACGGTGCTGCTCGGCAACGGGCTATGGCTGGCCCGCACCGAGGAGGCCCTGCGCACTCACACTGAACACCCGCGGCAGATGTGGCGCCGACTCAGGAACGGCGCCAAGACCAGCCTGGTTCTCTGGTTCGGCGCGCTGCTTCTCGGCACCGCCCTCCTCGCCGTCTGACCGAAGCCGATGCACACCGCCTGGACCGTGCTGGCTCAGTTGCTACCGGCCCTGGCGCAAGAACCCGGCGCCCCAGTCGACAGCATCCCACCTGACAGCGTGACGATTACCGCTCCGGCTCCGCTGGTGTCCGCGGCTTGGGTGGACTGGGATGCGTTGCGCGGCGATCTGGAAACGCAGGACACCGCCCGAACCCGGAAGCGCACCCGCGCGGTAGAGTACAGTGGCTTCTACCAGGCCCGCCTCAAGGTGCATCGCATTCTCAGCTGGTCGATGATTCCTCTGTTCATCGGGTCCTACGTCACCGGCGACCAGATTCTCAAGCACCGCAACGACCCTCCGGAGTGGGCCACCAGGCTCCACAAGCCCTTCGCCATCGCGACCGGCTCGGTGTTTGCGGTAAACACCGTCACCGGCCTCTGGAATCTTTGGGACAGCCGGAAGAACCCCACGGGACAGACCAAACGGACGGTCCATTCGCTGTTGTTCATCGCGGCGACGGCGGGTTTCACCTACGCAGGCACCAGCCTGGCTCGCGACGCGGTGAACCGGGATGACCGGAACCGGTTTCACCGGCAAATGGCGCTCGCTTCGATGGGGGTATCGGTGGTGAGCTGGGGCATGATGGTGTTTCTGAAATGACGGATCGGAGCCGAATGCCCTGCTCCGGTTGCGGCCGTGACGCCAGCCGCCGTGATTTCCTCCGGGGGTTCGCGGGACTGGCCGTGATGCTGATGGCGGGAAGGCGGCGGATGACCGGAGAGGTGGAGTACCCCGTGCCGGCGAGCGACGGCGCCATCATCGACCGGCAGAACGATGTCATCGTGGTGCGCTACGGGGACGCGTGCTTCGCGTTTGCGCTGTCCTGCCCCCACCAGAACACCGCCCTCAAGTGGCTTCCCGCCGACCACCGGTTTCAGTGTCCGAAACACAAATCGAAGTACACTCCTGAGGGAGTATTTCTTTCGGGGCGTGCCACCCGCAACATGGATCGCCTGCCGATCCGGCACGCGGGCGGCCGTCTCTTGGTGGATGTGGATCGGGTCTACGAGAGCGACAAGGACGCGGCGGGCTGGGCGGCGGCGAGAGTAGGGATCTAGGGAGCTAGGGAGCTAGGGAGCTAGGAAGCTGCTCTAGAACCGAAGGACCTCTTCCATTGCCCTTCCTATCCCCTCGCTTTGCGGCAGGATCGCGTCTTCCAGCTCCGGCGCATAGGCCACGAACGTATCCGTAGCCGCCAGGCGGCGCACCGGTGCGTCGAGCCATGCGAAAGTCTCGTCTGCGATCCGCGCGGCGATCTCCGCGCCGTAGCCCCAGGACAAACAGTCTTCGTAGACCACCAGCACGCGGCTGGTCTTGCGCACCGAGGCGTAGATCGTTTCCCAGTCGACCGGGGAGAGCGAGCGAAGGTCGATTACCTCGACGCTCGAGCCGGTCCGCTCCTCCAGCTCTTTGGCGGCCACCAGCGATCGCTGCACCGTGGCACCGTAGGTCACCACGGTGAGGTCGCCGCCTTCCCGCACGACTTTCGCCTTCCCAAAGGGGATCATGAAATTCGGACCCGGATTGGGCGCCTTGTTATAAGTCTGGCGATAGAGGTGCTTGTGCTCCAGGAAGATCACCGGGTCTTCGCAGCGGATGGCGGTGCGGAGGAGACCGTTCGCGTCGAGCGCTGTGGAAGGACAGATCACCCGGAGTCCGGGCACGCCGGTGAAGATCGCGGCGCCGGTCTGGGAGTGATAGGGAGCGCCGCCCTTGAGATAGCCGCCGTAAGTCACCCGGACCACCACCGGCGCCGAGAAGGCGTTGTTCGAACGCCAGCGCAGGATGGAGAGCTCGTCGCGCAGCTGCATGTACGCGGGCCAGATGTAATCGAAGAACTGGATCTCCACCACCGGCTTCAAGCCCCGGGTCGCGAGCCCGATGGCGCGGCCGACGATGTTCGCCTCGGCGAGCGGAGAGTTGTACACCCGGTGGCCGCCGAACTGCTTCTGCAGGCCCCAGGTAACCTTGAATACCCCGCCCTTCCCCTTCACCTGGCCCATGTGCTCTTCACGGCTCACGTCGGCGACGTCCTCGCCGAAGACCAGGAGCCGGGGATCCCGGGTCATCTCGTCCTTCATGCACACGTTCAGCAGGTCGACCATCGTGGTCGGCTCCCCGACAAAGTGGGGATCGTCCTCGGTATCGAACTGCTCGGAAACCGGATTGACGTCCGGCGAATAGACGAAGTCGTAGATGGAGCTGGTGGGCGGCTGCGGCGAAGCGAGCGCGGTCTCCGTCGCGATCCCCACTTCCTCCTCCACCTGCTGGCGGATGAGCTCGATCTCTCCCTCGCCGGCCACGCCCTGCTCCACCAGGTACTTCGGAAACTGGACCACCGGATCGCGGGCGGCGTCGGCATCCCGCTCTGACGGAGGCCGGTAGTGGACCTCGTCGTCCGAGAGCGAATGGCTGTAGGGGCGGATGACTTTCGCGTGCACCAGCGCCGGGCCCTTCCGGGCGCGGACATACTCCACGGCCCTGCTCATCACATCGTACGACGCGAGCGGGTCACAGCCATCCACCTCGAGAATCAGCAGGCCGGGGAAGCCGGTAACCAGCTTGGAGATCGAGCCGCCAGGCGTATTGACCTCCACCGGCACTGAGATGGCGTAGCCGTTGTCCTCGATCAGATAGAGGACCGGCAGCTTGAGATTGCACGCGGTGCTGAGCGACTCCCAGAATTCGCCTTCGCTGGTGGTGCCGTCGCCCGAGGTCACCAGGACGACCTCGTCTCCCTTGATCCGCTCGTCCCGGTCGGGGACCGCTTCGTTTTGGGTGTAGCGGAGCCACGCTTCCGCCGCCCCGACCGCCTGGAGGTACTGGGTGCCGGTCGGACTCGACGCGCTGACGATATTGAGGTCTTTGTGCCCCCAGTGCGAGGGCATCTGCCGCCCGCCGGAGTTGGGATCGTCGGCGGCGCCCACGGCGGAGAGCAGCTGCTCGGTGGCGGTCATGCCCAAGCCGAGGCAGAGGGCCCGGTCGCGATAGTACGTGTAGAACCAGTCGTAGGCGGGCCGGAGCAGCCGCGCCGCCGCGACCAGGATGCCTTCGTGTCCTGCCCCGCTGATCTGGAAGAAGATCTTATTCTGCCGCTTGAGCTGGATCTCCTTGTCGTCGATCCGTCTGGAGAGCAGCATGATGCGGAACATGTCGAGCAGATCGGCCTTCTCGAGCCGGGCGCTGGGCCTGGTTCGGGGGGCCGCGGAGGGGCGAGTTGCCATCAGGAAAACTTAGCAACACGCGGGGAAGTTAGGGAGCTAGGGAGCCGGGGAGCTAGGGGCGCCGGGCGAAAGCAATCCCGTCGGGACCAGCTCCAGTTCCGAGATACCGGGACACGGACAGCTTCTCGAGATCGAGTACCGCCACCTGCTCCGCCCCGCGCAGGGTGATGTAGGCCACTCTGCCTTCGGGACTCCATGCCACGCCGAACGGCTGGCCTGGGGTGCCGCCCTGGGCGGGAGTCTTGACGCGGCCGATCTCCCGCCGGCTTTCGGCATCGAAGAGCCGGACTTCGTCGCTCTGCGGGGTCGTGACCAGGACCCGGCTACCATCGGGAGAAAAGACGATCCGGTATGGCTGGCCGCCCACGCGAAGTGTGTCGACCACCCGCCACGCGGCGGTACGAACCACCGTGACCGTCCCCTGGTCGTTGCTGCCGACCCACACCTGCCCGGCGTCGGGAGCCACGCCGAGGGCCTCGGTCTGGGTGCTGACCGGGAGCGTCTTGGGGTCCCCCGACACCAGGTCGATGGCGGAGATGTCGCCCGAACGGATGTTGGCGGTAAAGGCACGACGCCCGTCGCTGGCGACCCCGATCATGTGGCTGACCTGCCCGGACGTCGGGCGGGTCCCGGTGATCTGCCCGCTGGTCACGTCCACCAGTACCACGAGGCCGTTGATCTCGGACGTGACCGCCACCGTCCGGTGGTCGGGGAGGAACACGATCCCGTGGGGGCGGCGGTAGGAACCGAGGTCGATGGTGCGCGCGACCTTGAGCGAGACCAGGTCCACCACGGTCAGGGAGCTTCCTGGCTGCTGCGCACCGTAGTCGGTGACGACCGCCCAGTGTCCATCACCCGAAGCCGCCACCTCGTGCGGTCCGGTGCCGGTGGGGAGCGTCGCGAGGGTGGTGCCGCTCTCGACCGAGATGATCGACACGGTGCTTGCGTCCTTGTTGACGACGACCAGGACGTCGGACGCGGCGAACGACAGCGCGAGTATGAGGAGCATCATTGCTGGAACACCACCTTTCCTCCGGCCACCGTCGCCTTGACCACCGCCTCGTGAATCCGGCCCGGCGCGACCTTGCTGAGATCGCGATCGAACACCACGAGATCGGCCCGGTAGCCTGGCTTGAGCATGCCCCGGCCGGACTCGGCGAAAACGGCGTAGGCGTTGGAAGACGTGTAGGCGCGGAGGGCCTCCTCGAGGGTGATTTTCTCCTCGGGAACCCAGCCCTCGGGATTCCTGCCGTCGAGCGTCTGACGGGTGACGGCGGCTTCGAGGCCCACCCGCGGGTCGAGCGGCGCCACGCTCCAGTCCGAGCCGAAGGTCAGCTTGGCGCCGGCGTCGAGGAGGGACCGGAAGGCGTAGGTGGTCCGGATCAGATCGGGGCGAATCCGCTTGGCGGCCCAGCGACCGTCGTCGGCCGCGTGGTAGGGCTGCATGGATGGAATCACACCCATCGTGGCGAATCTCGGAATATCCGCGGCGCGAAGGTGCTGCGCGTGCTCGATCCGGAACCGGCGATCGCGCGGACCGTGGGCCTTCGCGACGCTGTCGAAGATATCGAGCAAGACGGCGTTGGCCCGGTCGCCGATGGCGTGGACCACCACCTGCAGTCCGGCCGAATCGGCGCCGCCGATCCAGCGCCGGAGCGAATCTTCGGCCGTGACGAAAAGTCCCTTGGTGCCCGGCTCGTCCAGATAAGGCTGAAACATCAAGGCGGTGGTCGAGCCCAGGGATCCGTCCACGAATCCCTTCACGCCGGCGGTTCGGATCCAATCGTCTCCCGGCCCCGAGGCCTTGACCGAATCGGCCATGGAACGCCAGGCCGAGAGCGGGATGTAATTGGACACGCGGAGCGTGAGTGCCCCGCGCTCGCGGGCGCGCCGGAGCGCGGCAATCTCGTTCCATCCGGTGCTCACGCTGGACACGCCGGTCACGCCAAGCGAGGCGGCGTGGCGCATGGCGCGGACCAACGAGGAATCGAGCTGCGAGGGTGAGGGTGTGGGGACAGCGGCGAATACCGGATTCATCGCCTCGTCCTTGAACAGCCCGGTGAGCTCGCGGTCCCGGCGACGGACGATCGTCCCGCCGGGAATCTCCCGGGCTGCCCGGGTCAAACCCGCCGCGAGCAAAGCGGCGGAATTGGCGAGGGCCATGTGGCCGTCGAGACGGCTCACGAATACCGGGTTGTTGGGCGTCACCGAGTCGATCCAGGCCCGGTCGGGAAGCGGCGCTCCAGGCCATTTCTCGTGGTCCCAGTCGCCACCCAGAATCCACTCCCCCGGACGCTGGGTCGCGGCAAAGGCCTTGAGACGGCGGGTGAATTCCTCGGGCGAATCGGCATCGCGCAGGTCCACGCTGGCCAGCTGGAACCCGCCGCTGAAGAGATGGACGTGATCATCCATGAACCCCGGGGTGACAAAGCCCCCGGCCGGGGCGATCCGCTGCGTCGCCCCTCCCACGAGCGAACTCAGCTCCGCGCTGTCCCCAACAGCGAGGATGGTATCCCCGCGAGTTGCCACGGCAGTGGCCCAGGGTTTGGCGCTGTCCCCCGTCCAGACTCGTCCGTAGACGACGAGATCGGCCTTGGGACCGGTATCACAGGAAAGGATGATGGCAAGCGGAAGAAGGGCGCGGAGTCGGGTCATTCGGGAAACGTAATCCTGAACTCACGAACAAGTCATTGCGAGCCGCCTCGGCGGCGAAGCAATCTGGAGATCGCTTCGGCCCGGGCCTCGCGATGACATCACGGCTGAATCAACGGAGCGTTCACCTCGTCGGCGGCCTGCTGCAGCAGCAGGGCCACGTCGGCGTCGAGCTGAAAGGAGCCGCCGGGCACCCGGAGCCCTCGGGGCGAGCCGATCACCGAGCGGTGGAACACTCCGCCGAAGATGGTGAGCGCCGCCAGATAGGTCCCGGTCACCGAGGGGTGAAGACCATCGGCGCTGTAGAGCGGCAGGTCGGCATTCCTGGCCCATGCCGCGCGCCAGGCGTTGCCCGCGGCGAGGAACAGGCCGCTGATGTCCTGAGCGGCCAGCCGATACGACTCGGCCGACGCGTCGAAGTCGCTGAAATTCGCCAGGGCGGGCCATACCTGGTACATCGCGGGAACGCCGGCCTTGCTCTTGATCAAGTCCGCGAAGGTCGCCGCCCATTGCCGGAGGTTGGCGCGGTTGGCGAGTACCGCCGACGGCCCCTGCTGCATCACCACAACGTGCCAGCCTCCCTTGCCGATCACATTCCTGGCCTGACCGTCATTCCAATGATCCTCCAGGGCATAGTCGGGCTTGGCGATCTGGGCGGTCTGCACGCCCGTGATCCGCGCGGAATCGGCCAGCGCCTTGACCATCCCGGGCAGGTCGTTCACATAGGTCAGACTGTTGCCCACGAAGAGGATCCGCGTCGTGGCGGCGGGATCGGGCACCGGATCGTCGCTGGGTCCGAGACTGCCACCGAGACAGCCGAACGGCGGCAGGGACAGGGAGAGCGCCACGAACCAGCGGGTGAAGGGCATACTGACCCGACGGCGGGCGTTTCAGCGGGGTTTCACAGGGATTATCGTCGGAGTTCGACTCGACCACTTGTCATGTGAGTGGAGCGGCGATATGCTCCACTCACCACCTAAGGGGAAGCCCGCCCATGCGTCCACCGCTCGCCCTGCTCCAGGGCACCGTCGACATCCTCGTTCTCAAAGCCCTCTCCTTCGGCAGCCAGCACGGCTACGGGATTTCCCGCTGGATCCGGGAACGCTCCGAAGGCGCGCTCGGGCTGGAAGACGCCGGGCTGTATCAGGCGCTGCACCGGCTGGAGCGCCGCGGGCAAGTGACCGCGTCGTGGGGCGCCTCGGAGAACAACCGGCGGGCGCGCTATTACGAGCTCACCGCGGAAGGGCGGCGCGCGCTGCGCGCCGAAACGGGCACCTGGCGACAGTATGCCGCGGCGGTGTTCCGGGTGCTCGACGCCCGACAGGCGGAGGGCTGAGCCATGGGCCGCATACAATTTCGGTGGCCCTGGCGAAAGCGTACCGACATCGGCATCGAGGTGGATGAGGAGGTGCGCTTTCACCTCGACATGAGGGCGGAGGAGCTGATGGGAGACGGTCTGTCGCGAACCGAGGCGCGACGGCAGGCACTCGCCGAGTTCGGCGACGTCGAGGGCGCGCGGGTCACGCTGGGTCGCACCGATCGCGCCACCGAGGTGGCCAGGCGCCGCCGAATGCTGGCTGAGGAGTGGTGGCGGGATGTTACCCTGGCGGTGAGGAGCCTCCGGCGCGCTCCCAGCTTCACCGCGGTGGCGGTCCTGACGCTCGGACTCGGCATCGGCCTTTCCGCGGTGGTGTTCAGCGTGGTGA
>Ga0070699_100003323_pt1 | contig 14223 bp, 15 predicted proteins | sample KBSK1503metaG_FD_65473 | JGI IMG/M metagenome (GOLD analysis project Ga0070699, IMG submission 65473) | Corn, switchgrass and miscanthus rhizosphere microbial communities from Kellogg Biological Station, Michigan, USA - KBS K1-50-3 metaG | ecosystem: Host-associated > Plants > Roots >...
CCCACTCCGGGGTAGTTGAACACGTACTCGATCAGGATCGCGCCGCTGACCACGAAGCCCAGCGACATCGCGAAGCCGGTCAGGTTGGGCAGGATCGCGTTGCGGGCGGCGTAGTCGAGCATGATGCGCCGGTTAGGCAGGCCCTTGGCCCGGGCCATCCGCACGTAGTCCTCGGCCAGCGTGGTGATCATCGTGTTCCGCATGGTCAGGATCCAGGTGCCGATCGTGGCGATCAGCAGCGAGATGGCGGGCAGGAACGCGTGGTTGACCACGTCCTGGAAGAACGTGAGGTTGAAGCCGGGGGTGTCGGTGGTCACGTAGTAGCCGCCCTGGCTGGGGAACCACCCCAGGGTGAGGCCGAAGATGAGCACCAGCACCATGGCTATCCAGAAGTACGGGATCGCCGAGGTGATCACGAACGTGGGCGGCACGATGCTGTCCAGCTTGCTGCCGCGGCGCCACGCCGAGACGATGCCCAGGCCGGTGCCGAGGACGAAGGCCAGGATGGTGGCGATGCCGACCAGGCCGAATGTCCACCAGATAGCGCTGCCGATGACCGAGGTGACCGAGGCCGGGTACTGGCTGAGCGAGGTGCCGAAGTTGCCGGTCAGGATCTGGTGCAGGTAGCCGAAGTACTGCGAGAGCAGGCTCTCCTTCGTGTTGACCCCGAACAGGATCTCCAGCGCGTTCAGCGCCTTCGGGCTGAGCTCGCCGTGGAACTTCGACATCATGGCCAGCGCGGGATTTCCCGGCATCAGCCGTGGCAGGAAGAAGTTGAGGGTGAGCGCTATCCACAGCGTGACGACGAAGAAACCGAGGCGGCGTAGCGCGTATCTCAAGCTCGTTCGGCTCCAGTGAAGGGGGACTAGGAAGGGGGGAGGGGAGGTGGGTGGGGATCCGCGGGCCGGGGCTCTTGCCGGAGAAACCCCGGCCCGCGGCGTCTGGGTTACTTCGGTGTCAGGTGCAGCAGCACCTGCTCGTTGTCCGGGAATTGGTACGCGGACGGCTGGGCGTACGGGTTGCCCGGCGTGGGCCAGCCGCTGAAGGTACCGGTGTCGTACTGGTACCAGTCCACCGCCTCGATCACCGGGATGATCGGCACGTCGTTGACCATGACCTGCTGGATCTGGTTCAGGATGCTCTGCTGCTCGGACGTGCTGGTGGTCGTCGAGTACTGCTGGAGCAGGGCGTCGGTCTTGGAGTTGCTGTAGCGCTCGTAGTTGGTGGCGGCCTGCTTGCCGACCGGCGCGGTGTTCGCCGAGTTCAGCCAGTTGTTCAGCTCGTAGTACGCGCTCGGGCCGAACGACTGCTGGTCGTAGAAGGCGAGCTGGAACTTCCCGAAGTTCAGGTCGTTGACATGGTCGGGGTTCGACAGGTTGTGCGGGGTGATCTGGATGCCGACTGCCTTGAGGTTCTGCTGGATCACCTGCATGGAGGCCACCCAGTCGGAGTAGTCGCCGATGTTGTTGACCGTGAACGACAGCTTCTGCCCGGCCGCGTTCGTCATGACCCCGCCGGACATGTGGTAGCCGGCCTGCGCCAGCAGCGACTTCGCCTTGGCCGGGTCGTAGCCGTTGCCCCAGCCCGACAGCGCCGACTGGTTCAGCGAGGAGGAGAAGGTGGGCGTGACGATGCCGGTCTGGTTCGCGGGCGGCTCGTAACCCGACTCGCCGACGTTGGAGACCTGGCTCCGGTTGATCGCGTATGAGATGGCCTGGCGCACCTTCGGGTTCTTGAGCTGGGGGTCGGTCAGGTTCGGGACCAGCGTGACGTTGACCGTGGGCGGGAACCAGTAGTGGTAGTTCGGGCTCTTGGCGGTGTAGAACGCCTTGATCCCCGGGATGTACTGCGCGCCCCACTGCGCGCTCCCGTTGGCCAGGTCGTCGTTGGCCGTGTTGTTGCTGGTGTAGGCCGGGTACTGGATCGTCTTGACCTTCGGCAGGCCCGGCTGCCAGTAGTTCGGGTTGGCCTTGTAGGTGATGTTCTGCGGGGTGCACTTGCTCATCGTGTACGGGCCGGTGCCGACCGGGGCCTTGACCGGGTCCGTGACCGGGTTGGCTATCTTCGAGAAGACGTGCTCGGGCACGATCGGCACCTGGTCCGCGATGTAGTAGAAGTACGGCACGGCCACCTTGCTGAAGTTCATCGTGACCGTGTTGCCCGACGCGGTGACGCTGGACAGCACCGACCACGCCCCGGTCAGGTCCAGGGCCTTGTTCTTCTTCGTCAGGTTGAAGGTGTAGGCCACGTCGTTGGCCGTCATCGGCGTGCCGTCGCTCCACTTGACCCCGGAGCGGATCGTGAACGTGAGCGACTTGTTTCCGGCGCCCCACGTATACGAGGAGGCGAGCATCGGCGTGGTCTTGCCCTGTTGCAGCGGGTTCACGTAGACGAGCGGCTCGTACACGAAGCCGTACGACAGCATCGTGAAGGTAGGGTTGAGCGGGTTGAAACCACAGCTCCAGAGCTGGCCGGCCTCGTTGGAGATGGTCAGCGAGCTGTTGCCCGCGGCCTTGTTGCTGCTGCCCGAGCCGGAACTCGAGGTGGATTGTGAACCGGCGGTACAGCCGGCCGCGATCATGCCGGCCGCCACGATGACCCCGTATCTGGTGAGGCGTCTCATGCCGTTCGTCCTTACTGCCGTATGGTCCTCTAGGTCCTGACCAGGCGCGGAGCCGGTGGCTGCGCGCGGAGCCGGCGGCGGTCTCATCCGCATGACCGGTGCCTGGCCGGTGTCTGCGGGCGGGGCAGCCGCTGCGCTTGTCTGACGTCTGTATTCGGTGAGGGTTACCCCTTCCGCGAATTTTGTTAGGACAGTATCCTAACTATCTGTCCGGGACAAGAGCCCGGGCGAACTGACGCAAGGTCTTAACTTCCGGGTGCCCGAGGTCGTAACTTTCGGGCATCCGGATGTCCGGGGAACGCGCCCGGACGCCCCCCGAGCAGCCCGATAGTGGAGGTGGCCGTGACCGGTACGGCAGAGCCGGCCCTGGCCTCGCCGCCACCCGAGCCGACGTCAGCGCTGCCGCCGCCCGAGCCGGCGTCAGCGCTGACGTCCCGGTCAGCCTCGGCGCTGCCGCCGCCCGAGAACTCCGGCGCGACCCTGTTCGCGGCGCGGCCCTCGCTGATCCGGGCCATGAACGAGCAGCTCCTGCTGGAGCACATCCGCCAGCGCGGGCCCTGCTCGCGGGCCGAGCTGGCCCGGGTGTCTGGCCTGTCCAAGCCGACGGTCTCGCTGGCCCTGGACAACGTCGAGCGCGCGGGCCTGGTCCGGATCGCCGGCCAGCGGACCGGTGTGCCGGGCCGGTCGGCCCGGCTGTACGAGATCAGGCCGGACGCGGGCCTGGTGCTGGGCCTGGACATCGGGCACGAGTACGTCCGCGGCGCGATCGCCGACTTGTCCGGGGAGATCCGGGCCAGGCAGTCGCTGCGGGCGCACGCCACCAGCGTGCGCGGCCGGGTGGCGGAGCTCGTCGGCCTCGCCGACCTGCTGTGCGAGAGCGTGGGCGTGTCGCGCCCGGCGATCACCCAGACTGTGATCGGCAGCCCGGGCGTGTACGACCCGCGGCGCAACGCGATGAAGCTGACCGGCGGGCTGCGCGGCTGGGACAGGCCCGCGGCGCTGACCGGCCTGCGCGAGGCGTTCGGCCCGTCGCTGGTGATGGAGAACGACGTGGACGCCGCCGCGCTGGCCGAGCGCGCCCTCGGCCACGGCCGCGAGGTTGATCACTTCGCGTTCGTGCACATCGGCACCGGTATCGGCATGGGCCTGGTCCTCGGCGGCCAGCTGCTGCGCGGCGCGCACGGCGTGGCCGGGGAGATCGCTTTCATGCCGCTGTCCGGCGGGGCCGGTGCGGACGAGCAGGAGGCCCGCAAGCGCGGCACGCTCGAGGCCGCCGCGTCCGCGGCCGGGGTGGTGCGGGCGGCCCGCCGCGGCGGCATGCGCGGCCCGGTATCGGCCCGGCGCGTCTTCGAGGCCGCGTCCGGCGGTGACCGGCTCGCGGTAACCGTGGTGGCCGAGGAAGCGCGGCTGATCGCCAAGACGATCTGCGCCGTCGTTACCGTGGTCGACCCCGACCTGATCGTGCTCGGCGGCGGAATCGGCCGCGCGCCCGGCTTCGCCGAGGCGGTGACCAGGGAGCTCGAAGGGATCACGCCGGTCATGCCGGCCATCAGGGTCAGCGCCCTGGGCACCGACGCGGTGGTCGACGGCTGCCTGGCGGCCGGCACCGAGCTCGCCTGGGGCCGCGTGATGACCGTGCTGCCCACCGCCCAGCCGTAAATTCGGTTGACCCGGGGCCAGCAGGCCGCCGTACCGTGAGGCCTCGTGAGGGACCGGCCCGCGGGAGTTACCGAACGAGACCTGGTGCACGCCCTGGCCGACGGCTGGGAGCTGTCCGCCGGGACGCTGCGGTACGCGCCGGTCGGCGGCGGGAGTTACCACTGGGTGGTCACCGGCGACGCGGGGGAGCAGTGGTTCGTGACGGTCGACGACCTCGACGACAAGGGCTGGCTGGGCCGGACCAGGCCGGCCGTGTTCGCGGGGCTTCGCGCGGCGATGGATGCCGCGGTGACCCTGCGCCGCGAGGTCGGCCTGAGGTTCGTGGCGGCCCCGCTCCCGGCGCTGGACGGCCGGCCCCTGCGACCGCTCGGCGACGCGCACGCGGTCGCGGTGTTCCCGTTCCTGCACGGGACTCCCGGCGAGTGGGACAAGCCCCTGCCCGCGCCCGACCTCGACGAGCTGATGGCGATGCTGGCCGCCCTGCACGGCGTGAACCCGGCGGCGGTCCGCCTGCCGCGCTATGAGGCGGGGATGTCCTGGCGCGATGACCTGGAGACGGCCCTGCGCGAGCTGGGCCGGCCCTGGACCGGCGGACCCTTCACCGAGCCGGCCAGGGAACTCCTGGCCGGAGCCGCCGTGCCCGTGCGCCGCGGGCTGGACGCCCTGGACCGGTGGGCCAGCATCACGGTGGCCCCGGAGAACCTCGTGATCACCCACGGCGAGCCCCATCCCGGCAACATCATCCGCCTCGCGCCCGCTCCCGCCGCCGACTCCGCCCCGGCCCGCGACCACGCCGCCCGATCCGCCGCCGACTCCGCCCCGGCCTGCGGCGCGATCATGCTGATCGACTGGGACACGGTCGGCCTGGCCCCGCCCGAGCGCGACCTGTGGATGGTGGCCACCGCGACCGGCGACGAGCTCCACCGCTACACCGAACTCACCGGCCGTCCCGTCGACACGGCCGCGCTGGAGCTCTACCGGCTGCGCTGGGCCCTGGACGACCTCTCCTGCTTCGTCCGCGACCTGCGCGCCCCGCACCGCCGCACCCCCGGCACCGAACACGCCTGGGAGTCTCTGGAAATCACCATCTCCGAGATCACCCGCGACGGTACGGCCCTCGGTGAGTGATCCGCGCGCGCCCAGATGCCCCGCAAGCCCCCACCGCCACAAGAGCCCCCCGTGAGACAAGCCCCCGCCACAAGACCCCCGTGACCCAAGCACCTGCGCGCTCGGGCCAGCGCCGCAACCACGACGATGTCACACCGTGGTGCACCTGACCACGACAATGTCACATCGTCGTGGTTGGCCAGGCGCCATCGACAGCGATTCCTGCTCCGGCATCAAGCAGCCCGCCTGGGCCTTCAGCCGCCTGCTCGAGCCGTTCACCGGCGAGCCGTTCACCGGCTAGCGCAGGTACGACGCCCCGTTGAGATCGAGGACGGCCCCGCTGGCCCACTCGGCCTCCGGGGAGGCCAGGTAGACCACTGCGGCGGCGATCTCCTCCGGCGTCGCGATCCGGTTGAACGGGCTTTGCGCCCTGATCTCGGCGCCGCGCGGCGAGTTCAGGTCCTGGCTGGCCATGTCGGTGGCGACGTACCCCGGGGCCACGCTGGCGACCGCGATGCCGAGCGGTGCCAGGGCCCGCGCCATCGACTGGCCGAACGAGTTCAGGGCCGCCTTGCTCGCCCCGTAGGCCGGGTGCCGTGGCTCGCCGCGGTACGCGCCGCGTGAGGTCACGTTGACGATCCGGCCCCCGGTCTCCCTCATGTACTGCACGGCGCACCAGGTCACGTTGGCCGCGCCGGTGAGGTTGACCGCGAGCGTCTCGCGCCAGGCGTCCTGCCACTGCTGGTAGGACACGTCGGTGACCGGATGCGGGACGTAGACTCCGGCGTTGTTGACCAGCACGTCCAGTCCGCCGAGGTCCGCGTGGGCCTGGCTGACCATCTTCCGGACTGCCTCGGCGTCGGCCAGGTCGGCCTGGACGACCGTGTGGCCGTCGCCCGGCAGCCCGGCCAGCACCTGGCCAGCCCGCCCGGGCGACCCGGTCGACCCGCGGTGATGCACGGCCACCCGTTCGCCCTGCCGGGCGAACGCCTCCGCCACCGCCCGGCCGATGCCCCGCGACGCCCCCGTCACCAGTACCGCTCGCTGCGCCACGACGCTCCCTCAGGGCCTAGGTATAGCTATGCTCCGCGTCCGGGTAACGCCCGCCCGACACGTCGTCGGCGAACCGGCGGGTGGCGTCGAGCAGGGTGTCCCGCAGGCTGGCGTACTGCTTCACGAAGCGGGGCAGCCGCCCGGCGGTCAGCCCGGCCATATCCTGCCAGACCAGGATCTGCGCGTCGCAGTACGGGCCGGCGCCGATGCCGACCGTGGGAATGCGCAGCGCCGCCGAGACCCGCCGCCCGAGCTCGGCGGGGACCGACTCGAGCACCACGGCGAACGCGCCCGCGTCCTGGAGCGCGCGGGCGTCCGCCAGCAGTTGATCGCCCGCGGCGCCGCGGCCCTGGACGCGCCGCACGCCGCCGAGCGTGTTGACGCTCTGCGGGGTCAGCCCGAGGTGCCCCATCACCGGGATGCCGGCCGCGGTCAGCGCCCGGACCTGGGGGAGCACGCGGCGGCCGCCCTCGAGCTTGACCGCCTGCGCCCCGCCCTCCTTCAGGTGCCTGACCGCGTTCCGCACCGCCGCCTCGGGCCCGCCCTCGTAGCTGCCGAACGGCAGGTCCGCCACCACCAGCGCGGTGCGCGTTCCGCGCACCACCGCCTGCACCATCGGGATAAGCTGATCCATCGTCACCGGCACGGTGGTCTCGTGGCCGAGCACCATCTCGGCGCTGGTGTCGCCGACGAGCAGCGCGCGGACCCCCGCCTGCTCGAAGACGCCCGCGGTCAGGGTGTCGTAGCTGGTGAGCATCGACCAGGGCTCGCCGCGATCGGTCGCGGCCTGCAGGTCGGTGATGGTGATCCGCCGGCCGGCGGGCCAGGTTGCTCCTTCGGACATGGCAGCACTCCTTCCGGTCGCCACCGAGATGGTTGGCGCCACTGCCCAGTCTTACTTCTGCTGCTCGCACAGGGACAGCAATTTGGTGGCCGTGGCCCAGTTCCTGGCCGTGGCGGCCAGGCCGGGCTTCTTGTTCTTCGGCGGCGCGATGATCTTGAAAACGTTCTGGGCCAGCTCGCTCGTGCCGAAGCCGTCCGGCGTGTGCAGGAACAGCGCCCGGCCGGCCGCCTCCACGGTGTCCCGGCTGCCCTTGGCCGCGACGGCGTCCGCGGCCGCCGAGATCCGCGTCAGAAGGTCCGAGGCCGGCGGGGCGTTCAGGAACACCACGTGCACCAGCCTGGAGTTCGGCTCGTCCGGATACGGGTTGGCGGCCAGCACCCCGGCCAGCTCGTCCCGGCTCAGCACCACCACCGACGACCAGATCCCGAACCTGTCCTCGATGGCCGACTCCAGCGCCGCGGCCAGCTTCGCGGTGTCCGTGTCCGCGGTGCTGAACAGCACGTTGCCGCTCTGGATGTAGGTGCTCACATCGGTATGGCCGAGCGAGGTCACGACCTCGCGCAGATCGGCCATCGGGACCTTGTTCCGGCCGCCGACGTTGATGCCGCGCAGCAGTGCGACGTGTGATGCCATGGCGTCCTCCTTCGGAGGAATTTATCCCCTAACGAACTGGGCGCGTGCCCCCGAAAACGGCTCTCCCGTCCCGGCTGAACAGGGTGTCCAGGCGGGCGATCCAGTCCGAGTCAGCGCAATTGCGTGCCGTGATCACTTTGGTACCCGCGAGTTAGCTGACACAATGCCGTTTCGTGCCTGCCGTGCGGAGAGGCCCGTTTCACGATCTGCCCCCCGAAGTGGCGATCCTCACCGCGGTAGCGTTCACGGTCGCACTCGGGTTCGGGATCGTCGCCCCGGCCATCCCCCTCTTCGCCTGTAAGTTTGGCGTGAGCGTGGCCGCGGCGGCCAGCGTGATCAGCGTGTTCGCGCTGATGAGGGTGGTCGGGGCGCTGCCTGCGGGCCGCCTGGTGGACCGCTTCGGCGAGCCGGGCGTGATGGCGGCGGGCATCGCAGTAGTCGCGGCGAGCAGCATCCTGGCCGGGTTCTCCCAGTCCTTCGTCGAGCTCTTGGTGCTGCGCGGCAGCGGCGGGGTGGGTTCGGCGATGTTCAGCATCAGCGCCCAGGCCCTGCTCCTCGGCACCGTGCCCGGCAGCCAGCGCGGCCGGGCCAGCGGCCTGTTCAGCGGCGGCTTCCTGCTCGGCGGGATCAGCGGACCCGCGGTGGGCGGGCTGGTGGCGGCGTGGTCGCTGCGCGCGCCGTTCTTCATCTACGGTTGCATGCTCGTCGTGCCCGCCATCCTGGCGGCGGTCGTGCTGCGCCGGGTGCCGGATCACCGGGCCGACCGGAGCGCATCGGTCGGCCCGCTGGCCACGCTGGGCCGCGCGGTGCGCAACCTCACCTGGCGGGCCGCCGCGTCGGCCAACCTGGCCGACGGTTTCGCCGCGCTCGGCGTGCGCGGCGCCCTGGTGCCGCTGTTCGTCCGGCACATCCTGCACCGGTCGCCGGTCTGGACGGGGATCGGGTTCCTTCTGTTCGCCGTGCTGAACGGGGCCGCGCTGGTGCCCGGCGGGCGGGTGGCCGACACCCTCGGCCGCCGCCCCGTCGTCATCGCCGGCTGCGTCATCTCGGCCGTCGGCATGGTGATGCTGGCGCTGCTGTCCGGCCCGTGCGCCTTCATGGTCGCGCTGGCCGTGGCCGGCTTCGGCTCTGGCCTGCTGGACGTGGCCCCGGCCGCGATGATCGGGGACATCATCGACCGCGACGGCGGGACCGTGGTCGCCTCCTACCAGATGGCGGGCGACGTCGGCTCCGTGGCCGGCCCGGTGGTGGGGGGCATCCTGGTCGACTCGGTCTCCTATGGCGCGGCCTTCGGGCTGGCCGCCGCCGTGCTGGGCGCCGCCGCCACCCTCAGCATCGCCGCCCCGGAGACCAGGCCGGGTGAGGCGGCCAGGCCTCCGGCCGGCCACGCCGTCACCGGCCCGCGCTAGGTACCAGACCGGCGCCGCGTGCGGTGACCCGGCGGGCCCGGTCGTGGCGAGCACCCCGTTCCTGCTCCGGGCGAGCAGGGCGTGCTGCTGGTCGGATAGCTCGATGTCCACGTGCTGACCTTTCGCTATGCGTCGAGGCCGGGCAGCAGGCGCAGGCCCGCCTCGAACCGGCCCGGCAGGCCGAGCCGCGCGCCGGACAGCGAGACCAGCAGCCCGCAGTTCCCGTCCGCGAGCACGTAGGCCGGCTCGGTGAGGAAGCACTGCACCGGGGCCGCGTTCCGGACGAGTTCGGCGACCACCGCCGCGTCGGAGCTGGTGAACTTCACCGCGGCCAGTGCGCGGCGGCCAGGCGGACGTGCTCGCGGAAGGCTTCCTCGTCGAAGCGCAGCCGGTCATCCCACGGCAGCACGCAGGTGGCCAGCACCGTGGGCGGCAGCCGGCGGGCAGGTTCTGAGCTAGTCATCGTCGTCGTGGGTGCCTTCCGGTCCGAGATAGCGGCCGAGCCACCGGTCGACGGCCCGGGCCCGCGCCAGCCGGCGCGACGGCCGCCCGGTGAGGTTCATCAGGTGCCCCTCGCCCCGGATCACGACGAACTCGACGTCGCGGCCGAGTGACCGCAGCGCGGCGAGCATCTGCTCGCTCTGCCCGATGGGGCAGTTGCGGTCCTGATCCGCGTGGATGAGCAGTAGCGGCGTCCGGATCCGGTCGGCCGCAGTGAGGGGGGAGGAGGCGACGTAGACCTCCGGGCGCTCCCAGGGCGGCCCGCCGAGCTCCGCGGTCAGCCAGGAGCCGTCGTCGCCCTCGGCCCCCCATTCGGCGAGCAGGTTGCTGATCCCGTTCTCGCTGATGGCGGCGCTGAACCGGGCCGACCGGGTGATCGCCCACATGGACAGGTAGCCGCCGTAGCTGACGCCCGTGATGGCGATCCGGCCGGCGTCGATGCCCGGCGCCGCCGCGACGCTGTCGATCAGCCGCTCCAGGCTGGCCCAGTCGGCGCTGCCCCACCCGCCGCGGACGGCGGTGGCGAAGCGCCGGCCGTAGCCGCCGCTCCCGGCCGGGTTCGCGGTCAGGACGGCGTACCCCCGCGCCGCCAGCCGGTGCGCCTCGAAGGAAAACCGCCAGCCCGCCGGGTAGTGCGGGCCCCCGTGCACGCTGACGACGAGCGGCCGCCCGTTCGGCCCGTCGAAGGCCGTGACCCAGCCTTCGACCGGCACGCCGTCGTGATCGCCCGCCGTCACCGGCCAGGTGCCTGCCAGCGTCCGGTCGCGCAACCACGGGTTGGCGTCGGTAACCCGGCGTTCCCCGTCCCCGTCGGCACCGGCCCCGTCGGCACCGGCCCCGTCGGCACCGGCCCCGCTGACGCTGGCCAGGCACACGTCGCCGGGATCGGCCGGGTTCGTGCTCACGAACGCGATCACGCGCCCGCCGCGGCCCAGGCTGGGGTCCAGGCAGGTCCGGTCGCCGCCGGGCAGGTACCCGTAGCCACCGCCCGCGGGGTCCGCCCAGCCCAGCCGGCCCCGGCCGCCGTCGGCGACGGTGAAGTAGATCCGCCCGGTGGCGGCCGACCAGGCCAGTGCGGGCGGCCCGGTGCCCCGCCCGTCTTCCGACCGCACCGTGCTGCCCAGGCTGCGGTCCCAGCCGCTGGCCAGCTCGGCCGGATCGGGGCTGCCGACCGTCCAGCGGAACAGCCGGACGTCCACGTCGGCCTCGTCCGCCGCCCGCGGGGCCAGGTACTCGATGTCTTCCCCGGACGGCCCCCAGGCCAGGACGAGCACCGACGCCGCCGTGATCACCGTGACCACCGAGGCGTCCGACGTGGTGAACGCGGCGGTAGACGTGCTGCGCCCGGGCGGGGTGGTGGTGGGCGTCGGCCAGTTCGGCATGGGCCTGAGCCGGGACCGCTGGTTCGGCGCGCAGGCCACCATCCTGCCCTCGATCGCCTACGGGCCCGGCCGCTACGACCCGGTCTACGAGGAGAACAACTGGGACTACCCGATAGGCGTGGTGCGCTGGACGGAGAACCGCAACATGGCGGCGTTCCTCCGGCTGGCCGCGGACGGCCGCCTGGATCTCGATCAGATCCCCGTGATCCGCGTGCCCGCCGCCGACGCCGGGCGGGCCTACGCGGCACTGGCCGCCGGGGGCCTGCCGCTCACCGGGCTGATCTGCTACCCCGGGAAGGACGCATGACTACCGCAACGCCAGACCTGGCTCCGCCCACCCCGGAGGACCTGCTGGCCGCCCGCCAGTTCATCGCCTCCTGCTACCCCAGAACCCCGCTGCGGCCGCTGCACGAAGCGAGTCTGGCCGGCGGCCGCGAGCTCTACCTCAAGTGCGAGGACGAGGCGGAGATCAAGTCGTTCAAGGGCCGCGGCGCCCTGTGGCGGCTGGCCTGCCTGGGCGAGCGCAACGCGCGCAACGGGGTCATCACCGCCTCCACCGGGAACCACGGCCAGGGCGTCGCCTACGCCGCCGCCCAGATCGGGGTGCGCAGCGTGGTCGTCGTGCCGACTGGATCCTCGCCGCTGAAGATGGACCGGATCCGGGGGTTCGGCGCGGAACTGCGGGTCAGCGGCGCGGACATCGGCGAGGCGTCGCAGGCGGCCCGGGAGGCGGCGCTAGCCGAGGACCTGGTCTACGTCGAGGACGGCGAGGACCCGGAACTGATCGGGGGCGAGGGTCTCGAGCGTCGTTCGGATTTCCTCCGCCTGCTCGACGGCGGGATCGACATCGTCCAGCCGGACGTCGGCATCTGCGGCGGGATCGGCGAGGGCTGCTTCGTGGCCGAGCTGGCCGCGCTGTACGGCCGGGCCTGCGTGCCGCACGCCTGGGGCGGCGCGATCCTGATCGCCGCCACCCTGTAGCTGCTGGCGGTCACGCCGGAGCCGACCGAGGTGGACGGGTCCTACGGCGGCCTGCTGGAATGGGACGTCTTCGAGAACCCGATGCGCACCGGCCTGCTCGCCGAGCCGCTCGAGGTCCGCGACGGCCTGGTCGCGATCCCGGTCGGCCCGGGCCTGGGCGTCGAGGTCGACGAGTCCGCCGTCCGCTCGCTCGACCGGCTAGCGGTCCGGTGACGGGCTGCTCGCCTGCACAACGTCGATGGTGCGCAGGATGTTGTCCCGGGCGAGCTGCCTGGCCCTGGCCTCGTCCCCGTCGCGCAGCGCGGCGATGATCTCCAGATGATCCTGGTAGGAGCTCGTCGTCGGCCTGTCCTGGGTGAAGTACAGGGTGTTCAGCCGCCGGGAGTGGACCGAGAGCCAGTCGATCACCTGCACCAGGAACGGGTTGCCGGTGCGGTCGAGCAGCGCCGCGTGGAACTCCTCGTCGGCCTGCCTGGTCGCGACGGCGTCCCCGCGCTCGGCGGCCTCGCGCAGCCGCTCGTTGGCCGACGTCATCGTGTCGAAGTCCTCCGGACGCAGGTTGCCGATGGCGAGCTGCACCGCGAGCTCGTGCAGCACGCTCAGCGGCACGTAGAGCAACTCGGCGTCCTGCGGCCGGGCCGGCGCGACCTCCGTCCGGGTATTCCTGGTGCTCACCACCAGGCCCAGCAGCTCCAGGCGCTGGAACGCCTCGCGGATCGGCGTCCGGCTGACCCCCAGCTTCGCGGCGATCTCGGTGTCTTTCAGCACCTCGCCCGGCTGCAGGGTGCCATCCTCGATCCACTGCTGAAGTTGCTGCATGGCCAGCACGCTGGCGGCGGGACGGTGCACCACAGGCGCATCCTCGGGCAAGGGCATGCAATATACAATAGCCGTTGTTCAGCATCCGATAAACACCTGTACGTCAGAAGGAACCGGCGCATCCGATGACCGCAGACCTGCTGGACCTGATGGAACCCCCGTTCATGCACCCCGAGTCGATGACCGCGATCGTCGAGGTGCGGGTGATCGAGGGCATGACCATGGCGGGCGTGCACGACGAACTCCGTTCGGCCCTGGCCAGGGCGGGGCTGGCGGACCGGGTGGAGATCCTCGCCGCCGATCCTCCGCACGGCCGACGATCTCGGCACCGCGATCGACCTGACCGAAGCACTCGTCCGCGCCTACACGACACCCTGAACGGACGCATACGGCAGGTGTTCCCGCCTCCTCACCTGGCATGACGCTGGTCACGGGCAGAACGCGTTCCCCGGCACGCCCGCGCAGGGCTGCGGCATGCTCGCTAGCCGGGGCAGCGGCATCATCACGGTGCCGGTCTGCTTCGGGTACCTCGCCTGGGCGGGCCGCACCGGGCAGCGGGCGAACCCGGTGGCGCAGACAAGCTGGTTGGTCAGCGCCGGATCGTTGCTGTTGCCAGGCCGCCCGCAGGGCTGCCCGTCCACGCTTGCGCTCTCGATGCTGGCGGGCGCGGAGGTCAGCCGGCCACCGAGGTCGATATTGCCGTAGAAGCAGTTCCGCGGCGTGTACGACCCCAGGGTCTCGCTAGCCAGGTCAGAGTTCGACGGGTTGCCGAAGAACCCGACGCCGCTGAACACGTTCGAGTAGACCAGATTGCCGCGCGCCTCGAACAGGCAGAACTTGGGCAGCGGGCGGTCCTTGATGCCGCCCTGGCAGTGCGTGCCTGGCGGCGGCGTCTCGGGGTCGGCGTTGTCGCTGATGAGTATCCCCCAGGCGCCCTGATCCGCGATAACGTTGCGGGCCACCGTGTCATACTCGCCCCCGACTAGCTGGATGCCGACTCCGACGGGCGCGATGGCTTCGTTAGCCGGCGCGTTCGCGTTGTTGTTCGCCTCGATCGTGTTGCCCTCGATGATCGTGCAGGACCTCGTGGCGCTGCCCGGGCAACGGCCGTCCTGCGGCGGCGGCGCGTCGTCGTTGTTCTCCGAGTTCGGCGCGATGCCGGCCCGGTTGTCCCGGAACAGCGAGTTCTTGATGACCAGCTGTCCGCCTGCG
>Ga0070699_100003324_pt1 | contig 14220 bp, 12 predicted proteins | sample KBSK1503metaG_FD_65473 | JGI IMG/M metagenome (GOLD analysis project Ga0070699, IMG submission 65473) | Corn, switchgrass and miscanthus rhizosphere microbial communities from Kellogg Biological Station, Michigan, USA - KBS K1-50-3 metaG | ecosystem: Host-associated > Plants > Roots >...
GCCGCCACGACAATCGCCCGGTCCCAGTCCTCCGGCATCGCCAGCATCGCCATCCTGCCCGTCCTTTACCTTTGCTTGGTCGCCCGGCAATTATGACAGGCATGTACTTCGCCGTGCTCCGCACGACAGGGCCGGCCTGGGACCCGGCCCTGCCCATTGAGGGCCAGCCGGAGTGGCCGGCCCACGCCGCGTTCATGAACGCGCTCGCCGACGACGGCTTCATCGTCCTCGGCGGCCCCGTCGCCGACCGGACCAGGTTCCTGTTCCTGGTCAGTGCCGACGAGGAGGACGAGATCCGCGAGCGACTGGCCGGCGATCCGTGGGTCCCCATGCAGCTGCTCGAGATCGCCAGCATCGAGCCCTGGGAGGTCCTGCTCGGCCAGGTGCCCGACCAATAGCCGGCGCACCCCCGCGACCGGCCGGCCTGGCCTTACGCCAGCTCGGTCTCCGCCCTAGCGGACACCTGGCGCAGGCGCGCCCCGCGGCCTCGCTCCGAGACGAAGAAGATCACAAGCCCGATGGCGATCGACACCGCCGTGATCGCGCCCACGGCCAGGTCCCAGCCGTTCCTGGTAAAGGTGGACGACCACGGGGCCCAGAACAGCAGCACCACGGCGGCGGCATCGGACACCACGCCAACCACGCCGCACAGAGCGAGCACGCCCCACGGGGTGCGCTGGACCGCCCTGAATTTCTCGGGGAACGAACGCCGGGCGAAGAACACGTCGCTGAACAGCAGCACCATCGAGGTGCACCACACCACCGTTACCGCGGCGAGCAGCGCCAGGTAGACCTTGGTGGCGTAGTTCGAGCTGGTCGACTGGACCGGGAAATAGATGATCGCGGTCGCGATCGACGCGATCACGGTCTGGGCGAGGACGGCATTGGCCGGGACCTTGTTCCGGTTCACCCGCCCGAGCTGGTGCGGCAGGCGCCGCTCCAGACCGGAGACGAACATCAGCCGCGCGAACGAGTAGTTGTAGACCACCGTGTCGGACACGAAGATCAGCACAAGAATGAACCCCACCCACGAGCCGAGCGTGTGGCTGATGGCGATCTGGACGGTCTGGACGATGCCGTACGTGGCGTTGTTCTTGGCCACAGGGACGACCAGCATGTTGGACCACGTCGCCCACGTGTAGGCGACGATCACGACCAGGCAGCCCCAGAACAGGTACCGCTTGATGGATCTCTCGCTCTTGATCTCGACGCCCATGTTCAGCGGCACCTCGATGCCCAGGAGGGCGAGCAGCACGGTCGAGAAGAACGTCCACTGGCCCCACCCGGTCAGGGAAGAGCCATGGAGTGCGAACGAGTTGGCGGCGTGGTGCCCGTCGGCCAGCCAGACGAAGCCGGAGATCCCGATCAGCAGCAGGCAGAACGTGTACAGCAGGAACTGGATGTTCACGTAGTTCTGGGTCAGCCGGAAGCGCAGCACCCCGAGCAGGCACGAGAACCACAGCACGGCCAGCACGATGAGGCCCGCCTGCCATGGCTTGGTGAACAGGCTCGAGTTGATGGACTGCGCCAGCGTCACGACCAGTGACCCCGACAAGATCATGACCAGGACGCCCGGCCACCACGCGGCGAACCCGGCGAAGAATCCCCAGAACGAGCCCAGGGCCTTGTGGGTCCACACGTACAGCGAGCCCTCCTCGGGAAACATGCGCCCCAGCTGCGCGGTGACGAACGCGCCCGGGATGAGGAAGGTCAGGAACCCGAGGCCCCAGAACACGAACGAGGCGGACCCCGCGGGCTGCACCGTGGACGAGTTCGGGATGAACAAGACGAGGCCCACGAAGATGACCACGAGGTCGAACGAGTTCAGCACCCGGCCGACCAGGGTAGGAGCTACCTGCTCCGAGATCATGTTCCGGTCGTCAGCCATGCCAGCGGCCATGGAGCACCTCCCACGAAGACCCGCAATTAGCATCCCACCACTGTGGCGCGTGAGGAAGCCCTTACTTGGGCGGTGAGGGGGATTGGGGAGGCGGAATGGCCGGTAAGGACCGGGGGCGGGTCTTGTCCGGGTCATAGAACGGGAACCTGACCACCTGGGCCGGGATCCGCTTGCGGTGCCCGTCCAGCTTGCCGACCTCGACCTCGGTGCCGATCTCGGAGTACTCGATCGCCATCCGGCGCAGCGCGATCTTCTCTGTGGTGCCCGCCACCCCGTGACCGTTGTCGCTACCTGCGACGACCTCAGAAGAGCTTTTCTAGCTCGTCGGCCACGTCGAACAGGTCCGTCACCGCGCCGTAGTGCGCGACGCCGAAGATCGCCGCCTCCGGATCGGTGTTGACAGCGATGATCGTGCCACTCGCTTTCATGCCGGCGAGGTGCTGCACCGCCCCCGAAATGCCCAGGGCGAGGTAGACCTTGGGCTTCACGGTCTTGCCCGACTGCCCGACCTGCCGGGCGCTCGGCGCCCAGCCGGCGTCAACGATCGGCCGGGAGACTGAGAGCACGGCACCCATCCTCTGGGCGAGCTTGGCGAAGCGTTCGACGTGCTCACGGTCGCCGATGCCCCGGCCGATGGACAGCAGGAAGTCCGCCGCGGTGATGTCCACGTCGGCGGCCGGCGCCTCGACGAACTCGACGTGACGGGCCCGAGAGGCCGGCACTGCGATCTCGGTCTCGCTCCGCGCGGCCCCTCCGCTTGGTTCGGCCGCGGGCCAGACCGTCCGCCGGAGCAACAGCACGACTCCGGGCACGCTGCCGAATTCCAGCTCGCCGTGGACCTTTGATCCATAAAACGCGCGCGTCGCGGCGAGACCGTCCTCCTGCTTCGAGATGGCGAAGACGTCGCTTGCGAAGCCAAAGCCGAGGCGCGCAGCGACCGCGGGGCCGTAGCTCATCGAGTTGACCGTGAACCCGAGCAGGACAACGTCCGGCCGCCGCTCGCTCACGAGGGCGGCGAGCACTTCCGTGTACGTGTCGACCTCGAACTCGGCCGCACCCGCGCGGACAGCGACGATCTCGTCGACACCTCGGAGATCGGCGGCGTCGGCGAGCGGGCCGGGGGCGGCCGCGATAACCGCGACCGTGACCGGCGCGCCGATGCCTACTGCGGCGCTCACGAGCTCGCTCGTCACGTCGCTGAGGCGACCCTGCAGGTGCTCCGCGACGATGAGGGTGCCGCTCATGACAACCTGGCCTTGACCAGCTCGGCAATTCGCCGGGCGACCTCGCTGGGGTCGTCCCCCAGCGACTCCGCGCTCTCGCTCTTGGCCGGGACGAACATCCGCCGGACCCGGTATGCGGGCGGCCCGGCCGCCGCGTCCTCCAGGACGGCGATCTCCTTCTCCTTCGCCTGCTTGATCGCGCGCAATGTCGCGTAGCGGGGCTGGTTGATCCCGGTCTGAATGGTCAGGACCGCTGGCGTCTGCACCTCGACGATGTCGATCAGGCCTCCCTCGAGCTCACGGTGGACGGTCGCGCGCCGGGCGCCGTGGTCATAGTCGACCTTCGTGACGACCGCAACCCGGGGCAGGCCCAGCAGTTCGGCCAGCATGGTGCCGGTCGCGGCCTGCACCGAGTCGCTCGACTGGACGCCCGCGAAGACGAGATCCGGGTCCTCTGGCCGGATCGCCGCAGCGAGTCCCCTGGCTGCCGTGAGCGGGTCCGCGGCGTACGCCCCCTCCGCGGCCACGCGGACCGCGCGGTCGGCGCCCATCGCGAGACAGCGCCGCAGCGCCTCCTCGGCGTTCTCGTTCCCCACCGAGACCGCGACGACCTCGCCCTCGCCGACGGCCTCCTTGATCAGCAGCGCCTCCTCGAGCGAGTAGCTGTCCCACTCGTTGAGCACGAACTCAAGGTAATCGTCGTCCACATCGCGCTCGTCCGAGGTGAACTCGACCTCGTCGCCGAGTACCGCCACCTGCTTTACGCAGACAACTACCTTCACGAGATGTCACCTCCCACGACGCCCTGATCGCCGCCCCCGGGCCGCCGGCAGTCACGGCCACTAGTCCACATCCTTCCATTCCGGACGACTCTTGGCCTAGCATCTGTAGTGAACAGTGTTTCATGAGACGGGTCATGGTGCGGTTGATCGTCAGGCCGCCGACTCCCGTCAGCTCGTTCCCCTCCCCCCGAGGAGCCGGCCGACCATGACGCTTCGCCAGACCGCGTTCAAGGACCGCATCGCATCGATGGGGGCCACGTTCGACGAGTACGCCGGGTATGAGTTCGCCTACCGGTACGGGGACGACATCCTGGCGGAATACTGGGCCTGCCGGCGTCGCGTCGCCGTCATCGACCTGACTCCGCTGCGGAAGGTCGAGGTGAGCGGTCCGGGTGCCGGAGCGCTCCTCCAGGCCGTGGTGACCCGGGACCTGGGCCGGCTGTCTGACGGCCACGTCGTCTACACGGCGCTCTGCGACGACGAGGGCAACGTGATCGACGACGGAACGGTCTTCCGGTTCGGACCGGACCGGTTCCGCTGGGTCGGCTACACCGACGAGGACGAGGACTGGTTGCGGACCCACGCGGACCGTCTCGGTCTCGAGGTCAGCCTGGAGAACTCGACGGACCGGATCCACAACATCGCCGTTCAGGGTCCGAGGAGCCGCGACCTCGTCACCGGGCTCGTCGAGCCCGCGCCTGGTCGCCCGAAGGTCACCGACCTCGTCTGGTTCCGGTTCACGGAGGGCAACCTGGGCGGCGCGGGTGGGCCCGCGGTGCTGCTGTCGCGGACCGGGTACTCGGGCGAGCTCGGCTACGAGCTGTGGTGTCATCCCGATGACGGCCCCGCGGTCTGGGACGCCGTGTTCGCCGCGGGCGAGCCACTCGGAGTCGGTCCGCTCGGGCTCGATGCCCTTGACCCCCTGCGGATAGAGGCCGGCCTCATCTTCAAGGGCTACGAGTACGAGGGCGAAGAGGATCCCTTCGAGGCCGGGATCGGTTTCGTGGTCCCGAGGGCGAAGAGCGACGACTTCGTCGGCAAGGCGGCGCTCGCGCGGCGGCGGATGGACCCTGCTGCGGTCTTCATCGGCCTCGAGGTCGATGACCACGATCCGCTCGCGCACGGTGATCGCGTCGTCCTGGATGACGCGGTCGTCGGGATCGTAACGAGCGGGGCCCTCTCGCCGGTCCTCGAGCGGAATCTCGCGTTCGCCCGCGTAGGTGCCGCCCACGGCGGGCTCGGTGCCCGCCTCGAGGTCGAGCGCGCCGAGGGCGACGGCGGGCGCGTCGCGGCGACGGTCGTCAGGGTCCCGTTCTACGACCCGGACAAGACCCGGCCGCGGTCCTGATCCCCTGGCCAGCGCCGTCGGCCCGCCACGCCGGCGAGTCGTCCCGCGCCGAAGCCCCGGCACGCGGTCGTGTCGAGGTCAGACCAGCTCCTTCACCCGCTTGCGCTCGGGATCGTAGACGGGGTGGCGCACGGCCTCGGCGTCGACCGCGCGACCCTCGACGGTCGCCTCGAGCGCGGTGCCGGGCGACTGATACGGCCTGCGCAGCTTGGCCAGCCCGAGCGTCTTCCCGTCCAGATACGGCGAGACGATGGCCTGCGTCACGCGCCCCACCTGCTCCCCCGCATGGGCCAGCGGCGCCCCGCTCGCGGCCGCGCCGCCGCTCTGGAGCACGACACTGGCCAGCCGCACGTCGCTCGTCTCCTTCAAGCGCAGCAGAGCTGCCTTCCCTTGGAAGTCGTCCTTGCCGAAGTCGACCGCCCACCCGAGACCGCACTCGAAGGGCGGGACGGTCTCGTCGTACTCGATGCCGCCGATGATGAACCCGCCCTCGATCCGGAACACGTCGAGCGCGTCCATACCGATGATCTTCATGCCCTTTGGCGTCAGCGCGTCGATGAGCAAGTCCCACAGCTCGAGTGCCCGGGCGGACTCAACCCACAGCTCGAAGCCGAGCTCCGCCGTGTAACCCAGCCGTGTCATGAACACAGGGATGCCGACAATCTCGACGTCGTCGCGAAAAGTGTAATAGGGAAACGCCGCATTCGAGATGTCGCGGTTCGCGAGCGGCTGGAGCATCTCCCGGCTGAGCGGGCCCTGAAGGCACAGGTGCGGGGACTGGTCGGTGAACTCGCGCACCTCGATGCCGGTCGAGGAGGCCCGGGCGGAGAAGATCTCGTAGTCAAGGTCGTTCGCGCCGCAAAAGCGCACGTAATCGGGAGAGAACACCGACGCAGTGCAGTCGTCGATCATGAAGCCGCTCTCGTTGCAGAACGCGCCGTACGCGATCTGGCCAGATCGCAGCTTGGCGAGGTCGCGGGTGAGCAGCGAGTTAAGCAGGTCGAGCGCGCCCTTCCCGGTGACGTCAACCTTGCGGAGCATGGAGAAGTCCATGAGCCCGGCAGTGGTTCGCACCGCCCGATACTCTTCGAGGGTGTCGGTCACCACGGTCGGCGCTGCATAGCCGAACAGGTCCATCCATTGGTCGGTCAGCGCGGCGAGGCGAGGGTGGAAGGCCGTTTCTTTGCTCATGACGGAATTGTAGCGTCCGCGCCCAGCGCAAACCCCTATGACGAACGAGCCGGAATTACGGTGACCGGTTGCGCGAATCCCCGAAAGAGGGGCCGGCGTTGTTACCGGTCGCGAGCGATCCCTTTACGTAGTCACCTGATTCCAGGATGTGAGAACTTGGCGCGCCGCGTCCCGGTCAGCCCCGACGCTCACGTCGCCGTCGGCCCGGTTCGCGTGCCGAAGCCGGTTCCTCATCGGATTGGGCATGCGAGCTCTCCGGGTCAGCCGCCGAGGGCGTTTGGGTGACCTGCCAGTGTGGCAGGGAGCCGTAAATGCGGCGGAGGCGCTTTCGGTGCGACGGCAGGAACCAGAAATACCAGACGGCCAGCACGATGAGCGCTGGCACAAGGAAGCTCCGGCTGACGAGGGCGATGAGCGGAACGAAGATCACCGCAACGACGAGCAGCCCCGCCGTCGCCAGCCATTTTGCCCTGCGCACGGCGCGGACGAGGGACCGGTACTCGTCAGCGGGTACGGCGGAGGTGTCCCAGGCCCGCCCGCAGTCCGGGCACAGCCAGAGTGCCCCTGGCCGTACCGCGCCGCTGGCACCGCAACTGCAGCGGACGACGAGGCGAAGGGGACGCCGGCCAGCGAACTCCCGGCCCTGGCGACCCTGACCACCCTGGTTGTCCCAGTTCACGCCGCCTCCTTTCGCGTCAGCCCGAGGAGGGGACTTCGACGGCACCCGGGGCCGGACGATACGGGCCGTCGGCGCCGTCCGCATCTGGCGCCGCCTAGCTCACCGGCGAGTCAGCCGCGCGCAGCCGGCATGTAGTCCGCGAACAGGGAAAGGTTGGGCTCGCTAACCGTCAGATCTCGGAGCTGGAATCGCTGTTTGTCTTGCACAACCCGCCGGTAGACAAACAGCAGGATTGCCGCGACCTCGACTCCAACGCCAATAAGCACCTGCTTGTAGCTCCCATAGCCGGTCACGCCGAAGGACCACGAGCCGAAAGCGATGAACACGGCGTTCAGGAACGCCAATGCGCCGGCGACCCACAGCCAGCCCTTGCCCAGCCGAATCGGCCGCGGCCAGTCAGGCCGGTCCTTACGCAGCAGGAGCACGGCCGTCGCCGTCAGGACCATCGTCAGGATGTAACCGAGATTCCCTGTGGCGAGGATCTGGAGCGTCGAGTTGAGCAGCACAACCAGGGCGATGTTCACGACCATGTCCACCGTCATAGCCCGGCCTGGCACGTGGAAACGGTTGAGCTTGCCGAGCCATCGGATGGTCATTCCGGACCTCGAGATCCCGTACAGGGCTCGCGAGCCGTCCATTGTCGCGGCGTTCATGGACTGGAACAGGCTGACGACGATGAGCGGGATCACGAAGTCGGCGCCGATGCCGACGATCTTGTCGAGTGCCGGGGCGTAGAAAGCTACCGGATTCGCGTTGATGGCCGACTGGGTCAGCACCCCCGACAACCCAAGCGGCAGGAGCAGGTACACCAGCAGGGAGAAGATCGCTGATCGCCGAAGGGCCAGCGCCGTGTCCCGCTGTGTGTTCTGGTACTCGGGGGCGAAAGTCGCGGCAGCCTCGACCCCGTACGAGGACCACCCCGCGATGTACATCCAGGCGAAGAAGAGCTTCCAGCTCTGGAACGATCCGACTCCGCCGGTGAAGAGCCCGAAGGTGAGGAAGCTGCCGTGCCAGTGGCCGGTGAAGTACGGGAGGATGCAGAACAGGAACAGCGGAATCATGAGCAGGGATCCGTTGACGTAGCCCACCCACACCGCCGGCCGCACGCCGAGCGTGTTGAAGGCCCACACGAGAAGGATCAGTCCTACCGCGATGACCTTCGGCAGGCTGAAGAACGTGATCCCGCCCCCGGCCACGGTCCAGGTCTGATGGACGAACCACTGAGCCTGGATGAGGGAGCCCACGACGATCCCGAAGATGGCGAGCACCGTCGACCACGCGAACCAGTACCCCACCGCTGCCATCGCCCCGAACGGCGTGAAGTACCGCTTCCAGCCCTCGTAGGCGTAGATGGGAAGTCCACCGGACCGGTCAGGGAACATAGTGGCCGGCTCGGTCCAGATCTTGTTCTGGAGGACGGCGATCGCCATCGATAGGCCCCAGATCATCAGGGCCCCGAGGCCGCCGATGGATCCGATCGTGAATCCCAGGCTGCCTAGCAGGAACCCAGGGTTCCCGAGGCACACCACGAAGCCGTCGTACCAGTGCAGCGCCTTGATGAGCTGCCGCTCGTCAACGCCCACGGTGGCGACGCCCATGGGGTCGCCCGTCGCTTTTCCCTCGGGGGTGCTCACGCCGCTTCGCCCATTCCGTCACCGTCCAGGCAAGCCACATCTAGCGCGGTTTCCCACGATGCGATTTGGTTTCCTGAGGGTGAACTGTACGCTTTGTGGTGCGGGCTGGCAAGGCTCCGCCCGAGCCCACTCGGCCCGAGCAAGTCATGGCTCGCGGCACGGCAACGCCGTCCGGCGAACTTCGAAGAGCCGACTACGCTCTGTCGCCTGAAGCGAGAGGACGACGATGACCATGAATGACCGGGACCGGGCGACGCTCATTCGAGGTCAGTCGGGGCCAGACGGCCAGACCGTGCGGACCGGTCCATCCTCCGTGTCCGCCTGCTGGCCTATCCTGCCTGCACCTGCATCGGGCTGGCCACAGCTGGCCATGGGCATCTGGGAGCTCCGGGCCTCGCGGTGGGGAGATTGTCACCCGCACGATGAGGTGAACTACGTCCTTGCGGGCACGCTGATCGTCGAATGCGATGGCGTGACCATCGAAGGCGGGCCCGGCGACGCAATCCGCGTCCCCGCCGGCCTGCCTGCCTCCTACCACGCTCCTGAGTACGCCCGCATGCTTTACGTGTACGGGCCGAATCCCGAGGGCCGGCCCTCGACGACCTTCGGCGACGGGAGTGACGGGCGCTGAGGCCGGCGCCCGCGCCGTCGAGGCACCGATGACCACCTGGTGTTAGTTTGGACTGCTCAGCCCCCGTTCGAGCGGAACCGGCGGGCGGTCACGTCACGTGGCCCCGATGGTCCCGCTGACTCGTTAAGGAATCACGGCGTGGCACAGACCCCGACACGGACGATCTTCCTGGACATGGCGCGCTGGGAGGTGGATCTGTTTTACATCCTCAGCGCCGTGTCGACGGGCTTGTTTCTCTGGGGCTGCTACCGGCTGTTCCGCCGCTACCGGCTGGCGCGGATAGGCGGGCGGCGCCTGCACCTGGGCCGGGCGCTGCGCATCATCCTCACGCACTCCTGGATCGGGCGGAGATCCGGCCTGGTCGGGCTCGCGCACGCCCTCGTCTTCTACGGGTTCCTGGTCCTTTTCGCCGGAACCACGATCCTGGCCATTGACGACCACATCGCCAGGCCGCTCGGGTGGGACTTCTGGCGCAATGGGTTCTATGAGTGGTACTCGCTGTTCCTCGACGTGTTCGGGGCCGCGATGCTGGTCGGCCTGGTGCTGCTGGGCCTGCGCCGCTTCCGGGCCGGCGGCGTTCGGCTGGATTACGCACGCGTGGACGGACGCCCGGTCTCGGCGAAACGCTCGCGCTACACGCTGGACGACTGGGTGTTCCTGTGGGCCCTCCTCTACCTCGGGGCGACCGGCTTCCTGCTGGAGGCGTTCCGGATTGCCATCAACCTCCCGGCCTTCGAAGTATGGTCACCCGCCGGGTACCTGACGGGCGAGGCCCTGCGGGCCATCGGCCTGCGCGGATCAGCCGCGGAGCCGTTGCGACACGTCACGTGGTGGCTGCACGCTGTCGTCGCGCTGGGATTCGTGGCGGCCATCCCGTTCACCAAGGCCATGCACATGCTGACCGGCCCCACGGCGGTGGCCGCCCGGGACGAGACCGTGAGCCGCAGGCTGCCCGACGAACCAGAGGCCGGATATGCCACTCTGACCGACTTCAGTCCGACCCACCGGGTAGACCTCGACGCCTGTACCAAGTGCGGCAGATGTCATGAGGTGTGTCCCGCTCGGGTGTCGAACATGCCGCTGTCCCCCCGTGACCTGATCCTGGATCTGCGTGAAGCGCAGAGCATGGGGTTCGCCGACGCCATCGTGCCCGCCGTCCTGGCCCCCGAGACGGTCTGGTCGTGCATGCAGTGCAACGCGTGCGTCGATGTCTGCCCGGTGGGCATCGAGCACGTGCCGGTGATCAACCTCCTGCGCCGGGATCTGGTCGAGAAGGGCGAGATCGACCCTCCCCTGCAATCGGTGTTCGAAGCGGTGCACTCCAGCGGAAACAGCTTCGGCGAGCACAAGCGCAAGCGGTCCCGATGGGCCAGGGGGCTCGAGACCGAACTGCCTGACGCCCGCAAGACGCCCGTCGAGGTGCTCTGGTACCTCGGCGACTACGCCAGCATGGAACCACGTAACCAGCGCAACACGCGCGCGCTGGCCGCCCTGCTGCGGCAGGCCGGGGTGAACGTGGGCTGCATCTACGACGGGGAGCGAACCGCCGGGAATGACATCCGCCGCGCCGGCGAGGAGGGACTGTTTCGGAGCCTGGCTGCGGAGAACATCACCACGCTGTCCGGCTGCCGGTTCGAGCGGATCCTCACCAGCGACCCGCACACGTTCAATACGCTTCGCAACGAGTACCCAGAGCTCGGTGCCAGCTGGACCTCGGACCAGGTCGTGCACCACACCGTGTTCTTGCTCGAGCTACTGCGCCAGGGCCAGCTGAAGATCACCAGCCCGCTCGGCCGGCGCGGCACCTATCATGACCCGTGCACGCTCGGCCGTCTCAACGGGATCTACGACCAGCCGCGGGAGGTCATCCGCCGGTGCGGCATCGAGCTGGTGGAGATGCCTCGCAACAGGAGCGGCAGTTTCTGCTGCGGCGCGGGCGGCGGCCGGATCTGGATGAAGGACACCGCGGAGGCTGGCAGCCAGCGGCCCAGCGAGCAGCGCATCGACGAGGCAACCGGCCTCGGCGACCTCGACTACTTCATAGTTGCGTGCCCCAAGGATGTCGTGATGTACGACGACGCGATCAAGACCTCGGGCCACGCCGAGGAGATCGAGCTCAAGGAGGTCTCCCAGCTTCTCCTCGAGGCCACATCTGCCTGACCTGCCGGGCCGGCGACCTCGGGTGCGGGGCGGACCCCTCCGGCCGCGCGCTCACGCGGTGCGCGCGGCCGGACCGGGTCGCTCAGGTCGAGCAGCCGGACATCAGCCGGGCATGGGGTCCACGTCCGAGGAGTTACTCAGCTGGCCCAGGTAGGACGTGTTGTCGACACTGCCCCAGAGCCGGCGCTCCCGGATGAACGGGAGCGGAACCGACGGGTCGGGGCTGTCGATCTCGCGCGCGAGGCGGTGTCCGTCGAAGATGCAGTCGACGATCATCCGGGGCGCCGCGGCATCACCGATCAGGTAGACGGCCTCGACGTCGTTGGCCTGCAGCGCGGCCGGGTCGGCCTTCAGCTCGTGGTAGAGCTGGTCGTCGGAGACCCGTGCCGTGCACAGCACGACCGAGTCGACCTCGATCTCCTCGGTGTGGGACGGGTCCCAGACGTTGTAGGCACTGACGAGACCTTCCTCGAAGCGGTTCACGTGGGTCTCGGGACGGATGTGCACGCCCAGGCGGTGCAGCTCCCGGTGCATCATCGGCGCCTCGAGGGTGAACTCCATGTACTTGCCGATCTCACCCCGCTGGGTGAGCAGCCAGACCTCATGGCCCTCTCCGGCCAGCTTCTGCGCGAGGGTCACGCCCATGAAGTACGCCTCGTTCTCGAGGATCAGCACCCGCTGGCCGACCGGCTTGCGCTCCAGCGCCACGTCCTCGGGCGTGAGCTGCCACCGCAGGCTCGCGTCGGCGCCGGGGATGGTGTCGTGGGTCACCGAGTTGAGGCCGTCCGTCGCCCAGTGGCAGCCCGTCGCGATGACGACGATCTCCGCGCCGTACTCGCGGATCTGCCTCGCGTCGAGTCGGCTATTCGTGTGGATCTCCACGTTGCGCAGCTTGTCGAGCTGGATCTGGCGGTAGTTGACGATCCGCTTCCAGTCGCCGAGGCCCCGCGCGGTGCCGCGGAAGATGTTCTGCTTGCCGTCGGAGTGCCCGAGGCTCGAGACCCAGTTGACGTTGCCGCCGATCTCGTCCTGCGCCTCGACGAGGTGCACCGCGGACATCTCGCGCTTGCCGAGGATCATGGCGCACTCCATGCCGGCCGGCCCGGCGCCGACCACGAGCACGCCCTTGTCGGCGTTGCGCGCCCTGTGGAACCGCTCGGGGTGCCAGCCGCGCCGGTATTCCTCGCCCGCCGTCGCGTTCTGGGTACACACCATCGGCGGACCGCCGATCTCCCAGCGGGAGATGCACTGGTTGCAGCCGATGCACTCGCGGATGTCCTCGAGGCGGCCTTCCTCGATCTTCCGCGGCAGGAACGGATCCGAGATCGACGGCCGCGCCGCGCCGATGATGTCGAACTGGCCCGAGTTGATGATCTGCAGCATGGTGTCCGGGCTCACGATCCGGCCGACGCCGACCACCGGCTTGTTGGTGTGATTGCCCGGCTTCACCGTCCCCGTATAGGGCTTCTCGTGGTTTTCCTCGAAGAAGCGCGAGGGCCCCGCATTCTGGCCCCACTCGGCTATGTCGCCGACGGTGAGATCCCACAGGTCGACGAGATGGTCGACGTACTCGATGAATCGGTAGCCGTCCTTCTCGAGCTCGACGCCCGCAGGTCCGTACAGGGTGTCGACCGCAAACCGGGAAGCGATCGCGCAATCATCGCCGACGGCCTCCCGGACTTTCTCGAGGCTCTCCCGCCAGAATCGTGCTCGATTCTCGAACGCCCCGCCGTACTCGTCAGTCCGCTTGTTCGACCAGGGCGATAGGAATTGCAGCGGCAGGTAGCTGTGCGCACCGTAGACATAGATGATGTCGAACCCCGCCTCACGGGCCCGCTTAGCGCCGTCGACGTAGTACCCCTGAACGCGCCGGATATCGTCCTTATCCATGTAACGCGGATAGATGTTCGACTCGAACTCCGACGCGATCTGCGAAGGGCCGCGCGGGGTGTCGCGCGACTCGTGGCACGGCGCGTGCGGACCGCCGTACCACAACTCGATGCCGGCGAGTGCCCCGTACTGGTGCAGTCGGCTGCACATCGCCGCGAGGTTCTGAACGTCGCCGTCGTCCCAGATACGGGCAGAAACCCGCATGGTGTCGTCGGACTCGGGGCTGATCGAGCAGTACTCGGTACAGACCGCCGCCCAGCCTCCCTCCGCCTTGACCCCGCGGTGGAAGGCCTGCATGCCAGGCTTCTCCGAACCAGCGCCGATGCAGTGGGGCACCTGGTAGAAGCGGTTCCGCAGAGTCTTCGGTCCGATCTGGACCGGCTGGAAAAGCACGTCGTACTTGGGATCGCGAGCCACGGCCACCCCTTGTGTCGTTGTCGGCCAGATCTGTCACCAGGGGACGCTGCTCGTTGGGCTGCTCGCACCCCGCGTGCATTCCAATACCGTTTGGCGTCTCTTCCCAGTGAACGCAGTCCACCCTAGGTGGGCGGTGCCACGCCCGCAAGCGGGTCGGTCAGACGGTCTTCCTCCGTTAACTCAACACTTGCAATGCAGGTTCGTTCCGACAGCGGAACGGCCGGCCGGGGCCGGTCCGCCCAAAGCCCCAAGCGGCCGAGTGGTTCCGAGCGTCGCGCGACATGCTGGGCGGCCTACGACAGCCCGACGATCTCGCCGTCGGCGTCGATGTCGATGCGCGCCGCGGCCGGGTTGGACGACAGGCC
>Ga0070699_100003326_pt1 | contig 14219 bp, 13 predicted proteins | sample KBSK1503metaG_FD_65473 | JGI IMG/M metagenome (GOLD analysis project Ga0070699, IMG submission 65473) | Corn, switchgrass and miscanthus rhizosphere microbial communities from Kellogg Biological Station, Michigan, USA - KBS K1-50-3 metaG | ecosystem: Host-associated > Plants > Roots >...
TGCCCGTGCCCGGAGCGGTCCCTTCATAGAACGTGAAGGTTTTTCCCGGCACATCCGGGATCCAGGTCAGGTTCACCTGCGCGTCGCCAGCGTCAGCCGCCAGACAGAACCTATGCGTAGTCGCCGCCCTGGCGGACAGCAGGGAGGATGGCCCACCCGGCGCACGGGCGAGGACGGGGCCAGGGACTCCGGCCGCGCTGCCGCCTGCCGTCAACGCGAGTGCGCCGACCATGGTGGCGGCCAGGCATGTTCCTGCTAGCGCGCGCACCCATGGCCCGGGGCGGCTCCATCGGGTATCACGAGGGCGCCTCGACCCATCAACGTTCCGGCCGTCGTGAATATCCTTCACATAAACTCAGAGACAGGGCGATGCGCGGGTGATACGCAGCCGAAGCCGTAAAGATAGCCATATAGTGTATTTCGGCAAAACCTCGTCAAGGCCCGGCTATCGGACTCGACTGGAAGCACTTAGCTTTTCTCTTTCCACAGCAACCACGGAGGTTCTAATCCATTTCAGATCTGCAGAATTGTCCGCATCGATACGTCGCTGATCAGTGTCATCTACCGGCACATCTCCTCGTGTCATGCTTCCAGAGACGCTCCGCGCGCCAGAAATTCATCAACCGGCCATCATTTCCTGGCACGATATTAGGTAGAGCTGACTTCCTTCACGACGAAGTTTCTGAGCCACTTCAAGTCAATAGAGTTACCTGCGTCTCATACGTTATGCGTCTACACCCGCATCCTCGGGGGTACCGAACCTGGCCACGTAGTGCCAGACCCGTTTGAGGGCCTGCTCGTCGTATCGGCCGGTACGAGATGCGTCGCCGATGATTCGCGGATCGAGACGGCCGTCACGGGCGAGTGATATGCCGAGAGCCGCAAACTCAGGACCCCGGTACCCGGAATGCTGGCGGAGCTCGGTCGCGGTCAAGGCGAAGCCGCCGTGCCATTCGACCGGGCAGGCCAGCCGCCCGGCCGCAGCCTCTACCGGCGTGCCGCGGTAGCAGGGGTCGAGGACGAGGGCTTCGACGTCCCGGTTGAGGTCGACCACACCGTGCACCTGGGCTTCGATGTAGTCGTCGAGCGGGTCCTTGCCGTCCGCCTCAGCCAAGGCGATCAGCGCCGACAGTTTCGACGCTACGCCGAAATGCCGGGGCTCGAACACGCTGTCCGGATAGCAGAACGTGGTCCGGGCCAGAGTGTGCCCGGCCAGGCGCAGGTAGGCCGAGCCGAAGCGGGGTGAGCCGCCGGCCAGGCGCCGGCGGAAGTTCAGCGATCCGTACTTGGGCCGGGCTGCCGCCGGCCCGTCATCATATGCCCCGGCGAAGATCCGGCTCTCCCACCGCCAGCGGTCGCCGCCAGGGTGCGCGGTCAGACCGCCGTTGCTGGTCCTGGTCTCGAACTGCGACCGGTACACCCCGTCACGAGCCATACGCTCCAGGATCGGCGTCCCGGATACAAGTCGATCAGGGTGAAAGTGCAGCATCACTCGCAACGACGGATCGGCCGGCTCGCCGGTCGCCAGCGTCGTCACATGGGCAATGGCCCGCTCCTGCGAGCGCGGCATGGCGCCGGTATCCATGATCGCGATGATGGCAGCGGCGGCACTCGCGGAGGCGCTAGCGAGCGGCTAGAACCGCCAGCGCGTCGCCCCGCCGGGCTCGACGGTGCCCAGCGCCGTCGCCGTTTTCGGCGTGAGGCGGTAGACGTGCCACGGCGGCGGGCCGGCCGAGGGCGCGCTGTACTCGGCAGTGAGCGCCAGGCCCGTGTCGTCGACCCGGGCCGGCCAGCCTTCCGCGGCCCAGCGAGCGGCCATGTCGGCGATGGTGGCCGGGTCGGTGACCAGGCTGGCCTCACCCTCGACGACGAGGTCGAACTCGTGGGTCGCGACGCTCATGGCGCAGCGCGGGTCACGGGCGAGGTTCCGGCCCTTGCGGCTGCCCCGGCCGGTCTCGAACCAGAAGCAGCCGTCGGCCCACAGCGCGCCGACGCCGTTGACATGCGGGCTTCCGTCCGCGTTGATCGTGGACAGCCAGCAGGTGTGACGGTTCGGCCCGCCGGTGTCCGGCGCCTGGCTCACGCCTGCCCGGAGCCTTTCCTCGATGCTGGCCCAGTCGAGCAGCGGACTCTGGTACAAGTCGGCAAGGTTGGTAGCTTCCATAGCTGTTCCGACGGTGCGGAGGAGCGGAACTCATCGCCATTGCGCTTTACCGCAGGCGGGCGGCGATCGCTTGCGCGCAGTCCAGGGCCTCGGTGTGCGTCGTGTCAACCTGCAGGTCATAGACCATGCCCCGGTGGACAAGCTCCGCCTGGGAGGCGGCCATCCCGGCGATCCGGTCGCCTCGCGCGAGCTCGCGGGCCGCAGCGACGGCCGCGTCGCACCTGACGCCGGCCCACAGCACCGGCAGCGTGCCGAGCGCGTCCTTCCACCGCAGCCGGCGCGAGCTGGATCGGAGAACAGGCGGCGGGGGCCATGGAGACACTCGCCGGGTTCAGTCCCGAGCGCAAGCGAGACCTCGTCCGGGAGTTCTTGCATGGCTACGCGCCGGGCGGCCTGGAACCATCCAAGCTGGAGGAGCTGCGCTTGTGGCCCGTGCATAGCATCCTCGGCTGGGTCATGCTCCCGCCCCCAACCGAGGAGGAGATCCGGGTTGCGACGTACAGCATGCGCCGGTGCGGAAACTCCGACGACCCAGCCGAGTGGTTCTGAAGGCTAGATGGGGTAGCGGCTGGGTTCGGTGTCGTAGGTGCGGCCGGTTGGGGTGGTCCACCGGAAGGTGCCGTCGGGGAGCTGGTCGACCGTCCACTTGGGGTGCTGCTTGAGCCGGTGGTCGTGCCGGCATTTCGGGCCGGCGTTGCAGAAACACGTCCGGCCGCCTGCCTCGTAGGGGGTGTTGTGCTCGACGTCGCACTGGGCGGCGGGCCGCCGGCAGACGGGGCTGGTGCAGGTGGCGTGCCGGACCTGGATCAGGTGCTTCAGCCTGGCCCCGGGATCATGGCCTTTTGATTCGTGGCGGTGGTCGCAGGGGTCGGTGGTGAGGGGTTCCAGCGTCACGATCAGGTCCGGTCCGGGTCCGGGGGTGCGCAGCCGCCAGGTGCCGTAGCCGCCGGGCGGGCCGTCCCGGCTGGCCGAGGTGAAGGAGAAACCTGTCCCGCCTGGCGGCGGTCCGGGGCCGGCGCGTTTCCTGTTGCTCTTGGGTTCGGGGCGGGCGCAGCCGTGCCCGACGGCGTGGCCCTTCTCGTCGGTGACGGTCACGCACCAGGTCGTCTTGGGGCTGGCCGCGGCGGCGGTGGCCAGGTCGCGGGTGAGCCAGGGGTCGACGGGGCCCAGGCCGGACAGCTCGCCGGGGCGGTCCGCCAGGTCGGCCAGGGTGGCCAGCGGGGCGGTCAGGGTGACCCGGCTGGCGAACCCGGCGGGCGCAACGCTCGGGGTGCCGGGCGGGGAGCTGCCGGGGCGGGAGTCCTTGCCCAGGAGCAGGTCCAGGTAGGCGCGGGCGCGCAGCTCGTCCATGCCGCCCTCCAGGCCCGCCTTCTTCAGCTCACCCGCCCACCAGCAGATCCGCTGATCCGCAGCCAGCACCTCATCCGGAGGCAGTTCGCGGCCCATCAGCGCGGCGTTACCCGAATCCTCGGCCCACCGCTCCACCCGCGCGAACTTCGCCCCGGTCTCCCGCCGCTCCCGCGCCTTCTCCGGCGCGACCTCCATCGCCGCGCGGGCGATCGCGGCGCGCAGCCCGCCGGGAGTCAGGCGCCCGGCACGGCCCAGCACCTCCTGCTCGGTGGCGCGGGCCTCATCCGGGTCGAGCAGGCCGGTGGCGGTGGCGATGATCCGGGCCTTGCCCAGGCTCACTATGCCGTCGCGCAGAGCCGCGCTCGTGCCGGGCAGGTGGGTGTCCAGGTGACCGGCCGTGCCCAGCAGCTCATCGGCCCGGGCGCGGGACTCGCCCAGCGCATAGGCCAGCTGATCGGCGGTGAACTCCGCGTCCTCAGGCTTCGGGTTGCGCTGGCCCAGCTCGGCGATCGCGGCGAGCTTGCGGGCCGCGGCGTGGGCCTCGATGCGGTCCCACGCGCACACCAGCCCGATGAGCTCGGCCTCGGAGATGCCGGTGAAGCAGTCATCGCGTGCGGCGGCGTCGGCGGCGACCGCCAGGCCCGCGCCGCCAGGCAGCACGTCCAGCTCCATCCCGGGGCCGAACGCGGCCGCCGCGCTGCACGACTGGCCGGGGAAGACGCGCGCCGAGCCGGGCTGGCCCGGGCCCCGCCGGCCCGTGGTGGCGGCCTCCACGGCGAGCAGCTCATCGGCGGCGGCCGCGCGGATCCCGGCCAGCTCCTCCTCGGTGAGCGGCTCGTGGTCCTCGTATTCCTCTTCCCCGGGGGGCTCGTCGTGCTCGCGGGCCCGGTCCAGCCATGTCTCCCGTTCCGGGTCGCGGTCCAGCCAGGCGAGATCCTCGTCTCGCCGGGGGTCCGCGGGAACCGGTTCCGGAGACATGTACCACCACCCGTTCGGCATGATGATTTCTATAGAACATGATAGCGGATAACGTTCATGATCACCAGTTTATCGACTGTGATTCGAATAAAAAGACGAGTGTGGCTGATGTGGCCCGCGGGTGGGCTGGGGCGGGCGGCGAGCGGCTGACGGCGAGCGGCTGACGGCGGCCGCTGGGGCGGCGGGGCGAACAGGCAGCGGACGCGGGACGGGTCGGCGCTCGCGGCCGGGACAGGTGGCGAGGCGACGGATTGTGAAGGGCTGGGAGCGAGCGAGGGGCGGAAAGTACTCGATGGCCAGGGGTGCTGTGGCTGGGTTATCGTCCTGACATGCCAGGGATCGTGATCGTGGGGACCGGGTTCGGCGGCATCGGGATGGGGATCGCGCTGAAGAAGGCGGGTTTCCACGACTTCGTGATCCTGGATTCCGCTGGTGATCTCGGCGGAACGTGGCGGGACAACCAGTATCCGGGGTGCGCGTGTGACGTGCCGTCGCCGCTGTACTCCTACTCCTTCGAGCTGAACCCGGACTGGAGCCACCTGTTCGCGCCGCAGCAGGAGATCTGGGACTACCTGCGGAATTGCGCGCGGAAGTACCAGCTGGACGAGCACATCAGGTACGGCACGGCGGTCGAGCGGATGGACTGGGACGACCGCGGCCGGCGGTGGAACGTGGAGACGGTCAGGGACGGCGAGCCACAGACCCTCCGGGCGCGGGCGGTCGTATCGGCCGCGGGCGCGCTGCACCTGCCGTCGTATCCGGATATTCCGGGGGCGGGGAGGTTCGGCGGCACGGCGTTCCATTCGGCCCGGTGGGACCGCTCCGGTTCGCTGGCCGCGCATCGGCGGTACAACGACGCGCTGCAGCAACGGCTGCGCCGGGCGGTGTGGAGCGAGGGCGGCTGCGACAGCTGGTACCTGGACGCGGCCGGGGTCAACCGGACGCTGTGGCCCGGCTTCACCTTCGAGTACTGGGCGCGCACCCGCCGGGCGCGCCGCGCCGACTACGCCGTGACCGGCTCGTGAGCGCGGAGGGCCCGGCCGTCCGCAGCCTGGACCAGGTCGCGACCGGGCCGCTGGGCCCGGGGGTGACGGCCGCGGAGATGCTCGGCGACGCGCAGGGGTGCCGCGGGCTGCATCAGCGGCGGCTGGGGTTCGCGGCCGGGGCGCGGCTCGCCGGGACCGCGGGCGGGCGGGGGGAAGCCTGGTACGTAATCACCGGTACCGGCTCCCTTGATACCGAACGAACCGGGTTCCTCGCCCTGGCGCCCGGCACCGCGGTCTGGCTGGAGCCGGGGGCCGGGTATGACTGCCAGGCGGACGGCGAACTCGCGGTGCTGGCGGTCACGCTGCGGGCGGGCCCGGAGTGCGCGGGGCCGTCCCGGCCGGTGGTGCGGCTGGAGGACTGCGAGCCGGAAATCACCGGGGACCGGGAATTCCGGGTGCTGCTCAGCGAAGGGCTCACGATCACGCAGTTCGCCGGGATGATCCCGCCGGGCCGGGCGCCGGCGCACCACCACACCTACGACGAGGTCGTGCACGTGCTGGCCGGGCAGGGCGTGGTGCACCTGGGCGGCACCGACACCCGCACTGGCACCCCGATCGGGCCGGGCACCTCGATCTACCTGCCGCCGCTCCAGCCGCACTGCCTGGAGAACACCGGCCAGGAGCCGCTGCGGGTGCTCGGGGTCTTCCACCCGGCCGGCAGCCCGGCCGCCAAGCAGGTCTCGTGAGGCGCCGGGGTGCTAGCCATCGTCCTGGCGCTGGCGTCCGCGATCGGTTACGGGGGTTCTGACTTCGCCGCCGGGCTCGCCTCTCGCAGCGCCCCGGTCATCCAGATCACGCTGCTCGCGTCGGTGATCAGCGGGGTCATCGTGGCGGCCGCGCTGCCGTTCGCCGCCTCCCCCGGGCCGAACGCGGCCGCGCTGGCCTGGGGCTTCGTGGCCGGGCTCGGCGGCACGCTGGGCGCGTTCGCGCTGTACCTGGGGTTCCGGCACGCGGCGTTCAGCGTGGCCGGGCCGCTGAGCGCGGTCGCCTCGGCCGGGTTCTCGGTGCTGGCCGGGCTGCTGTACGGCGAGCGGCCGACGGCCCTGGCGCTGACCGGGATCGTGCTGGCCCTGCCGGCCATCGTGGGCGTCTCGGCGAGCGCGGCCTCCGAGGCCGAGGCGGACGCGCCGCCGCAGGAGGCGGCCGCGAGCGGTCGGCAGCGCGCTGGGGTCGTCTACGGCCTGGTCGCGGGGGCGTGCTTCGCGCTGCTGTTCATCGGGCTCGACCGGGCGGGTTCGGGCAGCGGGATGTGGCCGGTGGCCGCGGCGGCGGCAGGCGAGCTGGCGTCCGCGCTGGTCGCGGCGGCAGCCGTGCGCAGCTTCGCGCTGTGCGGCGGCCGGGCGCGGCTGCTGGCGGTGCTCGCCGGGGCAGGCGGGGCGGCCGGCACCATCTTGTTCTTCTTCGCCACCCACCAGGGCTTCCTGGCCGTCACCGCGGTGCTCACCTCGCTCTACCCGGCGACGACGATCGTGCTGGCCCGGACCGTGCTGGGCGAGCGGCTGACCGCGCTGCGCCTGGCCGGGCTCGGACTGGCGGGGGTGTGCGTCTCGCTGATCGCGGTGGGCTCTGCTAGCTAACCCGGGCCTAACCCTCTGCTAGCTAACCCGGGCCTAACCCTCTGCTAGCTAACCCGGGCCTAACCCCACCGAGTTAGTCCCCCACCGGCCAGCTGTGCACCGGTTCGTTGGAGTGCATGTGCTCGATGTACCGCAGGGTCATCTGGCGCAGCGCCTCACGGCGGTCCATGCCATTGTTCGCGCTGAGCCTGGCCACCGTGGCGATCTGCCAGGCAGCGCCGTTCTGCCCGGTCAGGCAGCGCTGCTCGATGATGCCGAGCAGCCGGTCGGCGCAGCTCTGGTCCACCCCCCAGTGGCCGAGCCCCTCGCGGGCCAGCGGCAGCAGGCGGCGCAGGATCAGCTCGGACACCGGCGCGTCGCCGACACCGGGCCAGTACAGCTGGGCGTCCAGGCCGTTCCGCGCGGCCTCGTGCAGGTTCTCGGCGGCGGTGGTGAACGACATCTGGGTCCAGATCGGCCGCTGCGCCTCGGCCAGCGACCGGACCAGGCCGTAGTAGAACGCCGAGTTGGCCACCACGTCGGCGATGGTGGGCCCGGCCGGCAGCACCCGGTTCTCCACCCGCAGGTGCGGGGTGCCGCCGGCGTTGTCGTAAACCGGCCGGTTCCACCGGTAGACCGTCCCGTTGTGCAGGTTCATCTCGGCCAGCTGAGGGGAGGCGCCCTGGTCGAGCATTGCCAGCGGGTCCTCCTCCTCGCAGATCGGCAGCAGCGCGGGGAAGTACTTGAGGTTCTCCTCGAACAGGTCGAACACGGAGGTGATCCAGCGCTCGCCGAACCACACCCGGGGCCGCACGCCCTGCTCCTTCAGCTCGTCCGACCGGGTGTCGGTGGCCTGCTCGAACAGCGTGATCCTGGTCTCGTGCCACAGCTGCCTGCCGAACAGGTACGGGGAGTTGGCCGCCAGCGCGACCTGCACGCCCGCGATGGCCTGAGCCGCGTTCCAGTAGTTCGCGAAGGCGTCCGGGGTGACCTGGAGGTGCAACTGCACGCTGGTGCAGGCGGACTCGGGGGTGATGCTGTCCATGTGGGTGAGCAGCCGCTCGGCGCCGTCGATCTCGATCCGCATGTCCTCGCCGCGGGCGGCGAAGATCTGCTCGTTCAGCACCTTGTAGCGCTCGTTGGCCGACATGGAGTCCTCGTGCACGTCCTGTTCGGCCAGCGTGGGCAGGATGCCGATCATGACCAGGTGGCTGCCCACGGTGCGCGCCCTGGTGTCGGCCGCGTTGAGGTCGGCCCGGAGCTCGGTCTCGAGCCGGTCCAGCGCATCGCCGTCGAGCATCCGCGGCGGCACGTTGATCTCCAGGTTGAACTGCCCGACCTCGGTGGCCCAGGCCGGGCTGGCGATGGCGTCGAGCACGTCGGCGTTGCGCATCGACGGCATGCCGTGGGAGTCGGTCAGGTTGAGCTCGATCTCCTGGCCGACGGTGCTGGGGTTCTCGTCGAACCGGCGCTCGCGGAGCATGCGGGCGAACGCGTCGAGCGAGCGCCGCACCTTGTCCCGGTACTTGCGCCGGTCCTCGCCGCTGATCTTGATCGCCTGGATGTCACGGCCCACTTCAGGCCTCCGCTCAACGAGATGATGCCCTGCCGATAGATGCTGGCTTTTGTCACATTCGTACCCGCCTCAGGCGGCGGCTAGGCGCGTGCTCTCGTCGCGGACCCACAGGTGCAGCAGCCCGCGCAGGTGCGCGATGAACTGGTCGTGCTCGTGCGCCGGGTACACCGCCTGGACCGTGCGGACCAGCAGCTGGTCGAAGTCGGGGCCGGTCACCCAGTCCAGCATGAGCTGGTCAAGACGGGCCAGGCTGGTCGCGCAGAAGTCCTGGTAGCGCTCGGCCTCGAAGTAGTCATCGGCCAGCTTGCGATACTCGCCCAGCTTCTCCCCGTACGACAGGCCGGGCTCGTCGGCGATGGCGAAGAACCGGTCGGTCTCCACGTCCAGCCGGGCCCGGCGGCCCGTCACCAGTGCGAAGACGGTCCACTTGACCAGAGCCTTCATCGCCCAGGGGAAGTAGTAGTGCAGGCTGGTCAAGGCGACGTCGGGGCAGGCGTTGGCGTAGTCGATGGGGTAGACGCCGTCCCCCTTGACCAGCGTCTCGCAGGAGTTGAACTCCCACCGGAAGAACGCGTTGACCAGCTTCCCGATCGTCACCACCTCGAGCCCTGCGTCCGGGGACAGGAAGTCGTGCTCGACCGCGTAGCGCAGGTGCATGGGCTGGTCCGGCTGGAACTTCATCACCATGGTCTCGGCGCCGATGGACAGCGAACGGGCGAAGACGTCGTAGTCGATGGCCTTCTGCAGGTGCATGAGCATCTCGCCGCTGGCGTCGTAGGCGGCGTGCAGCTCGGCCACGTTGTCGATCCGGGACACGCCGCGCCAGGCCCCGCCGTCATACGGCTTCATGAACAGCGGGTAGCCGATCTTCTGGGCGATGGCGTCCAGGTCGAAGGGCTGGTTGTAGCGGGCCGCGGTGTAGGCGTAGCGGGAGTTGTCGAGCGGGTTCTTGTACGGCACGAGCACCGTCTCCGGCACCTTGAGCCCGAGCCGCATCATCGCGCAGTAGGCCGCGTGCTTCTCCATCGACTGGAACGTGAACGGGCTGTTGAGCAGGTAGACCCCGTCCATCATGGCGACCTTCTTCAGCCACTCCCTGGGGTGGTAGTACCAGTACGCGAGCCGGTCGATGACCAGGTCGTAGCGGGGCTTGTCACGCAGGCTGAACGGCTCGATGGTGATCCGCTCGACGTCGAAGGCGTGCGTGCCGCCCGGCCCTTCGACCGGACCCAGCCGGCGCAGGATCTCGGTGAAGGCCGTGGGCCAGTCGTCCTCGGTGCCGAGCAGGAGCCCGATCGCGTGCCTGGTCAATGGCTGCCTCCAGTCTCAGCAGAATCGCGGCAGGTGGTGGGCCAGCTGGACGCGCCAGGAAGGCCAGTCGTGCGGGACGTCATACCCCCACAGGTCGAGTTCGTGCTTGATGCCGCTTGCGGCGAGCAGCGCGGCGAACCGCCGGGTGCTCTCCAGCGCGCCCGTGGTGTCCTCCCACTGGCCCTGGCCGCAGACCAGCAGCAGGCTGACCTGGCTGCGCAGCCAGTCCAGGTGGTCACCGGACAGGTGGCCGACGTAGTCCAGCGGGTTATTGAAGTACGCCTCGTTACCGCGCTCGCCCCAGCCGTTCCACGAGGCGGGGTCGTAGTTACCCGAGAAGCACATTCCCAGCGGGAACAGGTCGGCCCGCTTGAGGGCGAAGTTCGCCGCGTGGAAGGCGCCCAGGCTACAGCCGAGGGTGACCACCTCGGCATGGCTGCCGACGTCACCGTAGATCCACGGCACCACGTCACCGACGATCCAGGACTCGTACCGGCCGTGCCGCCGGGCCCGCTCCTCGAGCGGGATCTCGTGGTTGGACCACGACGCCGCGTCGTAGCTGTCCACGCAGTAGAGCTTGACCCGGCCCGCGTCGATCAGGTCCTGGACCGCGCCGATCATGCCGTTGTTCTCGAAGTCCCAGGCCCGGCCGCGCTCGGAGGGGAACACGAGGACCGGACGTCCATAGTGGCCGTACCGGATGACGGTGCCCGCGGCGCCCAGGGCCGCCGACCACAGCTGCGTCGCTTCCCGGTTCATCCGGGCACCCGGGTACCCGCCACGGACGCCACTGCAGGTTCACCCATCACTCGCACATGGTGCCCAGGTCCGTGCCGAGATGACAATAGCGCCGGCTCACCCGCGCCGCCGCGAGGACGCCCGGCGCCGGTCCCGCTGACCTGCCCGGGTGTCCTCCCGGCTGGCCCGCATCACCAGCATCGTGACGTCGTCGACATAGCGCTCCCCGGTGAAGTCGTTCATGGCCCGGCGCATCGACGCCACCACGTCCTCGGGCTCCCGGCCGGCCAGGCCGACCAGCTCGTCGGTGAGCCGGTCCTGGAAGTAGGTGTTGTCCGGGCCGCGGGCCTGGGCCACCCCGTCGGTGTAGAGGAACAGGATGTCGCCGTTGTCCAGGGCCAGTTCCTGGGTGGCCGGCCCGGCGTCGGGGAACAGCCCGAGCGGCAGGCCGCCGCCGCTGGCCATCAGGACCCGGCCGTCCGACCTGAGCACCACCGCGGGCGGGTGCCCGGCGCTGCCCAGCACCACGCGCAGCTTGTCGTCCTGCCAGGTCAGGTGCGCGATGTTGGCCGTGACGAACCCGCCGTCGAGGGCGAGCTCGTCCGCCAGCACGATCTCGTTGGCACCGGCCAGCACCTCGCCGGGATCGCCGCAGCGGCGGGCCAGGACGCGGATCGCGTACCGGGCCGCGGCGGTCACCGCGGCCGCCTCCTCGCCCTTGCCAGAGACGTCGCCGACGGCCAGGCCCCAGCCGTCCGGGGTCCGGTACAGGTCGTAGAAGTCCCCGCCGACCTCCGCGTCCTCGGTGGCGGCGAGGTAGGTCATGGCGATCTGCACGCCGGGGATGTCCGGCCATTTTCTCGGCTGCAGGCTGGCGCGCAGCGCGTCGGCCGTGTCGTCGCGGCGGCGGAACGTCCGGTCGACCCGGATGGCCAGGCCCATCTGCTCGCCGAGTTCCTGCACCAGCGCCAGGTCGGCCACCTTGAAGTGCCCGTCGCTGGCCCGCCGGGCCAGGGTCAGCACGCCGTACCTGGTCTCGCCGTCGGTCAGCGGCACAGACAGCAGCGAGGTGGCGTCCAGCCTGGCCAGCAGCGGCTCGCCGTCCAGGTCCGCGCCGAGGGCGGCGGCGTCCTCGGCGTACGCCACCAGGGCCGGGTGCCCGGACTCGTGCACGGTGCCGGGGATCGAGCCCGGCGGCGGGTCGACCGCGGCCAGGGCGCTGGTCAGCTCGGTCAGCCGGGGGTCGTCCGGGCCGGCGACGAACTGCCGCCGCACCCGGTGCCTGCGGTCCATGTCCACGATGACCCAGGCGGTGAGCTCGCGGGCGATCAGCCGCGCGCACCGCTGCAGCATCCTGGACTCGCTGTAGTCCTCGTTCTCCAGCAGCAGCCTGGCCACCGCCGTGACCAGGTCGAGCCGGCGGGTGATGGCCTGCACCGCGCCCAGCTGGGACCGGGGTTTCGCCGTGGCCCGTCCCGCCTCGTCCGAGGCGGGACGGGCCACGACGTCATGGACTGCGATGACCAAGGGATCGGACTCGTCCGGGTTGCCCCTCACGCCGACCCGGCCGATGACCAGCTCGCACGGGACCAGGCCGTCCCCGGCGACCAGGCTGCACCTGAGCTGGCGCGGCTTGCCGGTCCGGCCGACGGCGGTGAGCTGGGAGTTCACCGCCGCACGGGACGGCAGCGCGACGAAGGCGGTGAACGGGCGGCCGGTCGCGTAGCCGGGCCTGGCCCCGATCAGGTCGCCCGCGGCCCGGTTGACCCGCTGGACCGTGCCGTCCCTGGTGACCAGGAACAGCGGCACCGGCGCGTCCTGGAACACCGCGCGCAGCAGGCCGCGTTCGGCGTTGTCGGAGCCGGGCGGGTCGCCGCGGGCGCTGGGGGCGCCCTCGGGCCCGGCCGCCCGGAGCAGGTCGATGGCGCCTTCCAGCTCGGTGAAGGCGGCCTCGAGCACGTCGCCCGGATCGCCGCCCTCCGACCTGGCCGCCTGGCGCAGCGCGGCGTACCGTGCCTCCAGGCCGGCCAGGGGTTCGGTCGCCTCGCTCATGTCGCTGCCTGTATCCCTGTCCGGCGGACCGCGATCATCGCGACGTCATCCTCCCGGGGGCCGAAGATGGACATCAGGTGGTTGCTGAAGGCCTCCCTGGGCAGGCCGAGGAGCAGGCCGCCCTCGCCGGCGTAGAAGGCGGCCTGCCCGCTGACCAGCAGCGGGGCCATGTGCCCGCAGTTCACGATCTGCAGCTCCCCCGAGGCGGGGTCGAGCACCGCCAGGCACAAGGTGGCGATGATGCCCGGATGGTAGCGGGTCAGGACCTCGTTGACCAGGCCGGTGATGGCCAGCGGCGAGTGCCCCTCCAGGATGAAGGCGCTCAGCGCGTACCTGAGCTCCCCCATCACCGTCGCCGCCTGCAGCGAGTGGCCCTGCACGTCACCGATGGCGACGAGGACCCGGTCTCGCCACCGGAGCGCCTCGTAGAAGTCCCCGCCGACCTCGGCCTGGTCGCTGGCCGGGAGGTAGCGGAACGCGATGGCCAGGCCCGGTATCTCGGGCGGGGCCGACGGCAGCAGGCTGCGCTGCAGGGTCAGCGCGATGATGTGCTCCTCGGCGTAGGAGCGCAGCGCCTCGGCGGCCAGCGCGACCAGCTGCACCAGCTGGCCGTCCGGCATCTCCACCACGAGCACGGCCTGGGCGGTGAAGATCCGCGCGGCGCCGGCCGCCGCGGCCCGGGCCAGCCCGTCGAAGGTTTCGGCCGCGTTGATGTCGAGCGCCACGCCGGTCAGCGCGGTCAGCAGGGCCGCCGTCCGCTCGGCGCGCTGCCGGGCCAGGGAGTAGCGCAGCGCGGCCATCACCACGGCGAGCAGTTCCTCGGGTTCGCTGGTCAGCGTGAGGTCCCCGCCCAGGATCGCGGCCAGCCGCCGGGCGTACGGCAGGCCCAGCCCGGTGCCGCCCCGGCGCAGGCCCGGCACCTGGTAGAACTCCTCGAAGACGTGATCGTGCAGGCCGGCCGGTATGCCTATGCCGGTGTCGGCCACGCTGATCTCGAGCCTCGGTCCCGCCACCCGTGCGCTCAGCCGTACCTCGCCGTGATCGGTGTACTTGATTCCGTTAGACAGCAGGTTACGCAGGATGCTGGTCAGGGCAACCTCGTCGGTCAGGATCGTGACCGGAGTATTCGGGTCGCCATCGGCGCTGACGATCACCTCCACCGGCTTACCCTGGGCCATCGGCCGGGCCAGCCCGCGCAGCCGGCCGAACAGGGCGGGCAGGTCCACCAGCAGTACACCCGCGCCAATGGCGCCGACCTGGGAGCGCGACGCGACGCCCGGGCATACGATTCTGGGTGACTGCCCGTCCGAGCCGAGCCTGTGGGAGCGCAGAGTGGCCGAGCTAGGCTTCTCGATGGAAGCTCACGGCGCCAGCGTGGTCGTGAGCGTGCAGGGCGAACTGGACGTCACCTCGAGCCAGCGGTTCGACGACTGCTTGTCCGAAGCCGC
>Ga0070699_100003330_pt1 | contig 14213 bp, 16 predicted proteins | sample KBSK1503metaG_FD_65473 | JGI IMG/M metagenome (GOLD analysis project Ga0070699, IMG submission 65473) | Corn, switchgrass and miscanthus rhizosphere microbial communities from Kellogg Biological Station, Michigan, USA - KBS K1-50-3 metaG | ecosystem: Host-associated > Plants > Roots >...
GCGAGGGAGAAGGGCAGGGTCCCGTTGAAGCGGATGAAGGCGGTCGTAGTCACGTAGGCGCCCGCGGGCAACGGCGCCATCTTTGCCATCTCGCTGTGCGCCGCAAGCTCGCCGATGATCCCTCCTCGTATCTTTTTCGCCTCGCGGATCAAACGCTCCGTCTCCTTGATCTTGCGCTGCGTCTCGGCGAGGAGCTCCTCGGCGATCTCCACCTCGCGGCGGGAGATGATCTGCCGCTCGTAGAGATCGCGCCGTACCTCGACCATCTCGGCCACGCTCTGGGCGTCCTTCTGGTGGATGGCGAGCGTGCGCTCGAGGCTCGCCACGTACTCGCGCGTGGTGCGCACGATATCGGCGGCGATCCGATCGAACTGCTCGGCCTGGCGGTCGCGCAGGCGCGTGGCGCTCGGAGGGCGGCCGCCCGCGCCCGGGGCCGGCGCGCGGCTCTGTCCGTCGACGGGGGCGGTCTCGAGGAGGAGGAGAAAGGGGATCAGGCCGAGGACGAGGCGGACGGAGGGGGTCACACCTGAATTGTAGCGCGCGGGATCACGCTCATCGAGCCAGCTCGCCGGCTGGCGAGCTGGCGAAGAGGAGATCGCAAACGCATCGAGCCGCATGTCGTGCCTCCCATTGGCAGGGGAGCCCGCGGCCAGTGCGGCGCTTGACCTGCGGCTGACTCCAGTGGACCCTATCGGTGTAGCCGCTGCTACTTAAGGAGAGTGCTGAGATGAAGAAGCCGGCGTCGCTCGTCGCGGCGATCCTGTTCTGGCTCATCGCCCTTGCGCAGTTGCTTCGCGTTCTCCTCCAAGTACGCGTGACGGCAGGCAGCCACGAGATACCGTTTTGGCCCAGTGCCGTGGCCTTCGTCGTCCTCGGACTGTTGGGAGTCTGGCTGTGGCGCGAACGGCAGCGAGCGCTCCGTAGTCGCTAGGTCGCGGTCCAATCCTCCCGGCGCGACTCATCCCGGTATAGTGGCGGGCACCAGGAGTCCACTCGCCGGAGATGTGCGGGAGGTGTCGGATGGACGGGCTAATGCAGGTGGTCGTCGTGAGTCACAGCACGAGTGTCACGGTGATTCTTGGCCTTCGTGGCGATGGCGCCCTCTACCGAGGGCAGGTCACGACCGACTCGGGAACCGGGAAGGCCTCGGTGGTCTGGACGCCGGTTGTCGATGAAACCAGAGGCGGCGGCTGACCCGGCCCGGCGCGCGCGTTCCGCTCCCGGCGCTTGATCGCTTCGCGGGGCCACGCTAAGGTCGGCGAATGCGAGGGAGCGCGACGCGGTGCCGGTGATCGGGCTCGACCACGTGCAGCTGGCCATGCCCGCGAACGGCGAGGCGCGCGCGCGTGAGTTCTACGGCGATCTCCTCGGGCTGACCGAGATCCCGAAGCCCCCTCATCTCGCGCAGCGGGGCGGGCTCTGGTTCCGCTGCGGAGACCTCCAGCTTCACCTCGGCGTGGAGGCCGATTTTCGCCCCGCGCGGAAGGCGCATCCCGCGTTGCTGGTGCGCGACCTCCCCGGCGTGATCCGCGCCTGCGCGGCGGCGGGATTCGCGCTGAGCGAGGACGAGCCGCTCGAGGGATTCGACCGCGTGTTCGTGGCGGACCCCTTCGGCAATCGCCTCGAGCTCCTCGAGCCTCGATGAGGGCGGGAGAATTGCGTCCGTGGCCATCCGCGTAGTCCGGCTGGGGGCTCCGCGCGCCGCCGGCGAAGGGTTGCGGCTGGGCACCGTCCGGCGCCTTCCGCGCGGCGTCCGCAAGACCGACTATGCCCGCAGGGATTTCTTCGACGTCTGGTACCCGGAGCTGGCGCCGAGTGGCAAGCTCGTGAGCTGGGCGCTGTCGGAGCCCTTCACGCCCGCGCGCTGGAGCCGTTACGAGAAGAGCTATCGGCGCGAGATGCGGGAGCCCCCGCGCCAGCGCACGCTCGATCTCCTCGCGCGGCTCTCGCATCAAGCGGATTTCTCGATCGGCTGCTACTGCGAGCGCGAGGACCAGTGCCATCGCTCCATCCTGCGCGCCTTGCTGGTGGAGCACGGCGCGCGGATGGCCCCGCCGCCCCGGTGATGGCGTACGCGGAGGAGGCAGGTCCCGCGGTCACCTATCGCGAGACGGGTGAGGTGGAGCATTGAGGCACGCGGCCGCCGCGGTGGGCGTACTCCTGCTGGGCGCCTCGGTCTCCATCGCGCAGATCCCGCCCAGCCCCGAGGACACCGCGGGGTATCGAGGGCTCCACGCGGCCGCGGCGCGCGACGACGCCGCCGAGATCAGCCGCCTGCTTGCGGGGGGAGCGAATCCCGAGGCCCGGGACGGCAATGGCCGCACCGCGCTTCACGTGGCGGTCTTCACTGCGCATGAGGCGGCGGCGCGCGCGCTGGTGGCGGGCGGCGCGCAGGCCAATGCCCTGGACGGCCAGCGTTACGACATCGTGACCATCGCCGCGGTGAGGAACGACGTGGCCATGCTGCGGCTGGCCCTCAGCCTGGGCGCGAGTCCCCGCAATGTCACCAGCCCCTACCAGGGCACCGCCCTCATCGCCGCGGCGCATCTGGGCCACGACGAGGCGGTGCGCGAGCTGATCCGGGCCGGCGCGCCGCTGGACCACATCAACAACCTCGGGTGGACGGCGCTGCTGGAGGCCGTGATCCTGGGAGACGGTGGCCCCCGCCACGTGGCGGTGCTCCGGGATCTGGTGCGGGCCGGCGCGAATCCCGCCCTCGCCGATCGGCAGGGCGTGAGCGCTTTGGAGCATGCACGGAAACGGGGATATACAGAGATGGTGGCCATCCTCGATTCCGCCGGCCGGCGCTGAGCAGCATGCCGGCATGAACGAGCGGATCGCGTTCCGGCGCGCGCGTCGCGCGGACCTGCCCGCCATAGTGCGCATGCTCGCCGACGATCCGCTGGGCGCGCGGCGCGAGCGCTACGCCATACCCCTGTCGGCCGCCTACGGCGCCGCATACTCCGCCATCGCCCGCGATCGCAATAACGAGCTGGTGGTGGCGGTGGCCGCGGGCGCCGTGATCGGAGTGCTTCAGCTCACCTTCATCCCGTACCTGACCTATCGGGGTGGCTGGCGCGCGCTCATCGAGGGTGTGCGCGTGCATGCGGACTGGCGCTCGCGCGGGGTGGGCCGGCTGATGTTCGAGTGGGCGATCCGTCGGGCCCGGACGCGCGGCTGTCACATGCTCCAGCTCACCACCGACAAGTCACGGCCCGCCGCCAAGCGGTTCTACGAGGGGCTGGGGTTCGTGGCGTCACACGACGGGATGAAGCTCCATTTTCCGCCTCGCGGCGGTGGACGTCAGCGCGGCTCGAGCATCACCTTGACGCGCCGCTTGTCCGAGCGGAGGGCGCCGAAGGCGGCGGGGAAGGCATCCCAGCCCACGGTGTCGCCGAGGAGAGGCCCCGCGTCCACGCGGGCGCGCGCCAGCATGTCGAGGGTGAAGGCGAAGTCCCGCTTGCCGTAGCCGAAGACGTAGCGGACGTCCAGCTCCTTGGTGATGGCCTTCACGGGCAGGATCCGATCGGGCTGCATGCAGACGCCCGCCACCACCACCCGGCCGTTGACGGGCGCATAGTCCATGGCGAGCTGCTGGCTGCCCGGCACGCCCACGCAGTCGAAGACGACGTCGGCGCGCCGCCCCGCCTCGCGCTTCACCGCCGCCACCACGTCCTCGCGCTCGGCGTGGATGACCGCGGTGGCGCCCATGCGGGCGGCGCGCTCTGCGCGCTCGGGGGCGAGATCACTCACCAGCACGGGGCCGGCGCCGAAGAAGCGGCACCAGAGGCTCACCGCGAGGCCGATGGGACCCGCGCCGATGATCTGCGCGACGTCGCCGGGCCGGAGTCCCGCGCGCTCCACCGTGTGCAGCCCCACCGCCAGCGGCTCCACCAGCGCGCCCTGGCGGAAGTCCACCTCCGGCGGCAGCGGCAGCGCCTCGTGCACGCCCACGCGCACGAACTCGGCGTAGGCGCCGGGCAGCTTGCCGAAGCCGCCGGAGATCACGGCGGGGCAGCGATGGCCCTGGCCGTTGAGACAGGCCACGCAACTCCCGCAGCCGATATAGGGCAGGGCGGTGACGCGATCGCCCACCCGGAAGCGCCCGGCCACGTCGCGACCGAGCGCGACCACTTCGCCGGCGAACTCATGGCCCATGATGGCGCCCACGGGGAGCGGGCGCATGCCGCCCGAGTGATCGGTCACCTCGGCGGCATGGAGATCCGAGCCGCAGACGCCGCAGTCGCGGACGGCCAGGATGAGCTCGGCGGGGCCGGGCGTCGGATCCGGCACGGTGCGGATCTCGAGAGGCCGGCCCACTCCCGGGAAGACGGCGGCGCGCATGAGAGCCCGAGTATAGCGCGGCGCCCGCTTGACACTCTCGCGCGTGGAGGCGCAGGCTAGCGCGCATGCCCACCCCATTCACCACGCCCCGTGTGTACGAGAAGCTCGGCATCCGGTCGGTCATTCACGGCTCCGGCACCACCACGCGGTATGGCGGCTCTCGCATGCGGCCGGAGACCATCGAGGCCATGCGGGAAGCCGCGCAGGTCCACGTCAACATCGACGAGCTGAACGTGGCCGCGGGCGCCGCGGTGGCGCGCATGCTCGAGGCGCCGGCCGGGCTCGTGACGGGCGGCTCCACCGCGGGCCTGGTGCTCCAGGCCGCCGCGTGCATGACCGGCGACGATCCCGCGAAGATCGCGCGCCTGCCCGATGCCACCGGCCTGCGGAACGAGTTCGTGATCCAGCGCGCGCATCGCTTCCCTTACGACCAGGCCTATCGCGTCCCGGGCGGCGTGCTGGTCGAGATCGGACTGGGCCGGCGCACGGCCGCGCACGAGCTGGAGGCGGCCATCGGCGACCGCACCGCCGGGGTGATCTTCCTCGTCTCGCCCTTCACCAGCCCGCCCGGGGTCCTCCCGTTCGAGGAAGTCGTGCGCATCGCGCACGCGCGCGAGGTGCCGGTGCTCGTGGACGCGGCCTCCATGGTGCCGCCGCGCGACCACCTGTTCCGCTATGTGCGCGGCGGCGCCGACCTCGTGGTCTACAGCGGCGGCAAGGGGATACGCGGGCCGCAGAGCACCGGCATCCTCGTGGGCCGGCCGGACCTCATCCGCGCCGCCACGCTCAACGCGAGCCCGAACCAGGCCATCGGCCGCGCGGCCAAGACCTCGAAGGAAGAGATCGTGGGCCTGGTCACCGCGCTCGAGCTCTGCCTGGCCGAGGACGAGGCGGCGGAGATGGCGCAGTTCCGGGACACCTGCGCGCGGATCGTGGAGGAGGTGCGGGACATCCCGGGCCTGCGCGCGCTGGTGGAGCAGGACCCGCTCAACCGCGTGATCCCGCACGCGGTGATCTACTTCGAGGGCGACTGGACGGGGCCCAGCGGCCGGAACGTGCGCCGCGCCCTCGCGGAAGGCGAGCCCCACATCTACGTGCAGCAGGGGACGTTCCAGGGCGGCTACGGGGAGGAGATCGCGGTGGATCCCATCAACCTCGCGCCGGGGGAGGAGAAGCTCCTCGCGGCGCGGCTCCGCGAGGAGCTCACGCGCCGCTGAGCGCGCGCGGGCTAGCGGACTCCGGGCTCCAGCAGCGTGAGGGTGCCCGCGTCCGCGTCGAGCTCGGCGAGGCACCCGATGGGCAGCGTGGTCTGGTCGTCCACGTGCCCGACCATCAAGCCCGCGATCGCGGGCACGCCCAGCGCGCGCGGGCGCTCGGCCAGGATGTCCTCCAGCACACGGTTCTGGACGTAGAACGCCGAGGGCTCGCAGCGCGTGAGCTGGCCGAAGACGATGCCGGCGACGCCGGCCAGCGCGCCGGTGAGCCAGAGCTGGGTGAGGAAGCGGTCGATCCGGTAGAACGGCTCGTCCACGTCCTCGAGGAAGAGGATGGCGCCGCGGAGATCCGGGAAATACGGCGTCCCCGCGAGATGCGCCATCAGGCAGAGATTGCCGCCGAGGAGCCGGCCCCGCGCGCGGCCCGGCGCGAGCGTGGTCACGCGGTGCTCCCAGTCCGGCTGGCCTTCGCGCGGCTCCCGGCTGGGGGGCGCGCCCAGTCGAACGGGCGCCGCGTCGGACCAGAGCACCCGGCGCAGCTCGGCGAGCGAGTACGGCGTGAAGCCGCGCGCGGCGATGGGGCCGTGAAAGCTCACCAACCCCGCCTTCGAATGCAGCGCCATGTGCAAGGCGGTGATGTCGCTGTAACCGACCAGCGCCTTGGGGTTGGCGCGGATGAGGTCCCAGTCCAGCAGCGGCAGCAGGCGCGAGGCGCCATAGCCGCCCCGCACGCACCACAGCGCATCCACCGCGGGATCCGCGAACATCGCCTGGAGATCGGCGGCGCGGTCCGCGTCCGCGCCCGCGAAATAGCCTTCGCGATCGAAGACGTGCTTGCCGGGGCGCACGCGAAAGCCGAGGGATTGCAGCGCATCGATGGCGAAGCGGACCCGGTCGGGCTCGTTGGGCGCGCCCGAGGGGGCGACGAGACCGACGGTCTGGCCCGACGCGAGGCGCCGCGGACGGAGGAGGGTCAGCGGATCACCGCGTCGGCCCGCTTGACCAGCGAGTCCGGGATGGGGAGGCCCAGCACGCGCGCGGTCTTGAGATTGACCGCCAGCTCGAACTTCGGCGGCTGGGCCACCGGGAGCTCGGACGGCTTGGCGCCCTTCAGGATGCGATCCACGTAGGTGGCCGCGCGGCGGAAGATATCGCCGAGCCGCGGCCCGTACGACATGAGCCCGCCCGCCTCCACCGCCGACTTGAGCGTGAACATGGTGGGCAGGCGGCGCTGGGCGGCCAGCTCCGCGAGCTGAACGCGGTGGACGAAGGCGAGGCGGTCCCCGAGGACGTAGAGCAAGTCCGCGCGCTCGCGCGCCGCCGCCTCGAAGGCGCCCTCGAAGTCCGCCGGTGCCCGGACCTCGAATGGCAGCGGCGTCAGCCGCAGCGGCGCCGCCGCCGCGGGAATCTCCTGGCTCAGGAGCTGCCGGTGCAGGGAATTGGCGGGATTGGCGAGCACCGCCAGCCGCGAGGCCTTCGGCGCCGCTTCCTTGAGCAGGGCGAGCCGCTTGGAGGTGAGCTCGGCCGGCGCATAGGTGGCGAGCCCGGTGACATTCCCACCCGGCTTGGCGAGGCTGCCCACGAGCTTCTCCCGGACGGGATCCGCCACCACCAGGAAGATGACGGGGATGACCCTGGTGGCCTCGGCGGCGGCATGCGCGGGCTGCGCCGACAGGGCCACGATGATGTCCACCTTGGCGCGCACCAGCTCGGCGGCCAGAGCGGGCAGGCGATCGTAGTGGCCCTCGGACGACCGCCACTCGATGACGAGATTGGCGCCCTCCGTGTAGCCGAGCTTCCGCAGGCCGTCGAGAAACTCGTCGAAGTACGGCCCCTCGGAGGATTCGAACGCGTTGGCGAGCATGCCGATGCGATAGACCTTGCCGGCTTGCTGGGCCGCGGCGGGAAGGGCGGCGCCGAAAATCATGACGAGGAGCCAGCTCACCAGCCGGCGCGCTCGGACCATGGCGAGGGTCTCCACGACGCACCGAGCCTAGCCCGGCTCGGCAGCATCGGCAAGCGCGTTCTGACTCTGCCCGCGCCGCGCGTTATATTAGGGGCGCGATGACGCGACCCGAGGGCCCCGACGGCGACGTGCTGGAGCGGGCCCAGGCCCTCGTCCCCCGGCTCGAGTCTCTTGCCGACACCATCGAGGCGGGCCGCCGGCTTCCTGCCGCCCTGGTGGAGGCGCTCCACGACGCCGCGCTCTTCCGTCTCCTCATGCCGCGCTTCCTCAGCGGCGGCGAGGTGGACCCCGTCACCTTCGTTCACGTCATCGAGGCCATCGCCACGGTTGACGGCAGCACCGCGTGGTGCCTGTGCCAGGCCGCCGGGTGCTCCATGGTGGGCGCCTATCTCACGCCGGAGATCGCGCGGGAGATCTTCGGCCCGCGGGAGGCCGTGCTCGCCTGGGGGCCCGGGCCCGATGCGCGCGCGGTGGCGGTGGACGGCGGCTATCGCCTCTCCGGCACGTGGTCCTTCGCGAGCGGCTGCCGCCACGCCACCTGGCTCGGCGGGCACGCGCCGATCGTCGAGGCCGACGGCTCCCCGCGCCGGCGGCCCGACGGCAGCCCCGACGGCCGCACCATGCTGTTCCCGGCTGCGCGCGCGGAGATCGTGGACGTGTGGCACGTGAGCGGGCTGCGGGGCACGGGCAGCGACGCCTTCACCGTCTCCGACCTCTTCGTGCCGCGCGCGTACTCGGTGTCGCGCGACGATCCGGCGGAGCGCCGCCTCCCCGGCGCGCTCTACTGCTTCCCCTCCGGCAGCCTCTACGCGTCCGGATTCGCCGCGGTGGCCATGGGTCTCGCGCGCGCCATGCTCGACGCCTTCGTGGAGCTGGCGCGGGACAAGACGCCGCGCGGCGGACGGCGCACGCTGCGGGACAACCACGTGGTGCAGTCCCAGGTGGCCCAGGCGGAGGCGAAGCTCCGTTCCGCGCGCATGTTCCTGGTGGGCTCGCTCGACGAGATCTGGGGGGAGGTGGGGCGCTCGGGCGCGCTCACGCTCGACCAGCGGATGACGATTCGTCTCGCCGCCACCTATGCCATCCACCAGGCCAAGGACGTGGCGGACATCGCGTACCAGGCGGCGGGCTCCAGCGCCATCTTCACCGCGGGAGCCTTCGAGCGGCGCTTCCGCGATATCCACGCGGTGACCCAGCAGCTCCAGGGGCGCCAGGCCCACTTCGAGACGGTGGGGCAGTTTCTACTCGGGCTGGATCCGGACACCCAATTCCTCTAGAGGCGATCCGCCTCACTCCGTCCGCCGGCCTCTCAGCCACCACCAGTGGAAGACGAGGGCCTGCACGAGCGCGAAGACGCCCAGGGTGGCGTCGTTGAGGATATACAGCGAGACGAAGTGGCCGGTGACGCTCCGCCAGGCCAGGATCAGGGCGGCCCCGACTCCGAGATTGAGCGCGAGAAACACCAGCAGCAGGCCGATCGCCTCGAGCATGCGCCCGCTCGCGGGGGCGAGACCGGCGCCCGGGAGGCCCAGCCGGCGGGTGCCCACCAGCCAGGCGCCCAGCGAGGTCACTGCCACCAGCGCCGGTCCCACGAAGGTGTCGAAGTCTACCACTCAGATCCACCCGCGCAGGCGGTAGTAGCACCAGGCGGAGAGCTCGATGGCGATCTCGCGCAGCAGGTGCAGGCGCGACTCGGGATCGGACGGGCCGCCGTCCCAGGTCTGCCCCCCGAGCACGGTGAAGCCGCGCGCCTCGAAGAGCGCGCGGGCGCGCGGCATATCGATGGAATCGGCGACGAGCAGGATGCGCTGGACGCCGCGCGGCTTCAGCAGGCCTTCGATGAGAACCGCCTCCTCCCGCGTGGTGCGGCCACCGTACGCGGGAAGCAGGCTCTCGGCGGCGATCCCCAGCCCGCGGGCCAGCTGCACCCGCGCGTCGACCTCGAGGTTCTCTCCCGAGAACACGATGAGCGGTGAGAGGCCCTGCTGCTGCAGCGCGATGGCGCGCAATGTCCGGCGGAGCGAGGCATTGGTGAGCACCTCGTCCGAGTCCGAGCCCCCGCGGCCGGGCACCACGATGGCCTGCGCGGGCTTGAGCTCGCTGGGGCCCGCCATCCAGCGGTTGAGGCCATTGGCGAGCGGGGTGAAGCCGCCGACGCCGAGAAGGAGCAGCACGACGGCCCCGAGCAAGCGGAGCGCGCGCGACCGTTTTCCGTCCGGGAGCACGCGCGGACTCGACACGCACCGATGATGCGCCAGGTCGTGCGCGCATGGCAAGGCGGCGGCCTCCGCGGGGAGCTTCGCTTGACGCGGCCGCCTCCGTGTCCGACTCTAGAAAGCCGTGGTCCATCACGCGCCGCCCGCATTCCGTCCCGCATGACCGCCTGTCCTCGCTGCGGACACCCGGCGATCGCCGAGGCCCGCTTCTGCTCCGCGTGCGGCACGCCGCTGGTGGCGCCGCCCGATCCCGCGCGCTTTGGATCGCCGGGCGCCTACACGCCCGCCCATCTCGCCGAGCGCATCCGCGGCTCGCGGGCGGCGCTGGCCGGCGAGCGCAAGCAGGTCACCGTCCTCTTCGCCGACATGCAGGGCTCGATGGAGCTGCTGGCGGACCGCGATCCCGAGGAAGCGGGCCATATCCTCGACCAGGTCCTCGAGCAGATGATGGAGGCCGTCCACCGCTACGAGGGCACGGTGAACCAGGTGATGGGCGACGGGATCATGGCGCTGTTCGGCGCGCCCCTCGCCCACGAGGACCACGCGGTGCGGGCCGCCTATGCCGCGCTGCGGATGCAGGAGCGCATCGGCGCCTTCGGGGATCGCATGCAGCGCGCGGCCGGCGTGCCCCTGCAGATCCGCGTAGGGCTCAACTCGGGCGAGGTGATGGTGCGCTCGGTCGAGAACGACCTCTCGATGACCTATACCGCGGTGGGACCCACCGTGCATCTCGCCGCGCGGATGGAGCAGATGGCCAAACCGGGCTCCATCCTCGCCACCGCGGAGACGGTGGCTCTGGGGGGGGGACGCGTGGCCACGCGCTCCCTTGGGTTCATCCCGGTGCGGGGCCTCCATACGCCGGTGGAGGTGCACGAGGTCACGGGCGCCATCACCGCGGGGTCCCGCGCGGACGCCGCGGCCACGCGCGGGCTTTCCCCCTTCGTGGGCCGCGAGGCGGAGCGCGACGCGCTTCTGGCCGCGCTCGACGCCGCCACGGGCGGGGCCGGCCCGGTGGTGGCGGTGGTGGGCGAGGCGGGGGTGGGCAAGTCGCGCCTCGTCCGCGAGTTCGCCCGGCTCGCCCGTGCCCAGGGCGCCCTGGTGCTGGAGACGGCCACCGTATCCTACGGCCGGGCGGTCGGGCATCGCGCCGGCATCGAGCTCAATCGCCGCTTCTTCCAGATCGAGCGCGACGACGACGACACGGTGGCGCGGGAGAAGATCGCCACCGGCATGCGGGCGGTGGACCGCGGTCTCGATGACGGCATCGTCGCCGTCCAGTGGCTGCTGGGTGTCGCCCCTCCGGCGAGCCCGTTTCTCGCGCTGGATGCGCGCTCTCGCCGGCACCGGGCGGTGGAGGTGCTGGTCCGCCTCGTGGAGGGCCTGTGCCGGCTCCAGCCGGTGGTGCTGGTGTTCGAGGACCTCCAGTGGCTGGACTCCGAGGGCGCGGAGGCGCTCGACTACATGGCCACGCACATGCCGGCGCGCGCTTTGCTCGTGGTCACCTACCGGCCCGAGCACGACGACCGGTGGGGCCGCGTGCCGGGATATGCGCGGCGGCGGCTCGAGCCGCTGGCGCCCGCGGCGGCGCAGGCGCTGCTCGACTCGCTCCTCGGCGCCGCCGAGGAGACCGGCCCCATCGGCCGGCTGGTGGCCGAGCGCGGCCGGGGCAACCCGCTCTTCCTCGAGGAATGCGTGCGAAGCCTCGTGGACTCGGGCGTCCTCGCCGGCGAGCGCGGGGCCTATCGCGTGGCGCGGCCGGCGGCGACGCTCGAGGTGCCCGCCAGCGTGCGCGCGGTGCTCGCCGCGCGCATCGACCGCCTGCCCGCGGAGCAGAAGCGGCTCCTGCAGGCGGCGTCGGTGGTGGGCGAGGAGGTGCCGGCGCCGCTTCTCGAGGCCATCGTGGACCTGCCCCCCGAGCGAGTGCGCGGGGGCCTCGACGAGCTGCGCGGCGCCGAGCTGCTCGCCGAGGCCACCCTCTTTCCCGATCCGGTCTATGCCTTCCGCCACGCGCTCGCCCATGACGTGGCGTATGCGAGCCTGCTCCACGAGGGGCGGCGCGTGCTTCACGGGCGCATCGCGGAGACCATCGAGCGGCTGCATGCGGGGCGGCTGGACGATCAGGTCGAGCGCCTCGCCCACCACGCCTTCGCGGGGGAGCAGTGGACGCGCGCGGTGCAATACGGCCGCGAGGCCGGCCTGCGCGCGCTCGCGCGGCTGTCGTGTCCCGAGGCGGTGGAGCGGCTCGAGCGCGCGCTGGACGCTCTCGGCCATCTCCCCGCCACGGACGAGAGGGAGCGGCTCGCGGTCGATCTGCGCTTCAACCTGGCGGCGGCGCTGGTCCCGATGGGCGCGCACGCGCGGGCCCTCGGCGTCCTCCGGGAAGCGGAGGCGCTCGCGGGCGCGCAGGGGGATGAGCGGCGGCTGGCGCGGGCGCTGTCCTATCAGAGCAATATGAGCTGGGAAATCGGCGACACCGAGGCCGCCAGCGAGGCGGGCCGGCGGGCTCTCGACATCGCCGAGCGTGTCGAGGATCTCACCCTCCAGGTGGTGGGCAATTTCAGCCTGGGCGGCGCCACGCGCTCGCTCGGCGACTATCCCCGCGCGGTGGACCTCCTGCGCCGGAACGTGGCCCTGGTCCAGGGGGACCTGCGCTACGAGACCTTCGGCCTCGCCGGGCTGGCGTCGGTGATGTCGCGCAGCCATCTCGCGTGGAGCCTGGCCGAGCTGGGCGAGTTCGACGAGGCCATCGAGCGCGCGGAGGAGGGGGTACGCCTGGCGGAGGTGGCGGGCCACGTGTACAGCCTGGCCTATGCCTGTCTCGGCCTGGGCGGCACACTGCTGCGGCGCGGCCGGCTCGGCGCCGCGCAAGGCGTGCTCGAGCGCGGGCTCGCCCTCTGCGCCGACGTGCCGGTGCTGTTCCCGCCCTTCGCCGGCGATCTGGCCCTCGTGCGCGCGCTGGGCGGCCGCGCAGCGGAGGCGGTGACGCTGGCGACCCAGGGCGTGACGCGCGCGGAGCGCATGGGGCGCCTCGGACGCCTGTCCCTCATCGCGACGCATCTGGGTGAGGTGCACGTGCTGGCCGGACAGCTCACCGAGGCGGCCGAGCAGGGCCGGCGCGCGCTCGCGCTCTCCCGGTCCCAGAAGGAGCGCGGCAACCAGGTGTACGCGCTGCGGCTGCTGGGCGTGGTGGCGAGCGAGCGGCAGCCGGCGGATCTGGGCGGCGCGTCCCGGCATTATGAAGAGGCGCTGGCGCTGGCGACCGCGCTGGGCATGCGGCCCCTTCTCGCGCGCTGCCGGCTGGGGCTGGGGCGGCTGGCGCGGCGCGCGGGCGAGTTCGGGGTCGCCCGGCGGCACCTCGACGGGGCGGCCGCGCTGTTGCACGAGATGGGAATGACCTACTGGCTGGAGCGGGTGGACCTCGACCGTATCAGCCCCCCCGCCGGCGCCGCTTCCTAGGGTCCCGGGGGTCCACACCGAGGTGATACCATTCCGGCCATGAACGGCATGATCACGAGCATGGCGGAGGCCGCCCGACTCGTCGGGGACGGGGACCGCGTCGTCTATGTCGGCTACATGCGGATGGAGCCGGTGGCCTTCTTCCACGAGCTCCTGCGCCAGCGCCGGCGGGACCTCCGGCTCGTGCTCGCCCCCAGCTCGGGCTGGGTGGCCGACATGATGATCGGCGCCGGCGCGCTGGCCGACATCGAGTTCTCGAGCCTGTCCTTCATGGAATACGGCTTCGCCCCCAACTTCCGGCGCAAGGCGGAGGCGGGGAGCCTCCGCTACCTCGAGCACTCCTGACCCGCCTTGATGAGCGCACTCCAGGCTGGAGTGATGAACATCCCCTTCGTGCCGGTGCGCGGGCTCCTGTGCACGGACTACATGAAGGTGCGCCCCGACTTCCGCATCCTCGCCAACCCCTACGATCCACTTGAAAACATCGCGCTGGTCCCGGCCATCGCGCCCGACGTCGCCGTCTTCCACGGCATCCGCGGCGATCGCCACGGCAACGTGATCACCAGCGGGGTGCTGGACGCCAAGCTCATCGCGCAGGCCTCGCGGCGCGCGGTGGCCACGGTGGAGGAGATCTCGGAGGGCGACCTCACGCGCGAGCCCCACACCGGCGTGCTCGTCCCCGGCATCCACGTGTCCGCGGTCGTGCACGCCCCCCGCGGCGCGCATCCCACCGCCTTCGAGGGCAAATATCCAGTGGACGCCGAGCACGTCCGCGAGTACCTCAAGGCCGCCGAGAGCGACGCCGCCTTCGCCGCCTGGCTGGAGCGCTACGTGTACGGGGTGCCCGACCACGCGGCGTACCTCGAGCGCGTCGGCCTCGCCGCCGCCGCGGCCCGCTGACCCGGGCGCGCGCATGGCCCCCGCCGCCGAGGAGCCCACCCGCGCCGAGGTGATGGCGGTCGCCATCGCGCGGCGCCTGCGCGACGGCGAGACCATCGCGGTGGGGTCGGTGTCGCC
>Ga0070699_100003332_pt1 | contig 14213 bp, 13 predicted proteins | sample KBSK1503metaG_FD_65473 | JGI IMG/M metagenome (GOLD analysis project Ga0070699, IMG submission 65473) | Corn, switchgrass and miscanthus rhizosphere microbial communities from Kellogg Biological Station, Michigan, USA - KBS K1-50-3 metaG | ecosystem: Host-associated > Plants > Roots >...
TCGGGCAACTTCTCACCACGCCGAAGGGGAGCAAGCACATCCTCGGACATCCACGCGTCAAGCGACTCGCGACCCTCAAGGAGACGCAGGTAGACAGCGGACACATGAATGTCATGGGTTGCTTGAAGCGGTCGCTTTAGCACTCCGTGCCCAGTTCCGCCGAATCGTTTTACAGCTCTGACTGCAGCGCAAACAACCGACGTGGCTTCTACCTGCTCTGTCCAACGCCGCTGGAGCTCGTACGCAACTGCTTCAAAATTCGGTCTCTCGTCGCCGGGTGTCCATGCGACCACCGGTCGTTCAAGCGGCAGCTCAGGATGCGCAAGTACCGTCACCCGTCGAAGAAAACCCGCGCGCTCCAATGCGGCGACCCGTTTTCGCGCAGCATCAATCGGCCGATCTGATGCTGCCCACCATTGCCTTGCTACCTGCGGAAGAGTCATGACACGCACTTTCCGCGCGAGTGCCACCATAATCGCCCGATCTCGGTCCGTTAGAGTGAGCACGCTTGAAAATAGATGGAAAATTAAGAACCGGTTTTGGGAGTCGCCGACGATATGATGCCGCGCGTCACAAAGGAGTGCGGCATGCTACCCCATTTCGGCAAGGGCCTCCTCACCCCCACGACGGTTGCGATTGCGCTAGGCACGTTCCTCATCGGGATCATCACCGCGCTGATCACGGCGATTCCCGACATGCGCGAGTCCGAAGCGAAACTGCGCGACGTTTACGTTCAGCAGCGCGTGGCGCAGATTCACGCCGACAACGAACAGACCATTAAGGAAATCGAAGCCAAGACGGATATCGCCGTCGCTCAGATCAAAGGCCGGTACGAAATACAAGTTGCGCAGATCGACCGGCACACCCAAAACGATGCGTACGACAACTTTGTCGGACCCTGGTTCATCGAACCGCTCGGGCGGACCAACAGGCTCAATCGAAAGATCGCCGCGTACGAGACCGCTCTTGCAAAGGGTGTTGATCAAGAAACCGGCGTGGCCCTCACGACCTCCCAGCGTAACAGGCTCGCGCAGGACCTTAAGCTCGCAAAAGAGGAACTGGAAGCCGAAAGCCGGGTCGTTAATCGAAACACGAACTCCTTTTTTAACGCCGTGATGGGCGCCACCGTCGACGGGTGGCCTGGGGCCATGCCGGTTGTAGGACCCAACACTCCACCGACTGCAACCTTCAAGACAACCATTCAGCCCAGTCGGTACGCGCCTCCATCGATCGAGGAGTTCAACGCGAAAGCTGCGGCCCAGCGCTCGGGGCAGAGGTAACGTCTCGTGCTCGATCACGAAACCCCCTCCAAGCTGACGGGCGGAATGCTTGTGATTGCGCTTCTCACGTTCGCCGTGGGTGTTGGCATCGCACTTCTTGAAGTCGTTCCGCGCTTTCGGACGAGCGATGCAGAGCTCCGACGAGTCGACAACGACAGGCGCATCACGATGCTTGAGGCCGACTATCGGCAAAAGGTCGCGGAAATCATCGCGGCGAAAGACAAACAGATTGCGCAAATCGAAGGTGAGTACAAGCTTCGCGAGGTTCGACTGCGAAACGAGCCGCAACTGGCAGCGTATCGAGGCTTTTCCCATCCCTTTTTTGTCTCGCCTATGGCGCGCGAAACTACGTTGAACCGACGGATTGAAACGCTGGAGACGGAGCTGCGCGATAACATCGAGCTCTCCTCCAGGGCGCCGCTCTCTCTAACTCAAAGGGCTCAACGCGAGAAGCGACTTGCAGAAGCTCGTTCCGAACAAGCCTACGTTCGGCGTTTGTCGGCAAAAAGCGCCGAAACGATGGTGAATTACGCGACTGCAATGATGACTGTCATTTCAGGCTCAGACGAGTCGAAGCAGACGTTGCCCAGCCCTGCGGTCGGGGTGATGGGTGCCGGCGAGAATGTCTGGTTTACCAACACCATCGGCCCGCAAATGGGGAGACGCCAAGGAGGACATAAGGCGCGCATGGCCGAAGACGAGGCGAAGCAGCGGCAATCGGATGCGGACAGTGCTCAAAGATCGCGAGTGCCGCGTCCTTAACCGGGCGAGCGCTCGAGGACGGACGGTGTCTTATCTACCGGCGCAGTAAGTAATTCTACGTCGATCACCGATGCTACTTTGCGCGCTGGCCTCTTTTTAGTGCGCTCCCCTCGTCGTTTGCGCCCTCTGTTTCGCTCGCTCGATCAGTGCGTCTACCTTTGCTTTCGCACCCGCTAGAAAATCGACCTCGCCGAGAATGATGCCGGCGACGGTCGTCGTTTTGGTGCACGTGTAGCAGCGGACTTGAATTCCGGCGGCACTGCTGCCGGTGACGTCGAGACGATCGGAGCCGCAATTCGCGCAGAACGCCAGGTGCGGCATCAGGAAGCCTGCTCTACGGACCCGCGCTCGAGGAATTCGCGAAACTCCTGCTCGGATGCGAAGCGGACGGTCATGCCGCGTTCGCCGTCGCTGATCGAGATCGAGAACTGACCGCAATGGTTCTCGGCGCAGCGACCGCGTTGCATCAAGGCGCGGGGTTGGCGCCGCGCATGCCGGTCCTCCCACACGTAAATCTCCATCGCCAAGCTCCGTCTGGAATTAGCGTAGATCAACAAGCGAATAAAAGGCAAAACCTAGCGAAATGCTTGACGAATTCGGCTTTTGAGCGGACGATTCGGCATGGCTGAACTACGGCTGGAAGATGTGCCGCCTAGACTCATGGCGGAGCTTAGAGAATGGGCGCAACTGCGACGAACAACTCTTGAACTTGCTGCGCACGAGTTGCTACGAGTGGGGCTGCACGCAGTGCGAGATCGCGGTCAAGAGCTGCCCGCGGGACTGGATGTCACGGACAAGGGGACCAGGCACTAGGTCGGCGTCATCTGTCGCGAGTCGGACCCTTCGCGCGACGGGTTTGTCACGTTGGACTGCCTTGCCCGATTCGTGCGGCGCCCCTGCGCCTCGTCGCTGGCGCGCGAACATTTTCAGCAAAGTGACAGTTCGGCATTGGAACCAACGGCCTCGACCAACCTGACCGCTGATCGAGATCTGAATAGCCGTAAGGTCTCGGCGCAGAAGGTGGGCTCGTCCCCCCCCAGCATTGCTCGAAGCCGCCAGTGCGAAATGATAAGACGTATGAATTGCTAGCGCGGTGGTTGGACACCCAACAGACACAGCTGCCGGCGACATCATCTCGGGCGCAAGGTGCGAAGGCATCGCCGGTCGTGTTCGCGCGAATCGGTTCTGATGCTACTTGCGCGGGGGCGGCGGACCCAACACGACTGAAATCGCGTCGTTTCTACCTTGATTGATTACCACTAAATCTTTCCGCTTATCGCTGTTTACGTCGGCAACCGCCATTCGCCACACGCCCTGCATCTCTAAGAGGACCTTCGGAACATCAAACGAAAACGTGGTAGTCCGTGAACCTTTCGCCGACACTAACTTACCCCGAACAAGAGTTACCGTGCCACTTCCGGCGTTTGCTAGTGCGATATCGATGACTCGATCGCCGTCGTAATCTAAAGCAACCAAAGAGAACGCACCGAGGCCTCCACTAGGGCCGGTTGCGCCTGGGATTAGCCCGCCCTTTCCGTCTCCAAACAGGACGGAGATCCCGCCATCCGTAGTCGTTGCGGCGACAACGTCAAAGTTGCCGTCTTGGTTGACGTCGGCCACTACGATCGCTGCTGCGGCGGCAGTCGTAGGATAGCTGACCGCCTGCGAGAAGGCCCTCCCGCCCCGACCAAGGGCAACCGAAACGGCGCTTGCTCCGACGACATAATTGCTAACTACTAAGTCCGGCCGACGATCTTTGTTCACATCTACGACCACGACCGAGTAGGGGTTTGGTCCCGCATCTATCTGATTAGGCGAGGTGAATGCCAAGCTGCCGTCGCCGAACAAGACACTTACAGTACTCTCTGCGTGGTCGACGACGACGAGGTCTAAGACTCCGTCGTGATCCAAGTCGGCCACTGCCAACGAAGAAGGTTCGGTGGCCTGGATCGCGGTCTGAACGTAAAAGCTGCCGGTTCCGGTTCCGCGATACACCGAAACACTGCCTGTTAATGCTCCATTCGTGGAGAGAACTCCGACCGCGACGTCCAGCACGCCGTCGCCGTCCAAGTCACCGAGCACGACGGCGGCAGGATTACCGGCAACCGAAATCTGTTCACCTTGAACAAAGGAGCCGGACCCATTGCCCAGCCATGGTATAACTTGTTTTGCGAAGAAGTCCGTCGTAACCAAATCAAGTGTACGGTCACCATTGATATCACCGACGGCTATGTCCTGGAGATATCTCGCCTTTGGCACGGTTTGCGCACCAGCCTCGTGAAGCCATGAGTCACAGTGGGTGCTTATGAATAGCAACAGTGCCCAACGGCTCACATTTCTTATCGGCAAAACCTGTCGTATGATCGCCATCGTTCCAATCCTTGCTCGGTGCGATGAAGTCGTCATTGCGTCAACAGCCCTTGGTCAACACGAAAGCCGTCGCTGCGCCTGGATTGTTCTCAAGCCAGTGCGCATTCATAATCGACCAATCGATCGAATTAACGAATGAGTCTCCATTCAAATCAGCGAATGGATCGGATTTGAACCACCGCAGATTGAGAAGGCTGTAATCGACACTGTTGACGATACCGTCTCCGTTGAGATCTCCCTTGAGCCAGGTCAAGGGATCTCTTGCTACGACTGAGTAGGTCCCGGCCTTGTCCGAGCACGTGGTCGCAACGCGCCAACTCAGCGTGCCGGCCTCATTCGCAACCTGCTCGCTCTGCAACCATTCGATCGAGCTAGGCTTGTTCTCAAAGACGTCTACGCGCGCCAGTCTTGAGAAAGATCGTCCGGAGAAATCGAAGGTTGTGCCTTGTGGGCCAACGGCAGGGGTTACTTGAAGCTGCGGAGCCGTTTCGCGTCGAAGCAGCTGGATGGCCACTGAAGCAGCGGTAAAATCTGCGGCGCATCTGGCGCCGCAGTCCGTACCACGGTCCGTGTTGTACCCGCGCAACCAAAATTGGGCATCTCGCACCTTCGCCGTCGCTGCGTCCGAAAGTCGCACTCCTAGATGGACGTGTTCGGCACCGTCATCATTATGAGCATCGTCGTTAACATACCCGACGATCGTACCGACGGTCACAGCATCCCCCAGCTTCAGTCCGGTGCCGACGCCATCCCGCTCGGCGCTCGTTCGTAAGTGGCCGTAGATCGACAGAATGTATCTCGTCGTTACGGCCTGCCCATACGCGTTGAAGAATGTGTACTCTGTGCCCAAATCGTGTTCGATCGCAACGACCAACTCGCCGTATCCCGTGGACGCCCCGTAGTACTTGATTACTCCGGGCCCAATCGCGCTAACTGGGGTTTTCTCCGGTTCGGCCTCGTCCTCTCCCAAATGATTCGCATCATAGAAGAATGACCGGCCCGTATATGAGCCAGCAACATATGGGGCCACGGGATAGCCCCACTGATTCGTCGCCGCCGTTAGATTGAGAATAAAGGCGGCAACAAGCACGACGATTGCGGCAAAGCGAATTCGTGAGGCCGAGAAAAGGCGCGCGTCAGGCATTGTTCTAATCCTGGCAAGAATGAAGCTTCGCGATCGTTGCGAGACAACTGGAGCGCAGAGAGTTCGGACCGCAAAAATGCTCAGCGTTGCACTGCAACGGCTGAGCCAGCTGGTACAGTCAAAATTTTGGTCGTGACGCGGCGCGCGTGGACGCAAAAAGCGCGGGAAGGTAGCCTTTTAGCTGGTCAGGACATGTAATTCTAACGCGCTCCGTCGATTGGAGAACGCGGGCCGCCAACGTCCAGAGCGGCTCGACGGTCAGAGTAGACAGCCGTCAAGCTACCGACGCTGCCAGACGGGCCGAGCGCGGGGTGCGTCAAGTCGGCTGGGAAACACGGCCTCCGCACAGCCTCCCCTGCCTTAAATCGGAGACCTACTCGGGCGTCGGTTGCGGATCGTGCAGATTTGCAAGTTTGAACTTTTTCGACAGCCGATCCCACTCAGAAACGAAATCGGGGTCTTCGGGAGAGAGGCGATGCCAACGTCTGAAATATTTCCGCATCGCAACGTGGTCGACGAGCAGTTCGCACGCGAGCACGAGTGAGCGATAAACGTGGCCATCGCCAAGTCGGGCTGATGAATCAGAAGTTGCCAAAGCGCGTTCGAGTAGTTCCCTACCTACCTGAGCCTCTGCCTGACTCTTTTCGTGATGAAGACCGCCAGCCAAATCTCTTGCGGCTCGGCATCTTGCGCGGCCTGCCCAATACAGAAGGATCTTACTGGACGGGAGCAGCTTCAATCCACATTCCGCGGCCTCTGCCGCCCGTGTCCACTCACTGGCTCGCCACTCCATCTTCGCCCAATGCTCATATGTCTCCTCGTTCGTATTCTTCAGTTGCGCCGCCCGACGAAACCGCTCTCGAGCATCGGTGAGACGAACCGGCTCCCATGCCTTGTAGAGCCACCCCAGGGCACCTGTGAGATCAGGATCGTTCGGATAAACGTCAAGACCGCTCTTCAGCAGTCGTTCGGCTTCCTCGCTGCGTTTGGCACGAAGGAGAAAGCTCGCCTGGCGCACCAGGGCCGAAACTCGGGCACGGCTGGCGAGTGGTGCGCCACCCGATACGGCTCGATACGCACTTTCAAGCTCTTTGAAGACGGTGGAATCACCGTACGTTTCTTTGACGAGCGCCTTTGTATTTACGTTGATCGCGAAGCGCTGCTCGCCCTCTACGAGCGTTGGTTTGGGAACGAGGAAAAGGCGCTGCAGTTGCTGTATCGCGGTCGTTATCATCTCGCTGGACAAGCCCGTGATTGCTTCGAGTTCAATAAACGACACGGGACCCGTCGTTACACATGCCGCAAAGAGTACCTGTCGTGCGGACGGCTCAAGTAATTCGCACTCACGTCCCAACGCGTACTTCCGGGCTTCTACGCCCCGGCGACCGGACCACGCTTTCAGCGCTTCCGGGACCGACTTGACTGCCGCACTCAGCCTGAGGATGTCTTCGACGTATAGGGGGGAACCTTCGGAGACTTTCAAAAGCTCTTTGGATGTCGATTTATCGAATAGTTTTGAATCCAGCTCCATCAGCTGACATCGCGAGCGAATGAACGCTTCACCATCATGGTGGTTGAAACCGCTAATATGTGTTGTCGACGCGCCCATCCCAAATACCGTTCGGCGAGACGTCAATAGCACTTTCGACCGCGTCGATGCCGGGACGTGTAATGTAAAGAATTCAATGGCGTCTTCGTGTTCGGCCTCCAGGCTATCGACGTCATCGACAATAAGGAGGGCCGGAAACGCCTTCAACAAATCCAGCACCCTATTTCTGCGCGTCTCAAGGGGCGCGTTTAGCTCCTCCGTCCACCCGAAGTGAGTCAGGACACAATCCAGCGCCGTACCCAGATCTTCGAAATCTCTCTGCGTTAAGGGGACGGTCTTGCCTTCGACGAATTGTTGCTTCTTCGCCGTTAACCAGATCACCGTCGTTAGGGGAGGCGGAGCAGATTCGACAACACGTCTTGCGAACGTGTATGCGATTGCAGACTTCCCCTTGCCTCCCTCGCCAGCGAGTGCCCAACGTTGGGCGATCGGATCTGTTACCCAATCCCAGAGCCGCGCCAGCTCTCCGTCACGTCCAACGAAGTCGGTGACGATTGCCTCTTGGGAGGGAAGCTTCGCCTCTAAAGGTTCGGTTTCGACGCTCTGGTCGTTGCCGATGACCTCCTGCTGGGCTTCGTGCACTTCTTTGGCAGCTGCATCCAATCGCAAGGATACGAGTACACGCCGAGCACAGTCGAGAACGTGAAACGCGTTTTCCCTCGAGAGGTCCTCGTCCCCAGGGTGACTGATCGGATCACGCAGGTTCTTAATCTCACGTAGCCATCCGACGATTGATTGGCGCAATTTCGGGTTGGGCTTTTCCGCGCTATCCGCAGTCGGTTCGAGCGCGCTCCAATATGCATCGAAGAGGTTAAAAAAATGGTTTACTCCCAACAAGTCGAATTCATCGGTGCGTCGAATTTCGAGAGCTCCGACCTCCGTCGACGACCGCGCGGCTTCTTCGATTTCAGCCCACTCATGTTTAAAGGGTTTCTTGATCTTCTCCGCGTAATCTGTAGGGAAGGCGATTTGGAGACGCTGCCGGAGGTAGCCGACAACAGCATTCCGGAACACACGCTGGACGCCCCGGTACACTGTGCTGTTCAGATCACCGATCGCCGTGTTGCTCATCACAGCCGATCATACGGCAGCTGATCGGGGCAGCTGTGCCGCTGAAGTTGCTGTCATGAGAAAGATGTTCGTCGCACCGAAACCGCACGATGAAGCTTGGCCTTGACAACACTCTTGACAACACGAATCAGGCCTCGCGTGGAAGAGGGCTGTAAGTATTGATGTATGAATGGTTTACTGGTGTGACTAGCGGACTTTAAGGCGGCTCGATCCGAGCCCCTCAAGCTGGTGCGTCTGCCAATTCCGCCACTTCCGCGAGGAGGGCTTAGGGGACCTCAAAGGGTCCGGCCTACTTCTTCTCAGGTGCCGGCGCCGGAGCAGGAGTCGCTGGCGCCGGACTCGCCGGGGCCGGCTTGGTCTCGCGACTCTGCGCCGGCGTTGCCGGTGTCGACTGACGCGCGGGTTGGGGTGTCGCGGGCTGGGCGAGCGGATTTCTCCCGCCGATCACCGATCCGCCGCCGACTCGTTGCCCCAGAATCCCGAGCGCAATCGCGCCCACCATGAACAGCACCGCGCAGATCGTCGTCGCGCGCGACAGCACAGTGGCACCGGCGCGAGCGCCGAACGCCGCCTGGCTGCTGCCGCCGCCGAACGCATTGGCGATGTCGCCGCCCTTGCCCTGCTGAAGGAGGATGACCAGCATCAGCACGAGGCAGATGAGGACGTACAACGCCGCGAACAGGTAATACACCATCAAAAGCGTCCTGAAACGGAAAACGTCATTATACAGCCCTCATTCGACTGCGCGAAACGATGTCGGCAAACCCCCGCGGATCGAGGCTGGCCCCACCCACCAGCGCACCGTCGACGTCGGGCTGGGTTATCAAGTCGGAGATGTTGTCCGGCTTTACACTGCCGCCGTAAATCACGTGGCAGAGCTCGGCCGCCTCGGTGCCGAACCAGGCGCGCATACGCTGCCGGATGTGACCATGCGCTTCGGCAGCCTGCGCCGGCGTCGCGTTGCGGCCGGTCCCGATCGCCCATACCGGCTCATAGGCCACCACGAGCTGACCCAGTTGCTCCGCGGTCACACCGTCCAGCCCCCGTTTGATCTGGCGATCGAGGACATCGAACGTTTCGTTGCGCTCCCGCTGATCGAGCGTCTCGCCGATGCACACGATCGGCGTGAGTCCGGCCGCGAATGCGGCGGCGAGCTTGCGATTCACCGTCGCATCGGTTTCAGCGAAGAGCGTCCGCCGCTCGGAGTGACCGATGATCACGTATTCCGCGCCGGCATCGCGGATCATCGCCGCGCTGATTTCGCCGGTGAATGCGCCCTCGCGCTCCCAGTACACGTCCTGCGCCGCAATACCGATGTTGCTGTTGCGCGCGGCGTCAGCCGCTGCGTGCAGCGCGGTGAACGTCGGCGCGAGCGCGATCTCGACGCCGTTGACGTTCTTCACCAGTTCCCGGAATTCCTTGACGTAGTTCACGGCCTCGCGGACCGTTTTGTACATCTTCCAGTTGCCGGCGATGAGCGGAGTTCTCATGGGTACTTCGCAGTCAATTCAAAATGCAAAATTCAAAATGCAAACACCACCTGGTGCCGTGACTGCCACTTCGTGCTCGCGCCCGCACGCCGCGTAACGACGCAGTGCGAGACCGTATGTCCGAAGAAAAACCGTAGTAAGCGTATTGGCACACCCGGTCGAGCGACGGCAAAGGCTGAGGATGCGCGGATCAAGCCGGTTTTCCGGAGCGACATACGGTTTCGCGCTGCAGCATCGCGGCGCTCACTCATCGATCATATCGCCGCGGTCAAAGCGTTGCGCATCTTGAATTCATGCGTCGGGCAACACGGCGACTCCAGGCAGCGTCCGTCCGCCGAGGAATTCGAGCGATGCGCCGCCACCTGTGGAGATATGAGTGATTCGATCGGCGACGCCCGCTTTCTTGATCGCCGCAATCGAGTCGCCGCCGCCGATGATCGTCGTGCCCTTCACATCGGCGACCGCGCGCGCGACCGCGATCGTCCCCTGCGCGAACGCGTCGATCTCGAACACGCCCATCGGTCCATTCCACACGACGGTCTGCGCGCCGGACAGCGCCTGACGATAGGCGCTCACGGTCTGTGGGCCGATGTCGAGACCCATGCGCTCGCCAATCGCCGGATCGTCGACGCCGATCGTCTCGGTCGGAACACCCGCCTCGAGCTTTGCCGCGACGACATGATCGGACGGGAGCAGCAGCTGGAGACCACGCTGCTGCGCGCGCGCGATGATGTCACGCGCGGAGTCCAGCTTGTCCTCTTCGACGAGCGACTTCCCAACGGGCTTGCCCGTGGCTTTGAAGAACGTGTACGCCATCGCGCCGCCGATCAGCAGACGGTCGACCCGGGGAATCAGGTTCTCGATCACCTCGATCTTGTCGGACACCTTCGCGCCGCCAAGCACGGCGACGAACGGTCGCGCGGGATTGGCCAGCGTCTCGCCGAGATAACGAAGCTCCTTTTCCATCAGCAGACCGGCACCCGCTTCGGGCACGAGCCTGACAATCGCTTCCACGGACGCGTGCGCGCGATGCGCCGCACCGAACGCGTCGTTCACGTACACGTCTGCGAGCGCAGCGAGTCCCTTCGCAAACGTCGCGTCGTTCTTTTCTTCCTCCGGGTGGAAGCGCAGGTTCTCCAGCAGCACGACCGAGCCGCTCGACGCGTTGTTCACGACCGATTCCGCCGCCGGTCCGATGCAGTCGTCAACGAACGCCACCGATCGCTTCAGCAACTCGCCTGTACGCGTCGCGACCGGACGCAGGCTTATCTCGGGATTGGGTTTGCCCTTCGGTCGGCCGAGGTGTGATGCGAGGATGACGACGCGAGCCCCGGCGTTGAGGGCGTACTCGATCGTTGGCAGCGATTCGCGAATCCGGGTGTCGTCGCCGATGACGCCATTCTTCAACGGCACGTTGAAGTCGACGCGAATGAACACGCGTCGATCGCGGAGATTGAGATCGCGAATCGTTCGTTTGGCCATGAGTCGGATGAGATCCGGCTAAAGCCGGACACTACGCATCAAAGGCCTCGTGCGACCAGTTTGCGCAGCAGGTCCACGCAGCGGCTCGAATACCCCCACTCGTTGTCGTACCAGGAGAGGACCTTCAGGAAGTCGCCTTCCATCACCTTGGTGTACGGGGCATCGACGATCGACGAGTTCGGATTGCCGCGAAAATCGATCGACACGAGCGGATCGTCGGACATCGCCAGGATCCCCTTGAGCCGACCATCGGCGGCTTCGCGCAGCGCCGCGTTCACTTCCTCGCCGGTCGTCTGCTTCTCGAGTACTGCGTTCAAATCGACGACCGACACGTTCGGCGTCGGCACGCGCATCGAGAACCCGTCCAGTTTTCCCTTCAGCTCCGGCAGCACTTCGCCGACCGCAACAGCGGCGCCGGTCGTCGTCGGAATCATCGAGAGCGCCGCCGCCCGCGCGCGACGCATGTCCTTGTGCGGCAGGTCGAGCAGCTGCTGATCGTTGGTGTACGAATGGATGGTCGTCATCCACCCCTTGCGGATCCCGAACGTCTCGTGAATGACCTTGGCCAGCGGGGCAAGGCAGTTCGTCGTGCACGACGCGTTGGAGATGATGTGGTGTTTGGACGGATCGTACTTCTCGTCGTTGACGCCGAGGACGACCGTGATGTCCGGCTTCTTCGCGGGTGCGGTGATGATGACCTTTTTGGCGCCGGCGGCCAGATGCTTGGCGGCCGAGTCTCGATCGGTGAACAGTCCCGTCGATTCGAAGACGACGTCGACGCCGAGATCTTTCCAGGGCAGTTGCGCCGGGTCCTTGATCGCGAGCACTTTGAACTGCTCGTTGTCCACGGCGATGCCATCCTCCGTCGCCGTGACCTTTGCGTCGAGGTTGCCGAGGATCGAGTCGTACTTCAGGAGATGCGCCAGCATCTTGGCGTTGGTCAGATCGTTGACCGCGACGAAATCAATGTCCTGTGCCCCGAGCGCTGCCCGCATGATGTTGCGGCCGATACGCCCAAAACCATTGATCCCGACCTTCACCGCCATCGTCTCCTCCTGCCCCGGGTGGATGTGCCGGAACGGCCTGCTCCAGGCGCATCCATCGCCGAGTGCCCAAACACCGATTGTAAAGCGAAACGGCGCTAAGCCGTTTTGCCAGACAGTGAGCCGGGTTGAACGGGGTCAATCACGGAAGCTACAATCGACGATTGTAAGGCCCACATTTTCCACGAGTTAGCGTTGTATCTCCTCTACAGCGTCGCCACGCTGATCGCCCTCATCGTCCTGTCGCCGTACTTCCTGTATCAGGCGTTGCGGCACAACAAATACGTTGGCAGCTTCGGTCAGCGGCTGGGCTATCTGCCTGTCTCCTTCAATCTCGACGGAGACGAATCCATCTGGGTGCATGCGGTATCGGTCGGCGAAGTGCTCGCCGCCCGTCCGCTGATCTCGGAGCTTCGCCGGCGCTATCCGGCACTTCGCGTGTTCCTGTCGACGACGACGCTCTCCGGTCAGCAGCTGGCTCGACGCAGCGTGTCGGACGTCGACGCGGTGTTCTACTTCCCGTTCGACTGGACATTCACCGTGCGCCGCACGTTGAAGCTCGTGAAGCCGCGGCTGTTCGTCATGGTCGAAACGGAGATCTGGCCGAACCTGTTGCGCGAATGTCAGCGTCAGGGGATCAAGACGGTCCTGGTGAACGGACGGATTTCGTATCGCTCGTTCCCACGCTATCGGATGATTCGTCCGTTCTTCCGCCGCGTGCTCGCGGACATCGACCGCTTCTGTGCGCAGGGTGAAGAGACGGCCCGCCGCCTCATCGAGCTTGGCGCCGATGCTTCGCGGATTACAGTGACGGGAAGTTTGAAGTTCGAGTCTCTGCAGGCCGCGCCGACGCCAGGTCGCGGTGCGGCCAGGGTGCTGCGGTTCTTCCGCGTCTCAGCGAATAGACCCGTGCTCGTTGCGGGCAGCACGGCGCGAGGGGAGGAGGAGCCGATCATTCGCGCGTTCAATCGCGTACGGTCGACATCGGCTGGTGTCAACGCACTGCTGATTCTGGCGGCGCGTCATCCGGAGCGGTTCGCCGAAGTCGAGCGGCTGTGCCGACACGAGGGGCTCGCGACGATTCGTCGCAGTGAACTGCCGATCGACGCGGAGCCGAAGGCGGATGCGGTGGTCCTCGACTCGATCGGTGAACTGGCGCAGCTCTATCAGATCGCCACCGCCGTCTTTGTCGGCGGCAGTCTGGTTCCCTCGGGCGGACACAACATCCTCGAGCCGGCCGTCCATGGCAAGCCGATCGTCTTCGGTCCGCACATGCAGAACTTCAGCGAGATCGCGGACGCATTCGTCGCCAATGGCGCAGCGATTCAGGTGCACGGCGAGCGCGAGCTGCACGACGCGATTCTCGCGTTGATGAACGATCCGGTGCGGCGCGCGCGTCTGGGCGCGGCGGCGCGTGCGCTCGTTGATGCAAATCGCGGGGCGTGCGACAAGACGGTTGGCGTGATTGCCGATCTGCTGCCGCGCGACCGCCCGCGTTCAGGTGTGGTCCGTCCTTTCCGCGTGGTCCATTGAATCCGCTCAGCGCCGCCTACGGTACCGGTGCGAAGCTGCGACGCGACTGGTACGCGCGTCACCCCGAGCGCGTGCGCCGCCTCGATCGTCCGGTGATCAGCGTCGGCAATCTCACGGTCGGCGGCAGCGGCAAGACGCCGATCGTCGCGGCGATTGCCACGATGCTGCGCGATGTGGGCGAGCGGCCGGTGATCCTGAGCCGAGGATACGGGCGATCCGATCGCACCGCTCGCGTCGTGGTGGTGAGTGATGGCACTCGCGTGCTGGAGCCCGTGTCCCGATCGGGCGACGAGCCGCAGATGCTCGCGCGTCAGCTCACCGACATTCCCGTCGTTGTGGGCGCCGATCGTTATGCTGCGGGACGTCTGGCGCAGTCGCGCTTCGACTGCTCTGTGTTCATCCTCGACGACGGCTTTCAGCATGTGCAGC
>Ga0070699_100003333_pt1 | contig 14212 bp, 19 predicted proteins | sample KBSK1503metaG_FD_65473 | JGI IMG/M metagenome (GOLD analysis project Ga0070699, IMG submission 65473) | Corn, switchgrass and miscanthus rhizosphere microbial communities from Kellogg Biological Station, Michigan, USA - KBS K1-50-3 metaG | ecosystem: Host-associated > Plants > Roots >...
ATATTGACCTTAACTACACGTCCCGATCTTTTTATAACCTATTTGGTGATACGCCACCCGTACCACCCGACACAGGAGGCACGATGGATAAATACATGCGAGTTACCGGAGCGGCTTCACCGTCGTTGAACATTCGTTCAAGCGGTGCGAACCTGGGTATAGAGAACGATTTGGGGCAGTTCAATCTTTTACCCAATGACGTTATTCATGTGGTGGAAAACAACACGGCGAACTATCAGCGGTTCGACAAAATCTATCGAGATAATGTATCAGTAGTTTTTCCATCATCTCCTACGGGTCAATATTGGGCAGTGGCTATATCAGGGAGCACAGTGTACCTGATGGATATTGTGTACACGCCACCAGTAGAGCCACCTGCAAACAGCGATATCCATTTGGAAGCCGATTTGCACAGTGATGGAACGATAACAGGCACATGGAACAACGTATAAGCGGTGTGTTTCACCGCCCAGGCGCAACTAGCAACACAACGCAATATGTGCGCGTTGTGTATGACAACGAGTCTCCTGACTGGCAATATACCAGCCGGACGAACCCAGCCATACCCGGCCATGTCGAGCTAGGCCAGGCCCCGGCAGTCTATCGCTACAGCCAGATACCCGAAGAGCAGCCCGGCAACTGGAAGGTGGACGAATACAGCCTGAAATTTTTCCTTTACTCGCTCAACAACTTCAACACGTTAGGCGCATACGACGGGCTGGGTCAGCAGCGATGTGAGAATTACTTATTTGAGAGCGACAACGCGCTCTACAACAAGTTTGGATTTCCGACGCGCCAGTTCTTAACCATGTCTGGCAACAAACTGGAAGTTATCGAATGGGTGACGGAAAACGGCGTGCGGTATTGCAAGTTCCGCACCCTGACACCCAACAGTAACGTGAACGAGATGACGTTCCGAAGCCATCCCCAGTTCGTGCATCTCTATACGATTGTGCAACTTCGAGATGGTGTCACCATCACCAACGCGAAGATACAGGGGAAAGGGTACGTGTATTTTTATCTTGTCTCGAATAATGGATTTGCTTTTATTCCAGAAAGGAACGTGAAACCGTTATGAATAAAGAGAGAATCTGGAATATTGACAAGCACGGGTACGTTCATCGTCTTCCAATGAAATACGACGACTTTGTGGCCCTAGACAAAAGACGAAGGCGGCGGATGTTTCAGAACAACGTCTTGGCGTTTTTGATAGGTATCGCCATACCCCTACTTGTCGGATTGGTGAAATAAAAAATGAAACATTCAGGACTCATTACAGGCGTAATTTTATTTGCTATTCTTTTGTTTGCAGCGATAGCCGCAACGGGAGATGCCGCGCAAAAAGACATTACGCGCTACACCACCACGCCGTTGAAAGGTGGTACTTCTACCCACATAGCTCCGCAGGATGTTGATACCGAAACTCCTACCACAACAGCAACAGATACTCCCACATCCACTCCTACCGATACCGATACACCTGTTCCCACCGCAACGGACACGGAAACACCCACTGCAACAACTACGGAGACGCCTACAGAAACACTGACCGCAACACCATCCCAAACTGTTACACCTTCCAATACACCGGCGCCTGTGACGCCGTTCGTGGGTGCGCCGTTGTGCTTGGCTCATGATAACAACACGTTTCATACACTTTGGAATTCTGCCTTAGGTTGTCACTACGATCACGAGCATGGAACGAATCCGTTTACGCCAGCAGTGGCGGCGGCGTTTCCAGGCTTCAATCTGTTTGAACTTTTGTGCAACGGGGAAATTAATCATTGCAACCCATCCAGCCCAATGGAGAACACCCACAAACACGGCGGCTGGAAATGGGACGTAATGCTCAATAACCCGCATGGTTGTTTATCTGGCTTCGAGAATTCGCAATGGTGCATCAAGTCTGCTGTCGTTGGGTATCACACCTTCGGGGATTACTCGATTGAGATGCAGGCCCGTCAGCATTCAGCGGTATTTCTATTGAAAGTCTGTAACCCGTCCAGTCCTAATGATTGCGGCATCATGTTCGTTGGTAATTTGGAAGATTACGGCCAACGTGTCAGCCCCTATCAGACGACAATCATTTACACCATAGCCCAAGGCTGTACCGTAGATAATGCCTGCCCAATTAACCCCGTACCTGCTTATGCAGTTGCGTCTGGTCCCTACTTTACGTTGGATTGTGTATATACCAACCTGCCTGGATGTCGTACCAGCCTGACGCAAATTATCAATTCAAATTTGAATACAGTCAGCAAGTGGTCATCCAAGTTAACAGGTACAGGGGCGCGACCACCTGGCAACCGATTGGTAGATTTATTGTTCGATGTTCGTGACACTTATCAGGTATTAGATAGCCGAGACTTGACTTATCCATTTACGTTCGCGTGGGTCTGTAGTTCCAATAACGGCACAACCTACAACCCTGTTGGCTGTAAACATAGCAACGCCGCGACCGCCGTACATGAAGTCAACGGTATTGTGCCGTCTATTGGCTGGGATAACGTAGCAGGCTGGGACGCCAACCCCACAGTAGGAAGAGTTACGGTCAATGGCTTCGTGGACGAACTGGGCAACCCTGCGACAGCCTGTACCGTAGCGGGCGTGGGGTGTTACCCCGTAAAGATGGTGGATATGTTTGTGGGGAAGTACGGAGACTATCTCACGTTGAATAAGATTTCAATTATCAATGCAGACAACACCCCATCGCGCAATATCTTTTTTTGCGGTGGCGTTGTGTGTAGCGAGACTAGCCCCGGTGCGATACCGTCAGGCTGGATAGGAGCAGGGAATTAGATGGCATTCGGCGACACGATCCACACCTATAAAGGCAATCAGGCGTCAGGGGAGTCGAGTGTAACCATCTCGACTCTGCCTGTGTCTGGAAACTTGCTTATATTTGGTGCAGGACGTTCTTCGTCTCATGGCGCTGGTGGTGCATGGTCAACGGGCGGCGCGCCGACTGGATGGACCTTTATTCAGGACAGCGGAATCAACGTTGGGAATATAGGCGGGGCGTTGTTATATAAAATATCGGATGGCACAGAAACATCAGTTGCCACCTCTGGGACAAATCCGCAGGGTACATCCCTTCCGGTTGTAGCTGAGATTGAAGGCCCATTTGAAGCCAGCCCGCTGGATGTAAGCGCGGAAGATACAACCCATTTATCTACGGTAGTCACGTCCCAGTCCACAGGCACAACCGGCACAACCGCGCAAAATGACGAATTGGCAATCGCGTTTTTTGTGGGTGACGCATTTCAAAACGTGGATGGGACACGAACCTATACCAACTCATTCACTGAAGTTGTTATTGGTGACGGGTCGGTGTCGCGGGCAACTTCGATACTGGCAAAAAAAGTGTTATCCGCTACCGGGACGGTCGAATGCACCTTTGGCTGCACCGATACCGGCGATGAAATGTATGGAGCAATTGCCACGTTCAAAAAGCAAGCGGCGGGTGGCAGTGTCATACCCAAGCATTTGGCGCTATTAGGAGTAGGATAATGGCAGATAATTTAACAACACAAAGCGCAACCCCTGCGACTGTTCCGGCTTCCTCTGTGATCGCAACGGACGACGTATCTGGTGTTCATTTTCAGAAGGTAAAAATCGACGTGGGGGGAGATGGCGCAAGCGTTGTACTCTCTAATTCAAATCCCCTGCCAATCAGTGACGCCGCTGGCTCTCTGACCGTTGATGGTACGGTAGCGATTAGCGGAACGGTTGCGGTTACAGATAACTCCAGTACGCTGTCTGTAGATGATGGAGCGGGTAGTCTTACAGTAGATGGAACCGTAGCGGCTACGCAATCGGGAACCTGGAACGTTGGAACAGTGACCACGATTACCAACGTAGTACATGTGGATGATAACTCATCCACATTATCCATTGATGACGGCGCGGGTTCTGTTACTGTAGATAATGGCGGAACTTTTGTTGTACAGGAAAACGGCGCGGCGCTCACCGCTTTGCAGTTGATCGATGATACTGTCTACACTGACGATACATCTACCCATTCCACCGGTGCATCGAAGGGCAATCTTATTATGGCAGCGGCTACGCCTACCGATGGGTCGGTGAATGCCAACGACATCGGCGCGGTTGCCATGACCACAGACCGAAAATTACACGTGAGTGTTCAGGATGCGTTACCGGCTGGGACAAACGCCATCGGGAAACTCTCTGCCAACTCAGGCGTGGATATTGGAGATGTAGACATAACTTCCCTTGTGCCTGGAACCGCTGCAACCAGTTTAGGCAAGGCAGAGGACGCGGTGCATTCATCGGGTGATACGGGCGTCATGATGCTGGGCGTCAGAAATGACGCTGGAACCGCTTTGGCAGCGGACGGGGATTACATACCCCTTTCGATTGATTCCAGTGGTGCGGTACGAGTGACAGGCGGGGGTGGTGGAACGCAATACACCGAAGCGGACACGGATGCCAGCATCACAGGCACGGCGATGTTATGGGAGGATACATCCGATACATTACGAGCGGTGTCTGCCGCGAAACCGCTGCCAGTGAACATAATTTCAGGCGCGGGTAGTGGTGGAACAGCGTTACAGGATGATACCGCTTTTACTGTAGGCACGACCAACTTCACGCCTGCTGGTGGTACGTATAAAAGCACCCGTGACTCTGTAGACGATAACGATGGCGGCGCGTTTGCCATGAACGTCAAGCGGGCATTATATACCTCTCCCGAATCACCCAACGGCGACTCAATTGTAGATGATACCAACGACGCTATGAAGGTGGTAAATGCCACGGCTTCAAATTTAAATGCAACGGTTGTAGGGACAGGGACATTCGCGGTTCAGGCAACCTTACAGGCTTCCACGAATACACAGGAAGTCGTAGGAGACGCGGCTCACGATGCGGCAGTCGCAGGTAATCCTTTACTGGTTGGTTTTGAAGCAAAGGATCAAGACGGTTCTGCGTTGCCTAATGCAGTTAACGCAGAAGGCGACGTAGTGCGCGGTGCGGCTTCTTTATCTGGCGTGGTGTATGTAATGCCGGTCAATGAAGATGGTTCAGCGGTTGCGACCGTAAACGTGAATAGTCACGCTGTCACAAACGCTGGCACGTTCGCAACACAGGTAGATGGTTCGGCACTCACGGCTTTACAAAAGATAGATGATCCTGTTTTAGTAGATGACGCGGCTTTTACCCCCGCTACTTCATCAGTCATGATGGCGGGTTTTCAGGCAGATGAAAGCTCTACTGATAGCGTAGATGAGGGTGACGCGGGCGCGGGGCGTATGACGTTAGATCGGAAGGTTATTGTCAATCCCCAGCCCCATACAGCGGGCGGGTTATCTATCTTCCGCTCGTTGGATTTAGATGAGACAGAGGAGGATGTCAAGACATCAGCAGGTCAAGTGTATGGCTGGGCAGTTACTAATACGGCCACTACAACGCGCTGGCTTAAGTTCTACAACGCAACAGCAGCCAACGTGACGGTTGGAAGCACAACCCCTGTTATTACGTGGGGCATCCCTGGTAATTCATCCGACGATGTTGCAGCAAATGCACTAGGCGGGATGGGGATTGCCTTTGACACGGCAATTTGCGTGGCGGCTACCACGGGTGTAGCCGATGCGGATACTGGCGCGCCAAGTGCGAATGATTTGATTGTCAATATATTCTATAAATAACCATGTTGCTACTCTTGCAAGGCTACGGTGTAGCCGCTCCTGTGGAAGAAGGCGTCGGAGTAATCCGAGCCTGGACTTTACATGATAGAAGCACAACATGGACATTGTTTTCAAGGCATTCTGGATGGTCTCTGCGTAATCGCAGTTCAGCCTGGACACTGGAGGACAGATGACAAATAGCATACGTGAAATTGCAGAAGGTGAGCAGGAACAAGGCGCTGATGAAGAAGTCACCTACACTCTCACCGTTCCTACCACGTGGGGCACGCCTGCCGCGCCGTTGACCGTCAAGGCATATTCTGTCAACGAGTCAACGGATGCGCTGACGGACGTTACCAGTACGGTGATGCCCACCGGCTCTGGCTCTATTGCGTCACAAGTCATCACCCTGCCGGAGATGAAATCTTTGACGGCGGCTGTGTTGTATCGGGTTGAAGTCAAGTTCGCAACAGGCACGGACGTCAAAGAAGCGTTTGCTTATGTGAGGTGTACGCTGTGAGTAAATCCGATGTCTGCTAACAGAGCTATAACAGATAAGCCAAAACGTAAAGCTCCCAAGTCGGCGTGGAAGCCTGGGCAATCAGGGAACCCCAATGGCAGGCCAAAAGATGGCGCTTCCTGGGCTTCAATTATAAAGACCGTGGGGGATATGTACCCCACTGACATTCTCTTGTTTGTGGGAACTGAAAACGATCTGGGAAGGATGTTGAAAGACCTGCCGCCTAATGTGCAAATGAAGTACCTGGTCACTGCCCGTATTTTTAGTGCTCTTATGTTTGAGCCAACATCAGGACTCTGGAAGGAACTTATGGAACGCGTGGAAGGCAAGGTACAGGATAGATTAGATCTGTCGAACACAGACGGTACATTTTCAAACGAGAGCGCAATTTATGACAGAATCATGGCGAAAATTCAGAAGCGATTGGAGGGCAATGACGCCCTTAAAACAACAGTCACTTCTGCAAAGTCTAAGTAAGGAGGAGATTGATGCAATCAATTGGTGGCTTGTGGAGGAAGCCAGAGAGAAGCAGCTTTTACCAGAAGGGAACTGGTTTACATGGTTGCTTCGTTCTGGGCGCGGATTTGGAAAGACCCGTACTGGCGCTGAAACTGTTTTGCAATGGGTTCGTGACGGTTACAGGCGAATTGCATTAATTGGACAAACAAAGGCAGACGTGAGAGATACGATGTTGGAAGTTGGTGATAGTAGTTTAATGCGGATTGCCCCAAAGCACTTGACGCCAGTTTATGAGCCGTCGAAGCGTCGTGTTTCATTCCCGAACGGAGCGATGTGCATCATTTACAGCGGCGACGAGCCTGACCAATTACGCGGGCCTCAACACGAAAAAGCCTGGGTTGATGAGCTGGCGAAATTCAAGTACCCACAAGAGACTTGGGATAATCTCGAATTTGGATTGCGTATTGGCGCACAGCCGCAGGTGGTAGTAACCACAACCCCACGACCGATTAAGATTATCAAAGACATACTGGCTGATCCTTCAACTATTGATGTTGTTGGCTCAAGTTACGAGAATGAACACAATCTCTCGCCAGTGTATAAAGAGCGTGTAATCCGCAAATATGAAGGCACTTACTTAGGCAAGCAGGAAATACACGGTCAAATTATGGATGAAGTCCCAGGTGCCTTATGGACACACGCAATCATTGACGCGGGGCGTGTTACATCTCATCCAGAGTTGTTTCGTGTTGGAATTGGCGTTGACCCACACGCCACTATTGGGGAGACGGGTATTATTGCTGTTGGTGTTGCTTGGCTGGGCACAGTTTTACACGGGTATCTTCTGGACGATGCGACTATGGGGGGCAAGCCAGAAGAGTGGGCTAGAGAAGTTGTTGCAACTTACAATAAATTCGAAGCCGATATTATCATCGGAGAAATCAACAACGGCGGCGATATGATCGAGAACACAATCAGAAACGTCCCTGGTGGGCGTTCGGTTAATTATGAGACTGTCCGCGCTACGCGTGGAAAATTCACACGCGCTGAACCTATCAGCGCTTTATATGGAAACCCAAAACACGAGCCACCTGTTTTGCCCCGTGTTCATCATGTTGGGTATTTCCCAGTGTTGGAAGATCAAATGTGTACTTATGTACCCGGAGAAGATAGTCCTAACAACATGGATGCGGCAGTCTGGATACTCACAAAACTAATGTTGGATGTGGCGGAAAAACTGCCACCCCAGCAACCCAAACAGCAGGCGAAGTTTCAGAAGGATAGCGGCGGCTGGTCCCGCAAATACTAGAGGACATTATGGCACAACGAGAACAAGGCACGCCAGGGTTAACCGCATTCGGCGGGCAGATCCACGAAGAATTCCTACGTGAACTACGCGGCAAGGAAGGCTATAAACGTTTCGATGAAATGCGGAGGAATTCTCCTGTTGTCGGCGCCATGCTGTACTATCACGAGATGGCAATCAGGAAAGTCTCATGGAACTTTGCCAACAAAGCCAATCGTAAAGCGCAAGATGAGCGCGTGGATTTCCTGAACTATTCCCGTGAGCAGATGACGCAATCATGGAATGATTTTATCTCTGAATCATTATCGTTTTTGCCGTTCGGTTATTCCTTATTCTATCCGCTGTACAAGCGTGATAAAAACAACAAACTGGTATGGGATGCCTTCTCGCCCCGTAAGCAGAACACCATCTTTCAGTGGATATTGAACTACCCCAATACAGAAGCCTATGATCAGAACCACCACAACGGCGACATACTCGGTTTCATTCAGCAAGCGCCGCCATCCTACACGATGGACAAGATTGAAATGAATAAAGTGCTACATTTCCGTACCCGTGTGGAAATGAACAATCCTGAAGGCATCTCCCTGTTGCGTAATGCGTGGGTACCGTACTACTTCACCAAGAACTTGCAGGGCATCGAAGCGATTGGATATGAGCGTGACTTGAACGGCCTGCCGGTTGTCAAAATGCCACAAGGCGCAACAACGGACCCGGATGACCCCAACAGTGACTTAAGCAAGGCATCAGTAATCGTACGTAACGTGCGCGTGGATGAACAGGGCGGCGTTGTGTTACCCGTGGGCTGGGATTTTCTATTATTGTCCGGCGCTGGCAAGGGTTTTGCAGACATAGGCCGCACCATCGAACGCTACGAAAGCCGTACCCTGATGGCAATGTTATCGCAATGGATCATGCTGGCACAAAACGGCATTGGATCAGCGGCGTTGTCTACCGATCACACTAGTATAGCCGAGATGGTTGTTGATACCACAACTAATATAATAGCCGAAACAGTCACCAAGCAGGAGATACCCCGCCTCTTGAAACTGAACGGCTGGACGGCGGAGGACATCGTACTTGAACACACTCCGGCAGGCGATACCGACATCAGCATGTTTGCCGACTTCCTGCAAAAGGTAACGGACAAGCTGACATGGGACGCATCGGATGAGTTGTGGCTCAGGCAACTGGCAGGGCTACCGGAAAAGACTGAGGAAGAAATTGAATCAGCAATGGAAGAGAAACAGGCCGCAAAGGACGCCATGCGTGAAGCGTTCCTACAGCGTACCGATGGAAACAAGCCGGAAGATAAGCCTGGCGCAATACCGCCGAAAGAAGAGAACGCTATCACCCTGTTCGGCGCTGATAAACCACCGGACGAACGCGCAAGGCGTAGATCAGAGAAGGCATACAACGATGCTGTAACTGCACTGTTCGCCAAACAGAAACGCCGCATCATGAAAGCGGCGCGTGAGATGAAAGGGCAATAGATGGAAAATAAAATCGGTTTCGTCACAAGATTGAAGGTAAAAAACCCATTACCCGGACCGATAATGATTGATGTGGATGCGCTTTCAGAAGATGGTTACAAGTATCTTGTTCAAGAGAATGAGGTTGAGTTTGTGATTTCTGTAACTGCTACAAACATTCAAGAATGTTTAGAGTTGTTCAAACAGTGGATGCATGACGGTATCCATTGTGCTAAATAGGTATTTTGATGCCCACCCCTTTTGACGCCCAATTCTGGCAACAGGAAGCCGACGAACTCTACGAAGAGTTACTGCCACTGTTCCTAACGGCTCTGGCTGCTGGGATGGATGGCGGCATTGAAGCGTTGCCAGCCAACATCCAACCACTCGTGAATCCTGTGCGTTTCAACGAAGCCGCCACGAAGTACGCGCAGGAATATCGCTATACCTATATCCGAGACATTACGGAAACGACACGCACACAGGTACAAAATATCGTGGGTGAATGGGTGCGTAGCGGGCAGTCGTTGGACATATTGGAAGCACAATTGACAGGGATATTCGGCGAAGCACGAGCCGCAAATATCGCAGCCACAGAAGTCACGCGGGCGTTTGCACAAGGCAACATGGCAACATGGGAGAGTACTGGCTTCGTGCGTTCAATGGCGTGGATGACTTCACAGGATGAACGGGTATGTCCCATTTGTTCAGAGCATGATGGCGAACACGTAGGCATCGGCGACATAGACGCCGCGCCGCCGAACGCGTCCCATCCTGGTTGCCGTTGCTGGTTACAGCCGGAAGTGGATTTGGATTTAGTCAACGAACAGTTAGACGAGATATTAGGACTGTAGAAAGGGTTTGAAATGGAAGTGATTATTAAGGTGTCTACAAAAGAACTATATGAGAAAGGGCTGTTGGAAAAAGCCATCAAACTTATCGACTACCCTTATCCGTCTAATGGAATTAGCGATGCAGAGTTTTTGCACCTCACTGATGTTCAAGCTGCTTTACTAGATTTAATCAAGATAGAGGCTACAGACCATTTATGAGCCAAGTCGCTGAAGTAAAAGGATTGCACGAACTCATTGGGCGCATGGAAGCGTACCCTGAACAACTGACCAAGACAATGGCAGTCGGCATGTCTGCGTCACTCAATATCTATTGGGAGAACGTATTGCCGTACGCCGTAGAACCAGCCAATAGCACTTACGACCGTACCGGCACACTAGGCAAGTCTCTCGGCTCCGACCAAAGCGGCGGCGCTACAGGACAGCCGTCCATCTATCGCATCAAGCAACTAGATGGCGGGAACTTTGAAGGGACATTTGGGACTAGTCTCGATTATGCGCCTGTGGTAATCGGAGATACTGAGCAGGCAGAAGTACATCGTGGTCGCTGGTGGCAGATGTTGAATGTAGCCGAGAAAGCAGCGGCAAAAGTAAATGAGTTATGGAACAATGTCGGCGAGAAGCTGGCGGCGTTCCTATCTATGAAAGGAGCATAACATGAAAGTACTAGAGATCATATTCTTCTTAGGGCTGGCGTCCATTTACATTGGTATCCCCGCCGATATGCCATACAGGGAACCACTGGTCGGCTTGTGCGCGCTGGTGATTGCGATCATCAAGATCGTGGAACTGGTGCGCGGTAACTAGGTGCGCAAATGATAAGAGATACCCAGCAACTTTTGACGCTGGATAAGATGATTGAATACCTAAAACAAGAGCGCCGTCTGTACCTGACGAAACTGGACGCGCTCGAAGTGTTGCTGGGTATCTCTCCACGCACGTCTGAATTGCGGAAACTGGCAAAGGAACAGCCGCAGGAGTATAACGAGACTCACACAAATAAACATCAAGATTGATTTTGTGGTAAACTAACGTCAATCAAATAACTGCGCACGGCCTTGCGCCCCCGCATCATACCTATAGACCACGCTTATCAAGCCCGTCCAATTGGACGGGCTTTTTGCGTTTCTATGCATACAATACTCTTCGATGAATTTGTCAATGTAAAAGCGGGTGAACCATACCGTTTGTTTCCGTTTGGGAAGATCATAAAAGGGGGAAAGGTACGAGACATTACGCCTGCATTCGCGGCGACTATCAGACTCCCCCACTTTAAACCCCCCATCAAATTAGGTAGTCATCAAGACGAAACGCCCGCCGGCGGGCACATTATCGGCTTAGAGGTTCGCGCTGACGGCTTGTACGCTGTACCTGAGTTCAACGACAAAGGCACGGCGGCCTTGCTGGACGGCGCTTATCGTTACCACTCACCGGAAATAATCTGGGAAGGTGGATTGGAAGACCCCGGCGATGGTGCCATGATAAACGCACCATTGATTATGGGAGATGCGCTCTTACACACTCCGCATCTTGGCGAAGCGGCAGCGCTGTACAGCGTGGAAGAAATCACACAGGAGAGTACCAACATGACTGAAAACGTATCTATCCCGCAATCATTGCTGGATAAGTTTCTCGCTGTCTTCGACAAGAAACAGGAAGTCAAGGAAGTAACTGTCGAGAAGGTTGTGGAGCCGGAAGATTACACGGCAACCAAAACCGAACTTGCACAATACAAGGCCGAAAAGGAAAAGCTGGTGGCAGAAAGCGCTCGCAAATCACGCGTTGACAAGTTCGACGCGGAACTGAAAGAGACGAAGGCTGACCCCACCCTGGCTGAACTATTGGCTGACGTTCCTGCCGAAACCGCCGAAGCGGTGATGAAACAATTCAAGGCGCTTAGTGCGCAGATCAATGAAAGCGTAGTGATCGGCGAGCAGGGTTCACCTGCTGACGGCGATGGAATCACCGACCCGAAAGCCGAGTTCAACGCCGTCGTTTTGAACATCAGCAAGACAAAAAATATCAACTATAACGCCGCAATGGAAGAGGCCAAGGTTAGCCACAAAGACCTGTTCCTTGCCTGGGCGAAGAAGTAGGAGGACTACACAATGGCTAATTTTGGAGATTATCGAACATGGTTCAACGTTAAAGCCAATTCAACCGGCCTGGCATCCAAGCAATTCACGTGGGTGAAAATGGCATCCACTGCCGGACAGGTTGTATCGGCAAGCACTTTGAACAGTACAACCGCCCTGACTCTCGGCCCCGTGGGTATTCTGATGAACGCCCCGGCAGGCGGTGAAGAGGCGGAAGTGGCCTATGCCGGGATTGCGAAGCTTAAAGTTTCCACATCCACGCTCATTATCGGCGACCACATCGGCATCAATTCAACTTCACTGGGTAACGAAGCAGCCCGCACCGACAACACCGCATTCGTTGCGGTTGCCATGCAAGTTTCTTCCGCCGCCAACGACATCATTCAGGTTCTTTTGAATGGTGGCCCCAACATTCAACGGACGTAGGAGGACTATACAATGGCACAACCTACTCATTCAGAAGTACAAGCGGTTGATCCCGTCCTCACGGGTATGTTGGTGGGGTATCAGCAGGCAGACGCCCGTTTTGTGGCGAACCGCGTTTTCCCAGTGGTCCCTGTGGAATTACAGGGATTCACCTACTACATTGTCACCAAGAAATACTGGTTTCTTGATGAGATGAAATCCCGCACCCCCGGCGCCGCGTTTGCGCGTGGCGGATACGGCGTCAGCACAACCACGGGTTACGCAAATACCTGGGGGTTGGAGCACCCAATCGCTGACGAAGCCCGCAAGAACAATCAAGTTCCCATGTCACTGGAGCAGTCTGGCACCAAGTGGCTCGCTCAACAATCCTTAATTCGACGTGAACGTGCGTTCAGCGCTGACTTCATGGTTACAGGTGTATGGGGGACTGATGACAACAACAGCACAACCGACTGGGACGATTTCACCAGCGGCGACCCATTCAACGATGTTTTGGTTGCCAAGCGCACCGTATCCAATAACACCGGGCAAGATCCTAACACAATGGTGTTGGGTTACATCGTTCACGCCGCTTTACAGAACCATCCTGACATCGTAGACCGCGTGAAGCATGTTCAGATCGCGTCCTTGGGGAACGTAGAAAGCGCCCTAGCTTCCTTGTTCGATACCCCCAATTATGTTGTGGGGAAAGCCACTTACAACAGCGCGAACGAAGGACAAACCTTCTCAGGCTCCGCCATCATTGATGATGACTGTCTGCTTTGCTACACCACACTCACCCCTGGACTTATGGAAGCGAGTGCAGGATACACCTTCGCGTGGGCAGGCGGCGGCGGAACAGGCGAGATGATTAACTACCGTGAACAGAACATCAAGAGTGATGTTTTGCAAAACTCCGAAGCCTGGGATCAAAAAGCCGTAGCGACCGACGTGGGCTATTTCTTCGCTGATGTGGTTTAGGAGGTTGTCATGCCCCATCCTCAATCCTCCCCCCGTGGCGCGTTCGCAAAGGCACGTATTGACATCGGCTCACAAAACCTGACCTTCAACAGCACCAGTGTTATTTTCTCCGGGCGCGTGGCATTCTCTGGCGTGTCAAGCAAAACGATATACGCCAATAGCACCGGCATTCGGATCGGCTCTCTGTACGTGTCTTGCAACAGCACAGGCAATACCACAACCTGATAAGGAAGCGGGGAGGTGACTACGCTCTACCTCCCCGCAATATTTCCAGAAAGGAAAGAGCGTGAAAGACAAACAATATACCGGCTCCGTTTATATCGCCGTAGCGGGTAGTGAGAACGAGAATGGCCCCGCACGGGATAGCATTGAAGCCATCGTAAAGCAGAGACGGGACACCGGGCCGCATTTCAACCGTGGCACAAAAGGCTTCGAAGCAAGACAGACGCACCTTAACAACTGGTACGACAAAACAAA
>Ga0070699_100003334_pt1 | contig 14212 bp, 13 predicted proteins | sample KBSK1503metaG_FD_65473 | JGI IMG/M metagenome (GOLD analysis project Ga0070699, IMG submission 65473) | Corn, switchgrass and miscanthus rhizosphere microbial communities from Kellogg Biological Station, Michigan, USA - KBS K1-50-3 metaG | ecosystem: Host-associated > Plants > Roots >...
CGCGGCGCTCCTGATCGATTACGGCTATTACCCGAGCAGACCCGGCCCGACGTTAAGTGCGCTGCGCCACCACGAGCCGGTCGGCCTGCTCGACGATCCCGGCACCGCGGATCTGAGCGCTCATGTCGATTTTGCCGCCGTCGTCGGCGCGGTGATTGCCGCCGGGACCGCTGTCTGGGGTCCGGTGCCACAGGGCCGATTCCTCGCCGCGCTCGGTGCCGAGACGCGTCTCGCGGCGTTATCGGCGCGCGTCGGCCCGGAGCAGCGGGGCCTTCTGGAGAGTGGGCTCCGACGCTTGATCGATCCGGCGGAAATGGGCACGTTGTTCAAGGCCCTGGCGGTGACCTCGCCGGGCCTGCCGGCGCCGGCCGGCTTCGCAGAGGCAGAGAGTTCAGGCGGCGAGTGACAGCCCAATCGACAATTACGTTAAGCGCGCTCGATGGCAATCCAGCGATCCGCCACGCCTTCTTCACCCGCCGGGGCGGGGTGAGTGGCGGGCTGTTTGCCTCGCTGAACTGCGGCTTCGGCTCGGGAGACGATCTGGATGCCGTCTCCCGCAATCGGGCCATCGCGGCGGCAGCGCTCGATCTCACGCCCGAGCGGCTGGTCAGCTGTCACCAGATCCATGGCACCACGGTCATCACTGTCGAGCGGCCGTGGCGGCGCGAGGACAACCCGCGTGCCGATGGGACAGTGACCCAGGTGCCGGGCATCGCGCTCAGCGTCCTCGCCGCCGATTGCGCGCCAGTGCTGTTCGCTGATCCACAGGTTGGCGTGATCGGCGCCGCGCATGGCGGCTGGCGCGGCGCGCTAGCCGGCATCATGGAGGCGACAGTCACGGCGATGGTGGCGCTCGGAGCCCGTGCCGAGCGGATCCACGCTGGGATCGGCCCCTGCATCGGCCAAGCCTCGTACGAGGTCGGGCCGGAATTTCCCGTCAATTTCGCTGCTGTGGATCCCGCGAGCGCCGCGTTTTTTGTGCCGGCATCGCGTCCCGGCCATTTTCTGTTCGATCTCCCCGGCTATATCGCGCTGCGGCTGCAGCGGCTTGGGCTCGCCGCAATCGAACGCGCACCGCATGATACGGCGGCGGAGGAGGATCTGTTCTTCAGCTATCGCCGGGCCTGTCTGCGCGGCGAGCGAGATTACGGGCGCGGCCTCGCCGCCATCGCGCTGACCGGATAGCAACACCGTGCCCTATCTGGTGATGTTCGGCGCCTGCTGCCTGTTCGGCGTCCTGGTAACCTGCGCGCTGTTATGAAGGTACCCTCCTGCTCCGGTTGCCCGGCACTGTTGATCGCCGCGCTGCTCGTGGCTTGCCAGCCGCTGCCGCATCCCTTTGCCGAGGATCGCCCGCCCGCGTCATTGCTGACCGTGCGCGACAGCGCCGGGATCGCGGTTCAGCCGATCGAAGGCGGCCCATCCGCCACGGCGCAGAAGCTCGGCGCGGCTGTCGCGACCGCGTTGGGAAAACGCGACATTCCCGCCAGCGATCGCACAACCAGCCTTGGCAGTTATCTTTTGTATGGCCGTCTCGAAGCGCCGCGCCTGGGCGCTGGCAAGGCGGCGCTGACCGTGCATTGGCGATTGCAGGATGCCGGCGGCCATCCGGTCGGCGAGCGAAGCGCCCGCCTTGAGGCGCCGGCGCGCGCCTGGGATACCGGGGACGAGACAATCATCGCCAACCTTGCCGAGGCGAGCGCAGCCGAGATCGCGCCATTGCTCGCCGACGAGGCGGTACCGGCGACCACCGCAGCCGCGGGGGATGGCCGCACCCGTATTGTCATCCGCCCGGTCAGCGGCGCGCCGGGCGACGGCGCAAAATCACTGGCGAATGCCATTGCAACAGTGCTGAAGCGGCAAGAGCTGGCGGTGCTCGAGGACCCGAACGCCAAGGCCGACGTCATCCTCGAAGGCGAGGTCACCGTTGCACCGGTCAAGGCGGATAAGCAGCATGTCAAGATCGTCTGGCGTGTGCGCCGGGCCGATGGCGCGGAAATCGGCACCGTCGGCCAGGAGAACGATGTGCCGAAGGGGCTGCTCGATGGCGCCTGGGGCGATCTCGCCTATACCGTCGCGATTGCTGGCGCCGATGGGTTGATGCAGGTGATCGCCCGCGCCGTGCCCGAGGGAAAATCCTGAGCGGTGCCGGGTCAGACCTTCAGATTGGACGCTCGCCTTCGATCGTGACGCGGTGCATGACCCGGCGCGCGCCGTGGTAATCGTTGATCGCGTTGTGCTGGACGCAGCGATTGTCCCAGAACGCGATAGAATTGCGGTGCCAGCGGAAACGGCAGGTGAATTCCGGACGCACCGCGTGCTGGAACAGGTAGTGCAGCAGCGGCGCGCTTTCCTCTTCGGTCATGTCCTTGAAGCGGGTGGTGAAGGTGCCGTTGACGTAAAGCGTCTTGCGGCCGGTCTCGCCATGAGTGCGCACCACCGGATGCTCGACCTCGGCATGCGCGGTCTCGCTGAAATGGAAGCTCATCGACGAGGGACCGGGATCGAAGGCGCGCGCCGCATTGACGCCATAGGGGCGGCGGGCGCTGTGGATCGCAATCATCCCCTCGAGCATCCGCTTCATGCCGTCCGATAGCGCCTCATAGGCGAGATACTGGTTGGCGAACAGTGTGTCGCCGCCGGTTTCCGGCACCTCGCGCGCGTACAGCACCGAACCCAAGGCAGGCCGTTCGAGATAGCTGACGTCGGTATGCCAGCCGCCGCCGAAATTGCGTTTCTCTTCCGTCTCCTTGCGGACCTCGATGATCTGCGGGTGCTCCGCCATCCCTTCGACGAAATCGTGGATCTGGAACTCGCCAAAGCGATGCCCGAAGGAGAGATGCTGCTCCGGTGTCAGATGCTGGTCGTGAAAAAAGATGACGAGGTTATCGAGCAGCGCCCTCCGGATCTCGGCAATGACGGCCTCCGGCAACGATTGCGACAGGTCGACCCCGGAAATCTCGGCGCCGAGCGCGCCGGCGATCCGGTTGATTTTGATGCTGCTGTTCGCCATCTGGCGATCCTCTATCATGGCAGGTTTGCTGCGAGGCGGCAGCATCGCACGGCCCTCGGCCGTGTACCAGCACCTACCGTCGATCTCGGGCGGCCCAGCGGCTGCCCCGCGCTGCGTTGCGCCGGCCGAAGCGGTTCGCTAGTGTCCGCTCCGTCGCGGAAAAGACGCGCACGGAGGGGTGGCCGAGTGGTTGAAGGCGCACGCCTGGAGAGCGTGTATACGGGTAACCGTATCGCGGGTTCGAATCCCGCTCCCTCCGCCACGCCTTGATTTCTGACTGTATCAGGCCGTCTCGCTCATCGCGAAAGCGCACGGCTTTTAAAGGTGGTGGTGTCCTCCATCATTTCTGGCTGAATCCTACAATCTCAACATGAATGGGGAAAAAGGACGGGGAAAAACTCGGTTCGGCTCCCGGTTTGTCCGCTCAACTGGAAACATCACATGGCGCGCATCGGCAAATTGACGGCACTCGAGGTCACGAAGGCGAAGGGGCCGGGATCCTGCATGATGGCGGTGGCCTGTACCTCCGCGTTGCCGCTGCTGGCTCAAGAAGCTGGGTGTTCCGATTCCAGCTCGCCGGTAAGCGTCGCGACATGAGGCTCGGCTCTTATCCCGAGATCTCGCTTGCGGAGGCTCGGAGCCGGGCCACAGAGCACCGGAAGTAACGCCAGAGCGGTATTGACCGCTCGATGCAAAAGAGGCTAAGCGGCAGGTGCAACGGCTTTCGGCGGCGAAGGGATGGACGTTCCGCGAGGTTGCCGAGGAGTTCGTCACCCCATACGAATCTGCTGAGCGATCAGGACCGTTCCGCCGATGCGAGGGCGCTCCTCCAGCCGGTCTACGACCGGTTTACCGAAGGGTTTGCGACCGCCGATCTTAGAGCCGCAAAGGCGTTGCTCGATGATCTGTGAGAACTCGAAAAGGTCGGGGCCGCTTAGTTTTGGAGTCCGTTCCGGCTATGTCGACCGAATTTGCATCGCCGAAAGCACTGCTCTCGGCCGAATAACCGGAATCGGCGCCGAGCTGCCGCCCAGCTTCGGCGCATCTCGCCCAACGTCATGCTCTTGTGAACTCCGACGACGGTCTCGTCACTTAACCAATAGCGGGCGCTCAACCCTGAACAGCGGAAACTGGTCTTCATGCCCGTCATTGCGAAGCCTCCTGCGCAGCTCTCTCTATCGCCACAAATGGCGTAAGGGCGACATGGTGATCTGGGGCAACCGCAGCGTCCTCCACCAGGCGACCAGCGACTACGACATGAACGAGTACCGCTCCCTCTATCGTGCGCTGCTGGAGGGCGAGCGGCCGATCGCTGCGGCGGCTTAGGGCAAGTCCGGCGTTCAAAACTCGCCGCTGCGATAAGCCTCGTCGAGCCGCTTGGCATCCTCTTCCGACGGCTCTTCCCACGCGTCCCCGCGGCGGCGCAGCGCGCCGGTGAAGTTGGGCGGGCGCTTCTCGTTGAACGCCTGGCGTCCCTCCTCCCCGTCGGTCGTCACCTGGATCAGCAGATTGTTAATCAGGTTCTGGACGTGCCAGGCCTGATCGGTCGGCAGGTCGCCAAAGCGAACCACGAATTCCTTCATCATGCGCAACGCCACGGGCGGCATCGTGACGATATGGCGGGCGATCTTCTCAGCACGCTCCATCAGCTGCGCATGCGGCACCACCTCATTGATCAGCCCGATGCGCAGCGCCTCCGCGGCATCCACCGGATCGTCGGTCAACAGCATCTTCATCGCGTCGATATAGCGGAGCTGCTTGATCAGCAGGCTGGCGCCCGGCCCGTGGCCCAGCCACCCCTGGGTGGTCAGCGCAAACTTGAACCGCGCATGCTCAGCGCTGGCGATGCGAATATCCGTCGATGACAGCAGGACGTAGAGACCCGCGCCCGCGGCCCAGCCATTGACAGCCGCGATGACGGGCTTCCACACTCGCGGGTAATGGTCGCCCATGCGTCCGTCGACGCCGGTCTTCTGCCCGTGCACGGTCCCGGCGAGCGACCAGAAGATGCGCTGGGTCCGCAGATATTCGCGTTCCTCGGGCGTGATGTTCTCGCGGGGCGCCAGATTATGGCCGCCGCAAAAATGCCGGTCGCCAGCGCCCGTCAGGATCGCGCAGCGGATCTGGCGATCCTCCCATAGATCGATCCAGGCGGCGGAGATCTCGTCCGATGTTTCCTTGTCGAAGATGTTGGCCTTGGCCGGATTATTCAGCGTGATGTAGGCGACACCGTCGCGCTTCGCGTAGTCGATGGCCAAATCATTCTCCCTGGCTGGCGCCGATCGTGATCAAAGCGAGAGCTTATAGCCCTGATGGGTCGCCTCAAAGCCAAGGGACGCGTAGAACCGATGCGCATCGGCGCGGCGGTTGTCCGAGGTCAGCTGGACCAGACCGCAGCCGCGCCTCCGACACTCCTCGATGGCCCATCCGAGCATCGCCCGGCCAGTGCCGCTGTCGCGTTCACCGGCGGCGACGCGCACGCCCTCGATCTGGCCGCGCCACATTCCGCGTCGGGTCAACCCCGGAATGAAACCGAGCTGCAGAACGCCGATAACATGCCCACTCCGTTCGGCGACCGCGAGAAGCTGGTTCGGATCGCGTTCGATCGCCGCGAACGCCTCGCGGTAGCGGGTGTCGAGCTGCGGCCCAGGCTCCTCGCGGGCGCGGCCGATCGGATCATCAGCCAACAGAGCGACGATTGTTGCCAAATCCTCGGGCGCGGCTCGGCGCAAGAGGACCGAGCCGGTGCCCCTCTGCGACCTACCGCCGGGCGCGGTCATTCCGACGACCATTTCTTGTAGGCGCGCCGGGCGGCCTTGCCGAGCCGGCGTGCCTGGTCCGTCCACTCCCCTTCGCCCTTCTCTCTTTCGCCCTGCGCCGGCGATGCGGGTCTCCGGATCTCCTTCGCCCATCGGCCGAGGCGAAAGGCTTTGTCGGTCCAGTCACCGGCGGGAGCCCCGGTCTCGCGCAACCGCTGCTCCAGGCGTTTCTTCAGAGCCTCTGCATTGGCCTTTTCCGGCACAGTAGCGGCAGGATCCGCCACGACGGCAGCGAGGCCCCGCACCTTCCGACGCAGCGCCGCGACCGACCGAATAAAGCCGTTGTCGTGCATGCAACGATTTTAGCACGGGCAACCACTGCGGGTGCGGCAAACCCGACCAGTCGATCCATAATCCACATTGCCGTCGACGGCGCCTTCGGCGAAAACCTGCGGGGCGAGGCGGGTTTTGGATCGATTTGATATGCCAGTACTGGCCGGGCTTGAGGTCGTACAGATTGACCGCGGATTGGCCGCTGCCGTTTGTGGGCGTCTCTTCGCTGACACAGGCGCCCAAATCTTTTGCATAGAGCCTGATCTGTCGACGCCTCTCGCCTGCCACCTTAACGATGGCAAGACGGTTGTCTCGGGCGATCCGACGGTGGCACACGCGGCAATCGCGGCGGCCGACCTGATTGTCTGCGAAGGACGGCCGCGCGATCTTCATGGGCGACAACACGACCCGGACGCGCTCCGGCGGATCAACAAGACCGCCGCGATCGTCGCGATTTCGCCATTCGGGCAGACCGGCGCGGGAGCGGACGACCCGGCGACCGATCTGACCTTGTTCTTCGGCAGCGGGATCGCCCGGATGCTGACCGGCCAGGTCGATGATCTCGACGAGGCGCCGATCCGCCCGATCGGCGAACAATCCGCTTTTATCGGCGGTATCGCGGCCGCCTGCGCCGGCATGCACGCCGTGATGGCCGCAGAGCCGGGCGCCGTTGTCGATGTATCGATACAGGAAGCGCTGGCCACCTTGGCGATAACCGAACTGGCGCGCGCCGGGCTGTCGGGCAAGAGCTGGTCGCGCAAGAGGCTGACGGATGGCAATGGCGCGACCGTCTGCATCCTGCCGGCACGCGACGGATACGCCGCGATTTCGCCACGCGACGATCATCAATGGGCCGCCTGGGTCGCGGTGATGAGCTCGCCGGACTGGGCAAAGGATCCGCGGTTCGCCGCCAAACCCGACCGGGTGGCCAATTGGGATGCGCTCTACGCGCTGATGTCGGAGTGGAGCCGTCAGTACGATAAGCAAGCGATCGCTGATATGGCTCAGGCCGCGCATGTCCCGAGCTTCCCGCTGCGCGAGCCGGCGGAACAGCTCGGGTCGGCGCAGCTTGCGCACCGCAGCTTCTATCGGCCGCTCGATATCGGCGGGCGAACGATCAAGGCGCCAGCGTCGCCCTTTGGCCTGCGCATGGCGACACCTGGGCGGGACGCGGCCGCACGCGGTGTGCAGTCCGGCTCTGCCGCCTCCGTCCAAAGCGTTGGCCCGATGCCGCTTGCCGGCCTTCGCGTGCTGGATTTCAGCTGGGTCATCGCCGGGCCGACGACAACCCGATATCTCGCGGCGATGGGCGCTGACGTTATCAAGGTCGAGGCGCCGGGGCGCGGCGACCCGGGCCGGACATCCGAGCTGCACACCGTCCTCGGCCAGGCGAAACGCGGCATCGTGCTGGACCTCAAAAAACCGGAAGCGATCGAGATCGCCCGCGCGCTGGCTGCCAAATCCGATGTTCTGGTCGAGAATTTCGCGACCGGGGTCATGGATCGGCTCGGTCTAGGTTCGGACGCCTTGCAAGCGGTCAATCCAAATCTGGTCTATGTCTCAGCCTCCGGTCTGGGGCGCAGCGGGCCGGAGGCGCACGCCGTCGCTTACGGCACGCTGCTGCAATGCTATGCCGGTTTCGCCGGCCTCAATTGCCACCCGGATGTACCGCCACGGGTCGGCCTGGCATGGCTCGACCCGATGTGCGGCTTGATGCTTGCCTTCATCACCGCCGCGGCGCTCTGGCATCGACGACGCACCGGAGGCGTGGCACGGATCGACTTCTCGATGCTCGAGGGGATGCTGTGGACGATGGCGGAACCACTGCTCACGGAGCAGCTTGGGGGTTCGCCCCAACCGGTCGGCAACCGGTCCGACCGCCATGCTCCGCATGGCGCCTACCGTTGCGCCGGCGATGATGGCTGGATCAGTCTCGCAGTCACCAATGACGAGGAATGGCATCGCCTATGCCACATCGTCCCGGCGCTGTCGCCGTTGGCCCGGCTCGGATTTGCGCAGCGCGTCGAGCAACGACAAGCGATCGATCACACGCTCGCGACTTGGGCGTGGCCCCAGGATGTGGCGGCAGCCGCCCAGATACTCGGCCGCGCCGGCATCCCGGCGGCCAAACTTGCCAGCTCACGCGATCTAGCCGGCTACCAGCATCTGCACGAGCGTGGTTTTTGGGATCCGCATGGCGACGGCGTTCTGCCCGGCCTCCCATGGCGCAGCACCTTCGGCCGAGTTTCCGGCCCTGCCCCGGGCCTCGGCGCGGATACGGACACCGTGCTGCTGGATCTGCTCGATGTCTCTTCCGACAAGATCGCCGCGCTGCGCCAGTCCGGCGCGTTGGGCTGAGCGCGAACGCGATCGTCAGACGCCAAAGCTATTGCTCATCACGCAAAAGCTTCAGCAGGATGGTCTCGAGATCGAATCTGTCCAGGGACGGGCATAGTCGAGAGGGCGGCGGATCATGGAAAAGGCGATCATCGAACTGCTGGCGCGGCGCGCCGGGCTGGAGAAGGCGCTGGCGGAATTCCCCGACGACGTTGCCGCCGCCGCCGAGCAGGCGAGCGGCTCGGTCGCGCGGATGAAGGCGCCGGCCGATCCGCGCGCCGAGCCCTGGCCGCCGATGCGCGCGGGGAGCGGCTTGTGAGCGACCTGCACTGGATGACCGCGGCAGCGGCTGCCCAGGCGATCGCCGCCCGGAAACTCTCGCCCGTCGAGCTGATGACGGCGCTGCTGGAACGTATCGCCCGACTCGACCCGAAGCTGAATGTCTTTGTTCGGCTCGACGGTGAGGCGGCAATGGACGCGGCGAGGGCGGCCGAAGCCGAGATCGCCACCGGGCGCTCACGCGGCCCGTTGCACGGTGTACCAGTCGGGATCAAGGACATCATCGATGTCGCGGGTCTGCCGACGACCTGCCATTCCAAGATCCTGATCGACAATATCGCCGCCGCCGATGCGGTGTGCGTATCGCGCCTGCGCGGGGCGGGCGCGATCGTGCTCGGCAAGTTGTCGACGCATGAATTCGCGATCGGCGGCCCGAGCTTCGATCTGCCGTGGCCGCCGGCGCGCAACCCCTGGAACTCCGACCATCATCCCGGCGGCTCGTCGTCGGGCTCGGGCGCCGGCATCGCCGCCGGCCTGTTCCCGCTGGCGCTGGGCAGCGACACCGGCGGCAGCGTGCGCAACCCGGCGAGCGCCTGCGGCATTGTCGGGCTCAAACCAACCTATGGCCTGGTGTCGCGGCGCGGCGTCTTTCCGCTTTCCTTCACGCTCGATCATGTCGGGCCGATGACGCGCAATGTTGCCGACAACGCGCTGATGCTGGACGTGATCGCCGGCCACGACGCGCTCGATCCGGGCAGCGCCGTCGCCCCCGCCGGCCATTACGCATCGGGCTTGGAGCGTGGCGTGCGCGGGTTGCGCATCGGGTTTGTCCGGCATTTTCACGAGACCGACCTGCCGGCCCATCCCGAAGTGACGGCCGCGCTGGAGAATGTGGCGCGCACGCTGCAGGGGCTCGGCGCCGAGATCCGTGACATCCGTCTGCCGACGCTCGGCGAATTCGGCGCCGTCAACCGCGTGATCTTGCAGAGCGAGGCTTGGGCGATCCATGGCCCCTGGCTGCGTGAGCGGCCTGGCGATTACGGCCAGCTTGCCCGCCGACGGCTGCTGGCCGGGGCTTTCATGAGCGCGGGCGATTACGTGCAGGCGGCGCGCCGGCGGCTCGAGATGATCGCCGCGGTCGAGGGCGCCCTGCGTGAGGTCGATTTGCTGCTCTGCGCCAGTGCGATGGACCCGCCGAGCCGCATCGACGACGCAGCCGAGACCGAGCGTACCTATCCGCGGCAGGCGCGCACCCCCTTCAATGTCACCGGCCACCCCGCGCTGGCGATGATGGCCGGTCTGTCGGCGGGCGGGCTGCCGCTCTCGGTGCAGTTCGTCGGACGCTACTTTGGAGAAGGCATGCTCTTTCAGGCGGCGCGAGCCTGGGAGCGCGCCGCCGGCACCGACGAACGGCATCCACCCGTGTGAAGCGCGCCGGCGCCATGCAGGGAGGACATGGCCGGATAGGGGCGTCAGAGCCTAAGATTGCTCTCCCTCGGTCCGACAGTTGGAGACGGCGATGTACGATCTGGTGATCCGTGGCGCGACTGTGGTCGACGGCCTCGGGCATGACCCGGTCTCGGCCGATGTTGCGGTCAAGGACGGCCGCATCGCCAAGATAGGTGCGGTTCCCGACGATGCGGCTGAGGTGATCGATGCCGGCGGCCTCGCGCTGATGCCCGGCATCATCGATCTGCATACGCATTACGACGCGCAGGTCACCTGGGACCCGACCCTGTCGCCCTCCCCTTCGCTCGGCGTCACCACGGCGGTCATGGGCAATTGCGGCTTCGGGATCGTGCCATCCCCGCCGCCGCTGCGCGACATGATCATGCGCAACCTCGCGGTCGTTGAGGGCATGGATCTCGACGCGTTGCGCGCCGGCATCGATTGGCGGTTCCAATCTTTCGCCGAATATATGCGCATGCTGCGGGGCCGCGGCCCGTACATGAACCTCGGCGTGCTGGTCGGGCATTCGGCCGTCCGCACCGCGGTGATGGGCGAAGAGGCCTCGGTCCGCGAAGAACCCACCGCCGCTGAATTGGCCGAAATGAAGCGCCTCGTGGCGGAGGCGATGGACCACGGCGCGATAGGCCTTGGGGCTTCCTACTCGCTGAACCATTCCGGCTGGGGCGGCGTGCCGATGCCGTCGACGATCAGCGACATCTCGGAATTCGATGCCTTGGTCGGCGCCATGGGCGGGCCGGGACGCGGGGTCGTCGAGATCTCGTCCGGACCGATCATGCCTGACCGGATGGAGGAGATCGCCGCCCGGCACGGCCGGCGCATCTTCATGAGCACCGCTGTCGCGCTCTACAACGAGCAGTACCCGCAGCGGGCGCTCGGCGTGTTCGATGCCTGCGCCGCGGCACAGGGGCGTGGCAACGAGCTTTACATCCAGATTACCTGCCAGCCGCTGTCGTTCGACTTCACGCTCGCGAGCGCCTATCCGTTCTACAGCCACCCGGCATTCGACCCGATCAAAGCCTACGACCGCCAACAGCTGAAATCGGTATTCCGCGACCCGAGCTTCCGCGAGAGCTTCCGCGCCGATCTGCGCAGTCCGAAGCCGGGCACAGTGTTTCAGGGTAATTGGGAGCGGGTCATCGTCGCCGCGCCGATCAAGGATAAGAATGCCCCGCTGACCGACCGGACGATCGCGGATATCGCGCGCGAAGCCGGGCGCGATCCGCTCGACGTGCTGCTCGATCTCGGACTTGAAGAAGACCTCGACACCGGGCTCATCGGCCGCTTCTTCAATGCTGTCGATGACGGCGTCGAGCCGCTGGTCAAGCACAAGGCCGGTGTCATCGCGCTGTCGGATGCCGGCGCGCACCTCGTCTATCTCTGCGATGCCGGGTTCGGGCTCTACTTCCTGGGACATTGGGTGCGCGAACGCGGCGCCTTCGACCTGGTCGAAGGGGTGCGGCGCCTGACCAGCCATCAGGCCGGGCTCTATGGCATCCCGGACCGCGGCCGGATCGCTGGCGGCGCCTGTGCCGACCTGCTGCTGTTCGACCCCGCGACGGTTGGCATCTCGGCGGCGCGCCGCGTCAGCGATCTGCCGGGCGGTGGCTCGCGCACGATCCGTGACCCGATTGGGGTGCATGGCGTCTTCGTAAACGGGGTCCGGGTATTCGACGGCCGCGATTATGCGAAGCTCAACATGGGTCCCGGACAGGTGCTCGACAGGTTCCTGCAGGCCCGCTCCCCACATTTAGCAGCCGCAGCAAAGTGAAGGCCCGATGTCTGTCGAGATCGTTCCGACCGGCGCCGCTCTTGGCGCCGAGATCCGCGGCGTCAATCTCGCCGAACCGCTTGACGATGCCACCTTCACCGCGATCGAGCGGTCGTACAACCAATACGGTGTGATTTTCTTTCGCGACCAGCGCCTCGCGCCGCCGCAACAGGTTGCGTTCACGCGCCGCTTTGGCGAGATCGAATTCAACATCTTCGGTGAGCGGTGGAGCGTACCGGGCAGCCCGGAGATTGTCGTGGTGTCAAACGTCACTGAGGACGGCCAGCCGATCGGTGTCCGCCGTGCCGGCGAGAACTGGCACAGCGATATGTGCTACGCGCCCCGGCCGCCGCGTGGGACGATGCTCTATGCGCTCGAAATCCCCGACTTGTTCGGCCTGAATTTGGGCGATACCGAGTTCGCCAGCGCCGCCGCCGCCTGGGATGCCTTGCCCGAGTCGCTGCGGCAGCGGCTCGACGGTCGGCGCGCGACGTTCGACTTCACCGGCCGCAAGCGCGCCTTTCCGCCCAAGCAATCGGAGATCGACCGCTACCCGCCAGCCACCCATCCGATCGTTCGGACACACCCCCATACCGGACGCAAATGCCTCTACGTCATGCGCGACGACTGCACCGGTATTGAGGGCATCGACCCGGCGGAGGCCGAGGCGCTTATCGCCGCGCTTGCCGAGCATATCGTGAAGCCGGCCTTCATCTATCGCCACCAATGGCGGCGCGGTGACCTGCTGATGTGGGACAATTGCACCGCGCAGCATCGGGCGATCCAGGATTACGACCTGCCGCAACGCCGACTGATGCATCGGACGACGATGGGCGGAGCCGTTCCGGTTTAGGTCGCGGTGCGCGGCCGGCCAGGCAGGTTTCTCTGACGCGAAATCCGCTACCTCAGCGCCCGCCAGAATTCCGCGGCGACGCGCGCGCAGCGCTCCGGTTGCAGCAGATTCACCCCGTGGCCGTAATCGGCGAACAGCTCGACCCGCCCGTTCGGCAAGGCGTCCGCGAGCGCCTTCTGTTGCGCCGAGGCGATCGGGCTCTTGTCGCCGCAGAGCAGCAGAACCGGAGCAGGTACACGCGGCAGCAGCGGCACGGTATCGACACCCTCGAAGCAATCATGCATCGCGGCGGCGACATCGGGCGGCGTCCGATCCATCTCGCGCACGACCCAGTCGCACAGATCTTCACCGGCACGGTCCTTGTCGAGCCGATAGCCAAGCGTTTGACGGCACCATTCGCCGACCCCGTGGGCCCGCATGGCCTCCGATGCGGTGGCGCGATCCAGAGCATAGGTACGCTTGATCTGGTCGGGGATGCGCGATGGCGTGTTGCACAACACGAGGCTGGCAATGCGGTCGGGATAAGCCGCAGCGAGAAGCAGACCGATGATCCCACCGGAGGATTCGCCGACCCAATGCACCTGCGGCAGTGATAACGCGTCGAGCACCGCCAGGATCTGCGCGGCGATCGTATCGCGCGTATAGCGATACGCGGCCGGCGGTTGGTCGGAGAGACCGCACCCGAGCAGGTCGGGGCGGTAGACCCGATGGGTTTCTGCGATCGCCGGCACCCACCGGTTCCAGAACGTCGCGTTGCGGGCAAAGCCGTGCATCATCAGAACGGGTGTTGAACGATCCCATGGCCAGAGGAAATCGTCGACGATGCAATGAACCGAGGCGCGTTCCGGCAGAGCAATGCGGGGCATCGACAACTCCTCTGATTCCGATTTCAGGCGTTTCAAACAAGCTTACGCCTTATCTCGACAGTGACGGAGGAGTTCCATCTATCCTTCCCGCTTCGGTTCCATCGCAGCGATCCAGCATGCCTGCATTCGATATTCTGAATGGCGTTCACACTCGCGCCGCTGGCGCGGCTGCGTTAGCATGGCGCAGGATCCGCCTGCTCCGGAGGGAATGCCGATGACCCGCGCTTACAACGTTGTCGACGCCGACGGCCACATCCTCGAGCCGCTCGACCTGTGGGACAACTACATCGACCCTGAATTCCGCGAGCGCCGGCCGCGCTTTGTCATCGATGAAAACGGCAAGGAACGCCTCAGCGTCGAAGGCAAATTGCTGGGCAACCCGCGCGGCATCGGCAGCTTGGGCGCGGTCGGCGTCCGGCAGGGCGACGTCAAGCTCGACAGCCTCAAATATGCCGAAGGGAAGAAAGGCGGGTTCGACCCGCACGCGCGCATCGTCGACATGGATGCCGACGGCATCGATGCCGCTTTCCTCTA
>Ga0070699_100003335_pt1 | contig 14209 bp, 12 predicted proteins | sample KBSK1503metaG_FD_65473 | JGI IMG/M metagenome (GOLD analysis project Ga0070699, IMG submission 65473) | Corn, switchgrass and miscanthus rhizosphere microbial communities from Kellogg Biological Station, Michigan, USA - KBS K1-50-3 metaG | ecosystem: Host-associated > Plants > Roots >...
AAAAGGTGCCACACGAGCGATAACGATACCTAATCTGCGTAGAGCAGTGACATCGCGTAATTTGCCAGCGCGTCGAGCTAAAAGAATTGCGTCTGCATTTTTAGGTCCAATGCCAGGGATGCGCAGCAATTCACGCCTCTCTGCCTTGTTGATCTCGAGCGGCTTTTCCTTGAGGTTTTGCTGCGCCCATACCATCTTGGGGTCAGTCGGAAGAGGCAGATTTCCATCCTGCAAAAAAGGCATCTCTTCCAAGTCAAAACCATAATCACGCAGAAGGAAAGAAGCTTGATACAGGCGATGTTCACGCAGCGGATCCACCGCGGCTTTGTTTTCAAGAGGTGTGTCGCGAATGGGATGGAACGCGGAAAAATAAGCGCGCTTCAAGTGGACATTTTTCATCAGCCAATCAGTAGTGGTCAATAATTCCAAATCGCTTTCGTCAGAACCACCCGCTACAAATTGCGTGACCGTCGAGGGCCAGCGTCCATTCCAGCCTTTATGGGCTGGCTGGGTTTGACGGATCTCCTCCACCCATTTCAATGGACGAAATAATTCTTCAATGAACACTTTGTGTGGAGCCAGTTTTTTCAGACGCTCCGTATTCGGCGCTTCTAGGTTGACCGAGACGCGGTCCGCAAGCTGCATGAGGCGCTGCACCTGTCCCTTCTCCGCGCCTGGCATGATCTTGAGATGCAAGTAGCCGCGGAAGCCAAATTTGTTACGCAAAATCTCTGCTGTATCAATGATCTTATTCTGCGTGTTCGCGCCGCCAGCTGCGATGCCGGAACTCAGGAAGATGCCATCTGCGGCATTGGCTTGATTCAACTTCATGAACAGCTCGGCAAATTCCTGTGGCTTGAAGGTGGCGCGGCGGAAATCACGTCCCGCGCGGAAGGGGCAGTAATAACAATCGCGTTCACAAGCAGACGAGAGCAGGGTTTTTAATAATTTAACTTGTTTGCCGTTGGGGAGTTGAGCAGGATGAACGAATGCAGCTCTTTTTTCTTTCGGAGTGAAACAGGCAGGCTTAGCTGCGTGACTAGGACGCGACTCTTCTGCATGTTCGAATTCCATTTGACCAGACAGGTCTGCAAGTGTTTCCAAAGCATCCATGGATGGATTATAGAACAGATATTCTAGATTATCAAGAGGATGCTAGTTTAACGATTTCCCGAATAAATAACCTACGCATATTATTATCGAGCAGTGCGGCGGCCAAGCTAATCTACTGAGCCTGGGTGGGGCAGGGTATCCTCAACAGGAGCAGAAACAGGCTCGGGTGGGGTGACGGTAACAAAGAGGTTCTTCTTTTTAGCTGAGATGGCCTGTTCGTATACATCGAGCAGTCTTCCAGCCAGCTTCTCAATGTTAAAAGACTGTGCTCGTTTATAAGCTGCCTCTGCGAAGCGTTGCATTCTTTCCGGGTTTTCGAGAAGTTTCCTGATACCTGCCGCTAATGCTTCCGGGTCATTGTCTACCAGATATCCCTGCTGCCCATGTTTGAGTATGTCGCGTGTGCCACTCGCCTCTACAGCAATGATGGGCAGGCCGGCCGCCATGGCCTCAAGGGTTGCAAGTCCCTGGGTTTCTGTAACGGATGCAAAGCCAAACAAGTTGGCGGCTTTCATGTACGAAGGAATTTCAGAAAATGAAAGGGAACCAATAAAAGTTACAGACTTTCTAATTCCGAGTTCTTTTGCCAAATCTTCAAGGCCCTTTCTTTCCGAGCCATCGCCAACCAAAACAAAGCGAAAGCGGGGATAATCTTTTAGAACCAAAGCAGTAGCCTGCAGTAAGAGCCCCCAGTTCTTTTCCGGGGCAAGCCTGCCAACAGAGATCATCACAATATCTTTTTCCCAATTCCGTTTCTTGCGGATCTTTTCTCCATTTGCCGTCTGATATGCCCCAAGCTCAATACCTGTCGGAATAACCGTAAAGTTGTTCTTTAGACCATATTGATTGACCAGTATTTTGCGCATACTCTCCGAGGGAATAATGATATGCTGGCAACGACGCATGAAATCCTGCAACCAGCGATCTACTGCGCTCTTCAAAAAATTCTGGACAGTGTCCATTGAGAAAGGAATGTAGTGTGTGTACTCACGATATTGAGTATGAAAGGTGAATACCAGAGGAAGGTTAAGTTCCTGCGCTTTTGATGCCGCAGTTTGCCCAAGCAGGAACGGATGATGAGTATGAATAACATCCAGCTTGATGGCAGGAAGTACACGGTCCACAAAAGGTGAAATGGGGATCGCAGTTGGAATATCAACTCCAAGTGGCAGGGACAGGCTTGGGTAGCGAAAGATGAAGGGTTCTTTGTCTGTATAATCCGATTCCGGTGCAAAGATGAATACATTATGACCTTTGCGGGTAAGCTCATCTCGAAACGAACGCACCGACCGAACAACCCCACTGATGACTGGAAGATAAGTGTTCGTAAAATTGGCGATATGCATGCTATTCCTTTTTGTCCTTGCTGACAGAGGAGACTATGTCGGTTTTTGATTTAATAAATTGCTCAAGGACATAATAGGAATAGACTACCATGCCAGCATTCCATGAGAGCGGTGATTCAGACTTGTACCAAAAACTGGATAACGGTTTTCCATTGGGACCGTAGACTTCATGCACCTGCTGATCGCGCACAATGACGTCTGCAATACGCGACAGAATACCGTGTGCCTCCTCGAGGCGTCCCACGCGCGCAAGCGCAATGACATGCCAGGCACCGATCCAGAGCCAGGCGGCATCTGTGTGATAATTTGCCACGCCAGCCAAACGGTTTTCAATCGCGATCAAATGCAGCGGAAAGGATGGATAAGCAACCTTGGTTGGAACGGGGCTGGCCATCCCGGTAATAATGAGAGCATCCAGGATGGAGTTTGCCTGATCAGTGGATGCCAGACCCCAGGCAATTGCCAATAGATTTCCACTACTGCTTAATTGATCAAGCGCTTCGCTGGTGGCATAGTATCCCAATGTATTGCGCCAAAGGTGTTGCTGAATTGCACGCGCGACCTGCTCCGCTTTTTTTGTATAAAATGATGCCTGATCTGCCAACTCGAGGCGCGTTGCACCTTCGGCCATCTCTTGCAGGGCTTTCCAATAGATTACATTCGTATAGAGCGAGCGTCCATTATGGGCAATGCTATCAGACCAGTCGGCGAATGCTCCCTGAGTGAGCAGGCCATCTGTATTTTCCTTGACCGATCTCTCAGTCCAGGAGATGGCCTTCACGAAAGCTTCCCAGTGAGCTTTAAGGAATTCGTGATCCTCTGTCTTATAACTATAGTGGATGCCTGTGATAACTATTAAACATTGGCCATCCAACGAAGGCGTACCATGACCGCTGAGGTATTTTGGACGCATGAGAATTTCAGTGGATTGTTCTCTTCCAAGAAGAGAGTGCATGAAGCGGGTTACCACGCCCATCGAATGTAACTTGACCGGAAATTGGCCTTCAGGAGTCTGATGATCCAGGAATGCCTCCAATGTGTCTTTGACCACCTTGAATTCATTCAAAGCCAGCAAGCCGTAGGATGCAAAGCTAAAATCCCGCGCCCAGCTCTCACGGAAATTGCGATAGCCCGCGTGCAGGAGCTGCCTTGCCTTGTGATTTCTCATGAAGCGGGTCTCTATAGCTGAGCGAAGGTTATCCGCTGCAATAAATAGCGCGCGGGCTTCGATTGTATCGAAATCCTCTGCTTTGGATAAGACGGCCCGCGAGATCAACCTGGGCTGTTTGAGAATGGCGCGCATATATTGATAGACGATCAGAGATCCAACCCCGGTGATCGCGCCCTTGATAAAACTTGGAAGGTCAATGTTCTTTCTGGAATTCATTTCGTAGATGGCCTAAAGTCATGCTTTTCTATGTACAGCTAGCAGAGTAATATCGTCAAATTGCTCGCGGCGAGCAATGTGCCTATCTACTGCCGAAACAATATCCATTAAAGATGTCTGAGCCGAAGCGGATGGCTGGGTGGCAGTGGTGATCAAACGCTCCTCCGTGAATGGTTCATCCTTTGCGTTGAGTGCGTCGGTGACGCCGTCTGTGTAAAGGATCAGTGAATCGCCAGGGTTTAAGGCGGTCTGTTCAAGTTTGAATTCCATGTCTGGGAGCATACCAACGGCAGGCCCGGTGGGGTCGAGGCGGGCTTTGACAGTTCCATTGGAAATCAGAATGGGAGATTCGTGCCCCGCGTTAATGTACAACAGCATCCCGTTACTTGGGTCCAGCAAGCCAAAGAACACTGTGGCAAACATATTCGAGTCGCTGTGATGGGTGGCGATGTATTTGTTGGTCAGTTCAATGGCGTTCTTGATGGACGGCGCGCCCGACGCGAGAAGTGCATCCCGTCGAAAGATCCCACTTGGTCTTTCCTCCTGCAAATAATCAGGTGTGCCAACCCAACGCAGGGTGTAGTTCTGGTCAGCATACGCCCGCAGGAGGCTGCGGAAAATCGCCATATAAAGCGCGGCACCAACACCTTTATCGCAAACATCCGCGATCAGGAAGGCAATACGTTTGTTGGCCGAGATCGGAAATACATCATAGAAATCACCGCTCACCTGACGGGCGGGACGAATGCGCGTTGCAATTTCCCAACCTTCCGGCTGTGGATAATTGTCTACAAGAAAACTGGATTGAATTTCCCTGGCGATCTCAAGCTCTCTTTCAGCTTTTTGCTTGGCCTGAATGAGAGTAGTTTCCTTTTGTTTGGTCTCTGTGACATCCAGGAGAATGCCGCGATAGCCAATGGGATTGTTACTCTCGTCGCGTATGAGCGCGTATGAACCTTCCGAAGAACGCAATGAGCCATCCTTATGCACGAAATCAAGTGGGAGTCTTTTTTCCACCAGGCCAGTCTTGTAGATCATGGCGAAAATATTGAAAAAAAGTGACACTTGATTTCTGTCAACATATTGCCGAAAGTGTTTGCCTAACAATTCATCCCTTGTATATCCCAGAGCATTTAAGAAGTGGTTATTTCCATAAATCAATCGTCCGCGCAGGTCCAGTTCGAAATAGCCATAGCCAAGAGATTCAAGCAGGTCGGTGTGTGTAAAAGAAGGCTTCATTGAATCTCTGCACCTGTCATAAGTTGTTTGATGTATGGGATATGTTGTTCAGCGGCTTTCTCTCCCTGCTGAATGATATAGGGAATCTGCTGAGTCTCGAATGTGCCGACCGATTTTTCAAAGTCCGGCAGGATGGGAATGATCTCAGCATGATGCACCGCGTTGTAAAATGCAAATGTGGATCTCAAAATATTGTTCATATAAATACTGTTGAAGTGAGTGGTGACCGCGGTATAGGAATTCATGCGTTTGCGTGTGGGCATCTCGAAGCCGACCGCCGCGATCACATCACTGCCTTGCTGGATGGCCACATCAATGGGGAGCGGGTCGCAGACCGCGCCATCCACCAATAGTTGCTCACCAATTTTCCATGGCGAAAAGATCATCGGGATGGCGATACTGGCACGGATGGCGTCCAATATTTTGCCAGTGGAAATGACCACGCGCTCGCCCTTATAAAACTCCGTGGCCACGATGTGCAGAGGGAAAACTGTGTCGTTGAATGATTTCTCACCAAAGACACTTCTCAGCCTTTCGTACATGATGTTATCGTCGATCAGGCTGGATGATTCTGTGAAGCGCGTCTCGCCGCTGAGTGCGGATTTCAAATTGGATGTATAGCCTTCAAAGACATCACTGGTGAAAAGATTCAGCGTAAGTCGCTCGGCTTCATCGGGGTCCAACCCAAGGGCGATGATCGAAGCGTAGATGCTGCCTCCGCTGCAGCCGACAGCCATGCCAGGGATGAGTCCCTCACGCCGCAGCGCCTTGCTCAATCCCAGTGATGCGGCGCACAGAACACCACCCGAACCGATAACGACGGACAAACGATTCTTTTGCAGTGTCACGCTGCCACCAGACGTTTGACGTAATCAAGCTGATCCATCATTGCCTTTTCGCCCTGCTCGATCACGTAAGGAATTTCGTGCGTATCGAATAACCTGATGGAACGATCAAAGTCCGGGAAGATGGAAATGATCTCAGCATGATGCACAGCGTTGTGAAAGGCAAAATTGGAGTTGAGTAAATTATTTGTCATGAGGCTGTTGATATAAAAAGCATATCGGCTTACCGATTTAATTCTTTCCGGCAATGGACTCTGAAACCCCAGTGCCAGAATGATATCCGCACCCTCACGGATGGCGACATCCACAGGCAGGGGGTTTGATACCGCGCCATCGATCAGCATTCGTCCATCATGCGGCCAGGCAGACCAGATGTATGGAATTGCAATGCTGGCGCGTAGTGCATCCACGATTTTTCCGCGGTGCAGTGCAAGCGATTCGCCAGTTGCAAGGTCTGTCGCCATCACATAAAGCGGCGTTTTCGTATCGGCAAAAGTCTTGCCTTCGAACACAGAGTTCAGGCTCTTGAGCATGGGACCATCGCCCATCATGCTGAAACGGTTGCTGAATTTAAAAACGCCCGGCAGAACGACACTTGCAAGTCCGCGCCAGTTGCGCTGTTCAGTGACAGATTTGTTCCATAGTTTTTTTGTGCTCTCAACACATTCCTGCAAGGAGAAACCCATCGCCATGGCAGCTCCATAAAGACTGCCACCACTGCACCCTATGATCATATCAAAATGGATATCTTCCTTCTCCAGCACTTTCCACATGCCAAGCGCCGCCGCGCATTTAACGGACCCCGCACCGATGACCAGCGCGATCTTCTTTTTCTTATCTGGCATATAAATTATTAGCCTCAATCCTTAATATCTAAACACAAAGGACACCAAGTGCACAAAGGATTTTCTAAGACCATCGCGTTCTCTGTGCCTTCGCGGTGAAGAATCAAGATCCAAAACTCGCAGCAGCGTCCGCCTGGGATGTGAATACCTTGGCGATGTTATGAAAGCCAGACATCTTCAAGACCTTATCGATACCCGGATTTGTTGAAACAATTCTCAGATCGCCGCCATGCGAACGAGTCTCTTTCACTGCACCAAGCAGGGAGCGTAAACCGGCACTGCTCATAAATGCCAGGCCGCTTAGGTCAACGACAAGTTTCGCGTGACCTTCTTCGATCTGTTTGTGTATAGTTTCGGTCAATTCGGCAGCGGTCAACGCGTCCACGCTGCCCTTTACTGCCACGGTCGTGACTTTATTCTCGTGCGTGATATCGGTCTCCATACTTATCCTCCAGAGGGTTGGGCGAGATTCTTGGTTAGAGTCATTGTATTACCATCTTCTGACGTGTGGTATTTTACATCGTCCACAGATTGCCTTATGAAGAACAGACCAAAGCCGCCCACTTCGCGTTCTTCGATGGGGGCATCCACATTTGGGGTCGGCGCGTTGTCTGGCTCAAAGGCATGGCCAAAATCGGTAAGCGAAATGATTATTTTATCGGCATCGATCTCAAGGTCCAGGATGACCGATCCGGGGTCCATGCTGGCATATCCATGCATGATGATGTTTGTGCAGGCCTCATCCACTGCCAGTTGAATGTCGTACAAGATCTCCTCGGTAACTCCTGCGTTGCCGGCGCAATGCTCCGCGATGAACTCACGAAAGTCGTTCAGCGTTTCGAGATATGCGGCGCGTGTGATGCGATGTATGGATGCCATATCGTCTCCTAATAGACAGCCTTTGGGAACGTTTCGACGCCTGCGTGACGCCCGATCTGCTTTACCATTCTAATTTTATCCCAGCGGAGGTCGAGCGCATCCAGAATTCCATCGTGGATCGCCCAGGCGCGTCCTCTCACAGTGGCGGCCTGATCTCGTTTCCTGAAAACGGAGCCATCCTCCAGGCAGTGATGCAGCGCACCGCCAGATTGGAACTCACGCTGGATATCGTCCATCAATTTGTGACCGCGCACATATGCAAAGCCGCGCCGCTCAAACACCCAGGCGGACGCGTACGTGAGGGGCTCGAGAAAATAGGCGCGATGCCCAAGCATGGAAAGGAAGGTATCAATCTGCTCAAAAACTAGGCGTGAGCCACCCAGCCCAGCACGTATCTGGCCTGGTGCAAGCCCGGCGTTTTTCGCCTCTTCTTCTGCTTTCAAGTTTCGCTTCAACGTCCCAAACATGGTGGGTTGGCCGTCTTCTGTGTAATCAATGGAGAAACGCGGCGCAGTGGGGTCATTCAACACGACAAGGTTCAATTCCACACCATTGAGCGAGTTATCGGCGAGTTCGAGCGCGAAGAATTCGGCATTAGGGTCAGGAGAATTACGCGCGGTGATCAAAACTTTCTCACTGGTAGGTTCAGCGTTTAGAAACACCATCGGCTCTTTATTCGCGCCTGTCCATTGAATAGGGTCAATGCCAAAGCGCGTTAGCAGGGCAGGGGGGATGAGTCCGCGATAGACGCGTCGCTTGATGTTTTCAGGCAGGTTATTTAATTGTCGTATGGTAACCGGGAGATGCGCATCACTCTCCAGTAAGGAGGCAGAGATCGCCCCCAGATCTGGCACAACTTTCTCAGCCTGTCCCTTGACGCGGAAATATTTGAGCATGGGCTTACATTATAAGGGATGAGATCAGGCTCAACGTTGATTATTGATCATTAGAGACTAGAGATTCGGGATTAGTGATTGATTTGCAACTTGCCTTTCGAGAGGTTTTTCCCTACAATAGGCCTAGCCCCATCAAACCAGGGGAGAGGTGAGATATGGCAAAGAAGTCCACGAATAAATCAAACAAGAGGAAGAAAAATTCAATAGATGCCAACCTTGATATTGGTGGGAATGTGGAGCAAAGCAATATTGTGATAGGTCATGGCAACACGATCAATATCACGCCCGAACAGATTAGTCTTCGAGCGCTTCATCAACTTCCTCCTGCGCCAGCGGACTTCATAGGTCGTGAAACACAAATCGAAGAATTGCTCAAAGACTTTTACTTTCATAAAGGCGCGACGATCAGTGGAATTACAGGTATGGGCGGAATCGGCAAGACCGCGCTTGGACTTGTCGTAGCGCATCAAATTGCAGAAAAGTATCCTGACGCGCAAATATTTCTTGACTTAAAAGGGACGACCACGCCGCTCAGCACAACAGACATCATGCGCCACACCATTCTCTCGTTCGAGCCGAACGCAGACTTGCGCGCGCTGGATGATACAAATATGTCTGCCACGTTTCAATCCGTTTTACATGGAAAGAAGGTTTTACTATTTTTTGATAATGCCCGTTCCGCAACACAGATCGCGCCGTTACGACCGCCCAATTCGTGCGCGTTGCTCGTTACTTCACGTTGGACGTTCAGCGTGTCTGGCTTAGGTAAGCGTCGTTTAGATGTGATGAATGAAAACGATGCAGAAAGCTTTTTACTAGAACTCTGCCCGCGCATCAAGGACAAAGCCGCCGAACTTGCAAAGGCGTGCGCATATTTACCCTTAGCCCTGCGCATCGCGGGGAGTTTTTTACAAGTGAACAACGGTTGGTCTGTAGAAAAATATTTATCCCAACTCCAAGACCGCAAGAAACGTCTTGCTATATTGAAGGAAAGCCGCGTTGAAGCGGACTTACAAGGGGAGCCTGATTTGCTGGCAGCTTTTGAATTGAGTTACAACGGACTCTCAGAACAAGGCCAAAAACATTGGCGCACATTAAGTGTATTCCCGGCTTCGTTTGTCTGGATGGCAGCATCTGCAATGTGGGAATTGGAAGAGGATAAAACTGCCAAATTTCTTGGTTTACTCAAACGATGTGGCTTACTTGAATATGATGAAACTTCATCAAGGTACAGTTTGCATGATTTGTTGGCCGATTACGCCCGCTCGCAAATGGAAGATGGGGAGGAGCAAGATGCGTACCTAAAGCACGCTTCTCATTACATGGAAGTAATGGAAATTACAGATAGATTATATCAAGGCGGCGGCGATAAGATGTTGCAAGGCTTGCGTTTGTTTGACTTGGAGTGGGAAAACATCCGTTCGGCGCAAGATTGGATATCTGGACATTCTGGAGATTCGAACCAAATTGCGGAGTTGGAAATGTCTTTCCCAAACGCATCAGTTTACTGCCTAAATTTGCGTCTTGCACCGCGACAAAGAATTAAATGGTTGATAAACGCAATTACAGCCGCCCGAAAATTGAATCGGAAAGATGTAGAAGGCGCACATTTCGGCAGCTTAGGGAATGCATATTTAGATTTGGGTGAGGTGCATAAAGCCATCGAATTCTATAAAAAGCAATTAGTCATTGCGCGTAAAATTGGTGACCGCCACAGCGAAGGGAATGCCCTTGGCAATCTGGGAAATGCGTATGCAGATTTGGGAAAACCGCGCAAAGCCATAGAATTCTATAAAAAGCAGTTGGTTATTGTGCGTAAAACTGGAGAACGCCAAGGCGAAGGGAATGCCCTTGGCAGCTTAGGAATTGCATACAAAGATTTGGGCGAGGTGCGCAAAGCCATCAAATACGGTAAACAAGCCTTGTTGATTGATCGTGAGAATGGCGACAGACTCAGCGAAAGTGTAGAACTAGGCAGTTTAGGGAATGCACATATGGCGTTGGGCGAGATGCGTAAAGCCATAGAATTCTATGAACAGGCCTTAGTGATTGCGCGTGATATTGGTGATCGCCGTAGCGAAGGGGTTTGCTTATTCAACAAGGGACTGGCTTTATACAGTTTGGAGGAAAAAGCAAGGGCGATAGATTTTGTAAAGGAAGCATTGAAAATATATGAGGCGATTGAGTCACCTGGCGCAGAAGATGCTAGAATAGCATTAAAGCTATGGAGTATGCTAGACTAGGGCAAGGGAGGCTTGAGCAGGGGCTTCATTGATCAATAAAAGTAACAAGGCTTGGCCATATAGTATGGTGTTTTTCCTCCCTTCGAATGGCAAAGCAATGCCTTCATCTTTCAGATACTTTTTTCAGCGGGGGAGAGGTTCCCCAGAAATAAAGATATTGACTTTTTCCTTATCATTCAATATAATTAGTATTATATGCTATAGTAAATTAAGAAAGGAATTTTCATGCAAACAGAAATAAACCACTTCCTGGATACTCTTGACCTGTCTCAAAACACGGTAACAGCATATCGTTATGGACTTCAACGCTTTATGTCCATTGTTGGCGAAGATGCCCCACTCAATGTGGAGACATACGAAGCTTTTCTGATAGCCATTAAAGGGTTTTCGCCATCCACAAAACAAATCTGGCGTTCGGCTGTCCTGGGACTTTACACATTTTGTAAATCAGGTGATTTGGCAGAAATGAAAGGAATTACCAAGCATTACACACGCAAGCAGGGAAAGCGCATGGTTAACTTTAATCGTGAAGCCATTGAGCAGGTCATTGAATATTGCAGTCGACTCAAGGGCGATTTGCCTGCTTTGAGAGATCGCGCCTTTGTTCTGACACTCGCAGATACCGGCTTGCGCATCTCTGAAGCGTGCACCCTAAAACGCGGAGATATTGACTGGCAGGAAGCCCGGGCTATTATTGTAGGCAAAGGAGATAAACAAGCCGTAATTCGTTTCTCCAATCGCTCTATACAAGCAATGCGGGAATATCACACTGCTTGTGCATCCATTGAACCGAACACGCGCCTGCCTCTTAAATCCCAGCCTGTGTTTGCCCGCCATGATATAAGGGCAAGTAGAAAAATAAAGCCCATCAGCGCAAGCGGGATGTGGACGGCGATCAAGGGCGATCCCAAACAGGGAATTAAAGGCAGAATTGAAGAGGCTGGTGTAGATCGCAATCTTGTTCGTATCCATGATTTCCGCCATTACTTTGTCACTATGACTTATCTCGCCAAAGGAAATTTGAAATTATCGCAAGAACTTGCGCGGCACGACAGTATTGATACCACGAACCGCTACACGCACTTTGGTGGAGAAGCAGATATTGCCTACGATGAAATTTTCAACACGAGGAAGTAATGAGAAAAAAATGGACGATGGAACAGATATTGCGTGGGAAAAATAACAGAGCAAAACAAGCAGGCACCACGCACGATTTGACAATGGAACAATGGCTTGAGACGCTTGAATATTTTGATCATAAATGCGCGTATTGCGGCGGAGAATATCAAGTGATAGAACATTACCTTCCCATTTACAAGGCAGGAACGACGGTTAGCAATTGCGTCCCTGCCTGTTTGCATTGCAATATTATGAAGGACAAACAGGGACACGATTTATCTTTCTATCAAAACGAAAACGTAATTCAGTTCATCGCAGGCAAGGGGGTGAAAATATCATTTCACATCCATAAATACGAAGCTCTAAAAAAGGATTATGTGATTTTATATTGTGAGGGTTGTGGAGAAAGCTTAGATGTTCCGGGCTTATCTATTAATGAGGCAAAGCCATATATAGCTCAATATTTCGCAAACACTGGCTATGCCTATATTGCATAACCCTTGGACGCTCGAAGATTGCAGTGAAAGGGAGAAAAACGTGAGGCGGAACTCTACAAAGCGTACAAGGAAATCAATTTTTCAAAGATGAGTATTTATGATAAAACTGAAAGAGAATGAACGATCATCAATCTGTGGAACGCATTGACCTATTAATGGGCTGCGGGAACCTGCTCTCATTTCTGGAGACGTTCTCAGAGCGCCTTAAATCTCCGGCAGCTTCAGCCTTTTCTCTGCTGCTCGTTGACTTGAATAACTTTATGACCTTCAACAAAGAGCATGGGCATGAACAAGGCGATGCCGTCCTGCACTGGGTCAGTATTGTCCTAAAAGATATAGAACTGCCTGTTTACCGGATCGGCGGAGATGAAGTGGTTGTTGTATTTTCAGAGGGAACAAATGAAGAGAAGGAAAATATTTCCCGCGCAGTATTCGATCGTTTAAATCGGGAGAGCGAGCAGTTCGCCTGGTCCAACCCCGCTTCCGTAATACTGATCCACTTTGGGGATGAAAAACTTGCAATTGCCGACCTGTGGATCGCCATCAGCGACGCGCTTTATGAAGCCAAGGCGGAAGGAGGAAAAGGATTTCTAGTCAAATCTTATACCCAGGCCGCTTCAGTGAACAATTATCAATTAGGAGTGATCAACGTTCTGACGGAACGTCTGCTTTCCTTCGCCAGCCGCCTGGACGTTTCAAACCAGCTCGCCTATCTGGATCCGAATACACAATTGCCGAACAGCCTTGCCGCTGAAAAGGAAATGGACCGTACGATGCAGCACGCGCTGAACACCGATGGTAAATTTTCCATCCTGTTTATTGATGGTGATAATCTGCGCTTGTATAACGATATCAGCTATCAGGCTGGGGATGAAATGATCCGCAATCTTGCAAACACCCTCTCACAACACCTCAGGCCAGGCGACTTTCTTGCCCGCTGGCGCGTGGGTGATGAATTCTTTGTGATCCTGCCAGAAACGCCCAGCGACAAGGCTCTGCATGTGGCGGAGCGTCTGAGAGCCGCTGTGGAAGATGAGTCGAAAGCGTGGCGGATCCCTGTCTCGATATCCGTTGGCATGGCGGATTACCCTACCAGCGGATCTAATATTCGTGAGTTGCTGGATGCAGTGGAAAGATCTGCAAAACAGGCCAAAGACAACGGCAAGAACCAGGTAGTGTATTCATAAAATTTTTGTTCTTTTTCTCCAACATCCCCTCCCCTACTTTTGAACCACAAAATTGAAATACCCAACCAGATAATCGCCTCGTTCTTCGATCGTGACTGTCAAGCCTTCCATGGGACGCTGCGGGAAATATAATTGACTGGTCACCCCTGCCCCACCCTCGGGCCTCACCTTCACATGAATATGCTCGATCGGCCTGCTTGAATACAGACCCGGGAGGATCGTTTCAAGATAGTAACGGCCCTGCGCATCTGTGAATTGATGTCCGCGCAGGCGGTAGCCCGCGTTGTCATATTCGCCGTTTGCATCCGCCTGCCAGAAATCCAGCCAGGCATTTGATTGTGGCAGGCAATTTTGATCCAGCACATAGCCGACCAGAATGAGACGCGTGCCTGTCACGCCTTCTCCCAGCAGGGAGTGTTTCTCTGGTGAATTTGGAATGTAATAGGGACCTTCGGTTTGAGCCTGAGTTAGCGCAGAACAAGTGGGTGCAGAGAGGGCGATTCCCATTTCTGTGAAAAAGTCATCCTTTGGCGCAGGGACAGTGGATAACTCAATTGATTTGGTCAATGCTGGTGAAACAGGATCAGTCTCAGATGTCGGCAAAGAGGCGGGC
>Ga0070699_100003336_pt1 | contig 14209 bp, 21 predicted proteins | sample KBSK1503metaG_FD_65473 | JGI IMG/M metagenome (GOLD analysis project Ga0070699, IMG submission 65473) | Corn, switchgrass and miscanthus rhizosphere microbial communities from Kellogg Biological Station, Michigan, USA - KBS K1-50-3 metaG | ecosystem: Host-associated > Plants > Roots >...
TTCCGCATGATCCTGGAGGCCAACGCCATCGTGGTCGTGGGCGAGGCGGCGGACGGCGATCAAGCGGTCGCAGCGGCGCGCCGAACCCGGCCGGACCTCGTACTGCTCGACATCCGGATGCCGGGGCTGGACGGTCTTGAGGCGGCCCGTCGTATTCTCGCTCTCGAGTCCCCGCCGAAGGTCGTCATGCTCACGACGTTCGACCTGGACGAATACGTCTATGCGGCTTTGAGCGCGGGGGCCAGCGGCTTCCTTCTGAAGAACGTCTCGCCCGAGACGCTGGTTTCCTCGCTGCGGATGATCGCGGCCGGCGACGCTCTGCTGGCTCCATCAGTCACCCGGCGGTTGGTGGAGAGATTCGCTCGCCGTGACGCCATGTCAGCGGAGCTCGCCTCCGCGATCACGACGCTGACCGAGCGAGAACTGGCCGTCTTGCGCCTGCTCGGTCGGGGGCTGAGCAACGCAGAGCTGGCCGGTCAGCTGTACGTGAGCGAAGCGACGATCAAGACCCACGTGGCTCATGTTCTCGCCAAGCTGGGACTACGGGATAGGGTGCAGGCGGCGTTGCTCGCGTACGAGCATGGGCTCGTGGAAGCCGATCGCTGAGGCCGCAGCTCGATCCCGACCGCTGCGGTTCGGAAACCATGTGCTTCCAGAACGTGCGGTTGGGCACCCACCGCCGAACTCGCCAGCAGCGCTGAGACCAAGGGAGTGGTTTCGGAACGGCAGCCGGGCGGGTCCTCAACGTTATTAATCGGGTGCTGCTCCGCTGGAGTGACGCCGCTCATGCGACAAGCGCGAGGTGGTTGGGTGTTACCCCGTGTCAGTCAGCTCGGAAGCTGGTCTTGTTGCAGCCGGCGGCCGCGTGCAATGCTCCCCCGTCATGTCCTGCGCCCTTCTATACTCCCTGGTTCGCGTCTTGCTGGACGCCCTACTGACACGCCGCCAATCAGAGCTCAGGCTGCGGGCGAAGGTGCTTGCCGTCCGTCACCAACTCCGGGTTCTCGAACGCGAGGTCCGCCGCCCTCGCTGGCAGCCCGCCGACCGCCTCCTGCTCACCGCCTTGAGCCGGGTTCTGCCTCGCCCAGCCTGGTCCGCTCTGTTCGTGAGCCCTGAGACCCTCCTCCGGTGGCTTGCGAGCTGATCCGTGGTGACTGGGCGGCTTATGCTCACCGTTCCGCCAACCCTGCACCTGGACCACGCACCCACGCAGAGTGCCTTGATGTGTGAGCCGCTGGGCTCCGGGGAACGTCGCCTCGTGGCCGCGCGCCTGGCCATACCATCGAACCGGGCCCCAACTGGCGACGACGTCGATCATTTTGGGGTGGGCTCATAGTTGCGCCGCGGGGTCCGTTGGCAGGGCATCGATGGTAACCTGCGAACGCTGCCGTAGGCGGCCACCCAAACGGTTTTCAGACCGTTGGGTTTTGTGCCATTTTCGGCTGGCTTCGTATTCAAAACGACCCCAACGGTCTCGAAAACCCTGGAAAGCGGGGGTAAATTGAGCGGAAAGTTTCGGAAAACCGTTGGGGTTTCGGAAAACCGTTGGGTCTCAGTGCGAGGTCGTGCCACGGGGTGGAGGTGGGGAGGAGGGCACCGGCCGAGCGGTGGACCTCATCGGCTGCCATGACCGGCTGGCCGGGGTCGTGCACTCGATTACGACGCTTCCTTCCTTGAGGTCGCGCGCGCACGCGCAAGATCAGTCCGGACTGTTCAGCGGTGGTCCAGGATCGGCAGGCACGAGGATATTCCGCAGCGATGGCGAACAGAGTGAGCGCCTTCGTCACGCTACCTTCGGCAGCCGCTCGGGCTCGATCGAAGGCCGGCCATAGTCGCAAGGTGTCGCGGAGCCTGTGTGCGTAAGCCGCGTCGGAGAACGGGTGAATCACATCCTGCCGCTGAGTCGACTGAGCGCATGTAACGGCACACCCTGTGTGGGAGAGTCGCGGTCGCCGCGACACACTCATCCTCCTCCTCGCAGAGACCGCAGAACAGCTCGTCGACGAGCTCGTGGACCGCCTGGCGGACGCCCGTTACAAGGACATCCGGCCGGCCCACAGATGGGTGTCGGCTACATCGACCGAGATGGCACGCACCTTACGGAGCTGGCCGCACGCCCCAATCTGACACACCCCTCCATGAGCGAGCTAGTGGCCGGGCTGGTCGCTTCGGGCTACCTGGAACGCGCTGACATGCGGACCCGGGCGACGGCCGGGCCCACCTCGTGCGGCTGACCCCGGCGGGGGCAGCGCCCACAACGCAAGCCTGGCGGAAATCGCAGACCTCGACATCTGAGGCCGCTTGGCTTGAGGAGCTCGGTCCGCGTCTCGCGTGAGAGCTGCCCCAGGCGCTTGCGGCGGCAAGTCGGCGTCGAGGGCGAAGTGGGACCAGAGGCCGTGGGCGCGGACACCCACAGCCGCGCTGCCCGCCGCCAAGCCGTATCCGCTCCACTCCGTAGACCTCGATGGCCTGCAGGGTCTCGCCGTCGATGCCGGCGGCACCCTTGTTGCGACGGATCTGCTGCCAAGCCCGCCGCATGACATCAGGCCGAGCGATCCGGTCGTAGAGAGCGGGGAATTTCCGCTGACCGTTCCGCTTCGCGGCCACGTAGAGCGCGCGCTGAAGTGCATGGACTTTGTCAATGGGGGAGTTGGCCTTAGCCATGCCCTCGCCCGTACCTTGCAGCACGCGCGTCACCGAAGTGCGGGTCCTTTCCTCTCCTCGCCCCAAGTTTGTCTTGGGGGTCATCAGTACTACTACCCGCTCCGACTCCCTCCGCACTGCCCTGGACTTCGGTGTGGCCTTATACCAGGGCCTGCTTCCGCGGCTATCGACCTCACTCACGGGTGCGGGAGGGTCTCGCCAAGTAGCCGTTCGGCCTTCATTGCATGCCGACTCCGGAGCGGTTCCGGGCTGCTCCAGATTCCAAGGCCCGGACTACTGCCTTCGCCTCACCCCACCGGGCTCGGCCCGCTCTGCCCTTACGGGATAAAATTTTCGACGAGGCAGATTTCACTCTCGTTACGGCCTGCAGCTTCGCTTCTCCTCGCTTCGCCGCCCCGCTCTCACCGGACGCTGGAGGTTGACTTCGGGGCTCCTCTGGCGGCTTGCCCGGGCGGGACTCACACCCGCCCGTCGATCGGTCCTTCTGGGCAACACTGGGGTGCATTTATCCGTCCACCACGACGGGACGCGGGATCGAGGCGAGCAACCTGGCTCGCCCCCCAGCCGGCTTGACCGCGCCCACTTCGCTGAGCGTGCCACTCACCCTTGGGCAGGCGACACCCAGCCGCTTGGGTCGGCAACTCCGCCGCGTCTACACGTGCTCATCCGTCATGCTTGGCCCTCCTCTATGCCCTCCTCCGCCTGCTGATCGATCTCCTCATCCTTCGCGGCCGCCCCACGGCCGATCGCGATCTCGAACTTCTCGTCCTCCGCTAGGAGCTGCTCGTCCTCCGACGAACCGCGACGACCTCGCTGGCGGACGCGGACGGCCGACGCATGATCCTGCTCCTGGTGCAGCCGGCCACCACCCTCGGCTGGCACCGCAAGTCAACGCGGGTCGGCGTCGGGACCGAGACCCGCTTCATCGGCGACCTGGCAGCTGACAGCCTCATGCCCGAGCAAGTGGTTGCCAGCGACTGACTTCGCATCGCTGAACTTGTCGCGGGATATCACGACCTGCCCTTGGCACCGTCGATGCTTTTAGTCGTCGCAGCAGCAGAGCGTCAGAGCGCTCCTGTCATCGCCACCCTTGACCAAAGGCATTTCACAGTAGGTCCGTCCGGCTCATGTGTCGAGCTTTGATCTAGTTCCCTGACGCCAGCAACGGTCCACTGACCTGGAGGCTGCCGGCTCGCGGCCGATGGGGTTTCTGCACCCACAGGCGTCCCCGCGTCCAGGAAGGGGTTGGCGAATGCGTGGTGGTGACGCGGGGCAACGTCGCCCATGGCACCTCCCATCGCGGCAAAAAGCCGGCCGTCGTCTCCAAAGCGACGTCCCAGTGTGATCCTGGTCCATAGCCCACCCACGCCTGCTGGGCCAATCAGGTTCGGGCCGGCCTTGACAGCCACACCCCTGAGGCATACGTCTGTGATCTGGCCAGGGAATGAGGCCGGAAGGTCCTCCATTTGCTCTAACTTACGGTGCCGATAAGGGCACCCGAGATGAGCGTCAACCGTCTACGGATCTCGGAAGCTGTTCACGGTAAAGGTTTACTGCCGCCCCTCAAGTCTGCGTAGCGGCCAGCGACGCCTCGGATCGCTGTCGCCATGCCCATCGCGGGGTCGAGCAGGCGTGGAACAACGACCTCGAGCACGTCAGGGGCCATCTCCGCCAGGAAGCGCAGCCAGCGATCGAACCGGGCCAGGTTCGCCTGCTCGCCCCGGGCGACCTCGTCTTGGAGTCGCCTCACGATTTGCTCGATCTCCTCGCGGTCCACGTCGGGGTCCGGCTCCCGGCTCTGAACGGCGCTGAGCGCCAGCGTGAAGAGCACTTCCAGCGGCGCCTCTGCTCCCTGCATCCGCTCCTGCACGTTGTGGGTCACCTGTGTGCCGGTGATCAGGGTGTTGCTGTCCCCTGCGACGACCGCGCTGCTGCTGACGCCGCCGCCAACCGTCACCACGCGCTTGCCGCCTCGACCAGCGGCTTGGCCGGTCTCTCGCCATACCTGGCTCAGCTCCTCGAGGAACGCGGGATCCTGCGCGAGGAGTTTGCGGAGCTGCAGGCGGAACGCCGCTTGGGCATCTAGGTCTTCGGGCGCATCCGCTACGTCCGCGGCCGCACTTGACCCGCTCGGAGTCTCATCAATCTTCGGTTTCACGACCGCCCAGAGGCGCTGGGCCTGCTTCGACGCTTCCTCCCGGATCGTCGTGCCCGCCTGTCTGGCCCCACGGATGAGGTACGGAAGGGTCGGGACAAGCAGCGCGGACACGACCTTGGCCAGCTCCTCCGAGTCCATCAACATCCTCCTCCGCAATTGGTGTTTCCCTCTCACTACCCAATTCGGGTGACACCAGTGAGTGATACTGTTTGGGGCGAATCAGATGCATCGTCGGTGATGCTCAACTGACCGCTCACCGTTTGGCCTGATCCTAACGGGTACTGAAAGGTGACTGTCACCGTGCAGGGCCTATCCTGCGGCTGCAGCTTCATATTGTTGCAGGCGTTATCTACTTTCCAGTTGGCGTTGTCCACCGTTACTGAGTGGATCGTAAGAGCGGAATTACCTGTGTTGCTGATGGTCACGGATTGTGAGGCCGGAGCCTTTACATCCGACCAGTCGAGCGACTTGGGACTAACCAAAGCCTGTGGTGCGAGACCCGTTCCGCTCAGGCTTGACCGGTACTGATGGCCGGTCGCGTCGACCGCGACCAGGCTGCCGCTGGCAGGCCCTCGTGAGCTGGGTCGGAAGGAAACTGGGATCTGGCACTGCCCATGCGCGGGGATGGACGGGCAGCTGGCCGGAATTGCGAAGAACGGGCCGGTCGTGGAGATCTTTACGCTAAGCGGATCTACCCCCGGGTTGCTGATAGTGACCTGCTTCGGGTCACTCACTGTGTTGACTACCTGTCCTCCGAAGTCGAGCCGGTCTGGCGTGAGCGCCGGCGTCGGTAGTGGCGTCTCCGCGCTGGTCCTCGGGCTCGGGGGTCCTGTTCCCTGACCGGTCAGAGCGACGGAAGCAGGCCCCGAAGACGTGTTGAAGACGAGGGAGCCGTTCCGGCGGCCGCCAGCGCTCGGTGTGAATCTGACGCTGACGGTGCAGCCACGTTGGGCGGGCAGCGTGGCGGGTAGCGTGCCACATCTGTTAGTGAACTCGAAGTCACCAGTCCTCTTGATGTCGCTGACGGTCAGCGGCGCGCTCCCAGCGTTCGTCAGCTGGACGTCCTGATAACCGCTCACCTTCCCGACTTGCAGGTTCGTGAATTCGAGACGGCTGGGTCGCACCTGGACATTCGGCGTCGTCCCGCTGCCGGCCAGCCGTGCCGATGCCGTCCCACCCCCTCCGTTCACCATCAACCTGCCATTGCGCGGCCCCGCCGCCTTTGGCGCGAACGTAACGGTGACGGTGCACCGCTGACGCGACGCAAGCCCCCGCTTCGGCGAGCAGTCGTTGGTCTGCGAGAAGTCGCCTTCCACCGTCATGTTGTTGACGGCGAGCTCTCCCCGACCCGTGTTCTCCAGAATGATGTTGCCCGAGCTCGCCTGGCCAACTGGCACGGATCCCAGGTCGAGCTGCTGCGGGTCGAGCGTCGCCTCGCCGCTTCCAGCGATGACCTGGAGGCCGATGACGATGGCCGCCACCGCGCCTGCCACCGCTGCGCCAGCTCCTATCGTCCCTCGACGCGTGAGCCAGCCGCGAGGTTTCGCGCGCCTCAGGTTGTGTCGCGTGAGGGCCTCACCGGGCCGGTCACCGATAGAGCGTCGCAGCTCGAGGGCTTGTTGGAGGTACGCGATGGCAGCCTGTGGATCGCCGAGACAGATGGCGCGTGTTCCCAGCTGGTGCAGAGCCCAGGCGGCGGCCGCCCGGTCACCCAGCGCCTGCGCTGCTCGCAGCCCTTGCCTGAGCACCGTTTCCCACTGGCCCCACCGAGCGGCGAGTGCGAACGCGAACTCGATGCTCCGAACTAGGCGCAGGACATCGTCCCGCACCCCCATGCCCTCTGCTGCCGCTAGTGCGGCCAGCAGAGCTGGTGACTGCTCCAGCATCAGGGCCGGCTGCCCGACGTGGCTCTCTGCCCACCCGACAAAGTAGGTAACGACCGCCTGGACCCATCTCTCGGGCTGCAGCGTCTCGACAAGGGCCGGGCTCAAGCTAGCTCGCAGCCTGAACCCGCCACGCTCCGACTCGAGGAGCCCCTGCTCTTCGAGCCCGCGCAGCATAGTACCTGCCTCGGGAAGGCGCGCCAGAGCTGCCACGTGTTCAGGTGCGACGGGTGTGCCGGCTAGCGCCGCCAGCAGACCGAGCAAGCGTCGCTCGCGATCAGTGAGGCGCTCGACCACCGAGCCAGTGAGTCGATATGGAGTCGGTACTTCCCTCACGAGGTCAGCGATAGGTACCTGCCGCTTTCCCTCTGCCTCGCGGACCAGCGCCGCGGCCTCAATCAGCCGAAGAGGGTGTCCCCATAGGGCCTCGCAGAGGCTCTTTGCCGCTAGGTGCTCTTCAGAGGACAGCTTCCGGCCCACCTCAAGCTCGAAGAGCTGCACGCCCTCCTCGCCGCCGAGTCCCTGCAGGGGCTCTGCCCGACCCTCTCCCCAGAGGTTGCGCTGCGCCGCCGTGACCAGGAAAACGCAGCTGGGGACCGCGTCGAGCAAGCTGTCCACATCGGCCCGGCCGAGGTCGAGATCATCGAGAACGACTAACGCCCGAATGGACTGGAGATAGTGACGCAGTTGCCCCTCGGTTGGCTTCAAGGGTACTGAGGTCTCATAGAAGGCGTCGAAGATGAACTGGAGGAGGTCGAGCACAGGGTACCCTGCGGCGCGCTCGTACACGAGCCCCTCGGGGTGGGCCACCGGGCTGAGGTGGTTGGCAAGGTGACGAAGCAGGACGGTTTTCCCCCACCCTGACTCGGCATAGAACTCAAAGGGCAGCGACTGCCGCAGGGCGCCCTCGACGGCGGCGATCTCGCCAGTGCGACCGAGCAGTCCGACGAATGGACGCGGCCGCAGCCGCACGGGCAGCGGGCGTCGCTCCGTCGTGATCTTCCCTCGAAAGACGTTGATGACGGCGCCGTCGGCTGTGTTGACGACGTTATAGTTGCCGGCAACCAGGGTGCCGGTTAGGTTTCCCCCTATGTGCACCTCGACGTTGGCGGCCGCCAACGACTCGTCGCTAACAACCCTCGACGGGATGACCGCCGCAGCCACGGCTCAGCCCTCAACGCTTCTCCGACTGCAACCCCGCCAGCCGATTATGCGCCTGGTATGGACAAAGTCAAGTAGCGATGTTCATTCAGAGCGACCAGCCTTCAGCGATACGTCGCGGAACTAAGCGCTTGTGGCGCGCTTGCGGCTCCCGTATCGACAGAAGGTTGTCGATGTTGCAGCAGCTGGCGAGGCCGGGCACGGGTTGTGCAGCACGATCACCCAGGCGGAGGACGTCAAGGCCGCGAAGGCGCCGAAGGGACGCCTTGACGTCCGGTCTATGCCACCCAGGCTTCCTGGCCGGGGACCCCGGACCCCCCTTGGCCCGAACCGGCCGGGAAGTTGTCACGACCACCCAGCAGTGCATTCGCCGCCGACCGGGTGTGCCGAACTGCCCGAAGGGCCACCGATTCCGAGCGCAATCTCGCAAGCGGATTAGGCGCTTGCGGCTCCCGGATCAGCGGGGTAAGGGCCGTATCTCCGAGCTCGCTGAAGTCTGCTTCAACGCGTAGCAAGACCTGGTCTGCGACGAACCGGCCAGCGTCGAGCACGATAGCGATCCACACGCCCTTGGTGCCATCGACACCGGCGACTTTCACATGCCAATAGTATTGCCGCTGCTCACGCTCGCTCGATCAGCAGCACGACTGGGGTGGGCCACGTTGCTAGGGCCATCGACCTCCAGTGAGTCGGGAGGCGGCGTCCTCAAGCCAGGAACGCCAGGAGGTCCTGTGGAGCGTCGCCACCACAACGGGGCCGGCCGCGAACTCGAACCACCAGATGCTGGCATCGTCTCCCGCGAATAAACGAATACCTGAACGAGGGCGTAAGCCGCCTACTGGTGACGTTGCCGGCGTTGCGATAAACGTCCCCACGGTCGCGAGGTTCGAGCTGCGCCCATCCCCGGTAGCTCGGGCCCGCGGTTGCGCCGAACTCATGGAAATGCAAGCCCCTGGCGACCTTGATGAACATTTGGTCGTACTGACGCTTCAGGGTCGGGTAGACCGACCGACCACCCCGTCGTATCAGGCTAGCGAGGATCTCAGTACGCTTCCCGGCTGGCGGATTAGGCTGCGTTGGAAGCGTTCGTAGACCTCCGCCGCCGCTCTGCCCCGGAGCATGGCTAGGACGTTGCGGAACTCCTCTTCCGCGGCGCCCTGAGCCTGATTGCACCTGCGGCAACTTAGGACAGTGATGACTCTCATAGTTCTACGCTCGGCAGCCGTGAACCACCCCTGCGGAGGCACGTGGTCCCTGGTGGTCCCAGGGTTGCGCTCGCAGTACACGCACATAGGTGCCTGCCTTCCGCTCGCAGCCCTCGGGCCTCGGTTCACGACGAGGCACCGTTACAGACCACCACGTGGCTACCCTCCACCACCATCGTCGTCATCCTCGCCATCGTTGCTTCCGTCGTTGTCCTCGTCTTCGAGGTTGTAGTCGCGACGTAGTCTCCGAGGGCACCCTCGAGTGCATGGGTGGCGGCTTCGTGCTCCAGTCCCCAAAGTGCACGAACACCGTGCGCAGGTACTCCACGAACTGGGCGAGCTGGTCCGCTCGCTTTCGGTGGGCCGTGCGCACGACGGTGAACTCGACGCCGTTCGGTGTGCTCCAGGCCCTGGTGAACGGCCGGAGCCTTGGCTCGACAGTCAGACGTTTACGGCCCGCCCCGCGTCGGTTCCGTCTCCTCCATCTCGGCTAAGACCTTGGCTAGCTCCGAATGGAAGCCCGCGCGGACAGACTTACGCAGCTCTGGTTCAATTCTAACGGCACCTAGCTCTTGCGTGGCGGCACGCAGCAGCTCACTATCAACATCGGCCGGAATGCGCCATGCTGGCTGCGAACGTACTCCACGCACTTCATCCGTGGTAACAGTCCGAGCCCACTCTCGAGCGAAGGCCGCGCCTGCGTCGTTGGCGGCGCGCCGCAGGTCATCGGCTTGCGCGACACCAGTCAGGTCAGAACTCAGGTTGGAGGCAACGAACTGGTCATCATCACCAAACTTTGGCTGGGCCCGTCTGAAGTATGGCTCCCAGAAGTTTGCATCCAGCACCCAATGATGATCGGCTTCACGGATTAGAGTCAGTGCCTGGTTGCCTCCCGGAATGCCCAGAAGTACCACACTGGCGCCGACGTCCTGGGCGGACAAGACGCCCTCTCGAACATCCTCGTCTCCACCGAGCAGGTATGCGCGAATGATGGCGCGCTCTCTCGACAGTGTCATCATGTCACGTACAATCAGCGAGTCAACTCCCTTTTGGCGACCAGCTACCAGCCTACCTAGTCGAAGCTTTACAAATGGCAGCGCAGAAATGTCTAGTTGTTCTGGCGTAGGTACAGCATTGTATGCGGCGTCGTACCAATAGACGCGAAGCAAGGGTAGGTTGGCATGCTGCTGTACAAGCTCTATTAGGCTCCCAATAAGGCCAGCGTAGTCACAGTCTATGTAGGGTCGGTAGCTCGTGTGCAGAATCAGCTGCCCCGCCGCGGCAAACAAGTAGCCGGCATCAATGAACAGCGCGCATTGACCGATGCGAACGTGAGAGTGTTCGTCGTTGACGAATTCCGTTTGGTATTGAGTTGTCATCAGGCGATCCTCCGTGTTACGAATCTACCTTGAGGTTCTGGTGGATTTTCAATCACCTGCCGCCCCCACGTGCGAGGCGGCAGGTGAAACGTCACACCGAGCAGAGACCTTGGGACCGTGATGAAGCGCTAGCTGCGCTGCGCGGGTGCGGCGAGTGGCTAGCTCACCTGATGGCTACCAAACCATGAGGCGATGGCAGCGGTGATAGCACCGATGAGGAGGCGGAGGGGAAATGCTGCTACCTGGAGCAGTCTCCCAAACAAATGGCCCTGCTGTTGTGGCGACTTCTTCGCCGAGCGGGGCTCCTGTGATTCTTCATAATGATTGCCCGTGGGGGGCGGATAATAATTGACTATCTTAACGATATTGTTATTGCTTCTATCGAAGCGAATATACATTCGGCCGTTGCAGCCGAGTCGTCTCTTCAAAATAATCGCACTCCTTAGATTTATTAAGAGCTGATATCAGTGGAGTGCAGCGCCGTAAGAAACTTCCGGTCGGTCTCTCTTCGGTTGTCAAGGTACTCAAAGGCGGCCCCAAGAGCCGCCAAGTGCATTCTACCCGAGTGGCCGGCGTGCGAAACCGTGCGCGCCGGCATAGGGCGGTGCGGGCGCGGGTGGGCGGTCGGCGACGCGCTGAACACAGGCATGGTCCCGGATGGCGTCTGCTTCGACTGGGAAGGCCTCGTGTGGTTCGCCGACGCCGGAGGGCGGCGAGGTGCTGGACCGGATCAAGAACGGCCGGGGCACTTGTGCCTGCACGCTCAGCGGCAACGGCGGCCGCCAGCCGCTCAGTGCATGCGCACCGCCGGGATCGCCAGCAGCCCCACGAGGGCAAGAGCCGCCGCGAGCAAGGTCGCGGCCCACTGGCCAGCCTGGTGGCCGATCGCAAAGGACCCGGACATCGCCACGGCGCTGGCGATTGCCGAGAGGGCCGCCACCCCGAGCGCAGCGGCCGTCTCGTTGCCGGTCGTCATCAGGCCCGAGCCCAGGCCCGCGACATCCTCTCTGACATCGCCCATCGCGGTGATCGACACCGACACTAGCGTCGGCCCCAGCCCGAGCCCGATCCCCAGGATGTCGACGACGTAGGTGGGGTGTTCGGGCATCCGAGCGGGCAGGAAGGTTCCGCCGACGCCCCCTTCGGGAGCACGGCTGGACAGTTGCCCTGGGCGGCTTCGAGCTGTCGAAGGGCACTTGGCGACTCGTCTACGACACCAGCTCCTGGCTGATCCTCGAGACTGAGCACAATCCGCGCACTAGCGATGTCGCGGTGCCCGATGCCTACCGCGCCGGCTGGACGATGAACCTGATCGAGCATCTCGCCCGCATGGAAGACGAGCGGTATCGCTTTCGCGCCGCCCTTGCGGCCATCCGGGACGATCCGGCGGGCGGCCCATCGGCAATGTCGGCCGCGGGGGCCCTGGCCGAGTGCTACCACATATGGCTCGTGGAGCGGCCGGTCGACGCTGCTGACCCCGCCGAACGGTGGCTCCACTGTCCGATCTGCGGGTCGTGGAAGCGCCAGCCATCGGCTCCTAACTCGGCAGAGTAGGCCCGCGCGGTCAGCGACGGAGCATCGCGCTCCGTACGCCAGCCGTGCTGCGCCACCAGGAGTCCCACGGTCAGCCCCAGAACGACCGTCGCCGGCCAGGGTCGGGTCCTCCTCCAGGACAGTCGGGCTCGCCGATGCTGCCCGTCTTGGGCGCCGACCAGCCGCTTCTTCTGTTGCACCTCGCGGATCAGGTCGTGGTGGAACGGCGAGGCCGCGCCGTTGTCATGTTCGATCGCGAACACCTGAACGAACCTCCTGGTCGCGTCCAGTCTTGCCTGCATGGAGGCACGGCCTGAGCGTGTTGCATTCGTGTTGCACCGAAGCTGCGAGATTGGTGGCACGATCACCTGGATGAACGGCATCTCGCTCCCGCAGATCCCGGACCTCAGCCAGCGCGAGGCTCTCGCGTGGATCGATGAGCTTATCCGCGAGGTTGCAACCGGCGCGAATCGCGAGTGGGAGAACCCTTGGTTGGAGCGGTACTTGGAGGCAATGTGGGCCTGGTTGAGTGCGCGCCCAGAGCCGGCATGGGATTCGCTCGACCGGCGGATGATCGGCCATATCCTCTCTCCGCCGGGCAAATTCACGTCTTTGGCTTTCGCCGCCGGGTTAGGTTCTGGGCCGGTACCACCGCAGCCCACCACCGCCAGGGCCGGACCACCTCACCCAGTGGCTGGCCCGCCTCCTCGCCGGCCAGCGGAGCCCGCAGCCCAAGGCTCCGATGCGGCCGCGCCAGGTTGTAGTGCTCCACGTACTCGCTCAGAACCCGGCCGAGGTGGCGCTCGCCGGCGATCAGCAACCAGTTCAACGCCTCACGACGTGCGGATCCGATCCAGCGTTCGCAGACGGCATTCGCTCTCGGTGCTCGGTAGGGCGTAGTCGCCACCCTGAGACCCTCCGACCGAAAGACCTCGTCGAAGCTGGTCACGAATTTGCTGTCACGATCGTGGATCAGGAGCTTCGGCCGCAGGTTGGCCTGGCCCAGCTCCCAGCTCAGGTTACGTGCTTGTTGGGTGACCCAGGCCGCGGTCGGCCGCTCGGTGCAGCCGGCCAGGAAGACTCGGCGAGAAGCCAGCTCGATGAAGAACAGCACATACAGCTGCTTCAACCAGACGGTGTCGACGGTGAAGAAGTCGCAGGCCAGGACGGCACCGGCCTGGGCCCGCAGGAATCGCTGCCAGCTGAGTCCCGCCCGTCGTGGCGCCGGCGGCACCCGGTGACGGCGCAGGATGCCCCGGATTGCCGTTGCCGAGACCTGATGGCCAAGCTTGTGCAGCTCGCCCTTGATGCGGCGATAGCCCCATCCCGGGTTCTCGCGGGCCAGACGCAGGATCAGCTGCTGGCACTCGGTGGGCATTGGCGGACGACCGAGATGGCGACGAGGGCGACGCCCAAATGCAGCCCACTTTCGACGGACCAACTCACGGTGCCAGCGGAGGATGGTCTCCGGGCTGACCAAGAAGGATGCCCAGGCTGGTCGCGGCAGCCGGCGGCTGAGCGCTGCCAGGAGCAGACGATCAGCGGGCTGCCAGCGAGGACGCTTGGCTTGGCGCTGGAGGACGCGAACCTGATGGCGGAGAAGGAGAACCTCGGACTGGAGGCTCGCCTCCGAGCGGCAGCGGGCGAGGAGGAGACCGAGGAGCAGGCGGAGGAGGCTGTAGAGGAGGGCAGGAGCATGACGCGGCATCATCCCAGGCTCGACCGCTCGCCTAATGCCAAGGCTAATCAGCTGCCGATCGGCGTTTCCGCACCCCACAGGCCAAGCGGGCCGCAGCCGAGCGGGGCGTGCTGCGTTTCCCGCTACCCGTCGGACTCGTCTACGACCAGGAAAGCAACACCGTCATCGACCCCGACGCCGAGGTCGAAGCTGCGGTCAGAGACGTCTTCGCGGCCTTCCGCGCCGGGGGCTCGGCCTACCAGGTCGTGGCCGCCTTCAAGGGACGGCGCTTCCCGCTTCGCGCCTACGGCGGGGTGTGGGCCGGGCAGCTGCGCTGGGGTCGGCTCACCCACTAACGCGTCCGTCGGGCCCTCACGCTGATGGTGGTGGCGGGGCTGGGGCTGCTCGCGGCCAGTATTGTCTACCTTCGCCCCAGCCTGAGTGCCCCGGCCACGCCATCCGTGCTTAGAGCGGGGGCGTCGCGCCAGGTCGCCCAACCGGTCTTCTTCAACGTCACCTTCGGTGACGCCGAACACGGCGCCGTGCAG
>Ga0070699_100003337_pt1 | contig 14205 bp, 13 predicted proteins | sample KBSK1503metaG_FD_65473 | JGI IMG/M metagenome (GOLD analysis project Ga0070699, IMG submission 65473) | Corn, switchgrass and miscanthus rhizosphere microbial communities from Kellogg Biological Station, Michigan, USA - KBS K1-50-3 metaG | ecosystem: Host-associated > Plants > Roots >...
TGCGACGCGGCCGGCGAGCCGATGCTGGTGGAGCTGAACCCGCTGCCCGGCATCCTGCCCGATCCGCGGGACAACTCCTGCTTCCCCAAGGCGGCGCGCGCCGCCGGGCTCACCTACGAGGAGTTGATCCGAACCGCGGCCGACCTGGCCTGGCAACGGATAAGCGGCCGTCAGCTTCTGGCTGAGGTCGCCTGATGAAGGTGGCCATCCTGTTCGACCCGGGTGGCGCGCATTGGGAGCAGAAGGACGTGATCGCGGCGGTCGAGGGAGTCCGCTCGGTTCAGGCCCACCTGCGCCAGGCCGGCTACGAAACCACGGTCGTGCCGATCCGGCTCAACGACTGGCGTTACATCGGCAAAGTCCGCCAGGCCGACGTGGTCTTCAACCTGTGTGAAGGGTTGGACGGCCACTCCAGGTATGAGGACTGGGTCGTCGCGACACTGGAGCTGGCCGGCACCCCCTACACCGGCTGCCGGCCGTGGGCCACCTCGGTGTGCCACCGGAAGCACGTCTCCAATACCCTGCTCGCCGCCAATGGAATCCCGGTGCCCCGCTTCGCCCTGGCCCGCCGCAACAAGGTGCCGACCCACCTCGAACTCCCGGTAATCGTAAAGCCCGCGGCCGAAGACGCTTCCCTGGGCATCGACGCCGGGGCGGTTTGCACCAGCCGGAAGAGTCTCAAGACCCGGATCGCTCTCATGGCCGAACAGTGGGAGAGCGTGCTGGTGCAGGAATACGTCGCCGGCCGGGAATTCAACGTCGGCTTCATCGGCAAGACCATGCTGCCGATCGCGGAGATCACCTTCGAGAACATGCCGGAAGGCAGCTGGCCCATCCTGACTTACGCCAGCAAGTGGGACGAGGGCAGCCCGGAGGATTTGGGTTCGGTCCCCGTCTGTCCCGCCGATATCACCCCCGAGCTCGCCCGAAAGCTGGAGAAGGTCGGACGCGATGCCTGGGAACTGATGTGCGAAGGCGAGGGCTACGGCCGGGTGGACCTCCGGGTGGACTCCTCCGGCGAGCCCTACGTGCTCGAAGTGAATCCCAATCCTGACCTGTCGGAGAACGCCGGCCTGGCTCGGATGGCCCGGGCGATCGGTTGGGACTACGCCAGGCTCCTGCAGGAAGTCATTCGGGAAACGCTGGAACGCGCTGCCGCCCGGAAGGCAGTAGAGCTGGTTGGCAGCGCCACGGTCCCCGCCACCGGAACCGCATGACCCTGACAGCGACGGCAACCCGCGGGGCCGTCCTTCGCCCACTCACTCAGGTCGACCGGGCGACGATCGAAGCCTTCTCCCGCGCCATCCCGCTTTTCCGCCCCGAGGAAGTCGAAGTCGCGCTGGAAGTCCTCGATGCCTCCTTCAAACCGGGTCAGATGGATTACATCACGATGGGTGCCGAGCTGGACGGACGCCTGGTCGGGTGGATCTGTTGGGGACCCACACCCTGCACCGTTGGCACCTATGACATGTACTGGGTCGCCGTGGATCCCTCAGTCCAAGGTGCCGGGGTGGGCTCCCTGCTCGTTGCCGAGATGGAGAGGCGCCTTGCCGGTGAAGCTCGGCTCATCGTAGTGGAAACCGGAGGCCGCCGGGAGTATGGGCCAACCCGAGCATTCTACATGAAGCGGGGATACAGAATCGCGGCGCGGGTACCGGATTTTTACGCGCCCGGAGATGACCAGGTTATCTTCGTGAAAACTCCAGCCGACCCTCGCGCTGAGGAATCAGCGAAGCGGCGGTAGTCAGCGAAGAGAGCACAGCAGAGGCAGGTCATGCGTCCGTGCCTGACCCGACTGGAGACCCCGCCCGGCCGTCGCCGGGCGGTTTTTTTGTAGGGTGTTCGATCCATTACTTCGCGTCGGGTCCTTTATCCGAGTTCCATAGCTGCCGGGGAATCCCGGTGCTATCCGAAAGCCGCCACCGGAACTGAAGAATGCGTCCGGAGCCCTCGGTCCCATCCGGCGCGATATTGATTTGCAGAACCTTGGCCTGCTGGCCTGAGGCCCGGCGAATGATGGCCTGCTGCTCGGGAGTGAGTTCCAATTCGATGGGCTGAGATTCGTCGGACATTCGTGGCTCCAGAATACGTGACTCGGGGAAGTGGATACTTTGCGCTCTGACCGCCCAACGGACAAGGACTGGATTCACTTTTGAGATCGAATCGTTACAATCGCCCGTTCCTTACGGCGGCCTGGCGCTATCTCGTCATGCTGAACTACGAGATCGATCCAGCACTGCTCACCTCGCTGGTCCCGGCAGGAACCGAGCTGGATCGTTGGGAGGATCGCGCCCTGGTCAGCGTGGTCGGTTTCCGTTTCCTCGATACCCGGGTACTCGGCGTCCCCATTCCGTTCCATCGCAGCTTCGACGAGGTGAATCTGCGATTCTATGTCCGCCGCCCGAGCGCCGACGGCTGGCAACGCGGCGTGGTGTTTATCGGGGAGGTGGTCCCCCGCTACATGATCGCGCTGATAGCGCGGATCGGATACAACGAGCCCTACATCGCGCTCCCCATGCGCCATGTGGTCGAGATGGCTCCGGCCGTATCCGGCGGCGCCGGCACCGCACGTTACCAGTGGCGGCAGGATCGCTGGTACACCGTCGAGGCGAAGACGTCGGGCCCGCCGCAGGAACTTGAGCCTGGGAGCGAAGCCGAGTTCATCACGGAGCACTATTGGGGCTACACCAGGCGGCGGGATGGCGGGACCAATGAGTACCGGGTGGACCATCCCCGGTGGCGGGTCTGGACCGCGGAGTCGGCACGGTTGGATTGTGACGTGGAGCGGATGTACGGGCGGCAGTTCGTGGCGGCGCTGACTGCGACGCCGGTATCGGCGTTTGTGGCGGATGGGTCCGCGGTGGCGGTGTACGCGGGGAAGCGGCTGCCGGCGTAGGCTCTGGCCCCGAAGATCGTCCCGGTGTTCCTCCCTGACTTTCCCTTCCCTTACTGCCGCTCCCGGAATCGCCTCACCTTGGCCCGGTTGCCGCATTCAGCCATGTCGCACCAGCGTCGGCTGCGGTTCCGGCTGGTATCGAGAAACAGCCAGTGACAATCCTCCCCACCGCACTGGGCCACCCGGTCCAGCTCTTCACCGGTGAGTAACTCGGCCGCCGAGCGGAGAATCGGATAGAGCACCCGATCCAGGCCCGCCTCTTCGGATCCGCTCCAACTCCAGGCAAATCCTTCCCCGCTTCGCACCAGCCGCTCCCGCGACCGCACCGTCGCCAGCTCCCGGTTCAACACATCCAGATCGGCCACCTCGGGTGACCATCCCTCGATGGCCGCCTTGAACACCCGGTACATCGCCTCGCGCAGCCCGCGCGCCCGGTTCAGGACCCGGGTGGCAGACGCCGGGGCCTTGCCGGCTTCCGATTCCAACTCGGCCAGTTCGGCCTTGCTCAGCAGACCGGCGCCCCGCGCCCAGGATAGCAGGTCGCCAAAATCCGCCAGCCGTTCGATCTCAATCCGGTCGATGTAGTCGCGCCGGCCGCTCCGCGGATTGGGGAGCCGGCCGCTCACCGTGTCGATGAAGTCCAGGCAGACTCTTCCCCCCAGGTAGCGAAACGGCACCCCGGTTGAGCTCAGGTTCATTCGCACTCCAAGTAGTAACCATCATAACCATCTTGACAGGTTACCGACGCTGCCCTAGGATGGTAACTGCCTATTGCAACATAGAGAGTTACACCAACCGCGTCAATCTGGAACGTGAGACATGGTGATCGCGCCGGTCTACCGCATCACGACATTTGTGCCGCCTGATCGGCTCGAAGCGCTTCTGGCCGGCATCGGCAAGGTCGTTCCGCTCCGGTACGGACACTATGACCTGGCCGCGTGGTGGTCGGCCGAGGGGGTTGAGCAATATCGCCCGTTGCCGGGTTCGAACCCCACCTCCGGAGTCGCCGGCCAGGTCTCTCGGGTCGCGTCGATACGGCTGGAATTCGTCATTCCCCGGGATCCGGTGCTGCTCAACAGCGTGGTGGCCTCCGGGCTGGTTCCCAACCACCCCTGGGAGGAGCCGGCCATCTTCGTTGATGAATCCAGCATCATCCTTTCCCACCCCCGCTGATGGCTCCGAGAGCCGCGGTCCTCTTCAGCTGTCTGCTGCTGCCGGGGAGTCTTCTCGGTCAGGGCACCAGCGCGACTGCGCCAGTCTCCGGCCCGGCGCGCGGCGTGGTTCGGCTGGCTCGATTCGCCGACGTTCCGGTCATCGATGGAGTCCTTGACGAAGCCGTATGGAGCACGGCGCCCCGGCTCGAAGGTTTTGTGCAGACCGAGCCGGGCGACAATACCGCGCCATCCTACCCGACGGTCGTGATGATCGGATTCGGGCCCCGGTCGCTTTATCTCGGGATCAGCGCCACGGATGACTCCGCGCTGGTCCGGGCCACCATCCCGGCCCGGGACGCCATCGTGAGCGACGACATTATCACGCTTTACCTCGATACCTTCGGCGAACGGAAGCGGGCCTACGTGTTGGCGTTCAATCCGCTGGGAATCCAGCAGGACGGCGTCTTCACCGAGGGAACCGACCTCCCCGATTATAGCGTCGACCTGGTGATGCGTTCGCGGGGACGGGTGACGGCTACCGGATGGTCGGTCGAGGCGGAGATCCCTCTCGGTTCGTTGCGATTCTCATCTTCCCCTGGCCAGGCGTGGCACATCCAGGTCCAGCGCCGGATCCGCCATCTGAACAATGAGCTGGATTCCTGGATGCCTTTGGTGCGGGGAGACGCTGGATTTCTGGTGCGAGCGGGAACACTAACCGGCATCGATGAGCTGCCGGCGCGGCGCGCCCTGGAGCTCATCCCCACCGTCACCGGACGGTCCACCGGAGAGAGTATTCCGGGTGCCGGGAGCGGAAACCCCACTGACGGATTCCAGGTCGAGCCGCTCGAGCCCGACATCGGCGTGTCGGCGCGGATGGGGATAACGCCCGGGGTGTCTCTCGACGTCGCGATCAACCCCGACTTCGCCCAGGTCGAAGCCGACGCCCCCATCGTCACCGCCAATCAGCGGTTTCCCACCCTCTTCCCGGAGAAACGTCCGTTCTTTCTCGAGGGCATGGACCTGTTCCAGACGCCGCTGACCGTGGTCCACACCCGAACCATTGTAGATCCGATTGCCGCCGTGAAGCTGACCGGGACTCGGGGCGCCACGGCCTTCGGCGTGCTCCTGGCCAGCGACGAGGGCCCGGGGACGTTCACCGCGATGGAGCGGCGCGATTCGACTCTGCGAGGCCAGATCGATCGCCTGGGCGACCGCAACAGCTCGGTGGCCATTCTCCGGGCTCGGCGCGAAACTGGATCGGGGTCGACCATTGGGATCCTGGGAACGGCCTATCATTTCGTGGATCGGGACAACGTCACCGCGGGGTTTGACATGCGGTTGGCGCCGAATCCCCGGGTGGTCGTCACCGGCCAGGTCACCGGAACCTGGGCACGGCGAGCCTTCTACGATCCGGATACCGACAATGATGTGCTGCGCAACGGGACCGGGCTGGGCTACAACCTTTCCCTGCGAAGGGCCGGTCGCCACTTCAACGTGGTCCTCAGCGGAAAGGGACGCAGTCCGGACTACGTGAGTGAGGTGGGATTCACGCCTCAGGTCAACACCAACGTGTGGAGTCTGGAGACCCGCTGGAACGGTGAGCAGCATCCCAACTCAACAATCATCTCGTGGAGCGCGGCCCACACGGTCCTCTTGCAATTCGATTGGGATGGCCGGCCGACGTACGGCTTCCTATGGCCCCGGGTAACCCTGGGACTCCCCCGTCTGACCACGGTCTCCATCGGCCCCTATGCCGACTACTTGCGGATCTTCGAGGAGGAGTTCGGGCCCAAACGGGGGCCGAACCAGGCGGGAGCGTTCTCCGGTGCCGGCTCCAGGGAGACCGTGTATCGCGGCTTCGCGATCACGGGAAGCAGCACGCCGGACCGGCACTGGACCGTCGAGGAGAGTCTGGATTGGTCGTGGGATGCCCTGGACTACGACTTTGGAGACGGTCCCCGGTTCCCCCGGGTGAGCCCTGCCGCCCTGGCCGATCCGAATGCTCCCCTGGACCCCGGACCCGGCGACACTTTCGATGCGACCGTGACGGTGGCGTGGACGCCGGTGGCGGCGGTTCGGGTGAACGCCGGCTATACCAAGAGCCGGCTCCGCCGGGAGGATACCGGCCGCATCGCGTACAACGAGAATCTCTGGTCGGGAGAGACCGTGCTGCAGCTGGGTCGCTTCGCCTTCTTCCGGCTCCGCGCCGACTACCGTTCATCCCGCTCTAATCTGCGAACCCAGGTCCTGCTGGGTTGGACACCAAGCCCAGGTACGGCGGTGTACCTGGGCTATGATGACGACTTGAATCACGATGGCTTCAGTCCGTTCAGCGGCAATCGGCAACCCGGTTGGCAGCGCAACGCGAGAACCCTGTTCGCCAAACTGTCCTGGCTGTTCCGCACGACACTGCCGTAAAGACCTGGTCAGCCGGTGGTCTCACCCGCCACCGGCAGCTCGATCTGACCACCGCGTTCCAGGTTCAGGAGCAGCTGTTTCCGCCAGAGCCCGCCGCCGTAGCCTCCCAGTTTCCCGCCCTTGTTCACCACCCGGTGGCAGGGAATCACGATCGCGATCCGGTTCTGGCCGTTGGCGGTTCCCACCGCCCGGCTGGCCCGCGGCGCCCCTACCGACCAGGCCATCTGTTCGTAGCTCCGAGTCTCCCCGTACCCGATCTCGCGAAGCGAGTTCCAGACCTTCATCTGAAATGGCGTTCCGGGATAGACCAGCGGAACCGTGAACTCCCGCCGCTTGCCGGCAAAATACTCCCCGAGCTCCGAGCGGAGCTGGTCCAGCCACGGGTGGTTACCGGGAAGAATCGCCCCGAAGCGATGCCGCAGCGTCTCGAACTGGGTTTCCAGTTTCCGCCGGTCGCTGAATTCCAGGAGACAGACACCCGCGTCCGTCGCGGCGCAGACCAGGGGGCCGAGCGGACTCTCGATCCAGCTCACGGTGACGACATCCGAACTGCGGCTCTTGCCGGGTGGGGCTCCCACCAGTCGCGAGAAGGCATCGCGGAACCCGCTATGTGATTCAAAGCCGTGGCCCAAGGCAACCTGGTCCAATTGAGCCCCCTTCTTCAAGAGTTGGAACGCCCCGCGGAGCCGCCAGCCCCGGGCAAAGGCGTGGAAGGTCATCCCATAGTGTTGCTGGAAATAGCGTCGAGCTCGGGCCGGCTCGATTTTCATTTCGCGAAGATCCTGATCCCGGATCCGTCGCTCCGGCTCGGCGCGGAGCCGCTCAATCAGTCGCTCGACCCATGCCGGGTTTTCCCCGGCTACCTCGAGCGGCCGGCAGCGCTTGCAGGGCCGAAATCCGGCAAACATTGTCGCTTTCACCGAGCCGTAATACTCGACGTTTTTTGCGAGCGGACTCCTGGCGGGGCAGGACGGTTTGCAGAAGATCCCGGTGGTCTTCACTCCCACCCAGAAGACCCCGTCATAGGTGGCATCCCGGTGGTGACGGGCCTGCTCCATTTCAATCGTCGGGGGCAAAATTGGTGCGGTCGTCTTTGACATGGTGTGAAGGTAGAGAGATCGGCCGGGGCCTGCCACCGAAAAATGAACTTCAATGTCCCACTGGGCGGGTCGCGCTACCGCCCTCACGCCTAATCGCCTGACCGCCCTGCCGCCCTGCCGCCCTGCCGCCCTGCCGCCCTGCCGCCCTGCCGCCTTATTAAATCCGGGTAATATTGACATTTAATTATACCCGGGCAATATTATGCCCTTCTCTATGTATGGAGCACCGATGTCGCCACCAGCCCAAACCCCGTGTATCGCCTTTGAAGGCTTCCGGCTCATCGCGTCCGGTAACTTGGCCGACGTGGCCGTGGAAGCCAAGAAGGTACTGGACCGGGGCGAGCGGGCGCCGGTCCTGATCTTCGACCATGCGACCAGCGAACCGATCGAAGTGGACTTCCGCGGATCCACCGACGAGGTGCGACAGAGGCTCGGCAGTTCGCCGGAGCCCCGCGGTCGAGGCCGCCCCAGGCTGGGCGTCGTCGCGCGGGAAGTCACCCTGCTTCCCCGGCATTGGGACTGGCTCAATCAGCAACCTGGAGGAGCTTCGGTCGCCCTGCGACGCCTGGTGGATGAAGCGAGGCGAACCAATGCCGGCCGCGATCGGATGCGGCAGGCCCAGGACGCCGCATACCGTTTCATGGCGACCATGGCCGGCAACCACCCGGGCTTCGAAGAAGCCATTCGATGCCTCTACTCCGGAAACCGGGCCCGGTTCGATCAAGTAGTAGAGAATTGGCCCGCCGACGTCCGCGATCATGTCGAAGAGCTCGCGGATGCTGCTTTTCGAACTTCCTGAGTCCTGGAGATTTCATGACCTGGGCACCCGTGCTGCTGGCGGCGGTCGTTGTTCTCTCGCCCGCGCAGACGGGGTGCGCGCAGACCGGCAGCGCTCACCTCAAGGCTCGCCCATCGGCTCCTGCCGGCAGGGCGGCGCCCGGTCTGACCACCCTCGGCATCTCCGCCGCTCGCGACGCGTATCTTTATGTCCCTGGCAGCTACCGCCCTGATCACCCGGCGCCGCTCCTGGTCCTGCTCCACGGAGCGACCCAGAGCGCCGAATTGTGGACCCGGTCGGCTACCCTGTTCGGTCTGGCCGACAGCATGGGACTCGTCCTGCTCATGCCCAATTCACAGGGCCGTACCTGGGACCTGATGATGGATGGGTTCGGTCCCGACGTGGCCCTGCTTGATTCCGCTCTCGCCCAGGTCTTCTATCGCTGCAACATCGACGCGAGACACATCGGGTTGGCCGGTTTCTCCGATGGGGCGACCTATGCCCTCTCCCTGGGAGTGGGCAACGGCGATCTCTTCACGTCCCTCATCGCTTTCTCCCCCGGCTACCTCGCCCCCAGCGAACGGCGCGGAACCCCGGGTATTTTCATCGCCCACGGGACCGACGATCGTATCCTTCCCATTAACTCAGCCAGCCGGCGTATCGTCCCGGTGCTGAAGCAGGCCGGATATACCGTGGTATACCACGAGTTTGAAGGACCTCATACGGTACGCCCGGACCAGCTACGGGCAGCCCTCGCCTGGTTCGTGGAGTCGTAACCCAATTGAAGTTGCTTGACTCCCGCTTGACCCCCAAGTCCCAGCTTCCCGGCACTTCACCCACCGGGAGGCTGTATGAAATACCAGCTGCACCATTTGGTCATGGCCGGACTCGCCTTTGCCATGGCCTGTGGCGGCGATTCTGTTCCGGACCCTTCCGCCCCGAGCCAGGATGGACCGGGCGGGTTCAGCGCCGAGGACCGGTCTGCCCTGACCGTCATGAGCCGGAACCTCTACGTCGGGGCCAATGTTGATGCGGTTATCGCGGCCCTCGTCTCACCCGATCCCAACGACGACTTCCCCGCCCTCCTGAACGCAATCTCCACGCTCCAGGAAACCGATTTCCCCACCCGGGCCGGTGCGATCGCGGGAGAGATCGAGCGCACCCGGCCGCACGCGGTGGGCCTCCAGGAAGTCAGTGATATCGATATCGACCTGAGTGGATATGGAGTGCCGGTCGTTCTTTCGACTCACTTCCTGCCGATCCTCCAGGCCGAATTGGCCAACCGGGGCCTCCAGTACATCGTGGCAGCCCAGGTAACCAACGTCCAGGCGGTACCCCTTCCGGGCATCAGTCTTATTGATCATGATGTGTTGCTGGTGGATGCATCCCGGGTCAGCCTGGGTACCCTCAGAGTGGAACAGAATTTCGCCAACAACATCGGGGTCGTGGCTCCTGGAGTGGATCTCAAGTCCGGATGGGTGGCGGTAGACGCTACCATTGATGGCCAGACCTATATCATCGCCAGCACCCACCTGGCCTCCGGCTCGGCACCGGGTCTTGATCAGTTGCGCGCCGCGCAGGCCATCGAGCTGGCCGCTTCGTTGGGCTCGGCCTCACCGGCCCTCATCCTGGGCGACTTGAACGACGTGCCGGGCACCGCGATGTATCAGGTCCTGAGGGGCGCCGGATTCACCGACACATGGACCGCTTTCAGATCTTCCGAGGCTGGCTTGACCTGTTGTCACCAGGCCAACCTGGCCAATGAACGCGCGGTCTTCGATCAGCGGATCGACTACATCTTTGCCCGCGGTTTCAGACAGCACGGCCAGATCAGCCGAGTCGGTTTCGCCAAATCAGAGCGGATCCCGGGTCCCTTCCACCCAATCTGGCCGTCAGACCACGCAGGAGTCGTAGCGAGTCTTTCAGCTCCGTTGCCCTGACCCGGAGAAGCCACCTCAATGTTCAACGAGCGGTGGTACTGGTGCCTCGTGCTGGTGATCGGAGGCTGGCTCTCTCCGATCACCGCATCCGGCCAATCCACGCCGGTGACGGGTGTGATCACCGATGTCGAGTCCGGTTCGCCCATCCAGGGTGCCCAGATCAGCGTGAAGAGTGGAAGCAGCGGTGCGGCCCGGAGAGCCGAATCCAACCTGCGCGGCGGCTTTCACCTCGAGCTGCCTGCCGGGCGCTATGTCATTTCGGCCAGCTTCATCGGCTATGGACCCTGGACCGATTCCACCCTTCAGCTTGATGGCGGCCGGCCGGTTTCCCTGGAGATCCAACTCCACAAGTTGCCGCCGATGCTGGAGCCCATCACCATCGTGGCCCGTGATGATCAGTCCCTCATCGATGTTCCAGCGGCCGCCTCGGTCATCCGAGTCGGTGAGCAGACCCAGGTCGCGCTGACCCCCACCGACCACCTCGACCACGACCCGGGGATGGTCATCGCACGGAAAGGCCTGAACCAGGCCACGTTCTCGGCCCGGGGACCGAGCGCGGTCAGCTCGGCAGGTTTGCTGGTGCTCCAGGACTACCGGCTCGCCTCGGTCCCGTCGCTCCGGCTCAACATTCCCTACCTGATCCCCTCCACCGATGCAGATCTCGATCGCATCGAGATTACCCGGGGACCCAACGCCGTGATCTATGGCGCCGATGCCGATCGCGGCGTCGTCAACTTCATTACCCGGTCGCCCTTCGAGTACCAGGGAACCAGCTTGAGCCTGGCGGCGGGCGACCGCTCCGTCGTCCAAGGCGGCTTTCGCCACGCGCAGCAGCTGAGCGATCATGTGGCTTTCAAGCTCTCCGGTGAATACTTCGAGGGTGACGACTGGCACACCGTTGATACGAATGACGTCCGACCCCGGGATGAGCATATCAAGCACGGCTCGGGACAGGCCCGGGTGGACTGGCGGGTGGGTGACAGCACCACGCTCATCCTGACCGGCGGTGTGGCTCAGGCGATCAACAACGTAGACCTGACCGAGGTGGGGGCCATCCAGCTCAGAGACTGGCGCTACACATTCGGCCAGGTTCGGCTCATGAGCAACCGGCTCTTCGTCAATCTCTTCCTCGATCAGAATGACGCGGGAAAGACCTTCCAGCTCTATACCGGCGCCCCCATCGTGGATGATTCGCGAGCCATGTCGGTGCAGCTCCAGTACGGATCCACGCTGGGACCGCGGCTGGACCTGACGTACGGATTCGATGTCCAGCGTGTGGTGCCGCGGACCGCCGGTACCCTTCACGGCCGGAACGAGAATCGCGACAACATTACGCTGCTAGGCGCCTATCTGAGCTCCACCACTGCCCTGGCACCGTCCTGGACCCTGGTCGCCAGCGTGCGCGGGGACCATCACAACCAACTGGATGACGTGGCGGTTTCGCCCAGGGTCGGCGTTGTCTTCAAGCCCGCAGAGTCTCACGCCTTTCGGCTGACCTTTAACCGGGCGACCAGCACACCGGTCGCCAACGACCTGTTCGCCGACGTTCTGTTTGCGGACAACGTGTCTGGACTGCCTTACAACGTACGGGCCCGAGGAACGGCAGATGCGTTCACATTCCGGAGGGACTGCAATGGCGGATTGTGCATGCGCTCACCATTTGTCGGCGACGCCACGGCATTCATACCGCTGGACGCGACGGTCGCCTGGGCCGCAGTACAGAGCATCCTTCTGAACGAAGCCGGGATCGACATCTCGAGCGTCCCTCAGCCTACGGCACTGGAAGTGGGTACGGTATTGCGGGTACTCAACGTCGGGACCCGGGCGTTCGAACCGGTCCTCGCCACTGGCGTGCGGGACATCCCGGTGGCCCGGCGCAGCTTCAACTCGACCTTCGAAGCGGGATACCGGGGTGCGATCGGGCGCGGATTATCGCTGTCGGTTGACCTCTACCACAGCACCCTGACCAACGTCTTGACGCCGGTATCGGCCCAAACTCCGAATGCGTTTCTGGATGAAGCAATGCTCACGGCATATCTCGCCAACTTCGACCCCCAGAATGCCGCGGCCATCGCCGCTGTCGCCTCCAGGATTCCGCTGGGCACCGTTTCTCCAGTGCAGGGTGACTCGACCGAGATTCTCTTGATCGGCCGCCAGGGAGCCCGGATGACTTTCTGGGGTGTCGACATCGGGGTCAGGGCGCAGCTGGGTGACTACTTTTCGGTGGATGGCACCTACTCGTACGCCAGCAAGGACCTGGTTCCCAGCGCCGGCGGCTTCAGTGACATCGTGTTCAACGCGCCGCGGCACCTCGGCAGCCTTGGCCTGAGCTTCAGGAATCCCAACCGGGGATTCGCCGCAGAGTTGCGAGGACGCGGGGTTTCAGGATTCCCGGTCAAGTCCGGTCCGTACAACGGGCAAGTGGAAGGCTATGCGGTATTCGACGCTGCGATGAGCTATCGGCTGCCCTGGAACCCCAGGCTCACCCTCTCGCTGAGCGTGAGCAACCTGCTCGATCACCGGCATCGGGAATTCGTGGGCGCACCGGAGCTGGGGCGGCTGCTGTTGGCCAAAGTGCAAGCGGAGTTCTAGCGACAAGACGCCACCGAAAGCGGATGAAGCTGCTCTTCCTGAACGACGAAGACGTGCGCGCCCTGCTCAACCTCGACCAGCTGCTGGATGCGCTGGCCGAGGGGTTCGTGGCGTTGAGTGAGGGCCGCGCCGTCGCGCCCAACCGCGGTGATGTCGCGATCCCCGGCAAGGGATTTCTGCTGACCATGCCCGCCTGGCAGCCCGGCAATCACATGGCCATCAAGATGGTCGCCGTGTTCCGCAAGATCGCCGGAGTGGCCCCGGGTGCGCACCCCGCCCTGATCAACCTCTTCGACCAGGACAGTGGCGCGCCCGTCGCCATGATGGACGGCAGGTACATCACCCTGATGCGAACGGCCGCCGCGGCCGCGCTCTCGGTCAAGTATCTCGCCAGGCAGCAGACTGGCGCCCTCGCCATTCTTGGTGCCGGCTCCCAGGGCCAGGCCCACCTGGCCGCCATTCCGCAGGTCCGGGGCTTCGAAGACATCCGGATCGCATCGCCCTCCGGCGAGGCCCGGAAACTCTCGGCATCGTATCCCAATCCCAGGTCGGTCTCCAGCAACGAGGAAGCCGTTCGCGGCGCCGACGTCATCTGCCTCTGCACTGATTCCAGCACGCCGGTCATTCAATGGGACTGGGTCAGCCCGGGAGCTCACATCAGCTCGATTGGGTATGCGGCGCCGGGCGGAGAATTGCCGGCCGAAGCGGTCGAGCGGGGACACCTGTTTGTGGAGACCCGGCGGGCTTTCGAGCCGGCCCCGGTGGGCTGTGCTGAGCTGGCGGGCCAGCGGCCGGAGCGGGGGACCGAGCTGGGCGAAGTCATTTCAGGCCGGAAACCGGGCCGGCTCTCCGACGATGAAATCACCGTCTACAAGTCGATGGGACACGCGGTGGAGGACCTGGTGGGGGCAAACCTGGTCTATCGAGAGGCAACCCGGCGAGGAGTGGGCCAGATCCTGACCCTCTAGTGGTTGCGCTTGTCACAAACAATGTCAGTCGCCTGCTCCTGTCGGTACCACGCCGGCCTGCCCACCGTATCGCCGCTTCGCGGGAGCGACTGCAATGCCCACCGACCGAAGCCTCATCGTCCTCCGGTTAGCTACCCTCATGATATTGCTGACCTGCGCGAGCCGGCCCATGGAGGCCCAGGACTCCCTCCCACGCTGGTTGAAGGATCGGGGCGACGCCATCTCGTCCTCCATGTTCGCCACCTACATTCATCCCGGCGAGCTGGTGGTGTATCCCTCCTTCGAGTACCTCCGGGACAACAACCGGGAGTATCAGCCCAAAGAGTTCGGCCTGGGCCCCGAAATAGACTTTCGGGGAC
>Ga0070699_100003338_pt1 | contig 14204 bp, 15 predicted proteins | sample KBSK1503metaG_FD_65473 | JGI IMG/M metagenome (GOLD analysis project Ga0070699, IMG submission 65473) | Corn, switchgrass and miscanthus rhizosphere microbial communities from Kellogg Biological Station, Michigan, USA - KBS K1-50-3 metaG | ecosystem: Host-associated > Plants > Roots >...
GGATATTCTCGCCAAAATTGATGTGACCAATTACACACCCTCTGGTGGCGCGGCGTACCCCGAAACTGAATTTGGCATGGCAATGAAGCAGGTGGCTCAGATCGCCAAGGCAGAGATCGGCCTGGAAGTGGCGTGTGTGGATATCGGCGGCTGGGATACTCACAACCTGCAGGGTCAATTGGACGGTGAACTGCCGACGCTTCTCGATGAACTGTCAGCGGGTCTGGCTTCCCTCTATCATGACCTGGGTGACAGGGCCAAGCGCGTGACAATTGTGACCATGTCCGAGTTTGGGCGCCGCATCTACGAAAACGGATCCAGCGGCACCGATCATGGACACGGCAACTGCATGTTCGTCGTTGGTGGCGGCGTGAACGGCGGCAAAGTCCATGGTCAATGGCCGGGCCTGGCGCCAGATAAATTGTTTGGCCCCGGCGACCTCAACATCACCACTGATTATCGCGATGTCCTGGGCGAAGTGGTCGAAAAACGACTCAAAAACCCCAAACTGAGCGAGATATTCCCAAATTATACAGACTGGAAAAACCTCGGCGTCGTGCAAGGATAATTACAACATTATCCTCTCTCTTTTAAACGGCGTCCCCTCAACTTTTTCCTCATCAAACTCACGCGCCGCAAGATGACCCGCGAACACTGCCTGCGCGATGATGTTCGGCGCTTCAGCATCCCCGATGATTCGCAATGATTGAATGCCTCTCTCTTTTCGGGAGCTCCGCATGGATGCTTCGCGAAGGGCTGGGGCGAGGGATTGATACAGCAAATCATTCGGTGTTCTATCACTTACCAACACAACTCCATCACGGGGCAATTCAATTGAATCTCCCGAAATCGTGTTTGACAAATGGACACAATTGTTTTCAATTTCGCTCAACACATTCTGTGGATACAACTTCACGCCAAGTTTCATTAGCTGACTTTGAATTCTTTCCTGTTCCAGTGTGAACTGCGACCAATACGAAACAAGCGGAGCAGGTGTGACAAGCGAAACTTTATATCCTTTGGTTGCCAATAGCTCAGCCAATACTCCGCCCATGTAATAGTGGTCATCGTCGTAAATTACCCAATTACTATTTACCGAATTACTAATTACTTCCTTCCCTTCCATCAAATCATCTGGGGTGAAAACATTTTCTGAATCAGATCCGATAATCGGTTTCCACAATGTGCGACCCACACCATCGCGCCGCCATGTCGCACCCGTGGCAAGGATGATATGCTGCGCGCCAGATTCAAGGATCTCCTCCGCTGTTATCGGGCTGGACGGATACATCGCAACATTTTTCATCTTCCTGATCTGTGTCAATCGCCAGTCCATCACACGCCGCCATTCGTTCAACCCAGGCAAAGCGGATTCGCGCAACACGCGCCCGCCTAATTCTTTCCTTGCCTCTAACAATGTCACTGCATAGCCTCGCTGACCTAACGCCCGTGCGGCTTCCAACCCCGCAGGGCCTGCACCGACGATCATCACTTCCTTATCACTCTTCTTCGGAGCAATGATCTCAGGATGCCACTCACGCCGCCATTCTTCTCCCATGGTGGGATTCTGCGTACAGCGGATCGGCACAAAGCGCGTATCACCCGTCACACAGATATTGCACCCGATACACTCTCGGATATCATCCACACGCCCTTCTTTTATTTTGTTTGGCAAAAACGGGTCAGCAATGGATGGTCTCGCCGCGCCGATGAAGTCCATCACCCCGCGCTGGATCGCAGAGACCATCGAATCGGGTGACGTATAGCGACCAACGCCCACAACAGGTTTCGTCGTCAACTGCTTGACGAACGAAATATATTTTTCCTGATGTCCCTCTTTCCCAAAGCGCGATGTGATCGAATCGTTGTTCCAGCCACTTACATTTACATCCCATAAGTCAGGCAACTCGGCCAGCATGGCAACTACATCATAGCCTTCGCCTTGATGTGTGAGTCCATCCTCACCCAGCAATTCGTCTACGGCAAAACGGACAGCCACCGCACATTTGTCACCCACAGCTTCCTTTGTTTCTTCAATTAATTCTCGAAAAAAACGAACACGGTTCTCAAGTGAACCGCCATATTCATCTGTGCGGTCGTTATAGCGTTTCAAAATAAACTGTATCGCCGCCGTCATCCCATGCCCTGCATAGCAATAGATAATGTCAAAGCCCGCGCGTTTGGCGCGCAACGCGGCGTCACGATGCCACTTGCGCACATTGCGGATATCTTCCTTGTCCATGCGGCGGGTCTGCACAGGGTCATAGCCCGAGCCGCCAACAGTCCCCATCGAGCGCGGCGCAAGCGACGGCAGGCGCGAATACAAGTTCGTCGCATCAATCCCGTTATAAGAAAGTTCAACACCCGCCAGCGCGCCATGTCCATGCACCGCATCGGTCATCAACTTCAATGTGGGGATGTCCCCGTCATCCCAAATACGCCCCTCGAAATATGGCGAAAGGTCACTCGTGTGATGGATCTCTGTTTCCTCCGTGCATACGACGCCCCAGCCTCCCTCCGCTTTCATGCCGCGCATTGCCGCCATTCCCTGTGGCATGCGATGTCCGAAACCGTTGCAATGTGGCACCTGATAAAAGCGGTTCGGAGCAGTTACAGGTCCGATCTGGATCGGCTCGAAGAGAATGTCAAACGGGCTGGTCATGTCAGTATCCTTTTTATCAAGAATACCATCTCACGACTCAGCCCGTCAAATGATTTATGTCTTTGGATTTATTTCAAAAGTTCCGGGATGACTTCCAGCATCTCGCTTCTTAGCTGACGAAAAATCTGCATCTGCTCATCATCAGTCCCCTCTGCTTTGGCAGGGTCCACAAAACTGTGGTGGACGCGTCTCCCGGCTTTCCCAGGCCAGACAGGGCATTCCTCCGCGGCCGAATCGCAGACCGTTACGACAAGATCAAAATCCTTTGTGTGTAATTCATCTATCTGTTTTGACTTCCCTGAATGCGCAATGCCGATTTCTGCCAGCGCCTGGATCGCTTTTGGGTGCACATAACCTGCAGGCTTTGTCCCCGCTGAATATGCCTTCCACTCCGGGTAACGCGCGTTGACAATGGCTTCTGCCATCTGTGACCTGCAGGAGTTACCGGTGCAGAGGAAGAGGATGGTTTTCATTTTTTCTGGAGTCTGACAGCTTGCTGTCCATTTTTATGTTGTCTGAAAACCCAGTAGCAAGCTCCTGGATTCCAGAGTCAACAACTACCCAAATCTCCCCGTGATGTAATCCTCAGTCCGTTTTTCTTTGGGCGCGGTGAAGAGCGTTTTGCCCTCGCTGTATTCCACAAGTTCACCTTGCAAAAAGAAGGCGGCATAATCGGCGGTACGTGCAGCCTGCTGTACGGAATGAGGCACAAGAATGATCGTGAATTCCTTTTTTAGTTCCACCAAGGCGGCTTCCACTTTTCCGGTTGAGATCGGGTCGAGCCCCGAAGTGGGTTCGTCCAGCAAGATGATCTCGGGCTGAAGCGCCAGGGAGCGCGCCAGACACAGGCGTTGTTGCTGTCCGCCTGAGAGGGCGATGGCGGGATCTTCCAATCGGTCGTCGACCTCCTCCCATAACGCGGCCAGTTTCAAGCTTCGTTCGACTGCTTCATCCAGTTTGGACCTGCGTTTTTCACCTGCAAGTTCCAATCCATAAGTGAGATTTTCGCGAATGGACATTGGCAGCACCACAGGCCGTGCAAAAACCATGCCAACTTTGCGACGCAACGCGATAACATCTATGTCAGGGTCGAGGATATTTTGTCCGTCAATGAGGATACGCCCCGAACTGGCTTTGACCTCTGTCAGATCGTTCAAGCGATTCAAACAACGCAGCAACGTGGACTTGCCGCCTCCAGCCGGACCGAATAAGACAGTCACTGCTTTTTCGGGCACTGTTAAGCTGACATCGCGCAGGGACTCAGTACCATCCGAGTATTGGAGCGAGAGGTCTTCTATAATGATCTTATCTACCATTGTCTTCTTGCTCTCGCCCTCGACCGTATCACCGTGGCAATTAGATTCATGGTTAATACGAAAACTAATAATACAAGTGCTGTACCATATTGAATTTGGATCGGCATTTCAGGTACTTGTGTGGAGATCACGAAGAGATGATATGGCAATGCCATGGTTGCATCGAAAGGTGAGCCTGGCAGACGCGGTAGAAAAAATGCAGCGCCAGTGAATAAAATTGGCGCAGTTTCACCCGCTGCGCGTTCGAGTCCAAGAATGACTCCGGTGAGAATACCGGGGAGAGCTTCTTTCAATACGATACGACGGATTGTTTGCCAGCGCGTGCCACCCAGTGAAATGCTCACGGTGCGGAATGCCTGAGGAACTGCGCGCAATGATTCTTCGGCGGTGCTGATGATGACAGGCAGTGTCATGATCGAAAGTGTGAGAGATGCAGCCAGGATGGATGTACCGAAATTAAGGAAGAGCACGAATAAACCAAGACCAAACAGTCCATACACAACGGATGGAATGCCTGCAAGATTGATAATGGCGATCCGTATCGTTCGCGTGAGCGGCGTATCTGCCGCGTATTCAGAAAGATAAATAGCCGCCGCGATGCCAAGTGGAACGGAGAAAATTGCCGTACCAATTGTGAGGTACAACGTGCCAATGATTGCAGGCAGGATCCCGCCCGCGCGCATGCCGTCATGCGGAAAGCCTGTCAGGAATTCGAGTGAAATTGCGGGTGCGCCTTTGACAAGAATGTAAATTACGGTTGCAACGATTGGAAGCACCGTGGCAATTGCCATCAATGTGATGAAGGTGAAGCCAAGTCGCTGCGCCAGGTGGCGATTGAGGGAGAATGCGCGTCTCATGATTACGATAATATCCTCTCGGCGCGTTTCTTGGCGCGAAAGACGACCGATGAAGCCGCGATGTTGACCCCCAATGAGATCAGGAACAAAACCATGCCGATGAAAAACAACACATGATAATGTGTGCTTCCGCTCGCCACCTCTCCCATTTCGGCTGCGATGGTGGCAGTCATCGTGCGGACGGGGGAGAATAAACTACCAAGTCTTGTTGCAAGGACAGGGGCATTGCCAGTGACCATCATGACTGCCATGGTTTCACCGATGGCGCGGCCAATGCCAAGCATGATGGCGGTGAGCACGCCAGAACGCGCCGCAGGCAAAGTCACCCGCCAGATCGTTTGCCAGCGTGTAGCGCCCAAAGCCCAGGCACCTTCACGGTATGCACGCGGCACAGCGTCCAGCGCGTCCTCCGCAACGGATACAACTGTCGGCACCGCGATGCCGCCGAGGAGCAGGGAACCTGTAAAGGCGGTGAGCCCCGTTGGCAGGTCCAGAAAGACGCGTAGAAAAGGGGAGAGCACGAGAATCCCCAAAAATCCCAGCACGACGGAGGGGAGCCCGCCCAGTAATTCGACGAGAGGCTTGAGGATTTCGCGCACCCAACGCGGCGCGATCTCTGAGATGAAAATTGCCGTGCCGATGCCGAAGGGAACGGCGACCAAAGTTGCGCCGAGTGTGACGATGATCGAACCTGTGATCAGCGGCAGGATCCCGAAGCGATCTTCGATCGGATACCAGCGAATATTTAGCAGGGACGTGGATTCAACCTCGCTGAAAGTGGGAATGCCTTCGCGCACAAGAAAGAAAAAGATAAGTGCCACAAAGAGAATGGCTGAATATCCGGAGGCTTTGATGAGCCGGGTAATAATAAATTCGTACCAGTTGAGTGATTTTTCCATTAATAAATTCTCCCTTGAGTTATGGCGAAGCACCGGGGTTGATGGCAGGCACAAATCCAAGTTCAGCTACGATGTCCTGCGCTTCGGGTGCCAGGATCCAATCAAGATAATCCTTTATGATGCCTATAGGTTCACCGTTGGTGTACATGTAAAGATCGCGAGCGATAGCATAACTTTTGTCGTTCACTGTTGCGATGGATGGCAGAACATAAGAGCTCCCCGCCTCCTTTGCAATGGCAATAGTCTTCAAATCGTCTGGCACATAACCCAACCCATCATAACCAATCGCATTCGGGTTCTGGCGCACTTCGACGATGATGCCTTCAGAGGATGGAAGCAGTAATGTGTCCATTGAGAAGAGCGTTTCATCGTCGCTGTTCCCAAGGCGCAAAACCGTTTCAAGAAAATACACATGCGTTCCCGAATTGGTCTCGCGTGAGAGCTTCACAATGGGACGATCCTCACCGCCCACATCCATCCAATTGGTGATCTTGCCGCTGTAAATATCCGAAATCTGTTGCAGAGTTAATTGATCGACGGGATTATCCGGATGCACGATGACCGCGATCGCGTCGCGCGCAATGATGTGTTCCACCGGGTCAATGCCATTGGACTTGGCTTCATCGATTTCCTCCTGCTTGATCTTGCGGGATGCGTTGGCGATATCCACAGTACCATTGATGAGGGATGCAATTCCTGTTCCGGACCCGCCGCCTGTTACCGATATACGGATATCCTGATGCTCGCTCTGATATTTCTCCGCCCATGCCAGCGCAAGGTTGACAATGGTATCAGAACCTTTGTTTTCGATATAGGTAGCGGAAGGCTCAGGTGCGGCCTCGGCAGATGAAGGCGCACAGGACGTTGATAAAATAAGAATGATCAAAAAAATGACAGAAATAAAGATGCGTTTCATTAATGGAATTATAGTCTAAAGTATTCTGCATGTCATTGACATGATAAAATCAAATTATGACCGAGGCAATGACAACCGTTTTTTCAGTCCATGACCTGGATTTTTATTATGGCTCCTTCAAGGCTCTTTCAAATATCAATATAGAAATTGAGCCGCGCAAAGTAACCGCACTGATCGGGCCCTCAGGTTGCGGCAAGTCCACGTTTCTGCGTTGTTTGAATCGCATGAACGATACAATCGCAGGCACGCGCGTGGATGGAAAGATCCTGCTGAACGGGCAGGATATTTACGCGGAGGAAATGGATGAGGTAACGCTCAGGCAACGCGTGGGCATGGTCTTCCAGAAGCCGAATCCGTTCCCGCAGTCCATTTATGATAACGTGGCATTTGGTCCACGCGTGATGGGTATGAATGTGAAGATGGATGAAGTGGTGGAGAAATCCCTGCGCGCCGCAGCATTGTGGGAGGATGTGAAAGATATCCTGAGGTCAGATGCGCTGGGTCTTTCGCTCGGTCAACAACAAAGATTGTGCATTGCGCGTGTTGTGGCTATACAGCCCGAAGTGATCTTAATGGACGAATCCACTTCAGCGCTCGACCCGATCGCCACCTTGCGCGTGGAGGAACTGATCGCAGAACTGAAGAAGGATTACACGATCGTGATTGTCACGCATAATATGCAACAAGCTGCGCGCGTATCAGATTACACAGGTTTGTTCTGGCTGGGCGAACTGGTCGAATTTTCTGTCACGCAGGAAGTTTTCACAAAACCGAAAAAGGAATTGACTGAGGCGTATATTACGGGGAGGATGGGATAGATTCGTTTTCAATGAGCCTGCCGACGGGCAATCAATAAAAAACCGCCAGCGTCAACTGGCGGTTTTTTGCTTATGTTTTTTGATTTTGCTGATGCCAGAACTCATCATCTGTAGATTTGATCTCGGTCATTTCACCCGTCACGATGAAAACTGTCCGTTCGCAGATATTTGTCACGCGGTCTGCGACGCGCTCCAGGTTGTGCGCCACCCACAAGAGCCAATTTGCGCGTTCAATGGTCTTGGCGTCCTGGATCACAAAGGTCATTAACTCGCGATAGACCTGGTTGTAAAGCGCGTCCACTTCATCGTCCTGCACGGGGATGGATTGTGCAGCTTCCACATCTTCGTTGACGAAGGCGGTCAGCGCGTGATGGAGCATATCCACGCCGATCTGAGCCATGCGCGGTATGTCGATCAGCGGTTTGAGCAGGGGAGCGTCGCCCATGCGGATGTTGATATTGGCAATGCCTTTGGCGTAATCGCCCATGCGCTCCAACTCGGAGATGATCTCCATGCAGGAGGCCAGCAGGCGCAGGTCATGTGCCATTGGCTGTTGCGTAGCGATCAGCACCATTAACTGATTCTCAATGGCGAAACGTTTCTTATTGATTTCCTGGTCTTCTGCAAAAATTTTCTCGGATAATTTTACATCGCGCTTTTTGAGTGATTCCACGGAATTGATGAGTGCCTGTTCGACCATACTGCCAAGCATAAGCACATCATCCTTGACCTGCTGGATCTCGTTTTCAAATGTTTTACGAAGCATGCTACCCTCGTCTCTATTGTTCATCGTATTATATCTCCAATTTTATCCGAACCGGCCAGTGACGTAATCTTCCGTACGCTTATCTTTCGGGTTGGTGAATATCTTTTTTGTGTCATCGAATTCAATGACCGTGCCCGTATGCGTCTCGCGGTTCGTGAGCATCATCATGGCGGTGTAGTCAGAAACACGCGCGGCTTGCTGCATATTGTGAGTCACGATGACGATCGTATAGTTTTTCTTCAGTTCCTGCATCAACTCTTCGATCTTGAGAGTCGCGATCGGGTCCAGCGCAGAGGCGGGTTCATCCATCAGAATGACCTCCGGCTGGACCGCCAGCGCGCGTGCGATGCACAGGCGTTGTTGCTGTCCGCCTGAGAGCGCCAGACCAGACTGCTTCAACTTGTCCTTGACCTCATCCCATAGCGCGGATTGCTTTAAACAGGATTCAACCAGTTCATCCATGTTGCCTTTGAAGCCGTGGATTCTCGCACCCCAGGCAATATTTTCATAAATGGATTTGGGGAACGGATTCGGCTTCTGGAAGACCATCCCGATCCGATACCGGACCTCGACGGGGTCCACAGATGGGTCATACAGATTCTCACCCTCGAACAGTACTTCACCTTCAATACTTGTGCCTGTGAATAATTCATTCATGCGGTTGAAGGCGCGCAGGAGCGTGCTCTTGCCACAGCCTGAAGGACCGATGATGGCTGTGATCATATGACGCTTGACGGGGATATTCACGCTGGTCACCGCCCGGAAATCTCCGTAGTAAATGCCAAGGTCCTTGGTTTCGAGAACGTATTTGGAATTTTCTTTATTCAGTATTGGTTGTGCCATGATTAATAACTCCTGCTGAAGCGGTTGCGTAAAAAGATGGCCGAAGCATTTAGACTAAGCAGGATGATAAGCAGAACGAGAATTGCCGCAGCGGCCAGACTGCGAAATTCATCCTGTGGACGCGATGTCCACTGATAGATCTGAATGGGTAGTGTCGTGAACTTTGAAAATGGCGATGTGGGGTCAAAACTGATGGCGGTGGATGCGCCCACAACGACCAATGGTGCGGTCTCACCGATGGCGCGTGAGATGGCAAGGATCGTACCCGTCAGAATCCCTGGCATGGCGTTCGGTAAGACATGCGACCAGACTGTCTGCCATTTCGTCGCGCCGAGTCCATAACTTGCTTTTCGCAAAGACTGCGGCACAGCTCGGATGGCTTCCTGGGCGTTGATAATGATGATCGGAAGGACGAGCAGGCCCAGGGTCAAGCCTGCCGCGAGGACGGTGCGTCCGTTTGCTGTGGTGGGTTCAACGAGTCCGAATATCGCTCCGCTGGTGAGCGGTTCAAGAGTCCGCACGAAGATGGCGAGTCCCAAAATCCCATACACAATGGATGGCACGCCGGCGAGATTATTGATGTTGGTGCGGATGGTGCGGTTGAGCCAGTTGTCAGTTGCATATTCTTCGAGATAGATCGCGGCGCCAACACCGAGCGGGAAGGCGACCATGATCGTGAAGAGAATGGTCCACAACGAACCGAGGATGGCTGTACGGACGCCCGCGGTCAGCGCTTCACTTGATTGAGGCCGCGAGACAAAATCTGAAGTAAACCAGGAAATGAATCGAAGTTTTGCGCTGGGATATTTTTCAGCGGATTCTTTTTTGATCTCATCTGCGCGTGTGAGCGATTCCCACAAAGACCAGGATTGCTTCACTTCGTATCTGACAATTCTTTCCACCACAATTTGGTAGACGTTTGCTTTTGAACGTTCCGCGAAAGGCTGGTCCTTTTCCAGCTTGTTGTAAGCACCATCTGAGATCTTCGATTTCAGTATCGCAATAAGTTGGTCTTTATTCTGGTCCTCCAGCGCACTGCCGTCCACTGTCAGTGTGGCGGGGTCCACTTTGGCTTCCAGTGCCACGTATCCAAACGCGCTGTTCGAAATGTTCAACAATAAAGCTGCCAGGGCGATGATGCCAATGACAGTGGATAGTTGAAATACCCAGCGCCAGACTGAGCCGCTGCGATTGCGTCCGTCAATGTTGACGTTGTAATTCGGGTTGACAAGTTTCTCTTTCATTCATACACCTCACGGTAGCGCCGCACAATTCGCTGGCTGATAATATTCAACGTTAAAGTGATCAGAAATAACAACAATCCAAGCGCAAAGATACTGTTGTAATCGATCGAGTCGTAGGATAGATCTCCACCTGAAATGCGGACGATATGTCCGGTGATCGTCTCTGCGCCTTGAAATGGATTAAGCGTAAATTTCGGACCTGCGCCTGCCGCAACCGCCACGATCATTGTCTCACCGATGGCGCGTGAGAGGCCGATGATGATTGCCGCCGCAATGCCGGATAAGGCCGCAGGGAGCACGATCTGTAATGCGACCTCGAGCCGGGTCCCACCCATGCCGTAGGCGGCTTCCCTTAAGGAACGCGGTACCGCGCTGAGAGAGTCCTCCGTCATCGACGTAATAAGCGGCAGAATCAATATCCCCATCACCAGTCCAGCGGAGGCGGTGTTGTAGATTTCCACTATATCTTTGCCAAAGATCGAACGCAGCAGAGGAGTCATGAACATGAGGGCAAAATATCCATACACAATGGTTGGAACTCCAGCCAGCACTTCCAAAACCGGCTTGAGAATACTTCTGGCTTTCGGTGAAGCATATTCACTTAAATAAATTGCAACCGCCAGACCCAGCGGAATGGCGATGAACATCGCAATAACTGTTGTCATCAACGTGGAAGTGACCAGCGGCCAGATTCCGAAATTCCCTGTGTGTGGTTGCCAGGTTGTAGTGGTGAGACTTTCCAGAATATTTACTTCAGGCATCTGAAAAAACAGCAGAGCTTCCTTACCCAACTCATAGACGATCCCGATCGTGGTGAAGATGGATACAAATCCACTAAAAAATAGCAATGCCTGGATGATCGTTTCACCGATACGGCGACGTCCGCGCAAGCCAGTGCTTCTTCCGCGAAATGATGTGGCGAGATCTCTCTTTTTGGCTTCTTCCATTGTGTTTGCTCCTTACGACGATTTATCCTTCCCTCTTTAAGAAAGAGGGAAGGATATGATTTACAAACTTAACTGTTGCCTAACGTTAGTCTACTCGCCTATGGCTGTTTGCCAGGCGTCGAGACCTTCCTGCAGTTTTGCATCGCTGACGGGGAAGTAGCCTACATCCAGGATCTCATTGCCAACGTTCTCAAGATAGAAGTGGATGAACGCTGCAACCTGTGGTTTTTCCTGCATGATTTTTGCATCTGAATAGATGAACAGTGGACGTGCCAGAGGGTATTCTCCAGATTCGGCTGTTTCAGCATCAGGCGTCACACCTTCAACCGAGAGGATGTTAAGGCGCTCAGAATTTTCCTGATAATACGCAAAGCCGAAGTAACCGATGGCGTACTCACTGCCTTCGACGCCTTGAACGAGTACGTTGTCGTCTTCAGAGAACTGAGTATCTACTGAATTGAGAATGGCTTCTTCACCTTTTGCGAGATCAGCTTTGCCATCCGCATCCAAATTGGCGGGCCCCATGATCACTTCGACGAAGTAATCAAATGTGCCAGAGTCTGTGCCGGGGCTGAAGCGTTGGATGGGTTCGGCGGGCCATTCTGCGCGGACGTCGGACCAATTTGTGGCTGTTGAGAATATGGCGGCTAGTTCTGCCTTGGTCACATCTGTCAGCCAGGTGTTGTCTTTGCTGACGGTGATGGCCAGCGCATCAATGCCGACCTGGAAGCCGATCGGCTCACGAGGGGTTGCCAACGCTGCGCAGCTTTCCACTTCACTATCCTTGATGGCGCGGGATGCATTCGAAATATCGGTCTCACCGGTTTTGCAGAAACGTTCAAAGCCTGCTCCGGTACCGACTGAGTCAATCGTTAGATTGCCACCAAAGCCTTCTTCTTCAAAGCGTTGCTTCATACGTTCTGAAAGAGGGAACACAGTGGAAGAACCAGCGCTGACAATATCTCCAGAAACAGCGTCTGGTGCATACATTGCCAAAGGATCTTCAACTGGGGCTTCAGTAGCAGTAGATTCAGGCGCTGTGGTAGGGGGAACTGCAGTAGGCTCAGGGGCCTGCGTAGGTGCCTCTGTGGCCTGTGCTCCACAGGCGGCGAGTATGAAACTCATTACAACGAACACGAACATAAAAGTACGAACTAATTTGGTCATTTCTTTTTTTCTCCTTAGAATATATTACATTGACATCTTATCAACTGGTGTTTAAGGTCAAGAGAAGAACAGGTTAACGTCTTGTTAAGGGTTTTCTTCTGGAATCAAGGAGTTTGCTCCTTAAATGCATACAGCTTGCTGTCTGACTCTAGAGTTTAAAAAATAATTGCCCGCCTCTTACCAGAGGCGGGCAACGGCCTATTAGGCCACAAAGGAGGAGAAAAACTGTGGAACGTTACTGTTGGTCGGTCCAGAGAACCAGCCGGGGAGCAACGCAAATCCCTATTTATAAATCGAACTCCAATCTTATATTTGGCTCTCTTAGCCACGGAGACAATGAATCCTTCTCAAGGCTCTGTGGTTAAGAGACTTTCGGGCGAGGCCTGGTAAAGATCAGGCCCCTTCCTGCCCATCTCCGTCATGGTGCTGGGCCTCGATAAAGGTTCCCCAGAAAATAAGAAATGTAAACAGGGCAAGTACAAGGTAGACACTAAAACAAGTTTGTAACATTTGAACCTCCGGTTTTATACGTTTGTTTTCAATTCCAAAGATTGATCGGAAAAGATCATTTGTGGCATTTGTGGTGCAGAATATCCGTCTGACCCAGCCTCCCACTGCCAGGTGTTCAAGTCAGTGAGTGTGCGATAGGCAGTGAGATCCAATTGCAAAGGTGAAACGGAGACAAATCCTTCCGCAAGCGCGCCGACATCTGTGCCGCGTTCGGGGACGCCGGTGGGTGCATCGCCGCCGATCCAGTAATACGGTCGGCCGCGTGGATCGATCCTTTCATCCAGCCGGCTGTGATAGACACGCAGTCCCTGCCGGGTGATCTTGATGCCGCGGATCTTTTCTTCAGCGAGAAGTGGTACATTGACATTGAGCAGTACTTCGTGGCCAAGCCCGTTCTCGATCACTTGTTGGGTTATTTTCCCAGCCGTACGAGCCGCAGGGGCATAGTCAATATCGCCGATATATCCTTCCACCGTTTCAAGTGAAACGGCAATGCCAGGCACGCCCGCGATGACAGCTTCCATCGCCGCAGTGACCGTTCCAGAATATGTAACGTCGTGCCCAAGGTTTGCACCTGCATTGATACCCGAGACAACCAGATCGATCGGCTCCTTGAAGTAACCGAGCGTGGCGAGCGCCACGCAATCGGATGGTGCGCCATCACTGGCAAATGCCTGAGTCCCATCTGCCAGGCGCACTTCCTTGACGCGTAGTGCACGATCCAGAGTCTTGACGTGTCCACCACCAGACCAGTTGCGGTCTGGCGCAAGGATGCTGACCTTACCCAATTTTCGCATCTCCAGCACAAGAGCCAGCAAGCCTGGCGCAAGTACGCCATCGTCGTTCGTGACGAGAATATGTTTGTTCATCGCTTATTTGCCCGGGTCGGGAACCTGCGGCGTTTTTGTGTTGAGTCAATTGCGATGACGATGATAAAACTAAAAATCATCAAACCAAGAATGATCGTTTCCATTTTGTCCTCTATATTATCTGGCTGCCACTGACCATCTGGTGAGGGCGCTGCCTAGGTAATTAGCGGCCCAGCTTCCAAGAATTCGGACCGAGTTCCATTCCTTCTTTTTATGGATGGCCGTGGTGCCATTTCGGATGGCCTTCACCAGGTCCGATGCAGTGCTGCCAGGGAACTCAGTAGATCCAAGCCCGATTGCTTCGGCGATGTGGGCGTCGCTATTTCCAAGCCGGGCGATATCCAGATGCTCTGCAAGGATGTGAGCGTAATGGTTGCTCAGCTTGTCTAT
>Ga0070699_100003340_pt1 | contig 14198 bp, 11 predicted proteins | sample KBSK1503metaG_FD_65473 | JGI IMG/M metagenome (GOLD analysis project Ga0070699, IMG submission 65473) | Corn, switchgrass and miscanthus rhizosphere microbial communities from Kellogg Biological Station, Michigan, USA - KBS K1-50-3 metaG | ecosystem: Host-associated > Plants > Roots >...
GTTGTAGTGCTGGGTCAGCACCGCGCTGGCCTGGCCGGGCCGGTAGGCGAGGGTGCGCCCGCACACCTCGCAGCGTGTCACGGGGAGCCGGGAGACCGTCACCGGGAAACGAGAAGACTCTGACCTGCTCATTGGGTCACATCATGCCAGATTAACGATCCAACTTCATCTTGCCGACCGGCGTCTAATCCGCGACACGCACCGGATGTCCGGGTCTTGCCGCGGGCCGGCTAACACACTGGGACCATGCAGCAGGATCTCGCGGAGCTTGACCTGCCGGAGCAGGACGCGCCGCGCCTTCCAGGCCTGGGCGGCGTCCGGCAGATCAGGGGACGGATCGGCGTCTGGCGCGCGCTGCTCGACCGGCCGCTCACGTCGTATTACCTCGTGCTGGGTATCACGCTGCTGCTGCTCGGGCTGGGCCTGGTCATGGTGCAGTCCACCGCGTCGGTGGCCGACCTGACCGCAGGGCTCTCGCCCTATTCCGACTTCAAGAAGCAGCTCCTGGGCGCCTCCGTCGGGCTGCCGCTGATGTGGGTGGCGGCGCGCTCGTCGCCGCGGCTGTTCCGCGCCCTGGCCTACCCGCTGCTCGCGGTCTCGGTGGTCGGGCTCTGCCTCACCCTCATCCACGGCGTCGGCGTTACGCAGAACGGCGCCTCGCGGTGGATCAACATCGGCGGGCAGCAGGTACAGCCCTCGGAGATCGCCAAGCTCGCCCTGGCGATATGGGGAGCCGACCTGCTGGCCCGCAAGGACAGGTTCGGCCAGCTGGCCGACTGGCGGCACATGCTGGTGCCGCTCATGCCCGGCGCGGGGGTGCTCTGCCTCCTCGTGATGTCAGGCGACGACCTGGGCACCACGTTCATCCTGCTGGTCATCTTCCTTGCCCTGCTGTGGGTCATCGGCACCCCCGGGCGGGTCTTCAGCGGCGTGCTGATCCTGATGGCCCTGGCCATGCTCCTGATGATCGTCTCGGCCAAGTACCGCTTCCAGCGCCTGACCGGCTACCTGCAGCCGCAGGGCAGCGCCACCGGCGCCAACATGCAGAGCATCCAGGGCAAGTATGCGGTCGGCTCGGGCGGCTGGTTCGGCGTGGGCCTCGGCGCCAGCGGGGGCAAGTGGGGCTGGGTACCGGAATCGACCACCGACTTCATCTTCGCCATCATCGGCGAGGAACTCGGGCTCGTCGGCACGCTGTGCGTGACCATCATGTACGGCGGGCTGGCCTTCGCCGGCCTCAGGATCGCCCGGCGGGTGCCGGACATGTTCTGCCGCATGGCCGCGACCGCCATCACGGCGTGGATCGTGGTCCAGGCGGCGATCAACATCGGAGCGGTGATCGGTATCCTGCCTATCACGGGAGTCCCCTTGCCGCTCGTCTCCGCTGGGCTATCATCCTTGCTGGTGACGCTGGTCGGGCTGGGGATGCTGATGTCGTTCGCCCGGCTGGAGCCCGGTGCGCGAGAGGCTTTGGCCGCACGTGGCCCCGGCTGGCCGCTGCGCGTTCTAAGCTGGCTCGGTCTGTCCAAGCGCCGAAAGTAAAAAACACATGAGGGTACTGCTTGCCGGCGGCGGGTCCGCTGGCCACATCGAGCCAGCGCTGGCACTGGCCGACGCCTTGCGCCGGATCGACTCCGGCGCCGAAGTGACCTGCCTGGGCACGGAACGCGGCCTGGAAACCCGGCTCATCCCGCTGCGCGGGTACCCGCTAGAGCTCATTCCGGCGGTGCCGATGCCCAGGTCCGTGACGCCCAAGCTGCTCACGGTGCCCGGGCGGCTGGCCGGCGCCGTCAGCGCGGCCGCCGCCGCGATCGACCGGACCAGGGCCCAGGTACTCGTCGGGTTCGGCGGCTACGTCGCCACCCCGGCCTACCTCGCGGCGCGGCGGCGCAAGATCCCGATCGTGGTGCACGAGGCGAACCCCAAGCCCGGCCTGGCCAACCGGCTCGGCGCCCGGTTCACCACGCACGTCTTCACCGGCCACCCGGATACCCAGCTCAGGAACGGCAAATACCTCGGCATCCCGATCCGGCGCGAGATCGCCGACCTCGACCGGCTGGGGCTCGGCGACAAGGCGCGCACGCATTTCGGGCTCCGTCCCGACCTGCCCGTGCTACTGGTGACCGGTGGCTCGCAGGGAGCGCGCTCGCTGAACGATGCGGTGTTCGGGGCGGCCGGCTGGCTGCGCGAGGCCGGGGTCCAGGTGCTGCACGTCATCGGCCCGCGCAACGGCCACGAGGCCCCGGTCACCTCCTCCGGCGTGCCCTACGTGGCCACGCCCTACATCGACCGGATGGATCTCGCCTACGCGGCGGCCGACTTCGCGCTGTGCCGGGCGGGCGCCATGACCTGCGCCGAGCTCACCGCCGTCGGCCTGCCGGCCGCTTACGTGCCGCTGCCCATCGGCAACGGCGAGCAGCGGCTGAACGCGCTCCCGATCGTGCAGCGGGGCGGCGGCATGCTGGTGACCGACGCCGACCTGTCCGCCGAGTGGATCCGCGACACCCTGCTGCCCGTGCTGGTCAACATCGACCAGGTGGCGGACATGTCGGAGGCGGCCCACTCGCTCGGGCGCGGCGACGCGGACCGCTGGCTGGCCGAGGCGGTCCTGGAGATCGTTGAATTAGATGCTCAAGAACCTGATCACGCTGGCTGACCCGGTGCCCGCGGCCCGGCTCGGCCGGGTGCATTTCGCCGGCATCGGCGGGGCGGGCATGTCCGGGATCGCGCGCATCATGCTGGCCCGCGGCATCGGCGTGTCCGGCAGCGACGCGAGGGATTCGGCGCTGCTCGGTGAGCTGCGGGAGCTCGGCGCCAGCGTGTATATCGGGCACGCGCCCGGCAACCTCGGCCGTCTCGGCCCCGGCGACACGCTGGTGGTGTCGAGCGCCATCCGCGCCGACAACCCGGAACTGGCCGAGGCGACCCGGCGCGGGATGCGGGTGGTGCACCGGGCCGCGGCGCTCGCGTCGGTCATGGCCGGCCGCCGGGTGATCGCGGTCGCCGGGACGCACGGCAAGACCACCACGACCTCCATGCTCACCACGGTGCTGCGCGAGTGCGGGGCTGACCCCGGCTATGTCATCGGCGGGATCCTCACCGAGACCGGGCTCGGCGCGGAGGACGGATCCGGCCTGGACTTCGTGGCCGAGGCGGACGAGAGCGACCGGTCGTTCCTGCTGCTGTCACCGGACCTCGCGATCATCACCAACGTCGAGGCGGACCACCTGGACAACTACGCGAGCCTGGCGGACATCCAGGCGGCGTTCACCACGTTCGGCCAGCGGGTCAGCGCAATGGTGCTGACCTGCGCGGACGACCCTGGTGCCGAGGCCGTCGCGGCGCGCCTCGATCCCGCGCGCGTGCGCAGGTACGGGGAGTCCTCGCACGCCGACTACCGGCTCACCGACGTGGCGTCCTCAGGGATGGCGATGAGCTTCACCGTGGCGGCCGACCATGGGCCGTTCGGAGAGATCTTCACGAAAATGACGGTGGACGTGCCAGGTCACCACAACGCCCTGAACGCCACCGCCGCCTTCGCCGCCGCCATCGAGCTCGGCTTCGCCCCGCCCCGGGTGGCCGCGGCGATCGCGGGCTACCGCGGCGCGCGGCGCCGGATGGAGCTCAAGGGCGAGGCGCGCGGGGTGCGGGTCCTGGACAGCTACGCGCACCACCCGACCGAGCTCGCCGCCGACCTGCGCGCGGCCAGGGACATCGTGACCAGCGCCGGCAAGGGCCGGGTCATCGCGATCTTCCAGCCCCACCTGTTCAGCCGGACCAGGATCTTCGCGGCCGAGTTCGGCGCCGCGCTCGGGCTGGCTGACGAGGCCATCGTGCTCGACGTGTACGCCGCCAGGGAGGACCCGGAACCCGGCGTCACCGGCCGGCTCATCGTGGACGCCGTCCGCGGCGGGCACGCCAGGTTCGTGCCGGACCCGGCCCGGGTCGCCGTGGTGATCGACGCGATCGCCGAGCCGGGTGACCTCGTGCTCACTATGGGCGCCGGGGATATCACCGCGCTCGGGCCGCGGCTGGTCGAGACGCTCGACCCCCCTGGGGGGTCACAGGAGTGACCGGTGCCAGCGGCATCATCAGGGACGGCGCTGCCTCCCCGGATGAAGCCGCTGGCGAGAGCCTGACTTCTGGTGTTAAGGCGGGACATAGGCGCCGCGGCTGGCGCGCGGCGTTCTTCGCCCTCGCGGCCGTCGGCGTGATCGGCACCGCGGCCTGGGTCCTGTTCAGCTCGCCGCTGCTCGTGGTCCGTTCGGTGACCGTGAGCGGGACGCACCTGGTGTCGCGATCGGAGGTCCTCGCCGCGTCCGGCGTCCAGTTCGGCACGCCGCTGATCCGCGTGAACACCGCCCGGGCGGCGGCCAGGATCGTCCAGATCAGGCAGGTCCGCAGCGTACAGGTCACCAGGTCCTGGCCGGACCGGCTGGCCATCGTGGTGCGGGAGCGGACGCCGGCGCTGGCCCTGACGGCACCGGGCGGGGGATACGACCTGGTGGACGCGGACGGCGTGGTGGTGCGGTGGGCCGCCACGCACCCGGCCGGGCTGCCGCTCTACGCCACCGCCGGACCGGCGGCCGCGCTGCGCGGCGACCCGGGCCTGGCCGCGGCCGCCGCCGTCCTCGGCGAACTGCCCGCCGCGGTGCGGCGCTCGGTGACGTCGGTCAGTGCGCCGCAGGCCGATCAGGTGACCCTGCACCTGGCCGGCGGGACAACGGTGCTCTGGGGCGACACCGGCCGGACCGGGGTCAAGGCGCGGGAACTGACCGTCCTCATGCGGTCGCACATGCGCTACTACGACGTGAGCGCGCTGGGGTCCGTCGCAGCCAGGTGATCTGGCCTGATGCCCAAGACCCGCCGATCCGCGACACGCTGACCGGTTCGCGCGTGGTTAGTTGACCCGGGTCCCGTCCGACCCTACTGTCCGTATCAATCGTGCGGACGGTAAAAACTCTAAATCTTAACCTGAAGGTGAAACCTGATGGTGCCGAACGTGCCTGGCGGTGAATTCAGCGAAGTATCGAAAAACGCCGCCCGCCTGCCGGGATGGCAGCGTTAAAAACGAGCGGAAAGGTACCCTCCTCGTGGCAGCACCGCAGAACTATCTGGCGGTTATCAAGGTCGTCGGAATCGGCGGTGGCGGCGTCAACGCCGTCAATCGCATGATCGAAGAGGGGCTCAAGGGCGTCGAGTTCATCGCGATCAACACGGACGCGCAGGCGTTGCTCATGAGCGATGCCGACGTCAAGCTCGATGTCGGCCGCGAGCTCACCAGGGGACTGGGGGCCGGCGCCAATCCCGACGTCGGCTGCAAGGCGGCCGAGGACCACCGTGAGGAGATCGAGGAGGTGCTCAAGGGCGCCGACATGGTCTTCGTCACGGCCGGCGAGGGCGGTGGCACCGGCACCGGCGGCGCGCCGGTGGTCGCGAACGTCGCGCGGTCCCTCGGCGCGCTCACCATCGGCGTGGTGACCAGGCCGTTCGGCTTCGAGGGCAAGCGCCGGCTGGTGCAGGCTGAGGCCGGCATCGAGAGGCTGCGCAGCGAGGTCGACACGCTGATCGTCATCCCGAACGACCGGCTGCTTTCCATCTCCGACCGGCACGTGAGCGTCCTCGACGCGTTCAAGGCCGCCGACCAGGTGCTGCTCTCTGGTGTCCAGGGGATCACCGATCTGATCACCACGCCGGGCCTGATCAACCTCGACTTCGCCGATGTGAAGTCGGTCATGTCCGGCGCGGGTTCGGCGCTGATGGGCACCGGCTCGTCGCGCGGCGATGACCGCGCGGTCGCCGCGGCCGAGATGGCGATCTCCAGCCCGCTGCTCGAGGCGAGCATCGACGGCGCGCACGGCGTGCTCCTTTCCATCCAGGGCGGCTCGGACCTCGGCCTGTTCGAGATCAACGAGGCGGCTCAGCTCGTCTCCAACTCGGCCGCGGTCGACGCGAACATCATCTTCGGCGCGGTCATCGACGACGCCCTCGGCGACGAGGTGCGGGTGACGGTCATCGCGGCCGGCCTGGACCAGGAGCGCACCGGCCGCGGAGTGGGGCGGGACGGGGAGGTGGGTGGAGGCTCGGCCGGTGCCGACATCGGCGGCTCCTCTTTTAACCGCGCCAGCCCGGCTCCCGCTCCGGTGCCGACTCCGGCACCGGCACCCCGGCCCGCCCCGATCAGCCCCGCCACCCCGGAGACGGGCCCGGCCATGTCAGGATCCGGCGAGGCTAGCGGTGACGGGCAGCTCGCGGCCGGCCACGGCGGCAACGGGAACCATCCGGCGGTCTCCGACGCCGCCTTCGCGTCGGCGGCTGGCTCTATTCTCAGTGCGGCTCACAGTGTGCCGCTGAGCGCGCCGGTGCCCGGCGACGGGATCGCGGCGTCCTCCGGCCTGGCCGCCGAGGCCAGCCCGGCCGCGGCCTACGAGACGCCCGGGCAGGAACCGGTACGTCCCGAGACCCCCGGCAAGCCGGAGCGGATGGCCGTGACCTCGGACGCCGGTGACTCCTCTTCTTCCTACCGCCCGGCACACGCGGAGGGAGCGGGCAAGACCTTCGACGTTGCCACCACGCGCCGCCGCCCCGTCGTCTTCGAGGAGGACGACGACCTTGATGTTCCTGACTTCCTGAAGTGACCGGCCCCGGCCGGCGGGAAGAACTCGCCCTGCGGCTGGCCGAAGTCCGTGCCCGCATCGCCAAGGCGTGCGAGGCGGCCGGCCGGGACGTCAGCGAGCTGACGCTGATCGCGGTGACCAAGACCAGGCCCGCGTCCGACGTCCGGCTGCTCAGTGAGCTGGGCGTCAGGGATGTGGGGGAGAACCGCGACGCGGAGGCGGCGCCGAAGGCCGCCGAATGCGCTGAGCTGGATCTCACCTGGCACTTCATCGGGCAGCTGCAGACGAACAAGTGCGCCAGTGTGGCGCGGTACGCCAGCGTCGTGCATTCGGTGGACCGGCAGCGGCTGGTCGGCGCTCTCGGCAAGGCCGCGCGCCGGGCCGGGCGGGTGATCGAGTGCCTGGTCGAGGTGAGCCTGGACGGCGACCCGGCCCGCGGCGGGGCGGCAGCGGAGGAGGTTCCGGCCCTGGCCGAGGCGCTGGCGGCCGAGGAGGGGCTGGTGCTCGGCGGCGTGATGGCCATCGCCCCGCTGTCCATGCCGCCCGCCGGCGCCTTCGCCCTGCTGCGGGTCAGCGCGGCCGCCGTGCGCCAGGTCAGGCCGGGCGCCACGGTGATCTCGGCCGGCATGAGCGGCGATCTCGAAGCCGCCGTGGAAGCCGGCGCGACACACCTGCGCATCGGTACGGCGTTGCTCGGCGATCGCGGGCCGGGTGTCAGGTAATGTCCCACGCGTGAGGCCGAAACGGCTGGCGAAGACGGGTACAGGCTGGGAGGACTGAAGGATGGCCAGTGCCATGCGGAAGATGGCGGTCTACCTCGGCCTGGTTGAGGACGAACACCGCTACCAGGACAAGTACGACTCCTACGGTGAGTACGAGGACTACGAGGATCAGGCGGAGCGGCCCGAGCAGGCCGACGAGCCCGATGTCCGTGGAGTGGGGCGGGACGGGGAGGTGGGTGGGGGCTACGCCGGCTACCAGCCCGCAGACTGGCGCGCCGAGCACGTGTCGCAGACGACCGATCTCGCCCGTATTACGACACTCCATCCTCGCACTTACAATGAAGCGCGTACTATTGGGGAACACTTCCGCGAAGGCACTCCCGTGATCATGAACCTGACCGAGATGGTCGACAGCGACGCAAAACGTCTGGTCGACTTCGCGGCGGGGCTGATCTTCGGCCTGCGTGGGAGCATCGAGCGTGTGACCAACAAGGTCTTCCTGCTGTCCCCGGCGAACGTCGAGGTGACCGCGGAGGACAAGGCTCGCATCGCAGAGCGCGACTTCTTCAACCAGAGCTAGTCAGGGACAGGGTGGATTGTGCAGTACCTGAGGGAAGTCCTCACTTATGTGCTGACGATCTACCTTGTGGTCCTGATCGGCAGGATGATCTTCGGCTGGGTCCAGGTTTTCGCCCGCGAATGGCGTCCATCCGGCATACTGCTGGTGCTAGCTGAGGGTATCTTTACGATTACAGATCCTCCCCTGAAGCTCCTGCGCCGCTTCATCCCGACCCTCCGGCTCGGCATGGTGGCCCTGGACCTCAGCTTCATGGTTCTGTTCATCGTGATTCTGATCCTGCTTGAAGTGGTCGTGCCGCGCCTTTGATTCGGGTACCGTCGTGAGGAACACGGTCCAAGTGCGCCGAGGAGACGAGATGCCGCTGACGCCCGCGGATGTGCGGAACAAGCAGTTCAGTACGACCAGGCTCAGGCCCGGCTACGACGAGGAAGAGGTTGACGCCTTCCTTGACGAGGTCGAGGGCGAGCTCGACCGGCTGATCCAGGAGAACGAAGAGCTCCGGGCCAAGCTGGCGGAATGCCTGCGCGGTGGTAAGTCTGCGGTACCCGCGCTGAGCTCCCCGCTGTCGGACCCGAAGCCTGACATGATGGCGCCCGAGCGGATGGAGCCGGAGCGCAGGCAGCCTGAGCCGGTCATGATGGGCGGGATGCCGCACATCGAGGACAACATGGACACGGCGGCCCGCGTGCTCTCGCTGGCGCAGCAAACGGCCGACCAGGCCATTGCCGACGCCCGTCGCGAGGCCGACGAGACCCTGGGCCGCGCCCGCCGTGAGGCGGACGAGGTGCTGACCAAGGCCAGGCGCCAGGCGGAGCAGATCACCGGCGATGCGCGGGCCCGGGCCGAGAGCCTGGAGCGCGACGCGCAGGAGCGGCACCGTCAGGCCATGGGCTCGCTGGTCCAGACCCGCGAGGAACTCGAGCGCCGGGTCGACGACCTGCGCGCCTTCGAGCGCGAGTACCGCAGCAGGCTGAAGGCTTACCTGGAGGGTCAGCTCCGCGACCTGGAGGCTGGTGTCACGGAGAGCGGGACCTTCCCGGCGATGGGTACGGGCACGCAGCCGTCGATGCCGCCCGCGCTCGCCCCGAGCGGCGCGCGTAATGGCGGTCAGGGCACGGGCCAGTACGGCGTCCCCGAGGTAATGCAGCACTCCGGTGGTTTCCGCACGAGTGATGGAGCGCCCTCGCGCGAGCGCCGGTAGGCACACAAGGACCTTGAGCGGGGACCGCGGGGAGAGAACGCGTTGTGATTCGTTTCAGTGCGTTTCTCGTTGTCGTCGCGGTCGGATTGCTGGTCGCCGGTGTAGTCACGAGCAAGCTCCTGCTCGTCTACATCGCGATCGGCGTGAGTGGCGTGGCCCTGCTGGCGCTGGGCATAGGTGCGGCCGTCAACTGGCGTGAGCTAGCCGGCAAGTCCAAGACGGCTCAGCCCAATACGGTCGAGACCAGCGCGCAGGGGCCCGCCGCCGCCCCGCAGGTCGCGGCCCCGCAGGTCGCAGCCCCGCAGGTCGCAGCCCCGCAGGTCGCAGCCCCGCAGGTCGCAGCCCCGCACGCCCCGGTCCCGACGGCCGCTCCGGCTCCGGCTCCGGCCACCGCGGCGCACGCCCAGCCCGGTCTTCAGGGCTATCCCCGCTCCGCCCCCTCCCCGGCGGCCGCAGGATCAGCACACGGTCCGTCCCGGGCGGGCTACCTGCCCACCACCGAACCGCCGCCGAGAGCCAGGCCCGCGCCGGTCCCGGTGCCGCCGGTCCCGGTGCCGCCGGTCCCGGCGCCGGCGACGCGCCCGGCCGACGTGCCGCGCGCCCCGGCCGCGTTCGCCCCGCGCCGTGAGCCCCCACCGCCCGGTGTCTGGGAGCGGCGCGACGATACGGTCCACACCGCTGCCGCTGCGCAAGCCCCCGCACCGCCCCGCACCGAAGACACCGTCAAGGACCGGCCTCCGGCGAAGGACCGGCCTCCGGCGAAGGACCGGCCTCCGGCTGACGCCCAGGATGAGGCCAAGCCCGCCGGCGCGAGCAAGCCCGAGCCCGCTTCCGAGCCAGAGCCTGCTCCGGAATCCGAGCTGGCTCGTGACCCAGCGCCGGTTACCGAAGCCAACGTGGTTTCCGAAGCTGTCCCAGCCTCCAAGCCTCAGTCAGCTTCCGGGCCCGACCCAGCTTCCGGGCCCGACCCAGCTTCCGGGCCCGACCCAGCTCCCGAGCCCGACCCAGCGTCCGAACCCGATTCAGCTTCGGCGCCCGACCCAGCGTCCGAGCCCGAGCTGACGCTTGTCCCCGGCGCCGCCCCTGCCGCCAGCTCGCACGGCGACCGGGCTGGGAAGGACAAGCAGGAAAAGCAACCCGACGACGCCGAACCCGCTGGCCCGGACCCAACCATAGAGGTAACCGTGGTCCCGGGCGTTCCCAGGTATCACAACGCCAGCTGCATCCTCATCCGCTTCATGGGCGATAGCGACCTGGACAAGATGACCCTAGCCGCTGCCCGGAATGCAGGCTGCACCCCTTGCCGCGCCTGCCTCCCGGACCAGCCCGAGAAGTCCCCCGAGTAACCCGGGTCCCTTGCGCCCCGCCCGCCGCATCTGCCGGCCCCCTTCATACGTCATGGATGCCGCGCTCATGCTGTTCCAGGGGTGCGTCGCTATTTACTCGCGTATTCGCCGGCTTTCGCGCGTCGTCGCGTCATCGCGGATCGCTGCACCCCCGATCAGGGGTGCAGCGATCCGCGATCCTTGCCGCCGCCCGGCGGGTCGCCTCAGCCGTCACGCCAGCCCCGCGGGAACAGACGGCGGCGGCCGGGCGGATCATCGCGTGTCAGAACACCCCCCATGGGGGGTGCGGCGATCACGCGATCACGGGCGCTGTGACAGCTGTGGCAGATGATGCCGACACGCTGGCCCGGAACGACGCGGGTTATTTCCCTACACGCCCCAGCAACATGAGCGCGGCATCCATGCAGTAAAAGGTCACGGCTCAGACCCGCCTGAGCCAGAACCGCAGGCTAAGTTCTTCATCCACGTGTTCCCACACATCACCGGAGCCCCACCCAGCCAGCCCAGCCAGCCCAGCAGCCTCGGCAGGCCCGAACTCCGCTGCCAGCACCTCGCCCGCGATCAGCGCGCCATGCTCGGTCAAGGCCACAGCCAGCTCCGGCTCCCCAGCATCGCCACCATCCCCAGCCGACCAGCGCAGCGCGATCCGGTCGGTGACGTCTAGGCCGTCGCTCTTGCGCGCTTCCTGGATGAGCCGGATGACCTCGCGCGCGAGCCCCTCGCGCCGCAGTTCGGGGGTGATGGTGGTGTCGATGGCCACGGTCTCGCCCGCATCGGTGGCCACCGCCCAGCCGGCCCGCGGCGTCTGGGTCACGATCACGTCGTCCGGGCCGACAGAAACGGCCGGGCCGACAGAAACGGCCGGGCCGACAGAAACGGCCGGGCCGGCGGGCACCGGAACCGTGACCGTGCCCCCGGCCAGCACCGTGGCAGCGACGTCGGCGACGGGCACCGCGGCGATGGCGGCGGTCACGGCGGGCGTCTGACGCCCGAACCGGCGGCCGAGCGCGCGGAAGTTCGGCTTGACCGCGTAGTCGACCAGCTCTCCGTCCGCGGGCCCCAGCACGGAGAGCGACCCCACGTTCAGCTCCGCCGCGATCAGCGACCGCAGCTCAGAAGGCAGCGCGTCGAAGCCGGCCGCCCCGATCAGGGCACGCCGGAGCGGCTGCCTGGTCCGCACCGAAGCCCCCGACCGGGCCGAACGTCCCAGCTCGACCAGCCGCCGCGCCAGCGCCATCTGCTCCGACAACTGCGAATCGACCAGCGACAAGTCAGCGGCAGGCCACGACGCCAGGTGCACCGACTCCGGCGCCCCGGCGCGGCGCAGCACCCCCCAGACGTAATCCGTCACGAACGGCACGAAGGGCGCCAGCAGCAACGTCAGCGTGGTCACGCACTCGTACAGCGTGGCGAATGCCGCAGCGCCATCAGAAGAAGAAGGCCCGTCCCAGAACCGCCGCCGCGACCGGCGCACGTACCAATTGGACAGGTCGTCGATGAACGTCGTCAGCCGTCGCCCGGCCGCTGCCGTGTCGAAGGCCTCCAGCGACGACGTGACGTCCCGCACCACCGCGTGCAGTTCGCTCAGCATCCACCGGTCAAGCAAGGGCCGGTCCGCGGCGCCGGGCGCGGAAGCCAAGCCCTCGGTCGCCGTCCACCCGCCCGCGTTGGCGTACAGGACCAGGAACGACGCGGTGTTCCAGTAGGTGAGCAGCACCTTCCTGACGATCTCGCTGAGCACGTCGTGCCCGACCCGGCGCGCCCCCCACGGCGAGCCTGAGGCCGCGAAGAACCAGCGCAGCGCGTCGGCGCCGTGCGTGTCCATGAGCGGGATGGGCTCGAGCACGTTGCCCAGGTGCTTGCTCATCTTGCGGCCGGTCTCGTCGACGAGCAACCCGACGCACACTACGTTCTCGTACGCCGAACGCCCGAACACCAGCGTCCCCACGGCCATCAGCGAGTAGAACCAGCCCCGGGTCTGGTCAAGCGCCTCGCAGATGAACTGGGCCGGGTACGACGCCTCGAACTCGGCCAGGCCACGCCACGGCGCGCCGAACTGCGCAAACGGCATCGAGCCCGAGTCGTACCAGACGTCGATCACCTCGGGCACCCGCCGTGCCTCGCCGTCGCACGAGGGGCACGTGAACGTGACCGCATCCACGTACGGCCGGTGCGGGTCGAGCCCGGTCAGGTCCGTACCCGAAAGCGCGGACAGCTCGGCCAGCGAGCCGACGCAGGTCAGATGGGACTCCGGGCACTCCCACAGCGGCAGCGGCGTGCCCCAGTACCTGGTCCGGGACAGCGCCCAGTCCACGTTGTTCCGCAGCCACTCGCCGTACCGGCCGGTCTTGACCGTCGCCGGGTACCAGTTCGTCCGCTCGTTCTCGGCCAGCAGCTTGTCCTTGATCGCGGTAGTCCTGATGTACCACGATGGCACTGCGTAGTAGAGCAGCACGGTGCCGCACCGCCAGCAGTGCGGGTAGCTGTGCTCGTGCCGTTCGGACCGGAACAGCAGGCCGCGGTCGTCGAGGTCGTTGATCAGCCGCCGGTCGGCGTCCTTGAAGAACATCCCGCCGACCAGCGGCACGGCGTCTTCGAACCGCCCGTCCGGCCGGATCGGGTTGACCACGGGCAGGCGGTGGGCGCGCGAGGCGGTCATGTCGTCGGCGCCGAACGCCGGCGCCAGGTGGACAAGCCCGGTGCCATCCTCCGTGGTCACGAATGACCCTGGAACGACGATATGGGCGTCGGGGATCTCGATGAGGCCGAACGGGCGCTGGTAACTCGCCCCGATCAGGGCCTGTCCGCTGAACCTGGCGGCGACGTGCCAGCCGTCGCCGAGCACCCTGGCGAACAGGTCGTCGGCGACCACGACCCGGTCGCCGTCCCGCGACCTGCGCGCCAGCACGTAGGTCGCGTCCGGGTGCACCGCCACCGCGGTGTTGGAGACCAGCGTCCACGGCGTGGTCGTCCAGACGAGCAGGTCGGCCCCTTCGAGCTCGCGCGGCGCCCCCTCGGGCAGCGTGCGCAGCCGGAACCTGACCGTGACGGCCGGGTCGGAGATGATCTGGTAGACGTCCTCCTGGCCGAGTTCGGCGTCAGACAGCGGGGTACCGCAGCGCGGGCAGTACGGGCTGATCCGGTGGTCGCGGACCAGCAGCCCGGCCTCGAACACGACCTTGAGCGACCACCAGACCGACTCGATGTAGCTGGCGTCCATGGTCCGGTAGGCATTGTCGGTGTCGGCCCAGTAGCCCATCCGCCGGGACATCTCCAGCCACGCGTCGACGTGCCTGAGCACGGACTCACGGCAGCGCGCGTTGAACTCGGCGACCCCGTAGGCCTCGATGTCCCGCTTGCCGGTGAAGCCGAGTTCCTTTTCTACCGCGACTTCGACCGGCAGCCCGTGGCAGTCCCAGCCGCCCTTGCGCGGGACGTGGAACCCCTGCATGGTCTTGAACCTGGGAAACAGGTCCTTGAACGTGCGCGCCTCCACGTGATGCGCCCCCGGCATCCCGTTGGCGGTGGGCGGTCCCTCGTAGAAGATCCAGCTCGGTCCGCCCTGGGTCTGCTTTAGTGACCGCTCGAAGATCCCCGCGTCCTGCCAGCGGCTCAGTATCTCTTGCTCAAGCGCGGGCAGGTCGACCTGCGCGGGGAGCGGCTCGAATCCCTGCACCGGCCCAGCGTAACTCCAAAGCGCAGATAAGCTTTCTCACCATGAACGCCGCGCCA
>Ga0070699_100003341_pt1 | contig 14198 bp, 12 predicted proteins | sample KBSK1503metaG_FD_65473 | JGI IMG/M metagenome (GOLD analysis project Ga0070699, IMG submission 65473) | Corn, switchgrass and miscanthus rhizosphere microbial communities from Kellogg Biological Station, Michigan, USA - KBS K1-50-3 metaG | ecosystem: Host-associated > Plants > Roots >...
CGACGTCGACAAGGCCATCGACTCGCTGGAGACGGCCCGGCGGCTGGCCCCCGACAGCCCCGAGGTTCGCTTCTCGCTGGCCCGCGCCTACGCGAAGGCGGGGCGGGCCGAGGAGGCCGCCCGCGAGCGCGTGGAGTTCGTCAAGCTCGACAAGGCGCGCCGCACGGCCCGCTCGGGCCCCCAATCGGTGGGGGGCGAGGCGGACGAGCCGCCGCCGAAGAACTGACGGCGGCGCCGCGCCGGGGCGCGTCTCACTTCTTCTTCAGCGCCGCCAGCAAGGCCTTGGCGGTCTCGACGTTCGCGGGAACCTGGCCGCTCATCGCCAGGTATTTCTCGAGGAGCCCCACCGCTTCGGGCACCCGGTTCGCGCCCACCGCGATCGTGGCCAGGTGGAAGTACGGCTCAGGGTTGGCGGGGTCCAGCTCGACGGCCTTCTTGAAGGCCGCTCCCGCCTCGGCGCTCTTTCCGGCGTTGACGCACATGATCCCGAGCGCATACTGGAACTTGGCGTCCTGCGCGAAGCTCGGCGCGGTGGCCAGCACTCCCTCCACCGCCTCCTGGGTGCGGCCGTCCAGCTCGCGGACGGCGGCGAGCGCGAGGAACGCGTCGCTCTTGGTCGGCTCCAGCTCGGTCACGCGCTGGTACTCGGCCTCCGCCGCCTTCCAGTCCTTCTTCTTCTGGTACACGTAGCCGAGGTTGTAGTGGGCGGGCGCGAGGGTGGGGTACTGGGTGACGATCTCCTTCAGCATCGGCTCCGCCTCGTCGTAGCGTCCGGCCTGGGCCGCCTCGACCGCCTTCGTGTACGTCTCCCCCGCCTTGTTCGACTCGGGTGTCGGGGGCAGGACCGCCGCCACCGGTGGGCCGGCCGTAGCGACGGCGGACGAGGCTCCGTGAGTCAGCACGATGTCGGGCGCCTCGGAGAACCCGCCGAGCGAGAGCTCCATCTCCATCGCGTAGGTCTTGAAGCCCTCCTTGGTGAAGGTGAACTTCCAGCGCCCGTCCGCCAGCCCCATCCGCACGAAGCCGCCCTTCTTGTCGGTCTGCTGCGTCTTCGTGATCTTCTGCCGTGATTCGCCGAGGTACTCCATATCGATCTTGACGTCGGGCACGCCCGCGCCCTGCTCGTCGACGACCTTGCCCCGGACGCCACCCGTCACCTTGGTCTGCGCCCCCGCGGGGGGCGCCAGCAAGAGCGCCGCTCCCACTGCCAGCGACGTCAGGTAACCGAGCTGTCGGGCCATCAACGCACCCCTTTCCCGGGCCGAGCATGCGGCCTCGACCCATTCTCCCACACGTTCAAGACGTTGGACGCGACGTGGGAGCGTCGTCGGAAGGTGGGCTCGGGCGCGGGCCGCGCGGGCTAGTAGAGCCTGATCGTCGCCCGCGATTGCGCCGGCACCGCGGGGATCTTCAGCGGCCCCTGGGGCTCCAGCGTGCGCCCCGCGAGGCCCGAATATCCCGCCTCGTAGCGGACGGCGCGAAACACGAGGTAGCCGTTCGCGCCGGCGGTGTCGGTCACGACGTAGGACCACACGGTCTGGCCGTCGGGCGTCACCTCGAAGAAGCGCCCGGCCGGCCCGTCGGTGACGAGCGTGTTGCCGCTGGAGAGGCGCTGCGCGCCGGAGATGATGCTCGCGAAGAAGCTCACCGGCGGGTTGTACTGCCAGGACGGCGCCGAGGGGCCGTAGCCCATCTCCGGGTCATACGGGTAGGAGCCGTCGTCGAGTACGGGCGTCGCCAGCTCGACCACCGTCGAGTACGGCCGCGCGTTCGCGTCGCCGTTGTTGAAGACCAGGATGTGACCCGCGCCCGACAGCCCGCTCCCGATCCATCCCGGGTTGTGCTGGCCGTAGAGCTGCTGCGTCAGGTCGACACGCCCATAGGCCCTCGGGTTTCCCCAGCGGTAAACGAGGTCCCCGCCGTGGCCCAGCCGGCCGCCCGTGTGCCCGGCCGCCTCGGCGGTGGTGGTGCTGTGGTCGATCGCCCAGATCTCGCTGAAGTTGCGGACGCTGAGCATGACCTGGTCGAGGGCCGGGTTGTAGACGACCGCGTTGGCGTGCGTCCAGTCCACGCCCGGGGTGCCGGGGGCCACGAAGTTCGGGTCGATGAGGCCGGGATGATCGGAAGGCGCGGCGCCCGGCGGTATCAGATGGTCCCAGATGCGCCACTCCCAGACGATCTGGCTGGTGGCCGGGTCCACCTCGACGATCTTGTCCACCCAGATCACGCCCTCGCTCGGGATCGTCTCGGCGCGGCGGCCCGCGGCCAGCGCTTCCGCCGCGGTACGCCCTTCCCAGGCGACCATGAGGATGTGGCCGCTGTTGGGCATCCAGAACACGTCGTGGTGCTGCTGCCCGGTCGTCGTCGCGTAGTCGTAGCGCCACACGACCTTGCCGTCCCAGTCGAGCATCTCCACCCGCCCGCCGTTGCTTCCCTGCAAGACGGAGAAGGGCCGGTCCGCCAGCGAGTTGGCCCGCAGCAGGTTGCCCGTCGGGAGCAGGTAGACCGAGTACCCCGGCGGGTCTTCGGTCTTCCACTCGTGGAGCAGCTGGCCGTCGAGACCCATCAGGTAGACGCTGGTCGACGCGATCGGCGAGAAAAGAATGACCGGGTTCGGATAGCCGGGCGTGACCTGTGCGCAGCCGGCGACCGCAGCCAGCAGCGCGAGCGCAACGAGCGTCCGTCGACATGTTCCCGAGGGCATGCTCCGCTCCTTCCCCGTTACCGGCGAGGTCCCTTCATGCAGTTGCCCTCTGCCGCCTGGTTGGTTCCCCCCGGAGGAGGTCAAGGAATGTGAACTCGGCGCGAGTACGTCATACTTCCGGCCGTGCGTCGGGGGGTCATCCCGGTCGCGGGGGCGGTCCTGGGCCTGCTGGCCGGCATCGGGCCGGGCTGCGGCAGCTCCCCCACGGGGCCCACCGCCGGTCCTCCCCCGCGCCCGAACTTCGTGGTCATCATCGCGGACGACATGGCCTATGGGCTGCTCGGTCCCGGCCGCCGGCTCCCGTTCCTACCGTTGCCCAACCTGCAAGGGCTCGCCGCCCGCGGCGTCCTGTTCGACAACGCGTTCGTGACCACGTCGCTGTGCTCGCCCAGCCGCGCCACCCTGCTCACCGGGCTCTACGCCCACACGCACGGCGTGCTGGTGAACGAGAGCGTCGAGCTTCCCGCGACCGTGGCCACATATCCGCAGATCCTCCAGCGCGCCGGCTACGAGACCGCGTTCGTCGGGAAGTGGCACATGGACGCGCACACGGACGCCCCGCGGCCTGGCTTCGACTACTGGGTCAGCTTCCGCGGCCAGGGCGTGTACGAAGACCCGCTGCTCAACGAGAACGGCCGCGCCGTCAAGCGCTCCGGCTACATCACGGACCTGTTGACCGAATACGCCGTCGACTGGTTGAAGCAATCGCGCACGAAGCCCTTCCTGCTGATCCTTTCCCACAAGGCGCCGCACAACCCGGCGGTACCCGCGGCGCGCCACGCGGCCGCGCTGACCGACGCGTCGCTGCCGGAGCCTCTCAGCTTCGCGGACACCTACGAGGGCAAGCCGGCCTGGGAGCGGCGCTACGCGCGCTGCGGGGGGACGCCGGCCGCCTACGCGCAGTGCCCGGACCCGCAGCCGGAACGGCTGGCCCCGTGGCCCTGGGCCTCCCGGGACGCGCCGCGCCTCCAGTACCTCCGGACGCTGCTGGCGCTCGACGACAGCGTCGGCAGCGTGCTGTCGGCGCTCGACAGCCAGGGCCTCGCGCGCTCGACCTACGTGGTTTTCTTGAGCGACAACGGCCTCTTCCTCGGCGAGCATCGCCTGGGCGACAAGCGGCTCGCGTACGAGGAGTCGATGCGCATCCCGCTCGTGATCGGCGGCGCGGACCTCACGCCGCGGCGCGTGAGCGCGATGGCCCTGAACCTGGACCTCGCGCCCACCGCCCTCGACCTGGCCGGGGTGAGCGTGCCGGCCGACATGCAGGGGCGCTCGCTGGCGAAGCTGCTGCGGGGCGAGCCCACGCCCGCGCGCGAGTCGTTCCTCTACGAGTACCAGGCGGAGAGCTTCCTGCCCATCGTCCCCGACATCCTCGCCGTCCGTACCGCGAGCCGGAAGTACGTGACCTACCCCAGCAGCCCGTCGGAGGCCGAGCTGTACGATCTGCTCACCGACCCGAACGAGATGAGGAACCTCGCCGGCCGGCCCGAGTGGGCGGCCGCGCAGGCCGACCTGCGCCAGCAGCTGGAGCGCCTGCTCGCGGAGACGGGCGCCCCGCAGTAGCCCGCGCATCGCGCGCGCACCGGAAGCCGACGTTGTTGAGGCCGCTGTCGGGGGTGGCCCGGCTGCGGCTGGCCACGCGATAGTTGCTGCAGAAGTTCTCGCTGCACATCCAGGAGCCGCCGCGCATCACGCGCTCCGTCCCGCTCTCCGGCCCGCGCGGGTCCCGCCGCGGGCTCCGGCGGTAGTAGCCGGGATCGTACCAGTCCGCGCACCACTCCCACACGTTGCCGATCACGTCGTAGAGGCCGTATCCGTTGGGCGGGAAGCGGCCGACGGGCGCACGGCCGCGGTAGCCGTCCTCGCCGGTGTCGTGGACGGGGAACACGCCCTGCCACCAGTTGGCCATCACGCGCCCGCCGGGCCTCAGCTCGTCCCCCCACGCGTAGGTGCGGCCGGCGAGGCCGCCCCGGGCGGCGTACTCCCACTCCGCCTCGGTCGGCAGGCGCTTGCCGGCCCAGCGCGCGAAGGCCTCGGCGTCGTTCCAGGAGACCTGGGTCACCGGCTCCTCGGGCGGCGCCGACGAGCCGGGGCCCTCCGGATGCCGCCAGTCGGCTCCGTCCGCGCGCGTCCATTCCCCCCGGACTCGGTCGAACACCTCGGACCAGCCGAAGCGCTCGGCTTCGGTGCGGTAGCGCGTGGCGGCGATGAAGGCGCCGAACTCCGCCACGGTCAGCTCGTGCCTGTCGATCCAGAAGGCGCCGACGGCCACCTCGTGGACCGGCGCTTCGTCCGGCGCCTTGTCGCGGGATCCCATCAGGAAGACGCCGGCGGGGATCAGGGCCATGTCCGGCGGAGGCACCGGGGCCGCCGCGATCAGCGCGAGCGCGAGCGAGATGGACCCGGCCATCTACCCTGCTTCGCGGGGCGGCCGGCGATTCCGGGCGGGCACCAGCTCCGTCGTCGTCCCCCGCGACCGGACCCGTCCCAGGTCCCGCGCGAACTTGACGGAGCCGGGCGTGTGGTACTTCTCCAGGTAGGCGCGGTCGATCGCGTCCTTCAGGCGCTCGCTCCGCGTCTGCACGGCCCGGACGGGGATCGTGCGTCCGGCGACCTGGACGATCCCGCGCGGCTCCTCGAGGAAGGTCCGCCACCAGCTCCGCGGCTTCAGGCTCCACGACCGCACGAACACGCGGCCTTCCACGACCACCGCCCAGATGCCGATGATCCGGTGCGGCCGCGTGCCGGCGCGGATGCCCAGGACGTTGCCGTCGCGAATGGCCGCCAGCACCGCGGCCTCGAACCTCTGCTTCCGGTTCACGCCGTGAGCCTATACGTTTTCGCGTACGCGCGCGCGGCTCGGCATGATCTCTATCGATCGGGCGCGCGCGGCGGGACGGCCGTCCAAAGAAACGCGCCTGCCGTTCAGCCCAGCTCTATCTCGAGCCTCGTCACCGAAGCCGGCGGGAAGCGGTGGACGAAGCTCGCTCCGCTCGCCGCCACCGCCTGCTCCCTGGGCGCCACCGCGCCGGGATCATCGAACGTGTTGTGAGCGTGCACGTCCGGCGCGGCCAGGGTGGCCGCCCGGACGGAGTGCACGGTCGCGCCCCGCACCGCCACCTCGGTCTCCCGCGGCGCGTCGAGGCCGGGGTTGGTCACGGTCAAGGTCACGCGCCGATCCTTCAGCGACGCCGAGCCGTTCAGGCCGTAGAGCGATGCCGGCTGGCCGTTGCGCGTGTAGCTCACCCGTGGCGCCGCGAACACCGCGCGCACGGCCTGCGCTCCCTGATGAGCCGCGTAGAGGTCGAAGACGTGGTACGTGGGCGTCAGGCAGAAGCGGTCCTCGTGGGCGAGGAACAGCGACTGCAGGCAGTTCACGAGCTGGGCCACGTTGGCCATCCCCACCTTGTCCGCGTGCCGCTGGAACGTGTCGAGGGTCAGGCCGGCGACGAGCGCGTCGCGCATGGTGTTCTGCTGGCCGAGCAGCGCCTCGCGGAAGGGCTCCGTTCCCGGCTTGTGCCAGGCTCCCCACTCGTCGACCACCAGCTTCACGCGGTGGCCGGTGTCGGTCTCGCCCATCGCCTTCCAATGGTCCGCGACGAGGGACTCCATGCGGTCCGCCTCGGCCAGGATCTCGTAGTGCTGCTCCGGGTCGAATTGGAGGGCATCGCTCTTCCCCGCACGCCAATCGGAGGTGCGGCCTCCGCTGGCGTTCCAGGAGTAGTGGTGCAGGGCCCAGCCCCAGAGATGCTGGCGGCCCCGGCCCTCCGCCGCGGCGAAGAAGCGCCGCGTCCAATCGAGCTCGCCGCTGTTCGGGCCCGCCCCGATCAGGGACAGCTTCCCTCCCCAGGGCAGCCACGCGGTGTAGCGCCGGAACGCCGCCGCGTATTCCTCGGGCGTGAAGTTGCCCCCGCAGCCCCACGACTCGTTGCCGACGCCCCAGAAGCGGACGGCCAGCGGCTCCCGCTCGCCGTCCGCCTCGCGCTGATCGGCCGTGGTCGTCGTTCCCGCCGGCGCGTTGCAGTACTCCACCCAGCGCCAGAAGTCCTGGGCGGAGAGGCTGCGCACGTTGGCGGCGACGTAGGGCTGGGCGCCGGCGAGGCGGCAGAAGCGCACGAACTCGACGGTGCCGAACTGGTTCGGCTCGTAGCGCTGCGGTCCGTCCCCGGCGCCCGCCGGCCACTCCCGCACGTCGACCCAGAAGTTCGTCCGTCTCGGCCGGCGGGCCCGCGGGCCCGTCCCGTCGCGCCAGTCGTACTGGTCGGCGAAGCAGCCGCCCGGCCAGCGGACGACGGAGGCGCGAACCCGGCGGAGGTGGTCGACGACGTCCTTGCGGACGCCGCCGACGTTGGGGATGCGCGAGCCCTCGCCCACCCAGATGCCGTCGTAGACGACGCCTCCAAGATGCTCGACGAAGTGCCCGTAGATCTCCGGCGCGATCGTCCCGATGGGCTCACCGGGAAGCACCTCGATCCGCGCTTCCGCCGCCCGGGAGACCCGGGCCGCCAGGAGGCCGACCCCCGCGCCGAGGGCCGTGCCGAGGAATTGCCGGCGGTCGTGCATCGTGACTCCTCCTGCGGCGGTGAGCGGGCCGTTCACCAGCTCGCGTGGACCAGGCCCCGTATCCTTTCGTCATAGAGCGCCCGCACGGCGGCCATGTGCTCCTCGCGCAGCGGAGGCAGCGCGGCCGCGGCGGCGTTTTCCCGGGCCTGGACCGGCGTCTTCGCGCCCGGGATCGCGCAGCTCACCGCGTCGAACATCAGGATCCAGCGCAGCGCGAGCTGGGCGAGAGTGGCGCCCGCGGGCACCAGCGGCCGCAGCCGCTCGACCGCCTCCAGCCCCGTCTCGTACGGCACACCCGAGAACGTCTCCCCCTTGTCGAAGGACTCGCCGTGGCGGTTGAACTGCCGGTGGTCGTTCGCCTCGAACCGCGAGTCCTTGCGCAGCTTCCCCGTCAGGAGGCCGCTGGCCAGTGGCACCCGGGCCAGGATCCCGACGCCCCGCGCCTTCGCCGCGGGAAAGAACGCTTCGGCGGGCTTCAGCCGGAACATGTTGAAGATGATCTGGACGCTCTGCACGTTCGGGTAGCGCACGGCCCGGAGCGCCTCGTCCACCGTCTCGACGCTGACGCCGTAGTAGCGGAGCTTCCCCGCCCGGACCATGTCGTCGAGGTACCCGAACACCTCGGGGCGGTCGTACACGCCGGGATGAGGGCAATGGAGCTGCAGGAGGTCGATCGCCTCCGTCTCGAGGTTGCGCAGGCTGCGGTCGATCCAGGCGGTGAGGTTCTCGCGGCTGTAGCCTTCGGCGGTCTGCGGGGAGAGCCGGCGCCCCGCCTTCGTGGCCACGCACAACGTCTCCTTCGGGCGCTCTCTCCGCAGGCGCGCCACGAGCCGCTCGCTCCGGCCGTCGCCGTAGACGTCGGCGGTGTCGATGAAGTTCACGCCGGCATCGACGGCGGCATGCAGGGCCCGCAGGGAATCGGCATCGTCGACGGTCCCCCAGGCCCCGCCGATGGCCCAGGCGCCGAAGCCGATGGCGGAGACCGTCATGTCGGTGCGTCCGAGCCGCCGGAATTCCATGCCCTCCTCCGCGGGGCCCCATCCTAGCCGCAGTGGGAGCGAAGCGAAACCTGGTGCACAAGCTCCGTTCATGAATCGCCTCGCCTTCGTGGCCGCGCTGGCTGTCCTTCTCTCGCGAAGACGCCGCCCCGCCGGCACGTCCTCGGCATCTCCCACGTCGGCCTCCGCGCGAGCAGCGTCGCCGCGGCACGCGCGTTCTACAAGGACTTCAGGCTTCTCCGAGACGTGGCGCGGAAGCCGCTCGGGCACCGAGCTGTCGTGGATCAACATGAAGGTGCCCGACGGCGGGGAGTACGTCCACGCCTGTTCCCGGACTCGAAGCCGCCAAACCCGGCGAGCGAATCAGGCTAGAGGCCGGCTCCCCGCGACCGCTTGCAGCGCGGCCGAGCTCCAAAATGCAGTACGCTGGCCGCCGTGAAGTTCCCCGAGATCGCGAGCCGCCTCACCGGGATCAGCTCGCCCATCTTCGGCGTTTCTTGGAATCCGCCGGCAGCGAAAGTGACCGTCGCTCGCCGCGTGATCGCCTTCCTCGAGGATCGGCGCGTGCTCTTCGCCGACGAGTCGATCGAGGTCCTCGAGCACTGCGTCCGCTCGGTGATCGAGGTCCGACGCTACCTCACTTCCGAGATCCAGCCGCTCACCGAAGGCGAGCTCTGCAGCGGCCTCAGGGCCATGCGCGCGGCGTGCCGGAAGTTCCTCGAAGCCGTCGATGATCGCGACGGGATCGTGGTCCGCTACGGCGGCCATCAAGGCCACTGGGCGAGCTGGAGATTCGGCGGTGCGCTGGGCGAGCTCAGGGGTGTTTTCGGCATCCACATCGCTCGAATCGCCGCCCAAAACGGGCTCGATATCGAGGACGATCTGGCCCGAATCCTGCCCGCGAGCGACGTCGAAAACGACGGCCGTCCGGGCCGGAAAGGCGTCCGCGAGAAGCCGGACCGCGATCGCGACTGAGGGCCGTTTCGGGCCCCAAGACGCCTGCGAGCGTGTGACACACGGGTTTACCCGACTCGCCGGCCGCAAGTCGTTCAAACACCGCGGAATGGACATGGAGCGGAAGGGCGGGGTTTACCGCCTTTATCTTGCACTGCTCCTTCCCTCTCTTAAGAGAGGCCGTCGCGCCGGCGCCCGGACACCGTCCGCGTATTACGGCCGCGCTTACACGCGTATTACGAAGCGAAGAATTACGAAGCGAAGAATCCACCACCGCCGCGCCCCGCGGCGCCTTCACGAGCGGGGAGGCGCCGCGGGGCGAGGTGGAAGCCAGCGGCCAGACCGGCTCGCGAGTGGAGCGCTGCGAGAGACCTGACGCCGGCGTCGACGTCGCCGGCGGCGCGGCTCTCGCCCGCGCAGCGAGCGCTCAAGCAAAGATCGCCGAGGCTCAAAGCTCGCCACGGCCTCGGCGCACCTGCCGTCCGTCGCCAAGGCCGCGCCACCGCCACCGTCACCACCACCAGAGCCAGCGCCCGGCCCCAGCCCCTTCAAGCAATCGGCAGTAGAGGTGCGCGGTGCGCCGCCGCTCCTACGGCTGAGCCTGGCGCAATTGGGGGCGTGCCATCAGGTCGATGGCATCCCGATAAACGTCAGCGAGACGACGGCCACACCACGGACAGAACTGAATGTGTAGTTCCGCGACAAGTGTCACCGGCCTAGGGTGATTCTTTGGTCCTTCGTCATCGGTATCGACGCTGCGCGACTGGATCATGAACGCGGGAGCACCATCGGCCTGACGGTCGACCAGAATTGCGATGCCGCGTTCGCCCGCGGCCTCAAACCACCCCTTGAAGATCCCGCAGCACCATGTCACTTGATCGAGCGAAAGCGGGCGCGATCCCATCATTGCTTCTTGTCGAAGAATCGCGCGACGAATTCCGTAGCTTGAGGCATAAACCTGTACTCGGTGGCTTGGGCACCTTGCATCATTGTGGTGCGAGCTTGGACGAGGCCCGCCTTCTCCATCGTCGACATGAGTCCCCGTGGGATCGCCCCGGTGTATAGCGTGCCGCCCGCTCGCGCGGCGTTCGCGAGTGCCTGAGCTCCTTCTCCGGCAGCCGCAGACAACGCCCGCCCTGCCTCTGGGGCAGAAGTCTGCCGGGTCAGTACGCTAATCGTTGGTCCACCGGCGCTGGCTGCCTTTTCAAGCTCCCCGCGACTGACCTCACCGTACGGACCGGCGATCATCTGACCAACGCGGGGGCCGAGCAGCCCTAACGCAATCCGGGCTTCGAGAGCGAGTGCACCTCCAGCCTCGGCGACCGCGGGCGCTGCGAGAACGGCAAGCGGGGCGAGGATCGCTGCCGCGATCCTGGAATCCGCCTGTTGTTGTTGTGGCGTCAGCTGGCTCGGTCCACCGAGTCGCCTCTGCTCATCTCGCCACATCTGCTGGTAAACGTACGGTTCCTCGGCCCGTCCATCGGGATCGACGTACCGCAGCGGGTTGTTGAGGCCGTAGGCATACCGGTTCCACTTCTGGGGGTTGAAGAGTGCGCCCTTCGCGTCCAGCACCGGGTCGGTAGTCGTGAAGCGACCGATCTTGGATGCGTAGTATCTGGCGCCGAAGTAGTCCAGCCCCGTCTCGGTGTCCCGCTCCTTGCCCGTGAAGCGCTTGGGCTGGCCCGCGGTGACGGCGCCGCAGACGCCCGTCCCGCACCACTCCTCGCCGAACGGAAGATAGTCGTGCTGCTCGACCACCGCCCCCGTCGAGTCGGTCACCGCGATCACATCCCCCACGCCGTCGAGGTGGTAGTATTCGACGATCGGCTGGGCTTGGACCGCCAACGGCCACAGCAGGAGTCCGACGGCCAGCGCTAGAAGCCTCGTCGTCATGGGCGCGCTCGGCGCATCCTTGCCGGAGTCCTCGCGCCCATCCGACCCCGCTCGATCGGCTTCAGCGCCCGCCCCAATGAAGTTGCCCGTCGCGTCAATCTCCGTAAAACTTCAAATAGAGGTGCGGTTCGCTTTCGACTCTGCGCGCCAGGGCTGCGATCCGATCGAGAAGATTGTGATCCTCGGCGCCCATCGGCTTCAGCCTGGACCATTCAGACAGAAACCTTGGAATTTGAAGTCGATTGAAGGTAGTGTCGCCGTACCAGTCAATAGAGCCAAGCACTGACCACGAGGAATCGTTGGCGGGCGGTAGGAGTCGATGCAAGATGTTGGCAGGATCCGCGATCTCCTCGTACTTGCGCCCGTCTTCGCTCTCGAGGGCGATCGTGAGTCCCATGATTACGGTTTGCCGGGAAACGCCGTGACAAGCTTGTTGGACTTATCGGTAATTACGGTATAAGTCGATGTCGCTTTTCCGGTCGCCCTATCAATCCCGATAGTGCGACCAGCATCTACGATGCGTTGGTATCGGCCACCCGACTGCAGGACCGGATTAGTTCCCTCGGCGTTCTTGATTAGAGAAACCAAGTTCTCTCCCTCGGCAAAAACGCTCTTCCCGAAGTTCTTCGCGCCTGCTAGGGTATGACCCTCAACTACATGCTGGAGGCTCTGTGCGCCGATCGCAATTCCCTGGCCAACTCGCATTGGCGACGGCGCGCCAGGCGGTCCGCCCGCGGCTTCTTGTAGAAATTCCTGGGCGAATGCCTGGGTCTGCGGATCGGCAGCCTTTACGGCCGCCGCGGCAAGAAGCTCAGGGGCGAGAGCCGCCGCAGCGACTCCAGCGTAGATGCCCGTTACGATGAGACCACCCTTACCGATCGCGTTCATTTGCGCTTGGTATTGCTGGAGCGTGATCTCGCCGCGCTGATACTCGGCCCACGCCTGGAAGACCTCCTGCTGGGTGAAGACATCCTTGCCATCCGGATCCGCGTATCGGAGCGGGTTGTTGCGTCCGTATGCGTAGCGGTTCCACCGTTGGGGATCGACCAGGTTCTCGTTCCAGTTGTAGACGGGGTCCGTAGTCGTGAATCTTCCGATTCTGGATCCGTAGTATCTAGCGCCGAAGTAGTCCAGGCCCGTCTCGACGTCACGCTCCTTGCCTGTGAAGCGCTTCGGTTGATCGCCTTGGCCGAGAGGGGTATCGCCCGAACAAGCACCGGTGACGCACTCCTCACCAAAGGGTAAGTAGTCGTGCTGCTCGATCACCGTTCCTGAGGAGTCTGTCACTGCCAGCACATTGCCCTGGGCGTCAAGGTGGTAGTACTCCACGATCTGAGCATGCCCGGCTTGAGCCCACAGTAAGAGACCGGCGAGGACGATCAACCTTCTCATGGCCGCCTCCAGAGTATGGGGAGAACGCCCTCCAGGCGCAACCTGTCGTCCGGCGAGGGAGTCCTCAGACCACTCCTGCATGGCTTCCTTATCGGATCTCCCGTACGCTCTGGAACTTAACGACCTGGTTGTAAGGCGTCGGGGTCAAGGTGAAGTTGGCGATGTTCGCTTCGGCCAGGATCGCGCCGGGGGGACCGTTGTGGACGAACGTGGCCGTTCCCGCGGTGTTTCGAACCGTCCCGAGAGCGGCCGTATTCGTTGCCGCGGTTGCGGCGGCGGGGATGGTAAGCGGTGTTTGGGTCACCTGCGTTCCGCCCGCGTTGAACAGCGTCAGTGTCCCGGTGATCGAGGTCGCGGTGGTGTTCTTGAACGAGTAGAAAGTGTCGTAGGCCCCGTTTGTGCTCCACGAGGGGCTGTAGAGAGTCGTGTCGTTGGCCGTCCAGGTGACGTTGAGGTTCATAGTGGCGGGAACGCTGAGGCTTACCAACGTGGTGACTGTGGTGGCCGTCCAGCTCGCCCGCGCGTTGACCAAGCCCACCCCCGGTGCCGTGCCCTTCGTGTTGGTCACGCTCAGCGAGGTTGTGCAGCCTGCATCCGAGAAAAGGGCCAGCGATAGCGACCCGGAACTGGCTCCCAGCGGATCGACCGCATCGACCACCTCGAAACTGTAGGAGTTGGCGACCGTGGTCGGCACCTGGAAATAGTACGTCGAGCCCGATACCCCGCCGGTAATTGAGACGGCTCCGTTGATCCTGCCGTCGGCGGGAACGAAGCTCGCATTCACGCAGGCCGTTCCCTGGGACCATCCCAGCGCGGGGATCAGAACGAGGGTGCCTGACAGCAAGGCTCCGGCAATCCGTCTCGATCTCATAGCACGCTCCTACCTTAATACTGGTGTCCTCTAGCGCAACTCCCTTTGGGCATTGAACTTGCCCCCGCATCACCCCTGAGGATGCGCATGGCCTGACCGAGCGCGACCTCAATAGCCGCGGCGGGGATCGACGACGTTCTGGAGCGGCTGGCCCGCCAGGAACCGGTTCAGGTTGTCGAGGAAGCCGTCCATCGCCTCGTCGAGCCATCCCGGCACCTGGTCCGCGCTGTGCGGCGAGAGCAACACGTTGTCGAGCGTGTAGAACGGGTGCCCCGCGGGAAGGGGCTCGGCCTCGAACACGTCGAGGGCGGCGCCCCGGATCGCGCGCCTGCGCAGCGCGTCCACGAGCGGCGGCTCCTGCACGACCGCCCCGCGGCCCACGTTGATGAGCACTCCCGTCGGCTTCATGGCCCGGATCTCACGCTCGCCGATGAGGCCGCGCGTGTCGTGCGTGAGGGGCGTGGCGACGACGACGTCGTCCGAGAGCGCCATCAGGTCGGGCAGGCGCTCCGGCGGCAGTATCTCGTCCGGGGCGGGATCGCCGGGGGGCGCCGCGACGCTCCGGCGCAGCGCGCGTACGCGCATGCCGAGGGAGCGGGCGTGCCTCGCGACGGCGCGCCCGATGTCGCCGTAGCCGACGATCCCCATCCAGCGGCCCTGGACCATCTCCGGCGGGAACGGATCCCACTTGCCCGCTTCCTGGCTCTTGACGAGGCGCCGGAGGTCCTTCGCGAAGAAGAGCACCGCCCCGATCACCCACTCGGCCAGTGAAGGACTGAAGACGCCGCGGCCGTTCGTGAGCGTCACCCCGCTCTCGGCAAGC
>Ga0070699_100003343_pt1 | contig 14188 bp, 9 predicted proteins | sample KBSK1503metaG_FD_65473 | JGI IMG/M metagenome (GOLD analysis project Ga0070699, IMG submission 65473) | Corn, switchgrass and miscanthus rhizosphere microbial communities from Kellogg Biological Station, Michigan, USA - KBS K1-50-3 metaG | ecosystem: Host-associated > Plants > Roots >...
TACGCGCTCGAAGCGGATCAGCGCGACACGTTCCGCAACTTCGTCATTCCGGTGTCCGTGCCCGAGACGCATTACGTGCGGGCCGTGGAATTCCGAACGGAGACGCCGCGCGTGCTTCATCACGCGAACGTCGCGCTCGACCCGTCACGCGTCGGACGACGCCTGGATCGCGCCGATCGGGAGCCGGGTTTCGCGACAATGCCCGACGACGACGTGCAGAACGTCTACGGATGGTCACCAGGGAAAGTGCCCATCCTCGAACCCGAAGACACGGCGTGGGCGCTCGAGCCGGGAACGGATCTCGTGGTGCAGCTGCACATGGTGTCCGGCGGCGAGGCGGCAGACGTGCGTCCGAAGATCGGGCTGTTCTTCAGTCGTACCCCGTCGACGCGCACTCCAATCGTCGTAAAGCTCGAATCCAAGTCGATCGACATTCCGGCCGGTGAGTCGAACTACGCGATCGAGGACAGCTACGTCCTGCCTGCCGATGTCGACGCACTGAGCGTCTATCCGCACGCCCATTACCTCGCGACGCAGATGCTGGGCACTGCGACCCTTCCCGACGGAACGGAACGTTCGCTCATCTCGATTCACCGGTGGGACGTTCGCTGGCAGGACCAATACCGGTATCGGTCTCGGATCTTTCTGCCGAAAGGCACGAAGCTTTCGATGCGGTTCACGTACGACAACTCGTCGGCGAACCCGAACAACCGGCATCGACCACCGCAGCGGATCACATGGGGGCCGCTGTCGACCGATGAAATGGGCGCGCTCTGGCTCGAGGTCGTTCCGCGGCGGGCGGAAGACGTCGCGGTGCTGACCGGTGACTACGTCCGTCGCGCACTCCAGGCGGACGTCGCCGCTGCGAAAATGCAGGTTCGTACGAGCCCCCAGGACGCGTCCGCACACAATGCGCTGGCGCTGAAGTACACGCAAGCCGGCCGTGCTGCCGACGCGCAGACGCAACTCGAAGAGGCGCTGCGGCTGAAACCGGACGACGCAGAGGCGCACAGCAACTTCGGCACCGTGCTTCAGTCGCAGGGGAGACTCGCCGAGGGGATGGCGCATCTTCGCGAGGCCGCCCGTCTGAAGCCGAACGACGATCGCGTTCGATTCAATTACGGCAACGGTCTGCTCGCGTCCGGCAACGTCGATGACGCGGTCCGCGAATACGAGGCCGCGCTCAGGCTCAATCCGGACGCGGCGGACGCGCATTTCAACCTGGCGATGGTGCTCGGACCGCGCAACCGTCTGGCCGAGGCGGTGACCCATCTGCGACGAGTCATCGACATCAACCCGCGCAATGCCGAGGCGCATCGCAATCTCGCGCTCGCGCTGCGCTTGCAGGGTCGCGTGAACGAGGCGATTCCTCATGCGCGGTCCGCCGTACGTCTGGAGCCGGACTCCGAGGCGGCTCGCGATCAGCTGCAGCAACTGCTCGCCGCTCAGGGCGGGCGGTGAGCACTGGCTGATTAGTTCATCCTCAGCGAAAAAATTCGTTGGCAACGACTGGCCGCTGCTGTAGCATCCGCGACCAACCAAGGGGCTACGTTCCTGAGATCCGCTTCGCCCTTGCTTCGTCGCCCGTCTCTTTTGCCGCGCTTCGCGCGGCGGGGACCGCTGTGCGGACCGGAAAACGAGCACAAAGGTCGCATTGCTGGCCGCACAGCGGTCCACGCTTACCGAGCCTGCCCGCGGCTGGAGGAAGCATGTCAACGAAAGTCGCGCCTGTTGTTCTCATTGCGTCGCTCGTGCTCTCGCTCGGATCCTCGACTGCCTACGCGCAGGGGCAGACCGGATCCATCGCGGGCGTGGTTCGTGACACGTCCGGAGCCGTCCTGCCCGGCGTGACCGTCGAGGCGTCGAGCCCGGCATTGATCGAGAAGACGCGTACGGTCGTTACTGACGGACAAGGCCAATACAAGATCATCGACCTGCGACCCGGCACGTACGTCGTCACGTTCACGCTGCCAGGATTCAGCACCGTACGCCGTGAAGGCATCGAGTTGACCGCGTCGTTCAATGCGACCGTCAACGCGGAGTTGCGAGTCGGGGCGCTCGAAGAGACCGTGACCGTCACCGGCGAGTCGCCGGTGGTCGACACGCAGAACGTCGGCCTCAAGTCGACAGCGTCGCGCGAGGTCATGGACGTGCTGCCGACCGACCGTAACTTCGTCAGTTTTGCCGCGATGACGCCGTCGGTGCTCGTCACCGGCGTGCGCCAGAACGTCGGCGGCTCCATTCCCGAGACCGGCATGAACCTGGTCGTCCACGGCAGCCGCGCGTCCGACAGCCTCATCACCGTCGACGGCATGCCGATCATCAACGGCTCCGGGACCGGCGGACTCCAGTACGGCAACTATTTGAACAACGCGGTCGCGCAGGAGATCACGTTCCAGACCGATTCGCACAACGCAGAGTTCGAACGTGCGAGCGTCTATTCGAACTTCATTCCGAAGGATGGGACCAACACGTTCCGTGGGTCGTTCGCGGCACGGTATGCCGGTGAAGGATGGCAGTCGAGCAACCTGGACGAGGACCTGCAGAATCGCGGGTTGCGCAGCGGCAACCGTGTCAATCGGATCTGGGACATCAATCCCGCGGCTGGGGGACCGCTCGTCCGCGACCGGCTGTGGCTCTTCGCGTCGTACCGGCACTGGGGCACGTACAACACGGTCGCCGGCTCGTTCAAGGACAAGGATTTCTCGGAAATCCTCTACCAGCCAACCACGGAGCAGAACCTGTTTCCCGTGTGGCATCAGAGTGGTGTTGCGCGGCTGACGACACAGATCAATCAGAAGAACAAGATCAGCGGCTATTACGACTGGCAGTACACGTATTTCGGAAACTGTTTCGTGCCGACGTATCTGCTGGCGCTCAGCGCGTGCCCGGTCTACAAGAACATCCCGCAGTACATCGCGCAGGCCAGCTGGAGCTCGCCGGTCACGAACAAGCTGCTGCTCGAAGCCGGTGGCACCGTGACGCCGCAGGACTTTCACGGCTATCGCCGGCCGGGTATCTCACAGACGCAGTTCGCGATCGGCGATGCGCTGGCGCCGGCGGGAATGCCGACGTCGTGGGGGTCGGCGAACAACGTCAACGCGGTCTACGGCTACAACCGCAGCACCCAGTCGAACTATCGTGCGTCGGCCTCGTACGTCACCGGCACGCACAACGTGAAGGTCGGGTTTTCGCTCATGCACGCCTGGCGCTACGTCACGCAGGAGCCGAACAACTCGGTCACGTTGACGCTGCAGCGGGGCGTGCCGTTCTCGCTGACGGAGTGGGCGACGCCTGTTCAGTTTCACGAGACGCTCAAATACAACATGGGTCTCTACGCGCAGGATCAGTGGCGCATTCGGCGTCTGACGGTGAACTACGGCGTGCGGGTCGATTTCCTGAACGCACGGGTCGACGCGCAGGACATTGCCGCCGGCCCGTTCACGCCGGCGCGCCACTTCGATGCGATCGACAACGTGCCCAACTGGAAGGACGTCGACCCGCGCATCGGCGGTGCCTACGACCTCTTCGGAGACGGGAAAACCGCGATCAAGGCACACGTCGGCCGCTACGTCGTCGGCGACGCCTACACGATCGCTCGCGCCGTCAATCCCGTGCAGTCCACGGTGAATATGGTCACGCGTACGTGGAGCGACCCGAGCGGGACCTTCAATCCGTTCAACGACTGCGACCTCGCCAATCCGGCGGCCAACAGCAGGTATCCCGGCCAGGTCGGGTGTGGACCGATCAGCAATCCGCTGTTCGGGCAGGTGGCGACACGAACAACGAACTACGACCCGGCGATCACGACGGGATGGCACGTCCGGCCGAACAATTGGGAGGTGCAGGGGAGTGTGCAACGGGAAATCGTTCCGCGCGTGTCGGCGTACGTCGGGTACACCAGGCGCTGGTACGACAACCTGTTCGCGACGCGGAATCTCAACGTGACGCGCGCGGACTACACCGAGTACTGCGTGCCGGTCCCGACCGATTCGCGTCTGCCTGGTGCCGGCAGTCCGCTGTGCGGGTTGTTCGATCTGAATCGGATCATCGCGCCCAACAATTTGATCTTCAATTCGAACAACGTCGGCGGCATCCACGACGTGTATGACGGGTTCGATTTCAACGCGAATGCACGCCTCGGGCGGAACGTCATTCTGTCGGGTGGCGTGAGCCTGGGTCGTGAACGCGTCGACAACTGCAACATCGCCAAAGACGTCAGCCTCAGCGTCACCGGCGCCATGCGAATGAACGACCCGCGTGTCGACGCGTTCTGCGACGTGCGGCCGCCGTTCCAGCCGCTCGTCAAGGGGCAGCTGGCGTATCCGCTGCCATGGGACGTCAATGTCTCGGCCACGTTCCAGACTCTTCCTGGGTCGGAGCTTCGCGCGCAGCACCCGCTGAACAACGCGATTGCCCTGCCGTCCCTCGGTCGAAATTTCACGACAGTGGCGCCGACGATCGACATCCTGCCGGCAGGCGTGCTCTATGGGGATCGGATCTATCAGACAGATCTGCGGTTCAGCCGTACGATCCGGACGGGCGGAACGACGGTGCGACCGACCTTCTCCATCTACAACCTGTTCAATGCCAACCCGGTCCAGACCTACAACAACACGTTTGGACCAGCCTGGCTGGCGCCGACCGTCATCCTGCAGGCGAGGTTCGTGGATATCGGCGTGCAGGTCGAGTTCTAAGCGGCACTTTCCTCACCTGAGTTGAAGAAACCGGTTATCCTTTTCTTTACCCAATGAGGCAGGTGCACGCGAGACGTGTTGTCGCCGGGATCTGCCTGTGGATAGCGGTGGCCGCCTGGACTGGCCTGCGCGCGGCTCCCCAGGTCAGCTCATCGTCTGCGACCACGGTGGGGCGGACCTTGTCGGGTCCGCCAGTCGCTTCGCATCAGCAGCTGGTGATCGACTACTGCATCACCTGCCACAACGAGCGTCTGAAGACCGGCGGTCTTGTGCTCGACCCGACGACGCTCTCGAGCCCCGCGGCTCATGCGGGACGGTGGGAGCTCGTGATCAGGAAACTTCGCGCAGGGCTCATGCCGCCTCCCGGTGTGCGACGCCCGCCGCAACCAGAGCTCGATGGACTCACGCACTGGCTCGAGCAGGAGCTCGATCGTGCGGCGACCGCATCGCCCAATCCCGGTCGTCCGCTCTTGCACCGTCTGAATCGCACCGAGTACGCGAACGCGATTCGCGACCTGTTGCATCTGACCGTCGATCCGACGACGCTGCTGCCGCCGGATGATTCGGCATTCGGCTTCGACAACGTCTCCGATGTGCTCGGCATCTCGCCGTCGTTGCAGGAGCGCTATCTCGCGGCTGCGGAGAAGATCAGCGCGATCGCCGTGGGCGACGTGATGATGCGCCCCGGCAGCGAGACGTTCCGCGTCCGTCAGGATCTCTCGCAGGACCGCCATATCGACGGGTTGCCGCTCGGCACGATCGGCGGCCTGCGCGTGCGCTATGACTTCCCGGTCGATGGGGAATACGACTTCCAGACGAAGCTGTATCGCACGAACCTGAACATCGTTCGTGGACTGCAGTATCCGAGCGAGTTCGAGGTGTCGATCGACGGGCGGCCGGTGCATCACGTCACGATCGGAGGCAACGACGATCTCGCGGCGATGTTCGAGAAGCCGACCGATACCGGCGATGCCGTCGAGGCGCGAATGCGTGTGCGCGTACCCGTCACGGCCGGCGCGCACGAGGTGACGGTGGCCTTCATCGGCAACCTGCCGGTGGAAGACACCGAGCGGTTGCAGCGATTCATTCGCAGCTCCGCCGACAACTTCGACTGGACCGGACGTCCGCACATCCAGACGCTGGCGATCTCCGGTCCCTTTTCGGTGACGGGATCCGGCGACAGTTCGTCACGGCGAGCGATCTTCACGTGTCGGCCGACCAGGGCGGCGCGTGAACAGGCGTGTGCGCGGCAGATTCTCGCCAGGTTGGCGCGGCGCGCGTATCGGCGACCGGTCGGCGACACCGAGATGCAGCCGCTCATGCGGTTCTACGCCGACGGCCGTGTGAAGGGGGGCACGTTCGACAGCGGCGTTCAGCGCGGTCTCGCCCGCATTCTCGCGAGTCCGTACTTCGTGTTCCGCGTGGAGCAGGATCCGCCGGGTGTCGCGCCAGGCGCGCCCTATCGGATCAGCGATATCGAGCTCGCCTCACGTCTGTCGTTCTTCCTGTGGAGCAGCATCCCCGACGAGGAGCTGATGCGGGTCGCCGAGCAAGGCCGTCTGCATGACGACGCCGTGATCGAGCAGCAGCTGCGGCGGATGCTTCGCGACAGCCGCGCCAACGCGCTGGTCGCGAACTTCGCGGGTCAGTGGCTGCAGCTGCGCAACGTGCGCAACGTGCAGCCCAACTCCGATCTGTTCCCCGACTTCGACGATAACCTGCGCCAGGCATTCCGTCGCGAGACCGAGCTGCTGTTCGAGAGCATCGTCCGCGAAGATCGCACTGTCGTCGATCTGCTGAACGCCGACTACACCTTCGTGAACGAGCGACTCGCGCGGCACTACGGCATTCCGGACATCTACGGCAGCTGGTTCCGCCGCGTGCCGGTGACCGATGACGCTCGCCGTGGGCTGCTCGGCCACGGATCGATGCTGGCGGTGACCTCGCACGCGGAACGGACCTCGCCGGTGCTGCGCGGGAAATGGGTCCTCGAGAACCTGCTCGGTCTGCCGGTCCCGCCGCCGCCCGCGGATGTGCCGCAACTGACGCCGCCAGGGGAGAACGAAGCGCCGAAGACACTCCGTCAGCAAATGGAGGCGCATCGCGCGAGTCCAGTGTGCGCGAGCTGCCATCGCGTGATGGATCCGATCGGGTTCGCGATGGAGAACTTCGACGCCACCGGCGCCTGGCGATCGCGCGAGCCCGGCGGGGCGATCGATGCGTCAGGTCAGCTGGCCGACGGCCGCACGATCAGCGGGGTGGTCGAGCTCCGGACCGCGATCGTGGCACGGCCGGAGATGTTCGTCGGGACGATGACCGAGAAGCTGCTGATTTACGCGCTTGGACGTGGCCTCGACAGCTACGATATGCCGACCGTCCGGCGCGTCGTCCGGGAGGCCGGGCGCGACAATTACCGGTTCTCGTCGATCGTGCGCGGCATCGTGCACAGCACGCCGTTCCAGATGCGCGCGAGGAGTGACGTCGCGGTTCAAACGAGCGCGACGCAGTAATGCAAAATTCAAAATTCAAAATTCAAAATGCAAAAAATGAAAAATGCAAACACTGCACGGTTCGCACTGGGTGGCTCGAACGCTCGTATTTCACATCATCCAACAAGCCAGACAGTGTTTGCATTTTGAATTTTGCATTTTGAATTGGGGACTCCACTCATGTTCGTCACCAAGCGATCGCTGCCACGCCGGACGTTCCTTCGCGGCGTCGGCGTCACGATGGCGTTGCCGTTCCTCGAGTCGATGGTGCCGGCCTTCACCGCGCTGGCGCAGACGGCCGCACGCCCGCGCACGCGCTTTGGCGTCGTCTACATTCCCAATGGCGCGATCGTCGAGCAGTGGATTCCCGACGACGTCGGCGCCGGCTTCGAGTTCAAGCCGATCCTCAAGCCGCTGGAAACATTCAAGGATCAACTCGTCGTCGTCACGAACCTGACGCGCTCGCATCCGGGCAGCCAGGTGGGCGATCACGCCGTGAGCGCCGCGGGATTCCTGACCGGCGTCTGGCCGAAACGCACGGAAGCGGAGGATGTCCTCGCCAATACATCCATCGACCAGGTGGTGGCGCGCGAGATCGGACAGGACACGCCGTTTCCCTCGATCGAGCTGGCGACCGAGGACTTCACCGGCTACGTCGGCGCCTGCTCGCCGGGGTTCAACTGCGCGTACCTGAACACGATCTCGTGGCGGACCCCGTCGACACCGCTGCCGATGGACATCAATCCGCGTGTGGTGTTCGAGCGCATGTTCGATGGCGGGGCCACCGCCGCGCAGCGCGCGGAGCGCATGCGCGAGCAGCGCAGCATGCTCGATTCGATCGCGGAGGAAGCCGGACGCCTGCAGCGCGCGGTCGGCGCGCGCGATCGCGTGCGACTGTCCGAGTATCTCGACACGGTGCGCGAGATCGAGCGCCGCATCCAACGCGCGGAGGCGCACGCCAGTAGTGACGTGACCTTCGAGGCGCCGGTTGGCGTGCCCGATTCGTTCGAAGAGCACGTCGGCCTGATGTTCGATCTGCTCGCGGTGGCGTATCAGGCGGACATCACGCGCGTCTTCAGTTTCATGCTGTCGCGCGAGCTGAGCCAGCGGACCTATCCGCAGATTGGCGTGACCGAGCAGCATCATTCCGTGTCGCATCACGGCAACGACGCGCAGAAGATCGCGCAGAACGTCAAGGTCAACACCTATCACGTCACGCTGTTCGCGCGGTTCCTCGAGAAGCTGCGCGCGCTGCCCGACGGCGACGGCTCGATCCTCGATCACTCGCTCATCGTCTATGGCGGCGGCATGGGCAATCCCAATCCGCACGCCAGCGATCCGCTCCCTGTCGTGGCCGTGGGGGGAAGCGTGGGCAGAGGGCATCGTCACATCAAGCTGCCGACGCGAACGCCGGTCGGCAATCTGTGGCTGGCGATGTCGAATCACTACGGCAGCACGATCGAGACGTTCGGCGACAGCACCGGGCGCGTCGAGGAGTTCTTCGGCTGATATGAAGGCTCCACGCCGCGCTCGCGTCGTGCTCGCCCTGTTGGCGCTCTGCGCGGGCACCGTTGGAATCGCGGGCGATGCTGTCCGCTTGATCGATGCGGTCCGGGCCGGCGATCGCGACACGGTGCGCGGGCTGCTGCGCGCGAAAGTCGACGTCAATGCCACGGAGGCGGACGGCACGACGGCGCTTCACTTCGCGGTCCAGGCCAACGACATCGACACCACTCGCATGCTGCTGGCGGCCGGCGCGAATGCGCGCGCCGCCAACCGTTACGGCAGCACGCCAGTGGTGGTGGCCGCGACCAATGGCAATCCGGCGCTGATCGAGATGCTGCTCACGGCCGGCGCGGATCCGAACACGACCGCCGCGAAGGGGCAGACCGTGCTCATGACCGCGGCGCGCACCGGCAACGTGGCGGCGGTGAAGGTCCTGCTCGATCGCGGTGCAAACGTCGCGGCCCAGGAAGAGTTGCTAGGCGAGAACGCGCTGATGTGGGCCGCCTCCGAGGACCATGCCGACGTGGTGACCATGCTCCTGGCGCGTGGCGCCGATCCCAACGCGCGATCGAAGGCGCTCTCGTTCCCGAAAGATCGCTTCGGGCTCGAAGGCGTGCTCACGTTTCTTCCGTCGGGGAAGTGGACGCCGCTGATGTATGCGGCGCGCGAAGGTGCCGCTCACGCGGCACGAGCGCTCGCGGACGGTGGCGCCGATCTCAATGCGGTCGATCCCGAAGGAGCGACGGCGCTGCTGCGGGCGATCATGAACGGCCATTACGACACGGCGGCGGTGCTGATCGAACACCGTGCGGATCCGAATCTCGCTGATGCGGCCGGGATGGCGCCGCTCTATGCGACCGCCGACATGAATTCACTCGGCGAGGTGTACGGTCGTCCGCCGCGTCGCGTGAACGATACGCACACGGCGCTCGAGATCGAGCAACTGCTCCTCGAGCATGGCGCCGATGTCAATGCGCGCTTGAAGACACCGACGCTGACTCGTGCGCATACGCCTGGCGATCCCGTGCTCGGCGAGGGGGCGACGGCGCTGATGCGTGCCGCGAAGCATGGCGACTACCGGAGCATGCAGATCCTGCTGGACCACGGCGCTGATGTGTCGCTCACGCAGAAGAACGGCACGACGGCGCTGATGCTGGCGTCAGGTCTGGGTCGCGGGACAAGTGCATTCTCCGAGGACGTGGGCACCGAATCCGACCTCTTCAAGGCCGTGCAGCTCGCCGTGATGCGCGGGGCCGATGTGACACTGTTGCATGACTCGGGCAATACGGCGCTTCACTATGCGGCACAATCCGGATTGAATTCCGTGGTCAGGCTTCTGGCAGAACACGGTGCCGCGCTCGATGCCAAAGACAAGAACGGAAGAACGCCTGCCGACGCGGCTCTTGGCGTCGGGAGCAGGGGCCGCGCCGGTGGGCCTGCGATCGTTCATCAGGACACAGCCGCGCTGATCAAGAAACTGTTGGATGAGAGAGCGAGATGAAAAAGCGCCGGGAGAACCTCGGGAACTTCGAATTGATGGTGCTGCTCGCGGTGATGCGCCTGAAGGACGAAGCGTACGGGCTGCCGATCCTCGAAGAGATCGAATCCTGCATCGGACGGGAGGTCGCGCTCGGCAGCGTCTACGCGGCGCTGAGCCGGCTGGAATCCAAAGGGTTCGTCTCCTCGCGCCTCGGCGATCCGACGCCCGAACGCGGTGGCAAGGCGAAGCGGTATTTCAAGGTCACGAGCGCTGGCGTGCGCGAAGCCGGCAGCGTTCGCCGCGCACTGGTCAGTTTGTGGCGGGAACTTCCTGACGCAGGAGGGCGTTGAGCCATGGCTCCTCCAGAACGGTCGTCTCTCGGAACCTGGCTGCTCGAGCACGCCGGTGTCGACGATGGGCTTGTCGGCGATCTCGCGGAAGGATCCCTTCGACTGCGCTCGGAGCACGGCGAGCGATCGGGGCTGTGGTACTGGCGGCAGGTCGTCGCCGCCATCGCGCAGTCCTGGGGACAGACGATCGTGCATCACAAGTGGCTTGCGCTGCGTGCGATCGTGACCGGGTGGGTGCTCTGGGCGACGCTGTTCCTGGTGATGAATGCCTTGAAGAGTTCGACGCCTCAGGCGTGGATTCCGATGGCGAGCGGATTGATCAAGTACGGCCAATGGCTTGCGATCGGATGGATCATCGGCGTCCTCCATCGGCCCTATTACGCATCGATGGTCCTGCCATACGTGCTGTTCACGATGGTCATGTCCGTGCCGGCAGTGTCGCAGATGGTGGTGACGCTCTTCGGCCATCCACGTTACAACGCGCCCTCCGCGACGATCGTGATTCTCGCGGTCGTGAGCCTGCTCGTCGGCGGTCTGCTGAGCGCAGAGACGAGACACAAGGTGCCGAGAGTCCGCCGCCACACGCCGTCGCATTCGCCGATTGGATAACGCGTAGGCCGGGTTCCGCGAAGCGGACCCGGCGGAGGCCATCTTGGAAACGCGATCCGCCGCGATCTCCGCCGATACCGTCGCCGCCGTTCCGGGCGCTGCCGTTCTTCCGTGGTGGCGTGAGGTCACGGCCGATCAGTGGCGCGCGTTCTGGGCGGTGTTCCTCGGCTGGATCGTCGATTCCTTCGACTTCAACATCCTCGCGTTCATCGTCATCGACATTCAGAGAAGCTTTACCGTCGATCGCGCGCTGGCCGGAGCGCTCGGGACGGTCACGCTCATCATGCGCCTGGTCGGCGGGACGATCGCCGGGACGCTCGCCGACAAGTACGGGCGCAAGCTGCCGTTGACGCTGTCGATTATCTGGTTCTCGATCTTCGCCGCGCTCTGCGGCTTCTCCAGCTCGTACGCGATGCTGTTCGGGCTGCGCGCCCTGTTCGGCCTCGGCATGGGTGGCGAATGGGCGGCCGGCATGCCGCTCGTGCTCGAACACTGGCCGACCAAGCTGCGCGGCTTTGCGTCGGGCCTGCTGCTCGGAGGCTGGTACTGGGGGTATCTGTTCGCGTCGATGGTGCACACGTTCGTGTATCCAATGTTCAGCGATACTCCGGATCTCGCCTGGCGGGCGATGTTCTGGGTGTGTGTAATTCCGGCACTGCTGACATTGTGGATACGTTCGGGAGTTCCCGAGTCGCCAGTCTGGTTGGAGCGGCGGCGACGGATGCGCGAGACCGGCGGCATCGATCGCGAGCCACGCCTGTCCACGCTGCGAATCTTTCAGGCTGACATGCTGTGGACGACGATTCAGACCACGCTCGTGATCGGGTCGTTCATGTGCATCTACTACTCGCTGAACTTCTGGTACCCGTCGTTCTTGATCGACGCAGGTCGCACGAACACGTTGCCGTATCTGGCGGCATTCAATCTGGGCGCGATCGCGGGGACCGCTACTTGGGGACGGTTGTCCGAAGGTCGGCTCGGCCGACGTGGAGCATTCAGTGCCACGATCGTGCTCGGTGTCGCGTCGCTGCCATTCTTCCTGTATGGCGGGAGCAATGCCGCGCTCGTACTTGGCGCATTGATGATGGGGTTCTTCGGTATGGGCGTCTGGGGAATGGCGCCGGCGTACACCGTCGAGCGCTTTCCAACCGCTGTTCGCGGCATCGGTCCGGGCTTCTGCTATCACGCCGGCGCGGCGATGGGTGCGGCAATGCCGACCGTACTCGGGGCGATGCAGGATCGTGGCATCTCCGCCGTGAATGGCATGAGCATAGCGATGGTCGCATCCGCTGTTCTCGCGATGATCATGGTGTGGCTGGGCCCCGAAACGCGCGGGCGCGTGTTCGAGGCGTCGAATTAGAAAGACATGCAGAAGAAAGTGATATCGACGGTCGTCGTGGCCGTCTTCGTCGTGTCCGGCTTCCCGCCTTCGCATGAAGCTACGGCGGGTCCGCCGAATCCTTCGGCGCAGGCGGACAGCCCGGCGCTCGCGCAATCGCAGACGCCGACCGCGCAACGCGCGCAGCCGATCAAGCCCGATGAAGTGCCGCGACGCAAGCATGCGGCTCCGATTCCGCCGCGCGGAACCTACACGCCGCCACCGACGCCGTGGGGTGACCCCGACATCGCCGGCGCTTACAACAACAGCGACGAGACCGGGATTCCGTTCGAACGTCCTGACGAATTCTCCGGCCGCACCCTCGACAGCTTCACACCGGACGAGCTCGAGAAGCTGACGCGTCAACGGCAGGAGCAGACGATCGAGCGCAACCCGACGTTGAGCGAATTCCCCGGCGCGACCAGTCCGATGCACTGGTTCGAGAACTACTTCGCCGCCAACAGCCGTCCGTGGATGGTGTCCGAGCCTGCCGATGGGAAAGTGCCTCCCGTCACGGAAGAGGGTCGGAAGCGCGCAGCCGATCGCCAGGCCGCACGTCGGGGGCGCGGGCCTGCGGATTCGTGGGAGGACCGCAGCCTCTACGACCGCTGCATCACGCGTGGCGTCCCCGGGTCGATGATGCCTGCCATTTACGGCAACTCGTATGAGATCCAGCAGGGGCCCGGCTTCGTCACGATCACCTACGAGATGATCCACGACACGCGGGTCATCCCGCTCGACGGGAGGCCGCATCTCCCGTCCAGCGTTCGCCAGTATCTGGGCGATGCCCGAGGCCACTGGGACGGAAACACGCTCGTCGTCGAGACGACGAACTTCACCGACAAGACGCCGTACCGCGGCTCGAGCGAGAACTTGCGACTCATCGAGCGCTTCACGCCGATTGGTCCCGACACGATCGAATGGTCCGTCACGTTTGACGACCCGCACACCTGGGCCCGTCCGTGGACGTTCGTGATGAACCTGACGCACGACGAAGGACAACCGCCATTCGAGTACGCGTGCCACGAGGGCAACTACGGGTTGAGAAACGTCCTGTCGGCGGCGCGTGCCGAGGAACGTGAGCGGGCGCAAGGAAAGTGAGCCTGGAACTACTACGGCCTCGAGAACATCCTCAGCGCCCGAGCCAAAGAGACGGCCAAGAGGGCCGGCCTTCACGTTCGATGATGTGACTACATAATGCTATCCTTGTAGTCACATATGGAGACGGTCGGGATTCGGGAGCTCAAGGCACATCTCAGCCGGCATCTGAAGCGGGTGCAATCCGGTATCCGCATTGCGGTGACGGAACGGGGCCGGACGATTGCGACCATCAGTCCCGTAGATGAAGCCACGAACCTCGATTGGGCTCACGCGATGGTGGCCGAGGGCCGTGCGCATTGGAACGGCGGCAAGCCCACAGGAGCCGCAAAGCCTGCGAAGCTATCGGGCAACACGGCGTCGTCCATCGTCCTTGAAGATCGCCGGTGACGGTTTACCTCGATACGAGCAGTCTGCTGAAGCTGTACGTCGACGAGGCCGGTTCCGACGATATCCACGAATTGGTATTGGAAGCACAAGTCGTTGCGACCTCGATCGTGGCCTATCCGGAGGCCCGGGCGGCGTTAGCGCGACTTCGGAGGAGCGGTCACCTGAGTGCGTCAACATTCGCGGCTGCCAAG
>Ga0070699_100003344_pt1 | contig 14186 bp, 17 predicted proteins | sample KBSK1503metaG_FD_65473 | JGI IMG/M metagenome (GOLD analysis project Ga0070699, IMG submission 65473) | Corn, switchgrass and miscanthus rhizosphere microbial communities from Kellogg Biological Station, Michigan, USA - KBS K1-50-3 metaG | ecosystem: Host-associated > Plants > Roots >...
GAACCGTGGCTCCCTGAGGAGTGGCCTCCCGAGGAGTGGCCCCCCGAGGCGTGACCCCTCGAGGAGTGGCCCCCCGAGGAGTGGCCCCCCGAGGAGTGGCTCGCAAATGCCGAGGTGGCCGCGAAAGCCACCAGCACCGTGGCCGCGATCCTTCCACTCATGACGTCTCTCCTCCCGCCCTTCAATCTTCGCTTCTTAGCCTGAGGCAATCAACTCGGAATTTCGAGGCTCTCGATCCTCTCGAATGACTGGCGCGGATGAGCCACGTCCTGGACCCCGGCCAGCACCGTACCCTCGTCTACGGGCGCTACGCAAAAAGCACGAGAAGAGCGCGCGGCTCACGCGAGGACGCCTCAGGAGGAGCCACGACGGCCTCGCCCGCCGTCTTCCCGCTTCATCGCAACGGCCTACCATGTCGATGCTCAGGACCGGATACAACTCCATGCAACTACTCGACGCGCTGATTTATCGAGGGCAAGCTCACGCTCGCCGGCTCTCCAAGCGCCGGTACCACGATCAACCCTGCCGTCCCCGGCGGCATCGCGTTCCGGAACCCACGTATCGCACCGTTGACGAGGAAACGGGCGTTCCTCAGATGAGGGGGGCCGCACGCGCACCGTCTGGCGGCGGACACGTCGGTCGAACACGACGACGAGCTCGGCGAGTCCGCCCCCGTGTTCGAGCTCAGCCTGAGGGATCCGGAATCCGCTGGCATCATTGCGGAAAGCAACGGTTGTGCTGCGACGAGGACGGCTCGGCTCAGGCCCACCTCCATTCGAGCTCGACCATCTCTCGGCCGATGCGGGCGATCTCTTCGCGCACGGCCTCTTGCGCAACCTCCTTGACTGATCCGTCCTGCCAGGCCTCGAGCTCAGCCAGTCGGCGACGCAGGCGAAGGACCAGGTCGCTCGCCGCCGTTGGCATCCGAGGCGCGAGCACTTCGGTCACCGCCCACCCCTTCATGACTGACGTGCCAACCAGTGGCTCGTCTCGATCACCGCTTTTGCACGGCACGTGCCACGGGCGGGCGTGAGCCGTCGACCGGCTCAAGTCCATTGTGACCCAGGACGTTCTGGTCTTGGGAGTAGGCACGCCCCCAACAGTGTGGCGTCACCGATCGGCGTCACTTTCGAGAACTCGTGCTCCGAGGTCTTGCCACGCACGCTTGCGAGCTCCCATACTCTCCGCCGTTGGACGTCCGCAGTTTGAGGGCTCGCAGACGGAGACGAATCGGTTCAGCGAACCGCGCTTCGCACGCGGGCGATTTGTTCGCTCCTGATGTCGGGTTGCTCCAGCACGCCCCGCGCTCGAGGCGCCACAGTAACCGCCACGCCCCGCACGCGCGCCTGGCAATCATCAAGCTCATCACGTCGTACTTCGAGCACTGGCTACACTCGCGGCCATGACACCACGGCCCTTCGGCCCGAGTTCGTCGTGCCGTGGCCTACTCGAAGTCTTCCCGAAACTGCCGGCCGTGCGCCTCCTCCTCCTCCTCGAACGCCGCGGCAACGCCCCAAAGCAATAGGCCCTCGAAAGAGCTGTCCTTCGAGGGCCGGTAACTTATTTATTATTAAGTGGTAGCGGGGGGTGGATTTGAACCACCGACCTTTGGGTTATGAGCCCAACGAGCTACCTGGCTGCTCTACCCCGCGTCAGATAACCCATCCACTCTAACAGCGCGTCGCGGCAGGCGTCAACCCCCGTTTTCGAGTGGCCTCCGGTGACGCGCGCCACGTTTCAGATCGTCACCACGTGTCAAACGGTGACGCGGGACACCGGAGGCTGAACCTTTGCCAGGTGCTTCCCGTCCAATGAGATGAAGGGCAATGGCGCAGGCCCCGCACGGGTCGGGCGTCGAGGAGGTCGCGATGGCCACAACTTCCGTCGTTGCCGTGGACGCGCGGTGCCCGCTGTGCGGGAGTCCGATCCTGTCCTTCGGCCGAGGAGGGCGTGTCGTGGCCGAGGATCTCCATGCGGTGCCTCTCCATCGGCGGGGCGGCGCCGGCGAAGGCTACATGGTCTGCGACGACTGCGGCGTGCTCGCGGAGCTGTCGGCGGACCTGACCCTCAATTAGGCGCACCGGCGCGGCGGTAGAATGGGCGCATGGCCCTCCTCGGCATGCGCCATCTCGCCCTGCGTGTCCGCGATCCCCAGGCGAGCAAGCGTTTCTACGCCGACTGCTTCGAGATGAGGGTGGTCTGGGAGCCCGATCCGGACAACGTCTATCTTTCGTCGGGTCCGGACAACCTGGCGCTGCATCGGGCCGAAGTCGCGGGCCCGGGGGCCCTCGACCACATGGGGTTCATCGTCGACACCCGGGAAGAGGTCGATCGGCTCGCCGCCCGCTTCCGGGAGCGCGGGATCCCCCTCGCCGCCGAGCCGAAGGATCACCGCGACGGCAGCCGCTCCTTCTATTGCCTCGATCCCGATGGGCTTCGCATACAGGTTCTCTACGAGCCGACGCTCTCCCGCCAGTCCATCGCCTGAGATCACAGCGCCTCTCGCCAGCGCTTGACGCGTGGGGTACGGCGGGAGGAAACTCTCGCGCATTCGCTCCTGGAGGTAGATCAATGGAGGACGATTCGAACACGGGTGGCCCTGGACCCTTTGGCTCGCCTCAACCTTCTTACCCGACGACCCCGCCCACCTTCACGCCGAGCCCGCAGCCGCCGCCGGCTCCGAAGGCGAAGCGCCCGGCGCGGGCGAAGAAGAAGTCTTCGGCCAAGTCCCGCAAGACTTCCGCCCGCGGCAAGAAGCGGAAGGCTCCGAAGCGGAAGGCGGCCAAGAGGGGACGTACGGCCAAGAAGCGGACGTCGGGCCGGGCCAAGACGTCGCGCAAGAAGAGCTCGCGGAAGAAGACAAGCCGCAAGTCCGCGCGCAAGACCCGGAAGAAGTAGGACTTAGCGGTCAGGGCCCCAGGGGAGGATGGCGGTCTTGAGCCCCGCCGCGCCTCGCGCCATCCCCCCCAGCACCTGAGGCAGCCGCTCGAGCGGCTCCTCGGCGGTGATGAAGGCGTTGGGGTCGAGGTGGCCGTCGGCGATCATCCGGAACGCCTTCCGCACGCTCTCCGGGGTGTGATGGAACGTGGACTTGATCGTCAGCTCCTGGTAGTGCAGACGCTGGGAGTCGATCCCGATCTTGGTGTCGGCCGGGCAGCCGCCGAAGAGCTGCACGACGCCACCCTTGCGAACCGATCGCACCGCCGCCTCCGATGTTTCGGGCAGGCCCACGGCCTCGATCACGACGTCGGCGCCGCGCCCGTCGGGGCTGCGCTGCCGTAGCAGCTCCGCGAGGTCCTCCCCGGGCCGCGGACAGACGACACCTTCCGCGCCCATCTCGGTGGCCTTGTCCAGCCGCTCCCGCCTCCGCCCGGCCGCCACCACGTGGGCGCCGCGCATGCGGGCGAGGGCGACGAACATCAGGCCGATGGGGCCGGTTCCGATGATGGCCACCGACTGGCCGCGGCCGATCCAACTCTCCTCCACGCCGCGGATGACGCAAGCGAGCGGCTCCACCATCGCCCCCTCGCGAAAGTCGACTCCCTCCTCCAGGGGCAGGAGGTTCTTGCTGACCACGCGGGCCGGAATGCGCGCGAACTCCGCGTAGGCCCCGTTCCAGAAGAGCAGGTCGTCGCACAGGCTCGACATCTCGTGGCGGCAGTAGTAGCACTCGCCGCAGGGGGCGGAATTGGCCGCCACCACCGGCGTGCCCGGCTCCCACCCCTCCACGCCCGGCCCGACCTCTTCCACCACGCCCGCGATCTCGTGGCCGAACACGGCCGGAGGCACGATCATCTTCGCGTGGTAGCCGCGACGGAAGACCTTGGCGTCGGTGCCGCACGTGAGGGCCACGCGCGTGCGCAGGAGCACGTCTCCCGGCTCCAGCCGCGGAACGGCGACCCGCTCGATGCGTACGTCCTCTTTCCCGTGAAGGACGGCCGCCCTCATCTGCCCGGTACGCCTCAACGCGCGGCTCCGGCCGCAGCCTGGAGCATGACCTTGAGGACGCCGGGGGCGGGCCGCGCCGCGACCTCCACGGCGCGCGATGCCTCCCCGAGCGGGAAACGATGTGTGATGAGCTCTTCGACCCGGATCTCCCGGCCGAACACGAGCCGCGCGGCCAGGTCCTGCACCTCGACCGATGCGCTGTAGGACGTGAGCAGCTCCTTCTCCGCGGCGCACAGAGCCCCCAGGTCGAGGGACGCCGTCTCTCCTGGCGATGTCGCGGCGAACACCATGATACGGCCACCCGGCCTCGTGGAGTCAACGGCCTGCGCGAAAGGGGCCTGGCCGAGGGCGGCCAGGAACACGCAGTCAGCGCCCCGCCCGCCGGTGAGGGCCCGGACCTCGTTCGCCACGTCGGCGGAAGCGGGCAGGGCGGTCGCCGCTCCCAGCCTCCGGCTCGCTTCGAGCCGGTCGGGCAGCGTGTCCGAGGCCAGCACCTCGGCCCCTGCCCAGCGGCAGAGCTGGGTGAGCAGCAGGCCGATGGCCCCCTGGCCCACGACGAAAGCGATCTCGCCCCGCGTGATCCGGGCCTTGCGCACCGCCTTGAGGCAGGTGTTCACCGGCTCCACGAAGGCCGCCGCTTCGGGGAGGACGCCCGCAGGGATCGGAATCGCGCCCTGCTCGACGATCCAGTCCATGGCCTTCACGTACTCGGCGAAGCCGCCGCCCGCCGGCTCGAATCCCGCCGTCGTGCCGTTGCGCTTGTAGGCCGCGCACTGCGCATAGGCTCCCGCCCGGCAAAAGAAACAGTCCCGACACGGAACGTGGTGGTGGAGCGCGACACGGTCCCCCTCGCGGAAGCGCGTGAGCCCCGGTCCCACGCGCGCGACGGTGCCCGCGATCTCGTGGCCGAATATCCGTGGCCCCGGGAGCAGGCCCCTCTGGATCTTCTTGATGTCCGTGCCGCAGACGCCGCAGGCGTCCACCTTGACGAGCATCTCGCCGCGCCCCACCTCGGGCACCGGAACGTCCTCGATCTGCAGGATGCCCGGCCCCCTGTACACGGCGGCGCGCATGGACACGAAGGGAGATCATAACCTAACTCATTGACAGGACGAGTGCCGGACCGTAGGCTTAGCTGTCTTTCCCGAGGCCCAATGGAGCGATCCCCAACCCGCGTCCTCGTCGTAGACGACGAACCCCAATTTCGATCACTCGTCACCGAACTGCTCATCGAGCGGGGCTTCGACGCCCGCCCGGCTCCCGACGCCCGCGCCGCCCTCGACCTGGCCGCCGACCGGAGCTTCGGCGTGGCGGTGCTCGACCTCGTGATGCCCGACATGGGCGGCATCGAGCTGGCGGAAAAGCTCAAGCAGGTCAGCCCGGACACGCAGGTGCTGATCCTGACCGGCCAGGGCGACATGGGGTCGGCCATCGACGGGCTGCGTCACGGGGTCTTCGACTATCTGCAGAAGGGCGAGCTCGACATTCCTCGCCTGGCCCGCTCGGTGACGGAAGCCGGCGAGAGGTCGCGCCTCACTCGCGAGAACCACGAGCTGCTCACGCGCCTGCAGGAGTCGAACCGGCTGCTCAAGGCGCTCCACGACGTCGCGGCCGGCATCGCGGGCGAGCCGCACGTGGACCGCGTGCTCGACAAGCTGATGATCGCCGCGAGGATCCTGTGCCATGCCTCCGCCGGACGCGTGCTTCTGTTTGGCCGCACGCCCGGGGGCGACCTCTTCGTCGCCGCCGGCGCGGGCGCCGGGGCCGACGCGCTGCGGGGGGCACGGCTCCATCCCGACGAAGGCATCACCGCGTTCGTCGCGCTCGAAAACCAGGCGGTCGTCGTGCCCCGACCGCGGGAGCACGCGCGCTACTCCAACCGCTTCGACGACATGCCCGCGGAGAGCCCCGGACTCGTCTGCGCGCCCCTGCGCCACGGCTCGGTCTTGGGCGCGGTGTGCGTGGCCGGACCCGAGGAGGGAGAGTTCACCGCCGAGGACCGCGACCTGCTCGCGATCCTGGCCCGCCAGGCGGCGGTCGGGATCGACAACGCCCTCAATCACGAGCGATCGCTCAATTTCTTCACGCACATCTCCGACATCTTCGTCTCGCTCCTCGAGCACATGGACATCTTCTACCCCGGCCACTCGCGCGCGGTGGCGGCCCTGGCCGACATGCTGACGCGGCGGCTCGGCATGGACGACGACGAGCGGCGGCACGTGCATTACGCCGCCCTCCTCCACGACATCGGCAAGGTCCTCGTGGACCCCGCGGTGCTGAAGGCGGAGCGGATCACCGAGGAGGGACGGCGCGCGATGCAGGAGCACGCCGCCCTCGGCATGCAGATCCTGAAGCCGATCTCGCTCTGGGCCGACCTGCTGCCGTTGATCCACTGCCACCACGAGCGCTGGGACGGGAAGGGCTATCCGCGCGGCCTCGCGGGGGAGGAGATCCCGCTGGGCGCGCGCGTCATCGCCATCGCGGACGCCTTCGACGCGATGACCCGCAACACGCCGCACGGCAAGCACCGCACGCCCGAGCAGGGGCTGGCCGAGGTCCAGGCCTTCTCCGGCACCCAGTTCGATCCCAAGCTCGTGTCCGTCTTCGTGGCCGAGTACCGCCAGCGCGGCGACCAGATAGTCGACTAAAGACAAGAGCTGCGAGCGGAGCGGGATTCACTCCCGCGGAGCGAGCGGGGGGTCTGGGGGGTGCACCGCTAGCACCCCCCTGCTCAATTTCCGATCAGGCTCTTCAGCACGAAGAAGACGTTCTCCCTGCGCTCGCGGAGGCGCCGGTAGAAGTAGGGGAACCAGTGAGTGCCGTAGGGCACATAGATGCGGACGTTGTGGCCGTTCCTCACCAGCTCGTCCCACCGCTTCGGCCGCAGCCCGTACAGCATCTGGAACTCGTAGCGGTCGTTCGCGATCCCTTTGTCGCGCGCGTAGGCGATCGCGTCGCGGATGAGCCCCTCGTCATGGGTGGCGATCGCCGGGTAGTGGCCTCCGTCGAGGAGCAGGTGGGCGCACCGGCGATAGCTGGCCCGGATGTCGTCCATCTTCGTCCAGGCGATCTCCGGCGGCTCCTTGTACGCCCCTTTGCAGATGCGGACGCGGTCGCCGCGGGCCACCGCTTCGCGCACGTCCTGCTCCGTGCGGTGCAGGTAGGCCTGGAGCACGATGCCCACGTTGTCATGGCTGCGACGCAGCTCCCGGAAGGTGTCGATCGTGCGCTGGGTGTGCTTGGAGCCCTCCATGTCGATGCGCACGAAGCCCCCCACCTGGCGCGCGGTGTCGAGGATCCCCGCCGTCAGCTCCAGGCAGAAGTCCTCCGAGATGTCGAGTCCCATCATCGTGAGCTTGACCGATACGTTGCGCTCGACCTCGGGCGGGATGAGGCGGAGCAGGCGCTCGTTGGCCTTCGCGCTGCGGCGGGCGGCCTCGCGGTCCAACACGTCCTCCCCCAGCAGGTCGAAGGTGGCGTTGATCCCACGGGCGTGGAGCCGGCGGCCCACCACGATCGCATCCTCCGCCGTCTCGCCCGCCACGAACCGGCGGGCCAGGATCGCGGGGGGCGAGATCACCGCGCGCGGCCCCGCCGGCGCTTTCCCTCGTAGCTGGCCTGGACCACGGTCGAGATGCCCCCGCGGACGCGGAAGTCTCCTTCGACCGTAATGCGCCGCGGGCGCAGCGCCTGGACGAGGTCGTCCAGGATCACGTTGGTCACGTCCTCGTAGAAGATGCCCCGGTTGCGAAACGCGAACAGGTAGAGCTTCAGGCTCTTCAGCTCCACGCAGAGGCGGTCGGGGACGTAGGAGATCCGGATGGTGCCGAAGTCCGGCTGGCCTGTCTTCGGACACACGGCCGTGAACTCCGGGCAGGTATGGACGATCGTGTAGTCGCGGCCGGGATGGCTGTTGGGAAACGTCTCGAGCTCGGCCACGCGGGCATTCTATCCCGCGGCGAAGGGTCGGCTAGGTGGGCAGGAAACGGCGCAGCTCGTGGAGCAGGTACTGCGGCAGGCACGGCTTGCGCAAGAACGCGGAGAAGCCTTCGTCGCGCGCCCGCCCCTCGCTGTCGAGCATGGCGCCGGTCAGGGCGAGGACCGGGATCTGCTTCGTGCGCTCGTGGCCGCGGAGGACGCGGACGGTCTCGAACCCATCGAGGTGGGGCATGGAAAGATCCATGACGATGGCGTCGGGCCGGAGCAGGATGGCCTTCTCGATGCCCTCGAAGCCGTCCGCGGCCGTCTCGACCTCGATGCCCGACATGCGGATGTACTCGGCGTACAGCTCGCGCGTGTCCTTGTAGTCGTCCACGACGAGCACCAGCACGTGGCCGGCGCGCCGGGCCACGCCGCTGCTCATGAGAATTCCTTGAGCGCTTCCCGTATACGGCCCGAGACCGGCTCGCCGGGCGCGTCGAAGACCCACCATGCCTTGCGCCCATCCGGAGCGGTCACCTCCGCGAAGAACCCCGAGGTCACGGCGAACGACTCGAGGCGGAGCGTCCAGGCTCCTTCCTGCTCGCGCGGGCCGAGGGCGGAGCGCAGGCCGTCGACGATGGCGCGGCGATACCCGTCGAGGCGCGGTCCCACGTCGCTCACCCCGCTGCCCACGAGGCGCAGCCCGTGGCCCTGGCTCGGCCGGCCGGTCCAGATGACGTCCCTGGCCTCGCTGACCGCCTCCTGCGCCCGGGCGAGGGCCCGCCGGGCCTCGGCCACTATCGAGTTCTCCACGTAGAGGTTGGCCCGCTCGACCGCGCTCGCGGCGAGAGCGACCTTCGTCCGTGCGGAGATCACGGACGGATGGAGCTGGAACTCCGGCGAGGAGTCGACTTCTGCTTCGAACGCGCGCAGAGTGCCGAGCTCGCCGGTCAGCTCGTCAACGACGATCCGCCACGAATTCATCGACGGCGGTCGGGGGACCGGGAAGGGATCCGCATGTTTCGTCCACGAAGCGAATCAGGAAACTATCAGAATCGGACCGCGGAGGGAAGAGATTTTTTCGGGGATTATGCACTTGACACAGATGGGGTCCGGGCCTATATTAGAGGCATGGCAAACCTCATAGACGTCACCAAGGAGTTCGGGACCGAGGAAGCCTGCCTCGCCTACCTTGAGAAGCTCCGGTGGCCGAGCGGGGTTTGCTGCCTCAACTGTGGTAGCGACCGGATCTCCCGCATCCGGTCCAAGGGGCGTGGGGGGACGACTCGCCACCTGTACCAGTGTCTAGAGAAGGGATGCCGGCACCAGTTCACCGCCAAGGTTGGGACGATCTTCAACGACTCCCACCTACCGCTAGAGAAGTGGTTTCTGGCCGTGGCGCTCATGTGCGACGCGAAGAAGTCGCTTTCGGCGCTTCAGATGCAGCGGCACCTGGACGTGGCCTATCGGACGGCTTGGTATCTCTGCCACCGCATCCGGAAGGCAATGGAGCAGGAGGGCGGGATCTTCGGCGGGACCGTGGAGGTAGACGAGACGTTCGTCGGCGGGCGCTTCGACAAGCGGCGGAAGCGTGGACCCTACGACAAGCAGGCCGTCGTGGGCCTCGTGAAGCGTGCCCAGGACGACGAATCCTCAAAGGTGCGGGCGTTTCCTATCCCGACGCCAAGCAAGGCCGTCCTAGTGGGCGTGGTGAAGGATCACGTCGCCCCCGATGCGAAGGTCTACACGGACGAGTACGGCGCATACTCGATACTCGACAAGCACGGCTACCTGCACGAGACGGTCAAGCACAAGGCCCTGCAATGGCGGCGCGGCGACGTGCACACGAACTCCATCGAGAATTTTTGGAGTCTGTTCAAGCGTGGCCTGATAGGCTCGTTCCACAAGGTTTCGGTCAAGCACCTACACCGCTACCTTGACGAGTTTTCCTACCGCTTCAACGGGCGTGGACTCGATCTGTTCACGCCGACGCTGCGCCAGCTCGTTGGCACGCCGAAGATGACCTATCGGCGGCTGGTGGCTACCGATTCGGCTTCTTAGTCCGTCGCCGCTTCGCGGTGCGCTTCCGCGCTATCTCAGCCAGCGGCAAGGCCGGGGTGCGCAGAAGCTTGGAAATGGCCGAATCGAATGCCGAGCGATCGACTCTAACTTGCTTTGCCACTGGCAATTAAGTCCTGGCGCGGGAACGCCATGGTGATCGGCTCTCGACCTTCTTGCTTGGCGGCAGCATACTCCTCGGCACGACAGATCAGAACCATTTCGCCGAGATCCTTTACTAGGATTCGTTGAATCTGCCCCTGACTTGATCGTAGCGTAACTAACTGACCCACAGCCACTTCTATCGCCATGATCGGAATCCTACCGCCCGATGTTCGCGCTGGCAAGAGAAAATCTGCGGAAATCGCTTGACGGCACATACCGGCCTCGGTATATACTCCGTCTTGGAGGAACACATGGCCACACCGATGGCGGCAGAAGAAAAGGGCTCGGCGGCGGTATATGCCTCATGGGCGACGTTCAAGAACGCATTAGAGGGTTTCGTGCAGGGTATCCCGAACCAAATCGACCGAAGCGTCTTTCCTGGCCTGGCATGGTCGGTACAGAGCCAAGTGCTTGCGGGACTGAAGTTTCTAGGCCTCATCGACGACAAAGGGAAGCCTACCCAGGCCCTCCAAAAGCTCGCCGTTCCAGATGAGGATCTGCGCAAAGAAGCCCTTAAAACAGTACTGAACTACCGTTACGCCGACCTCATTGCACTCGACCTCACCAAGACCACGCCCGCGCAACTAGACGATCAGATCGCCAAGTCTTACAGCGTCACCGGCGAGACGCGAGAAAAGGCTGTGCGCTTTTTCCTGTCCGCCGCTGACTACGCGGGCATTCCCCTCTCTTCGTATCTAAAACCGAAGGCTTCGGCTGGCGCCCCCGTACCCGGCGCGTCCCGCAAACGGCGCACTGGCCCGCGCCCCAAGGCGCCGATCATTCCGCAGAGTCAAGAACTCCAACCCCCGTCACCGACGACCGGCACGGTCCGCGTGGTGAATCTCAAGAGCGGCGGGACGCTGACGGTGACGGCCTCAATCGACGTATTGCGCCTCGCTCCGGCTGATCGGACGTTCGTGTTTGACCTCATCGACAAGCTCGAAGAGTACGAACGCGACAATGCCCCCGAAGAAACCAGTGCGCCGATCGACGAGGAAGGCCAGGAGGAATGAGACCGATTCCAACCAGTAGAGGTGCGGCCATGAGGAGGACAGTAGCCCCCACGTTCACCATGCCCACCGACGTGGGGGCAAATGCGAAGGCCCGGCCCCCGGCTGCTTAGGGGCTACCGGGGCCGGGCCGTGGTGGGTCGTTTGACTGGAGGGCGAAACCCGTGGGTCGGGATGCCGCCTTATAAACGGTTAGCGGTGCTGCAACACCGCGGAGTTCGATTCTCCCGCCCTCCGTTCTGGAGCCTTGTCGCCTGCCTGGCTCGGGCCCGAAGGCGTCGGGCGAGACTCTGACTCGCGGGCGGCGACACGTTCCATCTTGCTGACGGAGTCGAGAAATGCCTTCAATACCTCAGTAGCACTGCGCTGCACGACCACCATTGGACCTCCCACCCCGGAGGGTAAAACGACCATCTAGCCTATCATGTTCCTACAAATTTGTCTCAAACGGCATGATCCAGCTCGCTAAGCCTCGCGTGCTGGATGGACAGTATGTGCAAGAGTGGAGCCAGCGCTGTCATGAGTTTCTTCTGGTTGCCGGGGAATAAGCCAAAGAGCATTCGGCGGTTGGATTGGACATTGACGACACCGATGATGTGATCGTCTGTGCCTGGCTGGACCACGGGCATGCTAGCGAAGCTGCGAAGATGGTCTTTCTTGGCTTGAAAGTAGTCCAGAATTTCTGCCTTGATCCGATGATCCTGTGCCCGCAAACGGCTGCCCAGCCGCAGGGTGTTCCCGATAATGTCCGCCTTTTTGTTCACGTATGCCGACGGCGCCCCGAACAGTAGTTCGCTGGCTCGCGGTCCATCAGGCTGCTCGATCGGAAGAACAAAGTCCGTAGGAAGAACGTCGTTCGCCTTGGCCCAACACATGAGATCCAAGAAACCAGCGAACGAATCGGCGCGGCGGTCCTTCATGGTGAACTTTGAACGCCGGAACAGTTCTTCGGTGGGATTCCTCCACACCATGTAGTTCGCGTTCACTACGCCCTTACGGTGATAGGCCTGGACCGCGGCGGCCGTGGAACGTAGGACGCCAATCATGGCCGCGGATACCTGTTCCTTGTTGAGGCCACCAAGATTGAGCGTGAGATCAACAGCGTTTCCGATTGCCTCCGCATACGCTTCGACAAACGCGTCACTATTGTATGGCGCGCCCTTCGTGGCAACGAAGTCCCATCCCCTGGCTCCGGCTTCCGCCAGGATGGTTATGACGCCCTCGACCACCAGTCCTCCTAGCGGTGGGCACCTTCATGGGAAAACTGTGACCAGATAGTGCCTGCGGCCTCAAGGGCATGTCAACACTTTCCAGCGGCGCCAGGTCGCCAGGACCTATTCTGTGTCAAGTGCATAATCCCCATTTTTTCCTGGTCCAGGCGAGCGGCGGTGATGCGGTCCATCCGGAAGGTGCGCACGCTGCCGTCCTCGGGGCAGTCCGCCTCGACGTAAACCGTGCCCCCCAGGGAATAGACGTCACGCGGAGTGACACGCCGGGGGCGGGCGGGCGCGCCGTCATCCGCGCAGGCGAGGACGACGGAGCGCAATTCCGCCCGGGCCCGGCGCATCAGGGCCACGAGCGGCGAGGGCGCCACTTGTTCGGAAGCGTACCCGCGGAAGGACAGCAGCACCGAGTCCTGGGTCAGGGCCAGGCGAACCAGGCTCTCGACCGCCGGGCCGAGGTCGCGCAGATAGGCCTCGAGCAGACCGCGCGCGACGCGCGCGTCGGCGAGGGCGCGGTGCCCCCTGCCCTGGGGGACGCCGAAGCGGTGAGCCAGCGTGGCCAGACGGTGGTTGGGCACGTCGAGCTGAAGCCGCCGCGGGATGGCGCACGTGTCCAGGACCGGGTTGTCCGGCAGCGGCAGCCCGGCCCGGAGCAGCTCGTGGGCCAGGACCCGGATATCGAACGGAGCGTTGTGGCCCACGAGGGCCGCACCCTGGATGAAGTCCAGGAAGCCGGGCAGGGCCTCGGCGGCCGGCGGGGAACCCGCGACGTCCTGGCTCCGTATGCCATGGACGAGCGTGGCCTCGGCCGGGATCGCCGTGCCCGGATCGACCAGCGTCGACCACTCCCCCTCCACGACGTCGCCGCGGAAGCGCACCGCCGCCAGCTCCACCAGGCGGTCCGAGGCATGAAGGCCCGTGGTCTCGGTGTCGAATGCGACGAAGGGGATGTCATGAAGGGCGCCGCGAGCCGACGCGTTCAGCGGGTGGAAGACGGCAGCGCTGGACATGACGATGGCAGCGTAGTGGACCATCCTGCCAGCCCGGGTCCGGCCGCGCGACAGCCGGGCCGGGCCGCGCCGGGCCGGTTGACGCAGGGGACGCTGCGGCGTAGTCTGCCCGCGGCCATCTCACAAATGACCTGCGCTCAGTGCGGCTCCGAGACAGTGGCCGACGGGGCGCCCTGTCCCGCCTGCGCAGCCGATGCCTCCTCGTCGAAAGCATCGACGGTCGCCGAGCTACAGGCGACGCCCGCCGGGCCCGTCGACGCCCGCGGCACGGCGGCGGCGATCCACTTCGCCCCCGGCCAGCCCTTCGGCGACCGCTACACCATCGTCGAGGAGGTCGGCGCGGGAGGAATGGGACACGTCTACAAGGCGATCGACCGCAATCTCGGCAAGACGGTCGCGCTGAAGCTCGTCCGGCCGGCGGCGGCGGGACAGGGCCTGGCCCGCGAGCGCTTCCGGCGCGAGCTGGCCCTCGCCCAGGCCGTCACCCACCCCAACGTCTGCCGCGTGCACGACCTCGGCGAGGTGGAGGGCGCGCTCTACATCAGCATGGAGTTCGTCGAGGGGCAGACGCTCGACGACCTGATCCAGTCCGTGGGTCACCTGTCCGCCAAGCAGACGGTGGCCCTCGGCCGGCAGATCTGCGCGGGCCTCCAGGCCATCCACGAGCGCGGCATCGTCCACCGCGACCTCAAGCCGGGCAATGTCATGGTGGACCGCTCGGGCCACCCGATCCTGATGGTCTTCGGCCTGGCCTTCCACCAGGACCGTGACCGGCTGACGGGGGCGGGCTCGATCCTGGGGACCCTGGCCTACCTCTCGCCCGAGCAGGCCCGGGGACGCACCACCGACCA